>JAABUX010008452.1_pt1 | contig 11867 bp, 14 predicted proteins | sample 5561851 | NCBI WGS metagenome assembly JAABUX01 (sample SAMN10711883, study PRJNA513361) | rock metagenome | isolation source: Antarctica rocks | place: Antarctica: Victoria Land, Richard Nunatak red sandstone | collected 2016-01-03 | reverse complement strand
ATCGGCATACTGTCACGCAGCCTCGTGCCGTCAAATTGTGCACCGGTCACATGCAGCTCTTTAAGACGGGAAACTGGAAGTCGCTGAATGTAGTCTTTTGTATCAATGCCCAGGGCGAGGCAAGTTAAGCGGGCATGGGCCGTGTCCAGCAGCAGCCCACACTGCGTCTGAGTGACGACCTGGCTGATGATTGCTGGGTCAACGCAGGGATACAAAACCTTTCCCTCTGCACCTCGGTAAACGACGTTCTCAACAATGACACGTTCCGGCCCGAACCGCTCCGTCAGTGCGGTTATGTCTTTGAGGAAACCGTTCGTCAAACGTGCTACGTCTTCGTGAGCGTGAGTATCGGCTGTCATGCCGGGAAAATCTTTGGTCTGCGCCTGCAAATGCACATTCACGGAGGGCGTCTCGGTTTGGTCCAGCACTTCTTCGATTTCATCCCAACTTGCCCCTGCAATGCTGCCGTCGCCCGCGTGGAGCGGGAAGTGAACATAAATTGGGCGAGAAGCCAAGGCATCTTGGAGAAGCGCAGGAGCATAAGCCTTTACGACCGGGTCAGACGCAGGCGGGCACTTGAACAAATCCAGCTCAATCCTCTGCTGATCCGCAAGCCGCCTCGCCTGCGGGGAATAGTTGATCGCAAGCTTCATAAACAAGCTACTCCTGTTTCCACGGATAAAAGTTGTAAATCAAGCCGCGCCATTCACCGTGGCTCTCAAAGAACGCATGAACTTCTTTGTCCGTGACAGGGCGGCCTAGCTCCTGCGCGAGAGCCGCGCGGGCGACGGAGTCGGAGTTGACGTGTTCGGGCTTGCCCAGATACAGCAGCAGGCAGGCCGCGCCGTAGGGACCGATGCCCGGCAGCCCCAGCAGGCGCTTTCGCAGGTCTGCCGCCGGCAGCGCTTCGGACTGCCACGCTTCCAGGTCTAAGCTGCCGTCGGCAATGGCGGAAGCAATTTCGTGAACGTAGGCGCTGCGGTAGCCCATGCGGGCGTTGGCGGCGAACTCTTCGGGCGTCACGGCGGCAATCTGCGCGGCAGTCGGAAACGTCTTGCCGTCGATCCCGAAGGCGGCGACAATCCGGGCGGTCATGGCGATGGTTTGCGCCCAGGTGGTATTGGTCGTCGCAATGACTTTGACGACATCTTCCCATAGCGTCGGTGAGCGCAGCATCCGTCCCCGGCCACACTCAATAATGGGCGCTAAATGCGGGTGACGGCGACAGTGGGCGTGGAACTCGCCGAGCGGCAGGTCCATCTGGAGCATCCGCCGGACGCGGCGCGTCAGCTCGGCCTCGTCTGTGTCGGTTTGGACTTCAATGCCGTCAGCCCCGGTGCGGATTGCCAGCTTGACCACGCGCCCCTCGCCCAAGTCCTCGGCGCGAGAAAGCGTCTGCGTGTCTTCGTTCCAGGCAAACGGCAGCAGGCGACGCCAGCCGTGAGCGGCAACGGTCTCGTAAAACGAGAAATCGGCAGGTGTGGGAATTGTCATCAACATAGTTCTAAGAGTGACGCGGATCGCTTGTACGGATTGTCAGCAGCAGGGCCAGGCCCGCCAGCATTGCCGAGAGCAGGAACACGCTTTGGTAGCCGCCGGCGTGATCGGCCAGCAGGCCGCCCAGCAGCGGCGCAGCGGCGCGGGGCAGGGCGGTGACGGCGTTATACAGGGCTGTATACAGCGGGATTTCGGCGGGTGTTCCCGCGTACTCCATGACGATGTTGTTGCCTGCGATCCCCTCACCCGCTAAAGCCAGCGCCAGGGCGGCAAAGACGCCGTAGAACAGCAGGGGAGTTGCCGCCGTGAGCGCCAGAACTGACGCTGCTCCGGCGAACGCGCAGGACAGCAGCAAGACATTCTTGTTGCCGCCGTGGTCGCTCCATGCGCCAAGCAGCAGTCCTCCGAAGGAGGTCACCAGCACGAGCGCCGCCGTGTAGCCTGCGACGCTGCCGGCTCCGGCATGAAGGTGATGCTGAGCGTACAGCACATAAAACGGCACGGCAAGCGATGCCAGCGTGAGCGCGATCTGCCCGTACAGAAACCGCCGAAAGCCGGTGTCGGTGCGCCACACATGGGCGCTGTCCCGGCGGTAGTGTCCACGATGCGGGTTGTCGTCGGTGCGCGGCGGGCTGACCGGCTCGCGCACGATGCCGAGCGGCAGGCAGCTCACGGTCAGGATCACGAACCCAATCAAAAATCCCAGGGCGTAGCCATGCGGAAACCCGCTGTTTGGCCCGGACAGCAGATGCCGAAGCAGGCCGCCCATGCCGAAGCCCAGCACCCCGGCAATCCCGCCGGCGTAGCCGAACAGCCGCCCGCGCCAGGCCGGAGGCACGCACTTCCCAATCACTGCCCAGTAAGCGGGCTGGTTCACGCCCATCGCCCCGGCATGGACCGCAATCGCGCCAAACGTCGCCGCCAGCAGCCAGCCGGGATGCGTCCGGCCCCAGAGCAGGGTCAGCGGCGCAAGCGTAAGCAAGGCGAAACGCTCCACCAGCGCGACCGTCAGCAGAAAGCCCCGGACACGCGGCAGGCGGCCAATAAAGCCAACCAGCAGCAGCCCCGGCAGGAAGACCAGCAGATTGTACATCGCCGGCAGGCAGCCGATGAGGGTGTTTCCTGCGCCCAGATGCCGCAGAAAGACCGGCAAAATCGTCGTCTGCGAAAACAGCGCCACCCCCAGCGGCCAGCCGACGGCATCGCTCAGGCACGCCCCGAAGTTGAACCGCTTGTCGGTGCGGGAAAGTTCAGCCACACGCGCCTCGCAGGCAGGAACTTGTCGTAAAAGTTGTGAATGGTTCTCGCATGATAAATAAACAATGCTTTGTGGTTTCCAATTCGCCCTTCATGGCCTCTCTCACAGTGTCTGCCGTCGCTTTCCTGCTTGCCTGCCCAGTGTCGCCCGCAGCGGCCCAAGCGACCCCGTCGGCAGTTCCCTCGGGGCAGACGTACCCTATCTTTGTTCCTAAGTATGCTGGCCTCACTTCGAGACAATGCGATGAATTGACTGACGCTGTTGAAAGGCAGCAAGCGGCTATCCAGGCGAACGTCCTCACCCAGTTAACCCAGAACAATCCGTCGGTTGAAGCGAAAGGGGAGCTTATTCGCCTGGTCGGGGAGCTAAGAATTTATGGAGCGCTTGATTTCCTGATTAAAAACATCCACTTCTGGCATATTCGTGCTTTTGTGGACGGCGTTTCCACAGAAAATGAAACAGCCACCGCCACGCACATGGATGGCGGGTTTGTTGCGGAAGATGCGCTTGTAGATTTGGGCAGGCTCTCCTACGACGCCATCCTGGACGTGATCGGCTCCCGCCGCGAAAATGTTCCCTTCAACCCAGCCAATGTTGACAACTATTGCCGGGTTCTCTACAATATCAAAGGATCAAGCTTCACGACGCAGCAGGTACAAAAGCTGCTCGCTGGCACGAACGATCCAAAAGTGCAGCCCATTGCCGGGCCGTACTCAACCGGCTGCAGCATTTTCCTCCTGATTAGCCAGATGGCATAGGAAAACCGTGTGACCGGTGCCGACGCGGGCCAGCACGACGATGATTTCTTTTGAGCCGCGCAGCTTCAGAGACTTTCGGATGTCGTCGGGTTCCTGCGGGAAGCCGCGCTTTTTGATGATGACCCGGCCAACGTCATGCGCCGTCAGCGCGTCTTGCAGGCGCTTTTTTCCGTAGGGAAACCGGTCTAAAACTTCGTAAGCATCGGCAAACGGCGTGGGATGGCAGGTGCCGCCGAGAAGGTAAGCGATTTGCGGGTCTACCGGCGCGGCGTCGAGCTGCGCGGCGAGTGTGCCGACGAGATGCGCCCGAATCACTGCCGGGTCCGGCTCATAGAGAAAGCGGCTTCCGGTAGGCGCAGTCCAATCGCCCCGCTCATCGGCGATGCCGGTCAGTGTCTGCGGTCCAGCAGGCGTGAGCAAAGTCGCTGATAAGCCGTGTCCAGACTGCGCTCTTCCAATCCACAGCAGCGCTTCGCGGCACTCGCCGCTCTCCGAGACAAACTCTAATTCGGCACCAAACGGGTCGGCAAGCGCATGGTCAATTGCAGGCGACAGCTTGACGCCGGCTGCCTCGACGCCTGACGCCGACAACTGATGCAGCCAGGACAGCGGCGGCGTGTACTCTTCCGGGTCAGACACGCGGCGGCTGTTCTGACGCCGGGCCGGGTCAAGCCAGGCGGCGTCGGTTTCAATTTTCGCAGTGGTAAAATCGTCTTGGCGAACGGTGATTTGGTCAGCGAGACCCCAAACGCGGGCGTTTTCTTCGGCAAACGCCGCCCGAACGGCGTCTTGCTCAAACAGTGTCACGCGCAGGCCGGCACGGGCAAAGGCAAGCGCATCGCCGCCGATGCCGCCGCCGAGATCAGAGGCGGACGCCGCGCCGAATGCCAAGAGCCGCGCCGCGTGATAATCGGCGATGTTTCGGCCTGATGCCTGTTCCAGCGCTTCCCGAACGAAGAACATTTGAGCGGCCAGCGGGCCGAACTTGATTTCGCCCCGCTTCCGCAGTTCGGACATCTCCCACGCGGCGGCAGCCTGCTCCGGAGTCGCAGACCGGCGCAGGCGGGTCAGCGCGGTGAGCGTCTCGGCCCGTCCCGAGCGCAGAGCGCCGGCTTCGGCAAGCAGGACCCGGCCATGAGGCGAAAGCAGAAAAAGTGCAACGCCGGAGGAAAAAAAAGAAGCCACGCAGGGGATTGTACCCGGCGCGGCGAATAGTCTGCTATGACTGATGCTGACGTGACTGATGCACAACCAAAGTTTGAGCCGCCGCGCGACTGGGATGCGATCTTTGCAGACGCCGAAACCTATTTTTTCGGCACCGAGCCAAGCCAGATCGCGCGAACGGCGCTGCGGTTTTTCCGCGAGCTTGGCGGCGACCCGGCAGCAGCGTCGGCCCTGGATCTCGGCTCCGGGGAAGGCCGCGACACGGCCTTTCTGGCCGAGGCTGGAATGCAGGTCTCGGCGCGGGACTTGTCCCAGAGGGGACTGGAAAAGACACGCGCACTGCTTGCCCGGCGGGGAGTTCCGGCGGAGCGTGTCGATTTGACCGTTCAGGATGCCCGTTTCTTTGATTATCCTCAAGAAGCCTACGATCTGGCGCTGGCGGCGAATGTGTACCAGTTTCTGCCGCCGACGGAAGCGCCCAGCCACATTCCGCGCCTGCAGCGCACGGTGAAGCCGGGCGGCCTCTGCGCGGTTGGGGTCTTCAGCCCGGCGATGACCGCGTGGGGCGCGAAAGTCGCCGGGTTTTGGACTGCCACTGCCGATGACCTGCTAGCTTTCTTCCCGGAGGCGGAAGGCTGGCTGCTGCTGGACCGGACGGAATACTGGACGTACCGCCCGTCCGATCAAAAGCGGGCGTCGTTCGCGTATGTCATCGCTCGGAAAGCACTGACACAGCCATGACCGCTCACCACCTTTACTTGCTTGCCCCCGGTGCGTCGCCATCGGAGATCCGCCGCTTCTACAGTGAGGCGCTCCAGCTCACGGAAGCAGAAAAGCCGCAAAGCTTGACGAGCACTCCGGTGCTGTGGTTTCAGGCCAGGCCAATCGTCTTCCACATCGGCTACCCGTCTGCCGGCATGGTTGGCGACGGGCACACGGCGCTGGCCGTTGGCGACGTTGCCGCCGCTCGTGCCCGGTTTATCGAGATGGGCTGCGCCGTAGACGACGATGTCATTCCCATGGGCTATCCGCGCTTTTATGTTCGCGACCCGTGGGGCAACCAGTTTGAGATCCTGCCCTCCGTGCGGCCCTAAACCCGCAATTTTATGGTAAAATCCGTGAAAGGGATCTAAACGTAAGGAACGCGGAATGCTGATGCTTTTTTGCGGGCTGACGGCGGCGCTGCCGGGCTGGCGCGGCGGCGAGCTGTCCGACGCCGCACTAATTGCGGCGGCGCAGCGCGGCGATGTCAAAGCGTTTGGAACGCTGCACACACGCTACTACACCCGCGTGTACCATCTCGCCTACCTCAAGACAAACAACGCGCAGGACGCCGAAGATGTGGCGTCGGAAACGTTTGTCCGCGCTCTGGCCCATCTCAGCCGCTACCGGGCGAAAGACGAAGACGCTTCGGTCTACCCGTGGCTGCACCGGATCGCGCTGAACCTGATTGTAGACGGCAGCCGTCGCCGGCCTCCGTCGGGGGTGGTTTCGCTGGACGCACCGGTCATTTCCGGCATCCGCACCCTGCTGGACTCCGCGCTGCCGGGCGCGGGACCGACGCCGCACGAGATCGCGGAGCGGCATGAAGTGCAGCAGCTTGTCCGGTCCGCGATTGCCGCGCTGCCGGAGGACCAGAGCGATGTTCTGATTTACCGCTACCTCGGCGATTTATCCCTGCGCGAGATCGCGCCGCTCCTGAGCCGCTCCGAAGCCGCCGCCAAGTCCTTGCTCCACCGCGCTGTTGTGAATGTCCGCCGGGAAATCGAGCGCCGGGTAGACGCCGTAGAGCGTTTGGAACTGAACCGCCGCAAGCCTGCCGCCACCGCTTCCGAAGAGAATGCCGCTGAGGAGACGCTTCATGCCGGACGATCTTGATGCACTGGAGCCAAGCGAGCGCGGGACAGCGCAGCTCGTTCAAGCGGCGCTCCATGCGCCGCCGCCTGCGGGGGAGGCCGAAGCCGAGGCGCGCCGCCAGGTGGAACAGCTCATGCAGGAAGCGGCCCTGTCACCGAAAGTCCTGCGCGAAGCCGTGCGCGTCCAGCCTCGCCGCTCCTGGTGGCGGAAGCTGTTTGGCAGAGAATAAACACAAAAGCCCACGGATTAAAATCCGTGGCTGAAAGATAATTTATATGCCGATTGTTGCCGGAGTCGTGTTCAAGCCGCTGGGGAAAATTACGCTGTGTGACCCGAACGGGCTGACGCTGGAAATGGATGAGGCGGTCATCGCGGAAGGCGAGAACGGACCAGAGTTCGGGTTTGTCAAAACGCCGCTTCGGGCCGCGTCGGGCGAAGATGCGCCCGCGCCGGTGCGCCGGCTTTTGCGGCTTGCGACCGCCGACGACTGGCAGCGGCGGGAGCGCGGGGAGCGGCGTCAGGCGGAAGCCTACAAAGTCTGCAAAGAAAAGATCGCCCAGCTCAAGGTCGTGATGAAGCTGATCGAAGCCGAGTGGGCCTTTGACGGCACGCAGGTTACGTTCCACTTCACCGCCGAAGGGCGCGTGGATTTTCGGGAGCTGGTCCGGGAGATCGCGGCAGTGCTGCACACGCGGGTGATCATGCACCAGGTCGGAGCCAGGGACCATGCGCGGATTTTCCCCGGCATTGGGCCGTGCGGGCGTCCGACCTGCTGCTCGACGTTCCTGCGCGAGTTCCAGCCGGTGTCCATGAAGATGGTCAAAAACCAGAACTTGGTGCTGAACCCGGCCAAGTTTTCCGGCCTGTGCGGCAAGCTGATGTGCTGCCTGCGCTATGAAATGGACGACGCCCAGGGCCAGACAAAGCTCCCCCAAGCCGGCATGGTGGTGATGACCCCGATGGGCCGGGCCAAAGTGGAAGAAGTCAATGTCCTTCAGCAAATCCTGACCGTGCAGCTTGAATCCCAGCAGTTTATCGAAGTGCGGACGAAAGATGTCACCGAAGTCGAAGGCTGCGTCAACCATGCCGAAGGTGGCTGTGACGACTGCAAAGCCTCGGGAGCGCTTTCGGATTGCACTGTTCCTGCTCGTGATGCGCCGCCCGGCGCGACTTCCTTACCCGTATTCTGACGAGTTTTTGCCGATTCTGGGTATCATTTCCTCTTGAAAGCGGGTACTCTAGCCGCAACAAACTTGTCAACGAAACGAAGCGCTTCAAAGGACACCGCGTTATGACCCTGCTGCCAAGCACGCTCTCCGAAGGTTCCGCCGCCGAACGCCGCCGCCTTCAAGCTCGCGCCCGCCGCCTGACCCAGCGGGCGAGAACACTGGCCGGCGCGGGAAAGCTTGCCGAGGCCATCCAGTGCCAGGATGAAGTGACCGCCCTGCGTCCGCAGGACGCCGCCGCGTTCTTTCGGCTCGGGATGCTGTGCCGCGAAGCCCGGCGCACCGAGCAGGCTGTCGAAGCCCTGCGCCGCTCCACCCATCTCAGCCCCGGCGACCGCGACCCGCGTGAAGCGCTGACCGAAACTTTAGTCGAAGCCAGCCGCTACGACGAAGCGGTTCTGGAAGCCCGCGCTCTGCTGAAGATTGTTCCTCGCTCGCTCTTTGCCCGAGACGCTCTCAGCATTGCCTACTTGCAGCTTGGCAAGATGGAAAAAGCGCTGCAAGTTACCGGCGAGATGGTTTGGCTGGACCCGCTGAACCCCGGCCACCACTTCCGGCGCGGCCTGCTGTTCCAGCAGCAGGGCAATCTTCGGGCGGCGGTCGGCGAATACAGCCGCGCTTTAGACATGGCCCACCCCGAGAGCGAAACCTATGGGGACGCCGAAGATGCGCTGGAAATGCTGGATGACGAGCAGACCCGGCAGATTATGCTGCTGGCCTCGGGTGATTGGTTCTTTCTCCTCAAGCTGCGTCAGGACCCCGCCGAAGCTGTGACAGACCGCGGCTTCTGCCTCAGCGAAGACGGTTTAGCCCGGCTTCAGTACATTCTCCCCCACGAGTTTCCCGAATGGGTCGCCGATCGGCCTCTGCCAATCTCCTGGGGCGCACAAGGCCGCTTCCACTAAGTTTCTATGAGCCTGATTTCAGACACGCATACGCTTGTGATGGGCGTTCTGAACATCACGCCCGACTCGTTTTCCGACGGCGGGTTATACGCCGACCCAGACTCAGCACTAGCGCGGGCGCATCAAATGGCCCGTGACGGAGTGCATCTCTTTGATGTCGGCGGGGAGAGCACCCGGCCCGCGACGTTTGGTGACAACTCCCCGCTGCCTGCCGCCGAAGAGCTTGAGCGCATTCTCCCGGTCATCTCCCGGCTGGCGTCGGAGCTGCCGCACATCCCCATCTCGGTAGACACCTATAAGGCCGAGGTCGCCGACGCCGCACTCAACGCTGGTGCCTCACTCGTCAACGACATCAGCGGCCTGACCTACGACCCAGCAATGGCAGCGCTCGTCGCGGAGCGCGGCGTTCCTCTCATCCTCATGCACCTGCTGGGCCGTCCGCGCGACATCCCGCTCCGCCCTGTCTACTCCGATGTTGTTGCCGACATTAAAGCCTTCTTTGACCGCCAGATCGCGTATGCCGAGGCGCACGGCATTCAGCGCAGTCAGATGTGGCTTGACCCCGGCATCGGCTTCGGCAAGACCGCCCGGCACAATCTGGAAATCCTGCGCCGCCTCTCCGAGTTCCGGTCTTACGCTTTGCCGCTCGTCGTCGGCGCGTCCCGCAAGCGCTTCCTCGGCACGATTTTAGGCACCGACGACCCCGACGACCGCAAAGAGGGCACCGCCGCTACCGTCGCCCTGTCCATCGCCGCCGGAGCCGCCGTCGTCCGCGTCCATGACGTCAAAGAAATGGCCCGCGTCGCCAAAGTCAGCGACGCCATCGTGCGCGGCTGGATCGAAGCAGACTGACTGGAAGCAGACTGACTGGAAGCAGACTGACTGGAAGCAGTTTGTGCTACAATAAAGACGTTATGATTACCAAGCCGTCGGAACTTCAGAGCGTTGCTCTATCTGATCTTTGCCTGAGATACCGGGTGTGTGAGCTGGCCTTGTTCGGTTCAGTGGTACGCGGCGAGCAAAATTCAGACAGCGATTTAGACTTTTTAGTCGAGTTCGAGCCAGGAGCGCGGGTGGGCTTTCTTGCACTTTCGAGCCTCAGCCGCGAACTGTCTTTCTTGGCGCAGTGCCCGGTAGATTTGGTTCCAAAAGCAGGTCTCAAGCAAACAATTCGGGACCAAGTGTTAGCCGAGGCACAGGTAATCTATGCGTCGTGATCGCCTTTATCTCGACGATGTTGTAGAAGCGGCTGACGCAATCAGCAGCTTTCTTGTGGGCGTCACCGAAGAACAGTTTCTTGCCAGCGACCTGCTGCAAAGCGCCGTACTGCAAAAGCTGACAATTATCGGCGAAGCTGCCGCACGTCTCAGCCCGGAGTTCAAAGCAAGTGCGCCACACATCCCGTGGTCGGATATTGCCGCCTTCCGCAACATTGCGGTCCACGCTTACTTTAGCGTTCAATGGCCGATTGTCTGGGTAGCGGCGACAGACGAAGCACCTTTGCTAAGAACTCAGGCTCTTGCACTCCTTCCCGCTGACGAGACAACAGGGTAATCACTATGTCTTTCAACATGTCTTTCAACAAACTTCTACCCTGCCTGGCAGCCGCCGCACTTCTCCTTAGCTGTGCTGCAAGCCATGCTGACCCAAATACCACTGCCTCACCGCCCGCACCATTCGCCATCACCTTGCATGTCGCCAATGCGCCGGGAAAGGATTATCTTGACCTGGACAATCCAAATTCGTCTTTTGACGTGACCATTAAAAACATAACGAATGTGCCACAGAAAGTTTGGGTAGACTGGCTTCCTCCTGGATACTACGCTATCACGCTACACATCACAGCAATTAATGGGCAGGTACTTTCCGTACCGTTTGCTGTTGGCAAAGAACTACGTGGTTGGTCCGCCAGCACCCCAAAAACTGAGACGGTCTATCCAAATCAGGAGATAGAACAGCAGATCTCAGTGTCCGACTTGCCGCCGTGTTATTGGGTCGCTCCTAATGAAAGAAATGACAAGCGATTTCCTGCTCATGATAATCGTTTGGCTTCCGGGCCACGCCTGCCGCGCTTAGGCGGTGCCAACAGTAGCCGGTTTGAGACTATCACTGCCTATGCGACCTTCAGCACATTAGGCATGTTCAATATCAATACATCTGCTGGCGATGCTTACAATACCCAACATGGAGTATGGTCGGGGGAAGTCGCGTCTGCCCCGGTCACGTTCAAGACCGGGCTTTAAGGAATTTGATAAGCAAGGGTTGTGTAGGGGTAGGGCTTGCCCCTGCCCTTCTTTCGAAAATCTCTCAAGCAAGGAGGGGTGTGAAGCAAAAAGGGCAGGGGCAAGCCCTACCCCTACATCAAGTCTCTTTCCAAATCAAACCGTTCGCACACTAATATTGCGCTCGGCCAAATACACTTTGATTTCACTGATGGTGTGGGTGCCGTAGTGGACGATGCTGGAGACTAATGCGGCCTGAGCACCGCCGTCGGTGATGGCTTCGTAGATATGTTCTAAGCTGCCTGCGCCGCCGCTGGCGATGACGGGGATGCCGACAATTTCCGTCACGGCGCGGGTGAGGGCGATGTCGTAGCCGGCCTGGGTGCCGTCGGCGTCCATTGAAGTCAGCATGATCTCGCCCGCCCCCCGGTCTTCCATTTCCCGAACCCAGTCCAGCGCGTCAATGCCCGTCGGGGTGCGCCCGCCGTGGATGTGCACTTCCCAGCCGGACGACGTGAGGGCGGTCTTTTTAGGGTCCACGGCCACGACGACGCACTGTGCGCCGAAGTCTTTGGCGCATTCGGTGATCAGCTCCGGGGTGGTGACCGCCGCCGTGTTGATGCTGGCTTTGTCCGCGCCGGTCTTTAAGATGCGCCGAAAGTCTTCCACGGTCTTGATGCCGCCGCCGACGCAGAAGGGGATGAAGACTTCTTCGGCGACGCGCCGGGCGTAGTCAAACATCAATTCGCGCTTCTCGTGCGACGCCGTGATGTCTAAAAACACAAGCTCGTCGGCTCCCTGGGCATCGTAAAGTGCGGCTCGCTCGACCGGGTCGCCGGCATCGCGCAGGTTCAGAAAGTGGGTGCCTTTGACGACGCGCCCGTTCTGGACATCAAGGCAGGGAATAATTCGGGTGGCAAGCATGGCAGAAGTATACCTCACCCCGTCTCGTTCCTCGCCGACCCTCTCCTTAGCAAGGA
>JAABUX010008451.1_pt1 | contig 11867 bp, 11 predicted proteins | sample 5561851 | NCBI WGS metagenome assembly JAABUX01 (sample SAMN10711883, study PRJNA513361) | rock metagenome | isolation source: Antarctica rocks | place: Antarctica: Victoria Land, Richard Nunatak red sandstone | collected 2016-01-03 | reverse complement strand
CGACCAGGCCGCGGCGGCCGACACGTTGTACCTGGACCTGTTCGAAGACTACATCGAGCCGCATGGCTGACCTGGCGGCGCTGCCGCCGATCCCATCCGACGAGTCTGGCCCGGTGTTCCGCGAACCGTGGGAGGCGCAGGCTTTCGCGCTTGTGGTGGCGCTGCACCAGGCCGGCCATTTCACCTGGTCCGAGTGGGTGGACACCATCAGCGCTGAAATCCGGCAGGCGCAGGCGGACGGCGATCCTGATTTAGGCAGGACCTACTACCGGCACTGGCTGGCGGCGCTGGAAAGGATCGTCGTGTCCCGGCGTCTTGCCGACGAGGTGGAATTGCGTTTGCGCCGCCTCGAATGTGCCGCCAACGTCGCCGGCGGACACCCCCATCCAGCGCGGCGCGAACCGATCCGGTCTATTCGATCCTAAGCCGAGCACCTGTCTCAGTAGTTGCATTTTTACGACAATCCCGGAGGTTCATGCGTTCTCCCCAAATACATGGCTAGGCGACGCGGCGTTTGCCCATCAGACTTCGCTCCCGAAATAAGGCGCATAGCCATTCGTGACAAAGGGAAGAAAACGATGCGAGACATTCATTCATCGCTGGAGCCGGCCGGCCGGTGGGCGATGCGGGCGGCGTTCTGTCTTGCGATGGTGACGGTTGGCAGCGGGATCGCGGCGGCGCAGGAGATCGAGCCGAACGAGTTCGTGCCGGCGCCGGATGGCACCAACCTCGCCATCGGCTACTACATTTATGGGCATAACAGCGGCTACAACGTCGCCAACGGCCCCACCGTCAAGAATAGCGGGCTGGAGGTGAACCTCGGCCTCGCCCGATATGTGCACTATACCTATGTCGGCGGACACCCGGCAGGCTTCCAAATTATTGAGGCGTTCGGCTCGGAATCGGGTGGTCACATCGATGGGCAAAGCCTCGGCAGCACGTTCGGCGCGTCCAACCCGGCGTTTTCGGCTTTCATATGGCCGTACGCAAATATTGAGAAGAAGCAGTACTTGGTGATGACTGGCTTCCTCTATCCGCCGATTGGATCGTACAACAAGAACGCGGCTTTGAACATCGCCCCTGCGCTCTCCGGCTCGTTCGGTTGGGTCGGCGACTTCCAGGTCGGCTGGGACCAGGGCATCGGCGAGCACTTCTCCTACGACGCCTCGGTCGACGTGCGCGGCTACGGTGACACGACTGGACCGGTCCCCCGCCTTGGCAGCGCGCGCGCGCACCGGAACCCCGATTTCCGCCTGCAAGCCTGGGCGAACTACAACTGGACACGCGCCTTCCAGACCTCGATCGGCTGGGAGTCGATCCTGGGCGGCACGGGGTACACCAACCAGTTTCAGAACGGCACCAAGTCGGAATTCGAGCGTATCCGCGGTGCGGCGTCGATGTTCGTCGCGCCGAACGCGCAGCTTCTGGTCGAAGTGAACCACGACTTCGTGGCGGTGGGCGGCTTCAAGCAGACCATCGGTGCGACCGGGCGAGTCGTCTTCATCTTCTGACCTGCAAAAAAATCCGAACTGGGAGAAACGACGATGGCAACATTCACTCGGCGTGCGGCCTTGACGACGGCCGTGCTGGCAACCGGCGCGGCCCTGGCGGGCTGCCAGACTGCCAGCTCGACCTCGTCCTCGGGCGACATGAACTCGACCGACCTGGATTTCGTGACCAATGCCTTCAACATCATCGAGTTCGACCGCCAGGAATGCACGATCGCGCAGACCCAGGCGAGGACGCCGGAAATCCGCGCGCTTGCAGCACAGTTCCTGCAGCAGGCCAACGACTTCGACGCGCACCTGCGTCCGATCGCAGCCTCGGCCGGCATCAAGCCGCCGACCGTGCTGCGGACAGATTTACGGGTGCGTGCCGGCCGGTTGCGGCTCGGCCAGGGTCTCGATTTCGATCGGGCATTCATCGACGACCAGATCGTCAGTCATCAGGATGCGCTCAACCTGCAGGAAGCGATGACGAGCACATCGGGAAGTAATCCGCAGTTGCAGGCGCTCTCGCGTCAGGGAACCGACATCATCCGCACCAACTTGGCGAAGCTGCACGATTTGCAGGGCAAGATGCGGACGATGCGGGGCTGAAGCACCGGGATTTTCATCGCGGCAGCATCCGGCGGATCACGCCATCCCGCTTGATGAACGCGTGATACAGGGCGCCGGCGACGTGCAAGGCGATCAAGGCTAGAAGAACGAAAGCGACGGTTGCGTGCACGTCGCCGATTTTCTCGGCGAATGGCTTGTCCGGAGCCACCAGTGCGGGGAGGGGAATGAGGCCGAACAGGCGGACCGTGGCGCCGAACGCCGACGCCGCGGTCCAGCCGAGGATCGGAAGCGCGACCAGGATCGCGTAGAACGCCCAGTGCGTCGCCCGCGACAGCCGGCGCAAGGAGGGTGGCAGGTCCGCGGGCGGCGGCGGCGGCGTATGGGTCAGCCGCCACGCCAGCCGCAGCAGCATCACCAGCAGGATCGTGGAGCCGACCGAGAGGTGCCAGGCGGTCAGGCGATCCTCGTCCGCCTTGGGCAGGATCAAGGGCAGCACCAGGGCGATGGTGATCTGCATGACCAGCAACGCGGCCACCACCCAGTGAAATAGGCGCGCCATCAAGGTGTAGGGCTGCTCCAACTCCGTCATCCCTGGGGTCATCCGCACGCTTGCCGACATGGAGTGAGTCTCCGTAATCTTTATAAAGATACAATCTTACGGCGTTAATGCGGCGTCGTCTATGTCGTTCTGCTTGCCAGTTTCCAGCGGTTGAACTTGAATGCGGGTCAGGTTGCTCGAACGAAGCGACAGGAACTTAGGGGGAAACCATTATGCGCAGCAAGAAACCGTGGGCGGGTTCTAAGCGGGCTTTGATGGCCAGTGCGGCTATCCTCGCCGGGCTGTGGGCAGCGCCGGGCCGGGCGGCCGATGAGATCACGCAGGAGCGCCTGCTGAACGCCGACCAGGAGCAGGGCAACTGGCTGCTCCACCACAAGGATTTTTCGGCGCACCGCTTCTCCGACCTGACGCAGATCGACAAGGACAACGTCAAGAACCTGCATGTCGCGTGGACGATGCAGCTCGGCGGCCTGGAGGGCGGCGGCATCTGGTCGCATGGCGGGCTGGAGGGCACGCCGATCGCGGAGAACGGCGCGCTGTACGTCACCGATGGCTGGGGGTCCGTGTACAAGATCGATACCCACGGCGGCAAAGGCGTGCTGGTCTGGAAGATGGACCCGAAAACCGACCATGACTGGGCCGGCGCGGTGGCGTGCTGCGGCGTGGACAACCGCGGCGTCGCGCTGTGGAACGGCCTGGTGATCTCCCACACGCTCGATGGCCGGTTGATCGCGACGGACAAGCAGACCGGGCAGGTCGCCTGGCAGCGCCAGGTGGCCGACCCCGACAAGGGCGAGGTCGTCACCGGGGCGCCGCTGGTCGTCAAAGGCATGGCCATCACCGGGGTCGCGGGCGGCGAATTCGGCATCCGCGGCTGGATCGCGGCGACCGACCTCGCCACGCAGAAGGAGCTGTGGCGCACCCACACCATCCCGGCCGCCGGCGAGCCTGGCGCGAACAGCTGGGGCGGCGCCAACAACGCGGCGGCGTCCGGCGGCGCGCCGACCTGGGTCACCGGCAGCTACGACCCGGCCACCAACACGCTGTTCTGGGGCACCGGCAACCCGGGCCCCGACTGGAACTCGCAGTACCGGCCCGGCGACAACCTGTATACCGACAGCACGCTCGCGCTGGACGCCGACACCGGCAAGATGAAGTGGCACTTCCAGCACACCCCGAACGACCCGTTCGACTACGACAGCGTGTCCGAAAACGTGCTGGTGGACGTGCAGAAGAACGGGGCCACGCAGAAATTGGCGCTCGAAGCGGACCGCAATGGGTTCGCCTACGCGGTGAACCGCGACACCGGGGAGTTCGCCTGGGGCCTGCCGTTCGTCAAGAAGATGACGTGGTCGGCCGGCCTGGACCCGGAAACGGGCAAGCCGCGGGAGTACGACCCGTCCAAGCAGGTGCAGGTCTACAACGTCGCCGCTACCCCGACCGTCACCAACTCTCCCGTCACAATTTGCCCCGGCAACATGGGCGGCAAGAACTGGCCGCCAACGGCGTACAACCCCGGCCTGCACACCTGGTACATTCCCGTCATCGAGAGCTGCAACAAGGTGACGGTCAAGGCCGAGCCGGGTGAGAACAAGCCGCGCGACTGGTTCACCGGCGGCGGCCCGAGCGCTGCAGGCACCATCACCGGCAGCGTCACGGCGATCGACGTCGCGACTGGCAAGGAAACCGGCAAGTTCGAGACGCCATACCCGATGCTGGGCGGCATCCTGGCGACACCCGACCTGGTGTTCGCGGGACAGCCGGACGGCGAGGTGTTCGCGCTGGACGCCAAGACATTGCAGAAGCTGTGGTCGTTCAGCACGGGCGCCGGGGTGAACGCGCCGCCGATCACGTTCACCTCGGATGGCAAGCAATACATCGCCATTCTCGCCGGGGTGGGCGGCGCGTGGGACAAGTGGTTCATGGACTCGACCCCGGGACTGAAGTCGATGCAGCCCGGTTCCATGCTGTACGTCTTCGCCCTCTGAGACATGCGGCGGATTTCGATCGGGGTCGCCCTCGTCTGCGCGTTGGCGGCCGTTGCGGCCAACGCGCAGACCGATGCCGGGGATGGCGGCAAGCAGGTGTACGAGCGGGCGAACTGCGTCGGCTGCCATAAATGGAGCGGGGTCGGCGGGGGCGGCTATGGCGGCGCCGCCCTTTCGTTGCGGGCGACCGAATTGTCGTACGACGACATCGTCCAAATCGTCACGTGCGGCCGGCCAGGCACTGGCATGCCGCATTTCACGGCCGACCCGTATCGTGACGGAACGTGCTACGGGCTGAAAGCCGACGAGGTGAAGGACATCATGCCTCCCAACGCTAACGTCGTCCTGCGGCCGGCGGAGATCGACGAGGTGGCGCGCTACGTCGTCGCCAACATCAAGGGCAAGGGTGAACCAAGCCTGAGCGATTGCGTCGCCTTTTTCGGCGATGCGTCGCGCGTGTGCGACCTGTACCGGCCGAAGACGGAGGGCGGCCGCCATGCGATGCCGACGCCCGCGACCATGGTGCATTGAATGGCGGGTCTCACCGTCTTGCGGCTGGCCGCTGCAGCCTGCCTGTCGGCGTTTCTCGTGGCGGGCGCAGCCAGGGCGCAGCCTGCGGAGAGCGACTTGCGGGAATTCAGCGTGGGCATGCCGATGTCCGCACTTCCGTCACGTGGCTACACCGGCTTCACCTGCGTGGCGGGCAACGCAGACTCCCCGACCGGCTGGGCGGACTACGCCAAATGCCCGGCCGATGCGGCCGGACGGCATGAGGTTGGGTTTCGGTATGATGATGGCGGCGAGCACGACACCAAGGTCGCGGGACAACCGATGCGGCTCTCCCTCCTGCTCGGCGACGACGGGACGGTCGACGGGATTCGCATGCGGACCGACCCGGCTTCCCGGCTGTTCCTCCACAAGCGCGGCTACATCTTCGGCGAGCAGGTGAAAGCCCGCTACGGCGAGATCGGCTGGACTTGCCGCGAGGAAAAGCCGTCCGGAAACGAGGAGGGCGTCGGCGGCGTGTTCGTGCGCGAGCACTGCGAGAAGACGATCGGCATCCGGCATCTGGTGCTGGACCGCGAGCTGTTCCGCCGGAAGGACGAGGCGCTGGGCAAGTTCACCAGCGCCACGAGCTTCATCGTCACCCGCGTCGCGAAATCCTCGTAGCCGCCCTGGGATGAGCGCGCCGGTCCTCGTCATCGACCAGGGCACGACCTCGACGCGGGCGATCGTGTTCGGATCGGACATGGCGCAGCTGGGCCACTCGCAGCGCGAGTTTCCGCAATTGTACCCCCAGCCAGGGTGGGTGGAGCACGACCCGGAGGCGCTGTGGTCCACAGCACTCGCGACCGCGCGTGAGGCGCTGCAGCGCGCGGGCGTCGCGGCGGGCGCGCTGGCGGCAATCGGCATCGCCAACCAGCGGGAGACGACGCTGGTATGGGACCGGCAGACCGGGGCGCCGATCTACAACGCCATCGTCTGGCAGGACCGGCGCACCGCCGATGCCTGCGACGCGCTGGAGCGGGACGGCCACGGCGAGCGGGTCGCCGCCTGCACCGGGCTGCGGCTCGACCCGTATTTCTCGGCCACCAAGATCGGCTGGATTCTCGACCACGTGAGCGGCGCGCGGGCGCGGGCGGAGGCGGGCGGGCTCGCCTTCGGCACCGTCGACAGCTTCCTGCTCTGGCGGCTGACCGGCGGGCGGGTGCACGCGACGGATGCGACCAACGCGTCCCGCACGCTGCTCTGCGATCTCGCCTCCGCCACCTGGGACGACGGGATGCTCAGGCTGTTCGGCATCCCGCGCGCGATGCTGCCGGAGATTCGCGACAGCGCCGGGTCGTTCGGCGTCACCAACGCCGGGCTGCTGGGGGCCGCGGTCGCGGTGCGCGGCATCGCCGGTGACCAGCAGGCGGCCCTGGTCGGCCAAGCGTGCTTCAGCCGCGGCATGGTGAAGGCGACCTATGGCACGGGCGCGTTCGTGCTGCTGAACGTGGGGTCCGAGCCGCTGCCTTCGACGCATCGCATGTTGGCCACCATCGCCTACCAGCGCCGCGGGCAGCGCAGCTACGCGCTGGAAGGGTCGATCTTTACCGCGGGGGCTGCGGTGCAGTGGCTGCGGGACGGGATCGGCCTGGTGGACGACGCGGCCGAGACGGGCGTACTCGCGGCGCGGGCTGACCCGGCGCAGCGCGTCTATATCGTGCCGGCGTTCACCGGGCTGGGCGCCCCGCACTGGAATAGCCGCGCGCGCGCCGCCATCACTGGCATCTCGCGCGGCACTACCCGGAAGGAGCTGGCCCGGGCCGTGCTGGAGGCGGTCGGCTACCAGACACGGGATTTGCTGCAGGCGATGCTCGACGACGCCGGACTGCAGGGCGAGATCGTGCTGCGGGTAGATGGCGGGATGACGGCGAGCGACTGGACGATGCAATTCCTGGCCGACATGGTGGGCATTGCGGTGGAGCGGCCCGCCTGCTTGGAAACGACCGCCTTAGGAGCCGCCTATCTCGCCGGCCTGGATGCCGGGGTGTATCCGGAGCCGGCGGTATTCCAGTCGCAGTGGGCACGGGAGGCGTGTTTCACGCCGTCGCTGGACAGCGCGGAGCGGGCGGCGAGGTATGCTGGCTGGCGCGTGGCGGTTGCGCAGGCGCTGCACGTTCCCGGCTAGACCTGCCCGGCTTGGAAGATTTTGGCTTGGGAATTTCTGGGGTCATTGGTTTGGCCGGAACCATTGCACCGTTAGCATTAGATGTAGATCACTGGCAACTCGAATTATAAGGTGCAATCACAGTTTGTTCGGTTTTCCATTTTTGATACTTGGCAGATTACCGAAAAGCTGCAAAAGGGCGTCGCACGGCTGCGACCACGCAGCTTCGGAGAATGTATGATTTTGGCTCAAAGTAACAACGAAGACGGCGTGTTGGGGCTGACTGCACAGATCGTGTCGGCGCATGTGTCGAACAACACCGTGGCGCCGGCCAGCTTGCCGGAACTGATCCAGCAGGTTTTCCACGCTTTAACGACGGTCGGCGTCGAAACGCCGGAGCCGGAGCGGCCGCAACCCGCGGTGCCCGTGAAGAAATCGGTGTTTTCGGACTACATCGTTTGCCTCGAGGATGGTAAAAAGCTGAAGATGCTGAAGCGTCATCTGCAGACGTCGTATAATTTGACGCCGAACCAGTATCGGGAGCGCTGGGGTCTTCCACACGACTATCCCATGGTTGCGCCGAACTACGCCGAACGCCGCTCTGCCCTGGCCAAAAAGATTGGGCTCGGACGCAAGCCAAACATCGTCGCGGATGAGCCAGCCCTGAAAGATGAGCCGAAAACACCCGCCCCGCCGACCCGGCGCGCGCGCCGGACTCCCGCCTGATCCGCTTGCGACGCCGCAATCGGCGGCCCGCTTGCGCATCTAGCAGGCGTCACTGCACGGCCGGGCACCGGAAGCCCGCGAGCAGGCCAGGCGCAAAGGCGCTGTTCGCCGATCCGGTCCGCACGTCGAAGGCGGCCTGACGCAAGCCGGATTGGAAAATCAGCGTGTAGCGGCCGCGCTCCTTGCCGGGCTGCAACCGTCCACGTGCGAACAGGCGGAACAGCGCCCATGGTCCCGTTTCGGCAAGCTCGGCTGCCGGCGGGTCGAAGGCAACGCGCGCCGAGTCGCTCGGTCCAGGCCAAACCACCTGCGTCGCATGCGAAGCGCCCTTTGCGTAGCTGATCACCGTTCCCCCCAAATCCAGCGTGACCCCCGTGGCGCCAGGATCGAGGCTGATCGGCTGGATGTCGAGTTGCAGGGCCGGGCGCGCCTGCCCGCTCACGAACAGGGCGTCGCGGATCGTCGCGGCGCGCTGGAATTGCTGGAGGTCGGCGGCCGACACGGGCGACTGGATGGTCCCGGACGGCTGCGGCTTCCACGGCTGGGCGGTCGTATCTGCGAAAGGTTTGAGCTGTAGATTGAAGAACCCGTCCAGCGATCCACCCGGCGCGAACAGGCGTGCCGCGTCGTCCAGCGAGAGTTCGGCCTGCACGCCGGGCGGCGCGAACGGATACCGGCCGTTGATCAAGGCCTGGCAGGTCTGGGACGGGCCGCCGGGCGCATTGAAGGCGAGGGAGGTTTGGCCTCGCACGTTCCCGGTCCGCAGCGCCGTGGCGCTGGCCGCGATGGTCGAGAGCCAGCGTGCGACCGGCTGCGGCTGGCGTGCCACCTCTGCGATCAGCCCGTTGGCGATGGTCTCGCCCCCCGGCGGGATCGGTGCGCCGACCGGGAGGGCAGCAAGCTTGGCCAGGGTTTGCTGAACCTCCGCCAGTTGCCGCAACGCCGGGTCGATCGCCGCGCCTGCCGGGTTGGGCGCGGCGTCGATCAACGGCCAGTATCGAGCGCCGATCGACGCATCCGCGCCGCCCAGTTCATGCGCCAGCGATGCCGCCAGCGCTCGCATCGGTGATTCCGGCGAGGCTAGGACATACAGATCCTGCGCGGCCTGGACGAGGCTCAGGAGCGGCCGGACGTTCAGATCGTCCAGCACGGCGTCCCAAATCCGGTCGTAATCGGCGACGTAGCCGGCGACGATGGCCCCGGAGAGTTCGCGCAACTCGGCCTGCCCGATCTCGGTCCGGCGCCCCAACACCCAACTCTCGCCCGCGGCGGCCTTCGTCGCGGCCTCGACCGCGGGCAACAGCACGGTGCGGTACCCCTCGGCCGTGTAGAAGCCGGGAATGCCGTCCGCCATGGCCTTGCCGGAACTGCGGAGGAAAATTTGGGCGCCTGCCGGTCCCAAAGCGTCCAAGGGGCGCCAGGCCGGCACGTGTTGGGCCGCGGTGGCGGTGCGGATTGTCGCGTAGACTCGATCGGCTACCGGCACCCGCGCGAGCGCGTCGCGGGCGCGGGCAACCAGGGCGCCGTCGAGCGAGAGCGGCGGTAGCGGCTCGGCGAGGGCCGCGTCCAGGTGCCGGGCGAGCGCGGCACGCAACGACGCGTCCTCCTCCACCGGATAGGACGCCCGCCAATCGGCATCCATCCACGCGCGGACCTGATCCTTGTTCAACGGTCCGGCGCCGCCGAGCATCAGGTAGACGCGCGTCTGGTCGTATAGGTGGCCCGGCCGGTTCAAGCTGCCGCGCATCTGTGCTTCGAGCCGCCAGACCAGATGCGGCAGCAATCCGTTGGCAATACCGTCGTGATAGACCGCACGCTCTCCCGCCGTCAGCTTGGCACCCTGCCACAGCCCCAACCCGGACAGCCACTCCGGCCCGGTCCCTTCACGCGACAGCGATCTGGCCTGGTCCAGCAATGCGGACACATGCCGGAGGTCGCCGTCCGACACCGGGTCGAGCGGCACGTCGCGCGCCGCTTGCTCGTAGCTCGCCAGCGCTCTGGCGGACGCGTCGATGTCGCGCTGTGCCGCGGCGTTTGCGCCGAGCAGCACCGCACCGCTGGCCAAGGCTGCGACCAGAACCGCCGCAAACCCGGCGATGCGTACGCCCAACCGACGCCTTGCCGCGCCGGGCGCTTCCCGCACCAGCATGGCTTCGCCGAGCATGACCTCGCGCAGCAGCCGCCCCAGGAAGTAGCTGCGGCCCTGCTCGGGGCGCTGCGCCGCGGCCTTTCGCTGGTCGATGCCGAACGCGCGCGCCATCGCTCCCGTCAGCCGGTCGATCGGGGTTCCCTCCTGCGTTCCCGAGGCGAAATACACGCCCCGCAGCATCGGCGGCGGTTTGCCAGGCGCTCCGGCGAAAGCGGCGCCCAGGAACGCCGTCAGTGGCGTCTCCATGCTGGCGACCTGAGCGGGGAAGCCCGCGATGACGCCGCGCCGATCCGGCCGCCGCTCCGCCTGCAGCCGGCCGCTCATCCGGGCCGTCAACCGTTTGACAAGACCGCGGAACGCTGGGGCGAAGCGCTCGGCCGCGAGCGCTTGGTTGGCGACGAGCGGGAACGTCACGCCCCAAACCTGGTCCCGCCGCTCCCGGTCGAAATCGTCGAAGAACTCACTGAACCCCGCCACCAGATCGGCCTTGGTGAACAGCGCATAGACCGGCATCCGGATGGCGAGCCGCGTCTCCAATTCCGCGATCCGGCGCATGATGGACGTGGCGTGGCCGGCCGCTTCGCCCGGCGCTGCGTCGATCACGCTGGGCAGGGCGATGGCTACGATGACGCCGTTCAGCGGCTGCCGCGGTCGTGTGCGTTTCAGCAGCGCCAGGAACGCGTCCCACCCGGCGCCGTCCACCGCCGCATCCGAATCCTGCGTGGTGTAGCGCCCTGCCGTGTCGATCAGGACGGCGTCCTCGGTGAACCACCAGTCGCACAGGCGGGTGCCGCCCACCCCGGACAAGGCCGCTGCGCCCATCTGCTCGGCAAGCGGAAAGGTGAGCCCGGCGTTCAGCAGCGCGGTGGTCTTCCCAGCGCCCGGCGGACCGATGATGACGTACCAGGGCTTCTCGAACAGGTAGCCGCGCTTGCCGGACCGCTTGAGCAGGGCCAACGCTGTCCGCAGCCTCTCGCCGACTGCCGCGGCCTCCTCGCCCATCGCGAGGCCCCCGACACCCTGGGTGAGCGCCGCTTCCCGCGACCGCCGCCGCCAGGTCAGCACCCCATTGATGACGCCCCAAGCCACCAGCATCGTCTCGATCGCGATCAGCCGGGGCAGCCAGGGTTCCAGCGCCGGCAACAGCGGGCCGAACACCCAGACCAGCGCGGCCAGCAGCGCCATTCCGATGAAGCTGAACACCCATCTGGTCACGGGGAAGGCCGGTTCAGCACGACGTCGACGCGGCGATTCTGCTCCCGTCCCTCGGTCGACGCGTTGCTCGCGATGGGATCGGCGGCGGCGTGGCCCTCGGACGACCAGCGCGCTGCGTGACCGGATGCAGCCGCCAGGATCGTCTCGGCCGCCTGCGCCCGCGCCGCCGAGAGCTGGAAGTTGGAGGGGAACTGGACCGAGCGGAATGGCTGGCTGTCGGTGGCGCTGATCACGCGTACGCTCCCCGGCTCATTCTGGAAGGCGACGCCGACCTGCTGCAGGAGCACGGCCGCTGCGGGCAGCAGGGCCGCGCTGCCGGGCGGGAACAGCGTGCGCGCCGCCATCCGGACGATCGGGGTTTCGGGGGTGCCGGCCACGCTGACCTCCCCGGTGTAAATTCGCGGCCAATAGTGACCCTCTGAGGGGTCTTTTTCGCGTCCAAACCTGACCCCTGTGCTGCTGTGTCAGTGTCTCTTCCCTTTGTCCGTTTGGTGGCTGGGAAGGGCGTTCGGGGATG
>JAABUX010008449.1_pt1 | contig 11872 bp, 15 predicted proteins | sample 5561851 | NCBI WGS metagenome assembly JAABUX01 (sample SAMN10711883, study PRJNA513361) | rock metagenome | isolation source: Antarctica rocks | place: Antarctica: Victoria Land, Richard Nunatak red sandstone | collected 2016-01-03 | reverse complement strand
GAAAAACGTTTCCAGCAGTTCGGGGAATTCGGGGATGATCGCGGCGAGTGCGTAGGCGGCTTTTCCGCTCATCGTCTCGCTCGGCACGCCAAACGTCGTTTCGGCCGCGCGATTGAAGGTCGTGATCTCACGCTGCGGCGAGATCGTGATGACGCCGTTCGCGATCGCCTCCAGGATGCGCGTTTGGAATTGTTGCAGCGCCGAGATGCGCTGCAAACGCTCGCGTTCGTCTTCGTAGATGCGCGCGTTTTCGATACCGAGCGCGGCCTGATAGGCGAATCCCTCGAGCATCTCGCGGTCGCTCGCGCGGAAGAGCCCGGCGACGACGCGCGAGTCGAGGTACACCACGCCGAGAATCTCGTTGCGGACGCGCAGCGGTACGCACGCGATCGAGCGCGTGTTCGCGCGTGCGACGGCCGGTAGGGTGGCCCAGCGCGGGTCCTGTGCCGCGTCGCTCGTGTAGATGGCCTCACCATCGTCGAGCGCACGCTGGACGATCGCCGTGGGCGGGAGCTCGTCGCCGGCCGCTCCGGCGGTGACGTTGTGTTGCGCGGCGACGAAGCGGCCGCCGCGTAAGACGAGGAATCCGCGCTCGGCATTCATGATTTCGACGGCGAGATCGAGCGCGCGCCCGAGCACGGCATCGAGGTCGAGCGACGAGTTGACGAGTTGCGAGGCGCGCGCGAGGCGACGCGTTTTCGCGCGCGCGACGGGGTCGATATGACGCGTGACTTCCTCGAGCGCGGCGGCGGCGCACGCGTCGGCCGCGACGGCGGGGAGCGCGCGCAAAACGGCGAGGGCATCCACCAGGACGCGCTCGTCCGGCAGGCCCTCGGAAGCGTGGATCACGGAAGCGGCGACGCGGCCGGTCGGCACAGGTAAAGCATCGTGTGTCACTTCTTCCATCGGCGCCGCGGGCGGCAAAGGTTAACCGAAGGCGGTCACGCCGTGGTCGCATCCCGGCAATCTCGATCTGCGACGATCCCGTCATGGAAGCGATACCGAACGATCTCGCCCGCGCCGCGCTCGCCGCGCGGAACCGGCTTGCCGACGCCGCACGCGGCACGGCCGCTCAGACGAACGCAGGTGCCACGGGCACCATGGCCTCCGCCGCGCGTGCGGCGATCTTCACCGATGCGCTGCTCGCGGCGATGCGCGCGCGGCTGCAGGCGTTCAAAACCGTGGCGAAGTGAGTCGCGCGTGAGCGAATTCGATATTCTTCGCAGCGCCTCGGCCGGCATGGACGCGCAGCGGGCCGCGCTCGACCTCGCGGCGCGTAACGTCGCGGCTTCTCAAGCGACGCCCGACGGCCGCGCTTTCGAACGACTCGTTCCGCGCTTCGCGGTCGGTCCGTCGCCCGACGGCGACGCCGCGGATGCCCTGCCGTTCGCGGATCCCGATCTCGCCGTCGGTGAGGCCGATTCCGGCAGCGCAGGCGAAGCCGGCGCCGATTCCGACGCCGCGGAGCTGCCGATCCGGTACCTCGGCGCCGCAACGCAACGCGGCGTGGCGGTCGACACGGTCGCGGAGATGGTGTCGGTCCTCGACGCTCAGCGTGCGTACGAGGCGAACGCCTCGGTGTTCGATTTGGGCAAGCGGCTTGCGGAACGGACGATCGACATGGGACGGCTCTCGTGACGGTCACGCCGCTCGGCACGCCCGACCTTCCGGTTCCCGCCACGACCCCATCCTCGACCGGCCGCGCCTTCGCGGGCGCCGTCGAGCGCGCGTTCTCTGTCGCAAGCGAAGCGCTGGGTCGCGCCGACGCCGCGGAACGCGCCTTTGCGGGTGGCCGTGGCGGCCTACAGGAGATGACGCTCGAACGCGCCCAAGCCGATATCGCGCTCTCGATCGCATCCGCGACGACTTCTCGCGTCGCGCAGTCGTTACAGACGATTCTCGGGATGCAGGTCTAGCATGGACCGGCTCCTCGCGCGCTGGAATGCGCTCACCGTGCGGGCGCGCGCGTGCGTTCTCGGCGCGCTCGCGCTCGTCGCGATCGGGGTCGGCTCGCTCGCCGGGGCGCAGCGCGACGCGCGGGTCGCACTGTTCGCGACGCCGCTCCATGCCGAACAAGTCGGCGAAGTCGTCGAGCGGCTCGCGGAGTGGAACGTGCCCTTCGTCGCGACGCCCGACAACGTGCGCGTCGATGCCGCGCGACGCAACGACCTGCTACTCAAACTTGCGCTCGCCGGCGTCCCGCGCGCCCACCTCGCTTCGTCGAGCGAGGCGCTCGCGAAAGCCGGACCGCTGACGCCCCAGGCGGTGCTGGAAGCGCAGCAACGCGACGGGCTCGCGGGCGACATCGCCGCCGGCTTGCGTGGCGTCGACGGGGTGGCCGACGCGCGCGTCATCATCGCGCCCGCGCACGACGGTGCGTTCGCCGACGACGCACATCAAGAGGCGACGGCATCGGTGCGGCTCTCGCTGCGGCCCGGCGCGTCGCCCGCGCGCGAGTCGCTCGCGGGCGTTCGCGCCTACGTCGCGGCCGCCGTGCCGGGGCTCGACCCGAGGCGCGTCGCGATCCTCGACGATCGTGGGCTCGCCCTGGGCGACGACGCGCGCTCGGTCGCGGGCGAGGCGCAAAGTCTGGAGCGATCGCTGCAGACGGCGCTCGACGGCGCGGTCGGCGACGGCGCGACGATCGTGCGCGTGCGCGTGAGTTACGATCCGCGCGTGCGCGCCGTTCACGACGTCGTGCGCAAAGCGCTGGGCAATCGCGCGATCGGTACGACGACGATGGCCGAGCACTATAAGAGCCCGAGCAAGGCGTACGCGAAATCGAATACGTCGGTCGATCGTGGCAGCGAAGTGCAGGATGAAACCATCGAGACGCCCGCCGGACGCCTCGAGCGCATCTCCGTCGCCGTCGCCGTCGATCAAGCGCGGCGTCTCGATCTTGCGAAGATTCGCTCGCTCGCGGGCGCGACGCTCGGACTCGTCCCGTCGCGCGGCGATTCGCTCTCGGTCGAAGAAATCGCCTTCGCGCGAGCGACCCCCGTCGCGCGCGTTCCCCTCGCGACGGCGCTCGGGTTCGCAGCCGCCCTCGCGCCGACGCTCGTCATCGCGCTCGCCATCGTCCTGTGCGTTCGCGTCGGGATCGCGCCGACCGCGCGCGTGCTCGAAGCATTCGCCGGTCGCGCGGCGCTCGGACGCGCGACCGCGGCGGTGACCGGTTACGCGCCCGCACACGTCCGCGGTGCATTGCGCAACGAACCGCCGCATACCGCAGCCGCGATCATCAGCGCGCTTCCGGCCGCGACGGCGACCGCGGTGCTCGAGATGTATCCGCCGGATGAACGCGCGGCGATCGTGCGTCGCATGTCGCGCGCGGCCGCGCCGGTCGTGCCCGATTGCGAGACGGTCTTGCGCCGTGGCTGAGCGGTTCGTCTCCCTCGCGACGCTCGTGCGTGCGAGCGCACCGGTGCGCGAAGCGCCGACCGTCGCGAGCGCGACGCCCGCGACGCAGCCGACCGCACCGACACACGACGCGCGGGTCGTGCGGAACGTCCGCGACTTCGCGCATGCCGACGTCGTCCACGAGCTCGCGCTGCTGCGACTCGCGGCCCGCGAGGCTTGCGAACGCGCCGCCGTGCTGCTGCTCGAGACGCTCGCGCACGAGGTTCTCGCACGCGAGCTCGCGCTTGCGCCCGTCGATCTCGCCGCCCTCGTTCGCAGCGTGCTCGCGACGGCCGCAGCATCGGAGCCGATCGCACTCGCCGTCGCGCCCGCCGATGCGGATCGCGTGCACGCGACGCTGCCGGTGCGCGTTGATGCCGCGCTCGCGGCGGGCGATCTCGTCGTCGACGTTCGCGACGGAGCGTTCGTCTCGACGTTTGCGTTACGGCTCGAAGACGCGCTCGCGCGCGTCGCGGCGACGGTGCGCCTGTGATCGCACGGTCGGCCGGATGCATCCTGCGAACCGCGGGGACCTGTGCGATCGCCGCCTTGCCGGGCGCCCGCATCGGCGACGGCGTGTTCGTGACGACCGCGCGCGGCGAATCCATCGCGGCGGACGTGTCGGCGGTGGAACGCGGACGCGTCACGCTCTCGCCGTACGGTTCGCTCGCCGGAATCGCGGTCGGCGATCGCGTGTGCGTCGCGGCAGCGGCCCTCGAAGTGCCGGTCGGGTTTTCCGTGCTCGGTCGCGCGATCGACGCCCGCGGCAACGCGCTCGACGGTCGCGACGCGCCGCGCGGCGCACGCGCGATCGTCGAGCGATCGAGCGCGCCGCCACCGGGCGACCGCAGCGCCGTCACCGATCCGTTCTGGACCGGCATTCGCGCGATCGACGGTTGCCTCACGATCGGTCGGGGCGCGCGCATCGGCTTCTTCGGCGCGCCCGGCGCCGGCAAGACGACGTTACTCGAAACGATCGTCGCCGGCGCGCGCGGCGATGCCGTCGTGCTCGCGCTCGTCGGCGAACGCGGCCGCGAGGCGCAGACGTGGTTCGGCCGCGTCGACCGGCGCACGACGATCGTGTGTGCGACGAGCGATCGCAGCGCCGCCGAACGCATTCGCGCCGCCGACGTCGCGATGGCGCAGGCCCGCACGCTGTGCGACCGCGGCATGCACGTGGTCCTGGTCGTCGACAGTCTCGCGCGTTATGCCGCGGCGCTTCGCGAGCGCAGCGTCGCGCTCGGCGAACCGATCGGTCGCGGCGGATATCCGCCGACGGTGTGGGCGGAACTCGCGCGCTATCTCGAGTGTGCGGGCAACGCCGCACGCGGATCGATCACACTGCTCGCGACCGTCCTCTCCGATGGCGCGGACGAACGCGAACCGCTCGCCGAGGCGGCGCGATCGTTGCTCGACGGGCATATCGTGCTGTCGACGGCGCTCGCGAACGCCGGTCACTATCCGGCGATCGACGTCCTCGCGAGTACGAGCCGCACGATGTCGGGCGTCGTCGCCGCCGCGCACGCGGCGGCCGCACGCGAGGTGCGCGGCGCGCTCGCGTTGCTCGCAAAAACTGCCGACGCGCGCGCGATCGGTCTCGCCGACCTCTCCGATCCCGCGCTCGATCGTGCGGTGCGCGCCGAGGCGGCGATCGGCACGTTCCTGCGCCAGCGCGACGCCGTCCGAGCGGGCGAAACGCTGACGGCGCTCCATTCGGTCGCAGATCTCGTGCGTGGAGGTGCGGCGTGATCGCGAACGATCTCGCAGCCGTCGATGCACGCATCGCCGCCATCGACCCTTCACCGGTGCCGCCCCTCGCGCTGGATGCGAGCGATTCGCGCGCTAGCGCATTCGACGCGTTCGTCGCGCGCGCACGCAATGCGCCTGCGAGCGACCGTGCGGCGATGGTGCGCGCCGTGCGCGATGGCGCGCGCGACGCCGGAATCGATCCGAAGCTCGCGCTTGCCGTCGCACGCACCGAGTCGAATTTCGACGCATCGGCGACGTCCCGCACGGGTGCCGCGGGTCTCATGCAACTCATGCCGGAAACCGCGCGGGAAGTCGGCGTGCACGATCGATACGACGCGCTGGAAAACGCACGGGGCGGCGCTCGCTACCTGCAGCAACTCCTCGACCGATTCGGCGGCGACGTCACGCGCGCGGTCGCGGCGTACAATGCCGGGCCGGGGGCGGTCGAGCGGTACCGCGGCATCCCGCCGTTCGCCGAAACGCAGGCGTACGTCGCGCGCGTGCTCGCCGCATACCGTTCACCCGATGACGCGGCAATGTAGGTGAAGGAACGGGGCGGAGCTTAACACCCCACGACCGATGCTTGATCGATCTTCCTCGAACGCGCGCGCCGTCGCAGCGTGCGCGATCGCGCTCGGCGTATCGTTCGGGCCGGGCGCGGCGGCAGCGCCATCGGCGGGCGTGCCCGACGTCGCGATGCTGCTCGCGCGGTATCAGCGCGCGGTCGCCGATGCCGGGGTCGCGCCGATCGCGCACATGGCGACGAAGGGCACGATCGCAGGCGCGGGACTGACCGGCGAATTCCGGTCCTGGGTCGCGAGCGATCGCGAGCGCACCGAGCAGAATCTCGGCCCGCGCTCGGAGTCGACCCTCCGGGTGGGCGAGCGCATCTGGTATGCCGATGCCGACGGCGACGTACGCGAATTTACAGGCGTGCTCGCGCGACGCGAGCGAACGCAACACTTCATCGACTCGGGCGCGTTTGCGAGCGCCCCCGAGCGGTGCGTCTCGCGCGGTCTCGCGCTCGTGCATGGCGTCGCGACCTACGCGCTCGACGTCACCGCGCCGCAGGGCGAGACCGAAACGTTGTACCTCGATGCCGCGAGCGGGCTTCCCGATCGCGTCGCGTTCGACGACGACGATGGCCGCACGACGATCGACATGAACGATTATCGCACCGTTGCAGGCCGACGATTTCCGTTCCATCTGCTCACCTCGAACGGCGATCACGCCTTCGACCTCGTGCAGACGACGCAGTCGATCGACGTCGTCACGCAGGTCTCCGGCGATACGTTCGCGCCGCTCGTCCCGCGCCGCATCGCGATGACGTCGCCGCAGACGATCTCGATCGACGTGCGCGAAGGCCACGCCTACGCACCGGTGACGATCGGCGACCGCACGTTCACGTTTTTGCTCGACACGGGCGCGCAAAACGTCCTCATCGACAAGCACGTTGCGGCCGATCTCGGGCTCGCTGCGACCGGTGCGCTCGAGGCGAGCGGCGCGTCGCGCACCGGTGGATTGCAACTCGCGCGCGTGCGCGAACTCGCCATCGGTACCGGAACGCTGCGCGATCTCGTCGCGACGACGATCGACCTCGGCGCGTCGACGGTCGGCGCGTTTCGTATCGACGGGATCCTCGGCTATCCGTTCTTTGCGTCGGCGACGGTACGGATCGATCTCGCACGGAAACTGATGACGTTTGGTCCGCCGGGCAGTTTCGTGCCCGGAGGCGATCGGATCGCGCTCGAGCTCGATCGCGCGTTTCCCGAGGCGCGTCTCCATCTCAATGCGTCGACCGAAGCTCCCTTCATCGTCGACACCGGTAACGCAGCGGAGCTGCTGCTCTACAAGCCGTTCGTCGACCGGCATCCCGGTATCGTCCCGTTTTCGCGGGAGACCCGTCACAGCTTCGGCATCGGCGGAGCGACCGTATCGTACCGGACGGCGCTCGAGCGGCTCGATGTCGGCTCGACCGCGATCTATCACGTCGAGACCGACGTGATGCAAGCGACGCGCGGTGCGTTCGCCGATCGTTTCGATGCCGGCAACCTGGGCCTGGGCGTGTTGAAGAATTTTATCGTCACCTTCGATCTCGCGAACGGGGCGATGTATCTCGAGCCCGGTGCTGCATTCGATGACGGGCGGACGCGCAAGTAAGACGGTCATAATTCGTTCACGCTCCCGACGCGTGCCGCCGTTAGGCTAAGTACGACACGACGGGAGGACAACGTGACCGAGAAACCATCGCAGACGTCGCTGAGCGTGATCGCGACGCGACTCCCCTACATCGACGACCGCTCGCTCTCACAAGCCTGGCGTTCCGCCTTGCACGTCGCCTCCGACGGACCGGCCGCGGCGATGCGTAGCGAGCGCCGCGGCACGGCGCCGAGCGGCCGCGCCGAGCGCGCCACGACACTAAAATCTGCGAGCGCCGCTACCGGCGATGTGCGGGCGCGTGCGTCGCACGTGGCGACCGTCGCGCGTGCCGCGGCGGCGGGTGCGGAACTCGCGACGCGACGGGTGTTCGATGCGCGAACGGCCGCCGCAGCGCGCAGCGCGTTCGCTCGCGCGCGCAGCTACCCGCCGTTTCGCTCCGCGCTCACGCTCGATGTGGCGAACGAACGCGTGCATCTCTTACTACGACGCGACGGCTCGACGCTGCACGTCGTCGCCGTCTGCCGGCCCGAAGTCGCCGAGACGGTGCGGCGCGCGCTCGTCGCGGCGGACGCGCACTTGCGTCTGCGTGGCGAGACGGTGCGATCGTCGGTAGAGATCGCTCGCGAGGTGCGCGCGTGATCGATCCCGCCGTCTCCGCGGGCCTCGGTCGCATCGCCTCGCGCGAGCGCGACGTCTTGCACGCCTACGATCCGAGTTTCGTTCCGGAAAACGCGGACGTCGCGCGTTCGGGCGTCGTGGTGCGCGACGCCGATCCGCTGGGCGTCGCCCTTCCCGGCGGGAGCTACGTCGTCACTCCCGGCACGAACGGTCGTCTCGCGTTCTCGCGCGACGGCGCGTTCGCGCTCCGCGACGGAGCGCTACGCGCGCGCGACGGCGCGACGATCCTGGGTTTTTCGTCCGGCGACCGCAGCAAGCTCGTGCCGCTGCGCGTCGATCCGTACGATGCGGCGCAGGGACGCGTCACCGATGCCCGCGTGCAGCCGGACGGCACCTTCGCCTACACGCGCACCACGATCGATCCGCGCACGGCGGAACGCCGCATCGAGACCGTCGCCGTGGGACGCATCGCGCTCGCGAGTTTCCCTGCGGGGACGCAGCCCGCGCGCCTCGACGCGCGTCACGTCGCGCCGCCGCCGGGCGTTGCGGCGCACTTCGGCGTCCCGGGCGATGCCGGCTTCGCGCCGCTCGCGACTCGCGCGCGCGATCTCGGCCGGGTCGATATCATCGCGGGGCTCGAGAAGATGCGCGAGGCCTACGTCTCCTTCGAAGCGCTGCGTGCGGCAAACCACACGCGCGGCGGTCTCGAGAAGACGGCGATGGATCTCGTCAAATGATTCGGTCCTTAACATTCGTGGCGCCGCAACTTCTCGGCGACGGACGGACGCTGCGGCGACCGGCATTCGTCGCGAAGTCGACGCTGCCGCTGTCGGCGGCATGCCTGGTCGCCAACGGCGTTCGCGAGACGCTCGCGCGGCTGCTCGCGAGCGACGTCGACGTGGAACTCGTCGAGCCGTCGATTCCCGAACCCACCGAGCGCGCCGTGCTGCTCGCGTCCGCGATCGTCTTACGCGTGCGCGGTCGGATCACCGACGGCTTCGTCGTCGTCCGGCCCGCCGATGCGCGACGCATCGTCGCGCTCGCCTTCGGCGAGAGCGAACGATCCGATTGCGATCCCCTTTCGGACATCGAACGCGCGACGCTCGATCGCGTCGTCGCGGCGCTCGTGCCGCTGTGCAACACGCTGTGCGGAACGCTCGGACCGATCGCGCGCGAGTCGAGCGAACGCGCGGCTTGCGACGTGGCGACGTATTTCGAGGTGCGCACTACGACGGCGCCACGCGTCGCGATCGGCTTCGCGCTCGCGCGCGATCCCGTCGAAGATGTTGCGGAACGCATCACGCTCGACGACTTGGCCGACGTCCGACTCGCCGGCACCGTCGTCTTCGCATCCGGTGCGCTCGGGGTGCCCGCATTCTCGCGGCTCGCCGTCGGTGCGACGGTGTCGCTCGAGACGCCGCTCGGTGCGCCCGGAACGCTCGCCTTCGGCGACGTCGTTTTCGCACGAGGCGCATGCGGCGTCATCGACGGGCGCAACGTCATGTCGATCGACGCCGACGCCGGGGTGGCGCGGCCGTTACGAGGAGCCGCCTGATGGACGATAGTCGCAATCTCGATCTGCTGATGAACGTGTCGCTCGCGGTGAGTGCCGAACTCGGGCGTTGCACGATGCGCGTGAGCGAGGTGCTCAAGCTCGGCAAGGGCTCGATCGTCGAACTCGGTTCGCTCGCGAACGGACCGGTCGACCTGCTCGTCAACGACCGGCTCGTCGCGCGCGGTGAGGTCGTCGCGGTCGACGATCGTTTTGGCGTACGCGTGACCGAGGTCGTCGCGCGCAAGGGGTTGCGGTAGTGGACGCGTTCGCGGCGCTTGCAGCGCACGGCCCGAAATCGGGCGCGCCGCTCGACGTACTCGCCGGCCTCACGTTGATCGCGCTCGCGCCGTTCCTCCTCGTGATGACGACGTCGTTCGTGCGAATCGTCGTCGTGCTCTCGCTCGTGCGTTCGGCGATCGGCGCGTCATCGCTTCCGCCCAATACCGTGCTTACCGGGCTCGCGCTCGTCTTGACGTTCGTGATCATGACGCCGACGTTGCAAGGCGTTTCGCACGACGCACTCGATCCGTACGCGCGCGGCAAGATCACGCAGAGCGCGATGATCGGCCGGGCGTTCGTACCGCTGCGCGCGTTCATGCTCCGCCAGACACACGCGAAAGATCTCACGCTCTTCGCACGCGTCGCGCGCGCGCCGCAGACCTCGCCCGACCGAGCGCCGCCGGAAGTCTTGCTGCCGGCCTTCGTCGTCGGCGAACTACGCAGCGCGTTCGCGATCGGCTTCGCGCTCTATCTGCCGTTCGTCGCAATCGATCTGGCCGTCGCCTCGATCCTCATGGGCCTAGGCATGTTCATGCTCAGTCCGCCGATCGTCTCGCTGCCTTGCAAGTTGTTGCTGTTCGTCATGGTCGATGGATGGGCGCTGGTCTGCGGCAGCGTCGTCTCGAGCTTCCGCTAGCGAGGCGGAGCGATTCGTCCATTGTCGTGCGCACCGCTGGACACGTCGTGGCAGCGGATCGGTGCGGTCGCACCGAAGCACGAGCCATGCTGATCGGTGATTATCTGCGCCAACGGCGGCCGAGCATCTCGTTCGAGTTCTTTCCGCCCAAGACGGACGAGGGCGTCGAGAACTTGATGCGCACCGTGCGATCCTTGCGGATCCTCAACCCCGGCTTCGTCTCGGTGACCTACGGTGCCGGCGGCTCGAGTCGCGCGCGCACCCTCGAAGTCGTGAAACGGATAAAGTCCGAACTCGAGATCGAACCGATGGCGCATCTCACCTGCGTGGGCAACTCGCGCGACGAGATGCGCGCGATTGCGAGCGAACTGCACGCGAGCGGCATCGAAAACATCATGGCGCTGCGCGGCGATCCACCGCGCGGTCAGGCGCGATTCGTTCCCGCCCCGGACGGCTTCGCGTATGCGAGCGAATTGATCGCGATGCTGCGCGCGGAGTTCGCGTTCTGCATCGGGGCGGGCGCCTATCCGGAGGGGCATCCGGAGGCGAGCGATGCGGATGTCGACGTTCGGGTCGCCGCCGCCAAAGTCGCGGCCGGCGCGAGTTTTCTAACGACGCAATTTTTCTTCGATAACGCCGCGTACCACGCATACGTCGAGCGTTGCCGCGCCGCCGGGATCGTCGTGCCGATCGTGCCGGGCATCATGCCGATCACGAGTTACGCGGGCATCGCCACGATGCTGAAGATGAACGGCGGTCGGATGCCGCAACGGCTGCTCGCCGAACTCGAAGCGCGCGTCGACGAGCCCGACGCCGTCGCAGAACTCGGGGTCGCTTACACGGCGTTGCAGTGTCGCGAGTTGCTCGCGAGCGGCGCGCCCGGGCTGCACTTCTATACGCTCAACCGGTCGACGGCGACGCGTGCCGTTGTCTCCGCACTGATCGCGACGGGGGCCATTCACGAGGCCGCGCTCGCCTTTGACGCAACCGAACCGAATCGTAACCGCGCGGTCACCGCCCGGTAACACGCGCGCCGTAGCGTCCATGTCATGGACGCACTCGCCGGCATCATCCGCGACGCGCTCGTCGCAACCGCGATCCTGTGCCTTCCCATCCTCGTCGTCGCGACGACCATCGGAACGATCGTCGCGGTCGTGCAAGCGGCGACGCAGGTGCAAGAACAGACGCTGACGCTGCTGCCAAAGATGCTCGCGGTCGGCGCGATGATCGCCGTCTTCGGCGCGTTCGCGATGCAGCTCTGCGGCAATCTCTTCGGCGAAGCGATTCGGCTCGTGCCCGCGATCGTGCGTGGGGCGTAGGGTGAGCGACGGCGAGCTGCTGGTGTTCGCGCGTTGCGTGGGCTTCGCGTTTCGCGCCCCGGGCTTCTCTCATCCGAGCGTGCCGCCGCCGCTGCGTGCGGGCTTCGCGTTCGTGCTCGCGCTCGCGTTCGGTCGCGCGTACGCGGGGACGGCGCG
>JAABUX010008447.1_pt1 | contig 11873 bp, 10 predicted proteins | sample 5561851 | NCBI WGS metagenome assembly JAABUX01 (sample SAMN10711883, study PRJNA513361) | rock metagenome | isolation source: Antarctica rocks | place: Antarctica: Victoria Land, Richard Nunatak red sandstone | collected 2016-01-03 | reverse complement strand
GTCGAACGTCACCTCGATCTGCGGCACGCCGCGCGGCGCCGGCGGAATGCCCATCAGGTCGAACTGGCCCAGCAGCTTGTTGTCCGCCGCCATCTCCCGCTCGCCCTGGTAGCACTTGATCGTCACCGCGCCCTGGTTGTCGTCGGCGGTCGAGAACACCTGGCTTTTCTTGGTCGGGATTGTGGTGTTGCGGTCGATCAGCCGGGTGAACACGCCGCCCAGCGTTTCGATGCCGAGGCTGAGCGGGGTCACGTCGAGCAGCAGCACGTCCTTCACGTCGCCCTTCAGCACCGCGCCCTGCACGGCGGCGCCGATGGCGACAACCTCGTCCGGGTTCACGTTGCGGGCCGGCTCACGCCCGAAGAACTGCTTTACGACCTCAATCACCTTCGGCATGCGGGTCATGCCGCCGACCAGGATGACTTCCTGAATCTCACCCGCCGTCACCCCGGCGTCCTTCAGCGCGGCGCGGCACGGCGCCAGCGTGCGCTCGATCAGGTCGTCGACCAGGCTCTCCAGCTTCGCCCGCGACAGCTTCATCACCAAATGCTTCGGCCCGCTGGCGTCGGCGGTGATGAACGGCAGGTTGATCTCGGTCTCCTTGCTGGACGACAGCTCGATCTTCGCCTTCTCGGCCGCTTCCTTCAGCCGTTGCAGGGCGAGCTTGTCCGTCCGCAGATTGATGCCCTGCTCGCGCTTGAACTCATCCGCGAGATAGCCGATCACGCGGTTGTCAAAATCCTCGCCGCCCAGGAACGTGTCGCCGTTGGTGGACTTCACCTCGAACACGCCGTCGCCGATCTCCAGCACCGACACGTCGAAGGTGCCGCCGCCGAGGTCGTAGACCGCGATCGTGCCACCCTGCTTCTTGTCCATGCCGTAGGCGAGCGCCGCCGCCGTCGGCTCGTTGATGATGCGCAGCACCTCAAGCCCGGCGATCCGCCCGGCATCCTTTGTCGCCTGGCGCTGCGCGTCGTTGAAGTAGGCGGGGACGGTGATGACAGCCTGCGTCACCTTCTCGCCGAGATAGGCCTCGGCGGTCTCCTTCATCTTGCCGAGCACGAAGGCGCTAACCTGGCTCGGCGAATACTTCTCGCCGCGCGCCTCGACCCATGCGTCGCCGTTGTCGCCGCGGACGATGGCGTAGGGGACCATGCCCTTGTCCTTCTCCACCAACGGGTCCTCGAACCGGCGGCCGATCAGGCGCTTCACGGCATAGAGCGTATTGGTGGGGTTGGTCACGGCCTGGCGCTTGGCGCTCTGGCCGACCAGGCGCTCGCCGCTGTCGCTGAATGCGACCATGCTCGGCGTGGTGCGCGCGCCCTCGCTGTTCTCGATGACGCGGACGTCCGCGCCGGTGCTGCCCTCCATGATGGCGACGCACGAATTGGTGGTCCCGAGGTCGATGCCGATGACCTTGCTCATTAAGTATCCCTTTCTCAGCAGCGGCGTGTGGCCCGAAGCACCAGGCGCCGCCCTACGGTTGTAACGAAGCGGATGTATTCAGCGAGTGCCCGCCGGACAAGCCCCGGCGCCGCACAACTGTCTCGCAAGCCCTGTGGAACGGGCTGGTTTACGCGGCCCGGTGGCCTCCGGCGCCGTCCGTTGCCTTGGCGACAACGACCATCGCCGGGCGCAGCAGCCGGCCGTTCAGCGTCCACGCCGCCGTCCAAGCCTGCATGACCGTCCCGGCCGGATGCTCCTCCGAGGGCTGCTCGGCCATGGCTTGGTGCAGGTTGGCGTCAAACGGCTGGCCGGTCGGGTCGATGCGCTGGATGCCGTTACGCTCAAGCAGCGTAACGAAGCTGCGCTCCACGCCCTCGAACCCGTCGCGCAGCTTGGTGACGATCTCTGGCTCGTCCGCCGTCTGCGCGGGCAGGCTGGACAGGCCGCGGCGGAGGTTCTCGGCCGCCTCCACCACGTCGGCGGCGAACTTCTGCACGGCATACTGCCGGGTGTCGTCGATGTCGCGCTTGGCGCGGGCGCGCACGTTGGCTATCTCGGCCTCGGCCCTGATCCAGCGGTCGCGCATGTCGTCGCGCTCGGCTGTCAGTTGGGCGATTTCGGCCGCGTGGTCCGGCTCGCCTGGGGTGCCGTGCCCCGGCTTATCGAGATTTGCGTCATGCGGTTCGGCGGCGTGGGCGCGGGCGTCGTCCTGCAGCGCGGGATCGGCGTCGGCGGGCATGGCGTTTGGTTCGGTGCTCATGGTTGCTCAGGTAGGGCAGGGCGGGCCGCCGAACAAGCGGTAGCCTAATTTACCAGTTGCGCCAGCAACGAATCGAGCCGCAGCCGCCCCTCCGCTGTAGCGGCCAGCCGCCCGGCTGCGTGGGTCAGGTAGCCCGCCTCCTGTGCCTGTCCCAATACATCGGGGTCAAGCGCCGCCTCCAGCGCCATGCCGGTGCGGGCGGCAAACCGTTCGGCGTCGATGCCTTCAGTAAGGCGCAGGCCCATCAGCAGCATCTCCCGCGCGCGGTCCCGCGGGCCGATCCGCTCCTCCGCGGTGCTGCCGTGGCCCTGGCGCTCGACCCGGTCGGCCCAAGGCTCCGGCGCGCGGTGACGCCTTGTGGCAACCAATTCGCCGCCGAGGGTGATCCGGCCGTGCGCGCCGGGTCCGATGCCGGCATAGTCGGCGTAGCGCCAATAGGCCAGGTTGTGCCGGCTCTCGGCGCCGGGCCGCGCGAGGTTGGACACCTCGTAGGGCAGCAGGCCATGCCGGGCGCAGGCCTCGGCGGTGGCGACGTACAGCTCTGCCGCCAGCTCGTCGTCGGGCAGCACCAGTTCGCCCCGGCGGTGCAGCGCCTCGAACCCGGTGCCGGGCTCGATGGTGAGCTGGTAGAGCGACAGGTGATCGGCGCAGAGCGCCAGCGCCTGGTGCAGTTCCGCCTGCCACGCGGCGACGGATTGGCCGGGCCGGGCATAGATCAGGTCGAACGACACGCGCGGGAAGGTGGCCCGCGCCGCCTCCAGCGCCGCGACGGCCTGCGGCCCCGAGTGCTCGCGTCCGAGCAGGCGGAGCGCCGTTTCGTCCAGGCTTTGGATTCCCAATGAGGCCCGGTTGACCCCGGCCTCCCGGAACGCCGCCAGCTTGCCGCGCTCCACGCTGGTCGGGTTGGCTTCGAGGGTGATTTCAAGGCCGGGCAACGGATCGAACAGGCGGGTGGCGTCGGCAATCAGGTCAGCGACGGTGGCCGGGTCCATAAGGCTCGGGGTGCCGCCGCCGAAGAAGATCGAGGCGAGCGGGCGGCGGCCGAGGCGCGCGGCCTCCCACGCGAGTTCGGTCCGCAGCGCCTGGGCGAAGCGGGCCTGGGGAATGCGCTCGCGGACGTGGCTGTTGAAGTCGCAGTACGGGCACTTGGCGAGGCAGAACGGCCAATGGATATAGAGGGCGATGGGGTCCATCGCCGCTATATGGTGTTGGCGCGGCAGCCTTGGGTCAGGGTATGACCCGTCCTATGGGCACCGGCCCGGGCGCATAGCCCGGCGGTGGCAAGGGCACCGGGCAGAAACAGCGCCGGCCCAGCGGGCGCGGGCCAACCAGGGCGCAGATCACCTGGCGAGGCCCATAGTAGGTCGGCAGGAAGGCGTTGCAGCGCCCGCCAAACTCAAGCGGTGGCGCGTAGTAGCTGGGCGCTGGATAGGACGGCGCGTAGGGTGCTGGATAGTACTGCGCCATGGCGTCCGGCGCTGCGACGAGCGCGGCCAACAGCCCCAAGGATACCCAACTTTTCCGCGATGCCATGAGTACCTCCTCCATACAAATTTATTCCAAGCACATAGGGCCAAAGAAATTGAGTAACACTTGCGCCATGGCCCGCGCACGGTGGCTGGTCGCGTGCTTCTGCGCGGGGTCCATCTCGCCATAGGTCTCGGCGCTGCCCAGCGGCACGAACATCGGATCGTAGCCGAACCCCCGTGTGCCGCACGGCGGCCAGGCGACTGTGCCCTCGACCCGGCCGAGGAACGTCGCCGTCCCGCCGTCCGGCCAGGCCAGGCTTAGCGCGCAAACGAACCAAGCGCGGCGGTCGGCCCCGATGCTCTGATCGATGGCCGCCATCTCACGGTTGACCCGCTCCATCGCGGCGGCGAAATCCTTCTGCGGCCCGGCCCAGCGCGCCGAGAGCACGCCGGGAGCGCCGCCCAGCGCCGCCACAGCAAAGCCGGAGTCGTCGGCCAGGGCAGGCAGCCCGGAGCCGCGCGCCGCCGCCAACGCCTTCAGCCGGGCGTTGTCCGCGAAGTCCGGCGCGTCCTCCACAGGCTCCGGCAGCCCGAGCGCCCCGGCCGAGACCACCTCCACCCCGCAGTGCCGTAGCAGGTCGGCAAGCTCGCGGACCTTGCCGGGATTATGCGTGGCCAGAACCAGGCGCTCGCCCGGCGACAGCCGGCGCATCAGGCGAGCGCCGCCCGTTGCAGCTCATAAAGCTGCGCCGTGCCGTGCTTGGCCAGTTGCATGAGGTGCAAGAATTGCTCCTCGGAGAACGGCGCCTTCTCCGCCGTGCCCTGGATTTCGACGATGCCCCCGCCCTCGGTCAGCACGAAGTTGGCGTCGGCCTCGGCGCCGCTGTCCTCGGCGTAGTCCAGGTCCAGCGCCGCCGCGCCGTCCACCAGGCCGCAACTGACCGCCGCGACCTGCCCCGTCATCGGCGACTTCGCAATCACCCGGTTCCGCTCCAAATGCCGGAACGCCAGGCTCAATGCCACCCAAGCTCCGGTGATGCTGGCGCAGCGGGTGCCGCCGTCAGCGTTCAGCACGTCGCAGTCGAGCGTGATGCTGCACTCGCCCATCGCCGAGCGGTCCACCACGGCGCGCAGGCTGCGGCCGATCAGCCGTTGGATTTCCTGGGTGCGGCCGGACTGTTTTCCGCGCGCCGCCTCGCGGTCGCCGCGGGTGTGGGTGGCGCGGGGCAGCATGCCGTACTCGGCCGTGACCCAGCCCAGCCCGCTGCCGCGCAGGAAGCCGGGGACGCGGCCCTCGACGCTCGCGGTGCACAGCACCTCGGTCCCCCCCATGCGTATCAGGCACGACCCCTCGGCGTGGTGGGCGAACCCCGTGACAAAAGATACCTCTCGCAAGGCGTCGGCGGCGCGGCCGGATGGGCGCATGGTGGTGTCCCTAAGGTTGGGCCGCCCCTATATCCTATGCGGGGCGCGAGTGGCAGGGAGCTTGAGGCGGCAGCATGACGATCGGAGTGGGCATCATCGGCGCGGGGATCATGGGGGAGCGGCTGCTGCGGGCGGCGCTCGACCATGCGGGAGACGTGGTGCATGTGACCGGGGTGTGGGACCAGGCGCCGGCTGCGCTCGACCGGATCGGGGCGCAGTTGCCCGGCGTGCCGCGCGTCGCCTCGGCCGAAGCGGTGATCGAGGGCGCAGAGTGCGTCTATGTCGCGACGCAGCCTGGGACGCACCTAAGCTATGCCCGTGCAGCCATCGCGGCCGGGCGCGCAGCGTTCCTGGAAAAGCCGCTCGCGGTGGACCTCGCGGACGCAGAGGCGTTCGTGCGGGAGGTGGACGTGAGGGGCGCCGGGGCCGCCCGTGTCGCGGTCAACTTCCCCTTCGCGTCGTCGCCCGCGGTCGAGCGCCTGCACGGCTGGCTGCGGGACAACGTCGCCGGGGCGCCGCGCGGCTTCACCATTGATGTCGGTTTCGCCGCCTGGCCGCGGCCGTGGCAGCAGGACGCCGCGGCCTGGCTCGACGGCACGGCCGAGGGCGGCTTCACCCGGGAGGTCGTGTCGCATTTCCTGTTCCTGTCGCGCCGCCTGCTGGGCCAGTTGTACCTCAAAACCAGCCAAGCCGAGTACGGCGCGGACGGCGGCACGGAGCGGCGCATCGCGGCGCGGCTCGACGCCGGCGGCCTGCCGGGGCGGCTCACCGGCAGCGTCGGCGACACCCAGCAGGATGACCACAACACCTGGACGGTCCAGGGCGTCGCCAACATCCGGCTGCGTGACTGGTCCATCGCCGAGCGCCAACGTCCGGACGGAAGCTGGGCCGCCGACCCCGACGCGCTGCCCAACGAGCGCCTGCGCCCCCTGGTGCTGCGCCGGCAGCTCGACCAGGTCGCGCGCATGACGCGGGGCGAGCCGCACCAGCTCGCCACTCTCACCGAGGCGTTCGACGTGCAGCAGGTCGTGGAGGCCATCCTGTCGGGCCGGCCGATGACCGGCGTCGCGGAGGGCTGATGGGCCAGCGCCCGACGCGCCCGCCTCCCGGCCTAGATCCCCGGTCCGCCTCCGTGCTGCGGGAGATCGTCGAACAGTATGTCGCAACCGGCGAGCCGGTCGGCAGCCGCACCTTGTCGCGCCGGCTGCCGATGGCGCTGTCCCCGGCCACGATCCGTAACGTCATGTCGGACCTGACCGAGGCCGGGCTGCTGTTCGCGCCGTACACCAGCGCCGGGCGGCTGCCGACGGAGCGCGGGTTGCGGCTATTCGTCGACGGCCTGTTGCAGACCGGCAGCCTGGCGGAGGACGAGCGCGAGGCGATCGGCCGCGCCCTGGAGGCCCGCGGCCGCAGCCTGGAGGACACGCTGGTCGAGGCGAGCACCATGCTGGCGGGCCTCGCCGGCGCGGCCGGGCTGGTGCTGGCGCCAAAGTCGGACGGCGCGGTGCGGCACATCGAGTTCGTGCCGCTCGGCCCCGGCCGCGCCTTGGTCATTTTGGTGGCGGCGGACGGGCAGGTGGAGAACCGGGTGATCGAGATCCCGCCGGGCCTGCCGCCCTCGGCCTTGACGCAGGCGGGCAACTACCTGAACGCCCGGCTCTCGGGGTGCAGCCTCAGCGAGCTGCGCCGCGTGGTCGGCGCGGACATGGCGGAGGACCGCACCCAACTGGACGCGCTCACCACCCAGGTCGTCGAGGCCGGCCTCGCCACCTGGACCGGCGAGGGCCGCGGCGGCGCGCTGATCGTCCGCGGCCAGGCGCGCCTGCTGTCGGAGGTGACGGGCATCGAAAGCCTGGCCGCGATCCAGACCCTGTTCGAGCGGCTGGAGCGCCAGGAGACCATGCTGCGCCTGCTGGAGCTGGCGGAGGCGTCGGACGGCGTGCGCATCTACATCGGCGCCGAGAGCGGCCTGTTCGGCGGCACCGGCGTCTCGATGGTGGTGGCGCCGGCGCGGAACGGCGCCGACCGGATCGTCGGCGCCATCGGGGTGATCGGGCCGACGCGGATCAACTACGGCCGGATCATCCCGGTCGTGGACTACACCGCGCGGGTGATCGGGCGGCTGCTGGGCTGACCGGCCCGGCGTCCGACATCACTTCTTTCCTAGAGTTCACATGCGTACTGAACGAAGAGGCGGGTGATCCGTTCTGTATAGGCAAGACTTTTTGGCGGCCCATACCTATGCAAGAAGCGCAAGAAGCTCACGAGACCGACCGCATCTGCCTGCTGCTCGTCGAGGACGACATCCTTGTCCGCACGACGGTCGCGCTGATGCTTGAGGACGACGGCTTCCGCGTGGTGGAGGCGTCCACCGCCGCCGAGGCGCAACGGCTGATGCAGGGCGGGCTGAACGCCATGGTGATGGTGACGGACATCGACCTTGGCGCGGGGCCGAGCGGCCTGGAGCTGGCGGACCGGCTCCGCAACCAGCAGCCCGATTTGGCGATCATCTTCATCACCGGGCGCGTCGCGTCGCTCGCCGGGCGGCGGCCCAACCAACGGGAAGCCATACTGCCAAAGCCGTTCGAGGGCAGCACGCTGGCCCAACTCGTGCGGCAGATGGTGCCGCACTGAAACGGTCGGAACCGTGGCCAGCCGCTGGCGTTCGGTGCGTGCAGCATCGAGGAGGAGGGCTATGATGAACAGGCTACAACGGGGTACGGCTGTCGTTTTGGCGTCGTTCGTATTCGGGGCGCCGGCCATCCCCCAGTCGACCGCCCAGACGACGCCGAGCACCGCCCCCACAAACAACGCGCCGATGACCGGAACCGGCACAACCGGCGCAACGCTGCCGGGCCTCAGCACCAACACGCCTTCGCAGCGCAGCCCGGACAACACGACCAGCGCTTCGCCGCCCGCCGTGACCACGTCCAACGCAAACCGCAAGACGGCCGCGGCTCCGGTCAAGGGCCGCAACAGCTTCACCATGAACGAGGCCCGGCGGCGGATCGAGGCTGGCGGCTTCAGCCAGGTCACTGGGCTCAAGAAGGACCCGGACGGCATCTGGCGCGGCACCGGCATGCGGGGCGGCGCCATGGTCCCGGTCTACTGCGACTATCAGGGCAACGTCGGCGCGTCATAGGCCGCGCCACCACCGAACAGGAGGCTTTCCCATGCGTACGATCGCACACACCTACTCCACCTATTCCGAAGCTTCGAGCGTCGTCACCGCCCTTGAGAGCGCGGGCATCCCGCACAGCGACATCAGCATCGTCTCGGGCGACCAGGCTGCCGGCCCCGCTAGCTCCGGCACAACAACAGGCGTGACCAGCGGCGATCCGGCCCAGGGCGCCAGCACGGGCGCTGGCACCGGCGCCACCCTCGGCACGGTGCTCGGCGGCGGCGCCGGGTTGCTGGCGGGCATCGGTTCGCTGGCCATCCCCGGCATCGGCCCACTCGTCGCGGCAGGCTGGCTCGTGGCGGCGTTGACCGGCGCGGGCGTCGGCGCGGCGGCGGGCGGGCTGGTTGGCTCGCTGACCGGCGCGGGCGTGAGCGAGGCGGACGCGCAGACCTACCACTCCGAGGTGAGCAGTGGCCGCACGCTGGTGACGGCCCGCGTGGACGACAGCCAGGCGGCGCAGGTCGAGCAGATGATGGGCAAGACCGGTTCGATGCTGGGCGGCACGACCGCTATGCCCTCCGCCATGCCAACCGGGGGCTACACCGGGATGACAACAGCCGATACCGCTATGCCTGGCACGACCGTGCCCGGCTCGACGACGATGGGCACGACGTCCATGGGGACGATGCCGGGGAGCGCGGCAGTGCCCGGCACGACCACCGTCGTCGGCAGCCATGGAACGCGGGAAGTCGGCGGCTCCACGACGACGCCAAGCGCTATGCCAAGCTCCACGATGCCAGACTCCATGACGGAGGCGGAGAGGAGCACGTTCCGTCGCGACGGCGACGCGCCCAGCAGCGAGAGCACGCTCTGCCGCGACATCGAGACCGGCGAAAAGGGCTAGCGGCAGCAGGGCGGCTGCTCAGTGGGCGGCCGCCCAGTTCTGTCCCGCGCCTGTCTCCACGACCAGCGGCACCGAGATGTGCGCAGCACCCTCCATGACCTTCTTGGCGATGGCGGCAGTTTCTGCGGCCTCAGCCTCGGTCGCCTCGAACAACAGTTCGTCGTGGACTTGCAGCAGCAGCCGGGCGTGCAGCCCGGCTCCTTCCAACGCCGCCGGCAGGCGGACCATGGCACGCTTGATGATGTCCGCGGCTCCCCCTTGCAGCGGCGCGTTGATCGCCTGCCGCTCCGCATAGGCCCGGCGCTGCGCATTCCTGTCGGCGATGCCCGGCACCCAGCAGCGGCGGCCGGATAGCGTCAGCACGTAGCCGTATTGCCGCGCCTCCTCCTTCGTGCGCTCCATGTAGGCGCGTATGCCGGGGTAGCGTTCGAAGTAGGCTTGGATGTAGAGCCGCGCCTCGCCGGGGTCGATGCCAAGCTGGCGCGCGAGGCCGAACGCGCTGATGCCGTAGATGATGCCGAAGTTGATCGCCTTGGCCCGACGCCGCGTCGCTGCGTCCATGCCGGCCATCGGCACCCCGAACACCTCGGACGCCGTGCGCGCGTGGATATCCTGGCCGGCCGCGAACGCCTCCTTCAAGGGCGCGATGTCCGCCGCATGCGCCATCAACCGCAGCTCGATCTGCGAGTAGTCGCAGCTCACCAGCACATGGCCGGGTTCGGCGATGAAGGCGCGGCGGATGCGGCTGCCCTCCTCGGTGCGGATCGGGATGTTCTGCAGGTTCGGGTCGGTGCTGGACAGCCGCCCCGTGGCGGTGATCGCCTGGGCGAAGCTCGTGTGGACGCGCCCGGTCTCGGGGTTGATCTGCCCCACCAGCGCCTCGGTGTAGGTCGAGCGCAGTTTGGAAAGCTGCCGCCAGTCGATGATGCGGGCCGGCAATGCGTGCCCCTGGTCCGCCAGCCCTTGCAGCATGAAGACATCGGTGCCCCACGCGCCGCTGGCGAGGCGCTTGCCGCCGGGCAGCTTCTGCTCGTCGAACAGGATTTCGCCCAGTTGCTTGGCGCTGCCCAGGCTGAACGGGCGGCCGGCCATGGCGTGGATCTCGGTCTCCATCACCCCCATGCGCTCGGCGAAGTCGGCGGACATGCGGCGCAGCTCGGCCTCGTCCACCTTGATGCCGGCCTGCTCCATGCGCATCAGCACGGGAACCAGCCGGCGTTCCATCTGCTCGTACAGCGCGAGGCTCCGCGTCGTGCGCAGGTGCGGGCGGAGCTTGTGCCACAGGCGCAGCGCCACGTCGGCGTCCTCGGCGGCGTAGGGCGTGGCGCGGTCGAGCGGCACCAGCGCGAACGGCACGCGCCCGCGCCCGGTGCCGGTCACGCTGTCGTAGGAGATCGGCTGGTGGCCCAGGTGCATGGCCGACAGCTCGTCCAGCCCGTGCCCGTGCGCGCCGGCCTCCTGCGCATATGAAATCAGCATCGTGTCGTCGACCGGCGTCACGTCCGGCAGCCCGGCCCGGTGCAGCACCATGAGGTCGTACTTGGCGTTCTGCATCACCTTCAGCACCGACCGGTCGGCCAGCAGCGGGGCCAGCGCCGCCAAGGCGTCTTCCGGCGCGATCTGCTGCACCTCTGCCGCCACAGGCCCCGGCGCCGGGGCGTCCGGCGTGCCGTCCAGCGTGCCATCTAGTGTGCCATCTAGTGTGCCATCTAGTGTGCCATCTAGTGTGCCATCTAGTGTGCCATCTAGTGTGCCATCTAGTGTGCCATCTAGTGTGCCATCTAGTGTGCCCTGGGCCGTGGGCTGCACCGTGCGGTGCCGCAACGGAACGTAGCAGGCCCGGCCCGGCGCCGTCGCCAACGAGAAGCCGACCAGTTCGGCCCGCAGCGCATCCAGGCTGTCGGTCTCGGTGTCGAACCCGGCCACGCCGGCGGCCCACGCCTCGTCGATCCAGGACTGCAAATGGTCGAGCGTCGTCACGCACTCATACGGGCCGAACGGCGGCTGCGCCGTGTTGGCCGGCGTCGCGTCGGGCAGCGGGACGGGCTGCGCCGCGGCAGGGCCGTCCAGGCCGAGCTTGGCCACCGTGCTGCGAAACCCCTGGGCGAGCAGCCACGCCACCAAGGTCTCGCGGTGCGGCGGCTTCGCCCGCAGCTCCTCAAGCGTCAGCGGCAGCGGCACGTCGCAGCACAGTTCGACCAGCTTGCGGCTGATCCGCGCGGCGTCGGCGTGCTGGAGCAGCATGTCGCGGCGCTTGCTGGGCTTCATTGTGCCGGCGGCGGCGAGCACGCCGTCGAGGTCGCCGAACTCCTGGATCAACTGCGCCGCGTTCTTCGGCCCGATGCCGGGCACGCCGGGCACGTTGTCGACGCTGTCGCCCATCAGCGCCTGCACCTCCACGACCTTGCTGGGCGGGACGCCGAACTTCTCCATGACCTCGGCGGGGCCGATCGGCTTCTGCTTGATCGGGTCCTGCATCACCACGCGGTCGGTCACGAGCTGCATCAGGTCCTTGTCCGACGACACGATCGTGACCCGGCCGCCTGCCGCGGTCGCGGCGCGGGCATAGGACGCGATCAGGTCGTCCGCCTCCCATGTCGCCAGCTCGACGCCGGGCACGCCGAACGCCGCCGTCGCGTCGCGCACCAGGGCGAACTGCGGCACCAGCTCGGGCGGCGGCTCCGGGCGCTGCGCCTTGTACTTGTCATACAGGTCGTTGCGGAACGTGGTGCGCCCGGCGTCGAACTC
>JAABUX010008446.1_pt1 | contig 11874 bp, 11 predicted proteins | sample 5561851 | NCBI WGS metagenome assembly JAABUX01 (sample SAMN10711883, study PRJNA513361) | rock metagenome | isolation source: Antarctica rocks | place: Antarctica: Victoria Land, Richard Nunatak red sandstone | collected 2016-01-03 | reverse complement strand
GGGGATGGTCGTGGAAGAAACGCTACAGCACCAAGGGAGGGTACCTCAATCGACGTAGCACATGCTGATGGGTGGCACGAAAAGATGTGAATGAACGTCATGTGCTAAAACAAGCATAGCACGAACCTGTGACGTTCCAAAAAGACTGGCGCGGATAGCGCATTTTGACTTGCGAGCTGGTTGTCCGCGGCGCCGTAACGATGCCGTGGCCCTCGCTTTGCGTCCACAACGACTTTATAGTAGTTCATCTTCGTAATACTGTGAGAGGCCATATGCGGCATTTTCGGACCCCATCGAGGTCATTGGAGCCTTGCCTGACGCCGATCACGGCGCTTGCGGCCTCTCATTGCTCTACGCGGGCCAGTAATGCGGCATGGACCCCCGTTATTGCGAAGGTGAACTAGTGGTATACTGGTAGGTAGATAAAAGGCGATGCGCTCTGGTTGGTGCGCGAGACCCGCGCACAGCGCCCGCGCGCAGCCTTTTCTCCGCGACGGACAGCGCCCCCATCGGGGGCCGTTCTCCCCCCAGGAGGGGGAGTTACGTCGGGGGTTTTTCCATATCCGACGTCACCATCTCGATCATCACTTTCCCGCGCACTATGCGGAGCAGCGGCGTTTCTTGCACGCCGCGTTTCCACGCCTCGACCGCCGCGCCCCCGATCATGTCAGCGAGCTGCAACGCCCCGTGCGCCGTCGAGTCCCCGCTCACGATCTTCCGTATGCGGTAGTCGATGCCGCGCACAGTCGTCATGCCTCCTCCTTGTCGTCGCCGTCCCGGTTGGGGGCTGCCTCACCTACCAGGTCCAACGCCTGTTCCACGTATTCGGGCTTGAGATGAGGGTGGCGTTGCGGGACGGACAACGCACGTACGCCGTCCGTGTAGATCTTATGGCTGCGCGTTACAGAGAGGGCGGTCGTATAACCAAGACCACCCCCTCTTGTTGCCCAATGGGCTACGCACGGCGCGTGCCTTCAGGGTAGTTGATCGCTGGTGTCACACTCTTTGCGCCCTGACGAAGAACTGGTGGAAGGGGACATCGACGTACCCATCGGATTGGATGATGGTATGGATCTCGACCAGCTTGTCGAAGTACCGGTCGACGGAGAAGTCGGGGATCTCCGGCGAGCACGCGCCGCACCTCGTGCGGCTCATAGGCGCCGTGCCGGTTTGTGACCACGTCGAACTGGCCGTCCGCGAACGGGAGGTGGGCCACGCCCTGCACCTCGACGACCTCGACACCAAGCGGTGCCAGGCGCTGACGCGCTACCAACACATTGGGGCCATACCCTTCTGTTGCGCGCGTCCATAGGGGACGTTGCGGCAGGGCGGCAAGAAACTCGCCGCCGCCCGTGTCCATGTCTAACAGTGAGCGGGCGTGGCCGATTGCGGCGACGACGCTCCTTGTGTAATTCCAGGCGTTTCGTGTCCTGAGCATGACGCGTCGCTTGGCGAGGTAGGAGAAGTCCCACCCGGCGAAGGGTTGATTGTATTCGGCGGTCCACACGGCGCGGAGATCATCATGGGTCGAAGGCATAGTAGTTTCTCCTAATATGCGGATCATGTAACGTGCCGTGCTGGACGCAAACGGCACGAGACACGCCGGTGGAGGGAACGGGAGAGGGCTATGCGCTGCTAAGGGCAGGACACTAAGATATATAGCGCCTTCCCTCCCTCGCCATAGGCAAGGGAGGGAGGATACATAGTCGTCCTTCGAGGCGACAATTATATAGCCGCGAGAAATCCCCTTCCCTACCCGGCGGATTGAGGGAAGGGGTAGCTACGTTCAGTCATGGCGCTTGCTCCGACAAAAGGGATTTCACTCCCATCGTATCACACCACACCAGCCCCGCGTTTACGGCTGCGTGTCCAGTGTTTGTACCTCCGTCGCGGTCAGCGCGCGGTTGTAGATGCGCACGTCGTCGACGTTGCCTTTGAGGTATTCGGCCCCGCCCGTCCAGCGCCCGAACGCGAGCTTGGTTGGTGCGGCGCTCTGCGGCGCCGTCGTCGCGCTGGCTGCCAGCGATCCGTCGACGTAGAGTCGGTGGGTCGCGCCGTCGAACGTGTACGCGTAGTGGCGCCAGCCGCCGGCGGAGGCCGGCGTCGTGGAGATCAACCACGCGCCGCCGAATTTCCAGACGCCAATCCGCCCATCGCGGAAGCCGGCCTGCACCGCCGAGCCGGCGCCGTCGTTGGTCAGTGAGAGGACGTTCTCTACGCCGCTTGGGATGGCGGGGACGTTGAGCCACCAGGAGATGGATTGGGGCGCGTTGGCGGCGGGTAGGTTGTGGACACCCGCCAACACGTACCCGCTGGCGCCATCGAAGCTCAGAGCATCCCCAAAGCGGCCGGCCGTCCACGTCATCCCGCCGGCCAGCGCGCCGGTGTTGCCGCTGCCGGAGGCGTCGGCCGTCGTGGCCCCCACGCCTTCGTCGTCCTGCCAATAGCCTACCAGCCCCGCGTCGAGGTTGGTGGCGGGCCGCACCTCGATGCCGCTGCTCTTGGCGTTGTCGACGATCGTGCTGTACGTAATAGTGATCCGGCCGGCGTCGTCGGCCGTCGCCGGGAACTGCCGGACGGTAGCGATGTTCTGGCCGCCGGTGACGGCGTAGATGTCGAAGTTGCTCAGGACCCGCGCGCCATTGATCGCGACGTTGAAGACGCGCTTGCCCGCGGCGTTCCAGAAGATCTCGGCGAAATGCAGGCGAACCACATAGGCGGCGCCGGGCACGAGGTTGGGCACGGTGTAGGTGAAGTTGCCGTAGCGCTCGCTCTGATAGACCGCTTGCGGCGCCGGATTGGTCACGCGGCCGGTCGCGACAGCATTGCCGTTCGCGGCGGTGTAGCCGCCGTTATAGTCGGCGTCGGCGGCGAAGGCCCCCGTCGCGCCGCCCCCCGAGTCGATCGCTATATTAGGGGTTGTTGCCGGGGTCTGGCTGGGCGCGGGGGGCGTGTTGGTGGCGGTAGGTTGTGGCGTATTGGTGGCGGTAGGTTGTGGCGTATTGGTGGCGGTGGGCTGCGACGTATCGGTGGCTGTAGGAGCGGGTGGTGTATTGGTGGCCGTTGGCTGAGGCGTGTTGGTGGCCGTCGGCGCGGGCGGTGTATTGGTTGGCGTGACCGGCGCGGGCGGCGTGTTGGTCGGCGTGGCTGGCGTGGTGGGGAGCGCGTAGGCGCTTAGGGTCGCGTTGTTGTCGGTGATGTAGAGCACGCCGTTGGCGACGATGGGACTCTCCCAGTGGATGCCGCCGATGCCGTCGTCATGCCAGAGCTGCTGGCCGGTCGTGGGGTCGAGAGCTTCGATAATGCCGCTCCCCGCGTCATAGAGCACGCCGTTGGCGACGATCGGCGAGGTGCGCTGGCCCATGTGCCGCCAGACTTCCCGCAGGCTCGGCGTCCCGTTGTTAACGTTGAGCGTCAGGGCCGAGAGACCGTTGTCGTTGGCGACGAAGACCCAGGTCGTGCCCTGTGAGTCGACCCAGACGGCTGGCGCGGTCAGCACTTCGCCGCCCTGCGGCACGCCGATGACCGTCCCGACCTCGCCGCCGAGGTGGCGCGGTCCGCCCTGCCCGCTCAGGTTATCCAGGTTGAGTAGGCGCAGGTTGGCGTCTTTGCCCGCCTGCACGGCGAGGCGCCGGACCGTGCTCGCAGCGGGGACCGGCAGGATCGCGGGCGCGGTGCTCCCGATGTCGGTGTCGCCGTTCTGCAGGTCCTGGTAGTTGCTCGGCGTGTAGCTATCGAGCGGGTCGCCGTTTGCGCCGGTCCCCGTGCCGTCGGGATGCAGCGCGAAGACGGTATCGCCCCAGTCGTGGTTGGGGCCCGTCGCGCTCGACGCGTCGAAGGGTCCGTTGCCCGTCGCCAGGTAGATCTTATCCGTGTCGCCGTCGTAGACGACGCCCGCGCGCGCCCAGATGGCCGTCTGGCGCTGGGCGCAGTCGTTTTGGCCGCCGCCGCTGGTGGCGCCCTGCTCGACAAAGTGGATGGTCAGATCGCTGCAGTTGGCGTTGAAGACGCGCTGCGTCCCGTCGCCGAGGTTGATGGCCGTAACGTGCCCCTGGTAGTCGCCGTTGTCGCCGGGATAGCCGCCGTGCGTGACGTAGAGGTAGCTCACGCCGCTCTTGGCGGTAGCGATGGTGAGGGCCGACGAGCCCTTCTCGTCGACGCCCTTGAGTGTGGTGAGTTCCGGCCATCCGCCGGTCTTGACCTCCGCGCCATCGCCCACGTTATACTTGTGCGCGTAGCCGTCGAGCCCGTAGCTGTAGATGTATTGCCGGTTGGGGTCGATCGCGGGGGACGAGGTGGTATAGCAAGCGGTCGTGCTGCTGCCGTTGATGTGGCAGCCGCCTGGCGCCGGATTGTGCTGTATCCACACTTGTTGTCCGCTATGCGCGTCGAGGGCCACGAGGTCGCCGGCGCGCGTGGTGACGTAGGCGAGGTCGCGGGTCCCGCCGGGCGCGCCGACCGCGCTGAGGTACGCCGGCGCTCCGTCGGCTGTGTCCGGCAGCTTGACAGGAACAGGAAAGAGACGCGTTAGCCCCGACACGTTACTCGCGTTCAGCGTCGACTCGGCCGTGTTGTCGCCGCTGTGCGCGGCGTTCCCACCGAACTGCGGCCAGTCGTACGCGGAGGCGGCGTATCCCGTCCCCCTCGGGAGCGAGAGCAGCAGTAGCCCCCCGATCAGCGCGCCGGATAACACACGTTTCTTCACTGCTAAAGGGGTCAAGCGTGGCGATGTACGCGGCATATCCTGCTCCTTTTAATACTTAATACACATAGGGCCGACCATAGTCGATGATGACTGGGCATGTGGTACGGGTAGTGTCGCCGCTCCTTTTCTGTTGCAAGATCAACGCTTATGCGTTAATGCATGCGTCGATGCATAAATAATACCACATAATGTATGGAAACGCGCTAAAGCGGCATCGACGTGTGTCGCGTAGGGGAGGATCGTAATGCCGCCAACAAATATGGTACGATAGTGCGCGAATAGCACGGATGTGTATCCGGCTTTGTTTGACCACAAGTAATGGGAGAGATGTCCAACGTGCACGTAGAAACGCAGCGGCCGACCCGTCAGGCGGAGGGTCTAGCCCTTACGCGGAGCCCAGCGCCTGTTCCGCCATGCATAGGGACAGCGCCTCGACGGTTGACGATCTCACGCCGGTCGAGGGGGATGCTTCCATTCGCCGCGCGGGAGGTTGATCATGGCCGAGCGTGACGTCGACGCGCCGGCGCCTGTGCTAGATAAGCCGGATGCGTCGGAGCCCGAGTTGGCGCTGGCCGAGCCTATCGACGCGGGCCTCGGCGCCGGGGCTTTCCCGGCCGCGCCCGTCGACGGGGCTATGCCCGATCCCTTGCTCGCGCCGTTCGCCGGACCCGATCTGGCGCCGGAGGAGTCCGCGCCCACCGAGGGGCCACCGGGGACGGTGCTGCCCCCCGACGAAGCCGGCCTCTTGGAGTGAGTGGCGAGTGGCGAGTGATTAGTTGTATAGGCCAGGTCTTGAGCCTACCCTGAGCGCTCCGCGTGGAACTTGAACATCAACAAGAAGCGCTCCTACTCGCCACTCGCCACTCGCCACTCATCACTCATCACTCGCCACTCGCCACTCCAAAGGCTATGCCCCGGCGGGGACAGCGGTGTCCAAGTGGTCTTTGAGGAAGGCGATGGCTTTGCCCCAGGCGTCGCGTGCGGAGTCCGCGTCGCCCATGCCGTGCTCAGGGTTGACGAAGGCGTGTCCGGCCGGGTACGTGAGCGCCTGATAGTCCTTGCCGGCGTCCTTGAACAGCGCGCGAATTTTGTCGATCTGCGCCGCGGGCACGCTCTGATCCTTCTCGCCGTAGAAGGCCAGGATCGGGGCCTGCACCTTGGCCACGTCGGCGGGCGTGGGATCGTAGCCCGCGCCGTAGAACGGGCAGACCGCGGCGAGCTTGTCGCTCTGCTCGGCCGTCTTATAGGCCACAAAGCCACCGACGCAGAAGCCGATCAGCCCGACCTTCTTGGGCTGGACATCCGGCCGCGCGATCAGGCTATCGATGGCGCCGTCGACCTCGCGCACGGCCTTCTCGACATTGCCCTGGATCATCATGATCATCTTCTGCGCGTCGTCCGGTTCGGTCGCGATCTTGCCGTGGTAGAGGTCGGGGGCCGCCGCGACAAAGCCCTCGGCGGCGAGGCGCTGGGCCAACTCTTTGATGTGCGGTTCGAGGCCCCACCACTCCTGGATCAGTACCACGCCAGGCCGTACGGCCTCGTCGTCGAGTCGCGCCACGAACGCTTGCGCTCCGTCGCCATTGACCTTTAGATCGACCATCTCGGTGCGAACAACTGCCATGTTTTTGCTCCTCGTCTGTCGTTTGTCGTTATACGCCGATCACAATGACGCGGCCATGTAATATGCGGCACCTATCGTGCCAGACGGAATAGAGGAGAGGTGGCCGCCAGCACATTGCTTACGTGGCCTCCGCTTGCGGGACCGTCGGCGCGGCCCGTACGTGCCGGTTGACTGTCGTGGCTAGGGCAAGGATGACAAGATAGGCGGCGCATACAAGGACGGTCTTCAGCGGACCGATCGTCTGCAGCAATGCTCCCATCAGGGCGGGGCCGAGGGCCAGACCGCCGACGGTGAGTAGGCGGATGCTGCTGGTGACCCGGCCCATGAGAGCGTCGGGGATAAGCGTGGCTCGGTAGCTCAGTTGTGTCACGTCGAACACCACGAGGGCGAAGGTGAGGACGGCGCCGATGAGGCCGAGGGCGATGGGGCTGGGGGCGATGGCGTAGAGCGGGAACAGCAGGGCCGTGATCCAGACTAACCCGATGGCGAGCCCCGCGAAGCCCACACGGCGTTGGATGCGGCCAACCACGAGCGCGCCCGCGACACCGCCGAGCGCATCGCTGGCGAAGATGGCGCCGATGGCGACAGGTGGAGCGTGCTGCTGTTTGGCCAGGACGATCAGGAGAAGGGGGCTGCCCGCGTAGACAATGTTGGCCGCGCCATTCCGCAGCGCCAGGAAGCGGATGAGCGGGTGGCGCCAGGCCCAGGCGAGCCCCTCCACGATCTCAGCGCGGAGGCGGCGGGGCACGGCGCGTGTCTCACGGTGAAAGTCGGCGCGGATACGGCGCAGGGACAGGACGGAGGCGGCAAAGGATAGCGCATTGACGAGGAAAGGGAGCGCGTGACCAAGGCTATAGAGAATGCCGCCGACTGGCGGGCCGAGAACTCCCGCTGCGGCGGCGGTGGCGTAGTTCTGGCCCAGGGCGGCGGAGAGATGGTTCGCCCCAACGACGTTAGGGAGCGCGGCCGTCTCGGCGAGGGTGAAGAAGGTGGCGAAGATACCCGTGGCGGCGGCGACAAGGTCGATCTGCATCACGGTGAGATGCCCGAGCCATACGGCGAGGGGCAGGCTGCCCGTGGCCAGCGCGCGACCCGCATCGCACACCACCATCACGCGCTTACGCTCCCAGCGATCAAAAGGCCCCCGCGGGCAAGCTGAGGAGAGGGAACGGCAGGGCGCCGAGGGCTCCGGTGATGCCCGCCTGCGCCGGTGAGCGCGTGAGCGCCAGGATGAGCAGCGGCAGGGTGATGTCCTGGACGGCGGAGCCGACGACGGAGATGGCCTGACCGCCCCACAGGAGCAGATAGTCGCGGTTCCGCCACAGGGCAAAGCGCGTTGTCGCCACGGCTGTCCTCCTGTCAGCGCTACAATCTATTACCACCGTATTGTGGGACGTATTGCTACCACCGTATTGAGGGTAGTATAACATAAGGGGGTAGGTCGGGCGCGGACCCGACGTCATGCGATGGCGGTACACGCTAGAGCCCGGTAGCGGAAAGGAGTTTCCCGGATGGAACAAACTGATCTCTCTTTTTCGGCTCATTTTACCCTTGTCTCCGTGGCGGACGGCGTCTACGCCGCCCTGGCGACGCCGGGCGGGGGCGCGCTCGGCAACGCGGCTATCGTCGATCTGGGCGACCACACCCTGGTTTTCGACACCATGGCCACCCTCCATGCGGCGCGCGACCTGCGGCAGGCAGCGGAGCGCCTGACCGGCCGCTCCCCCACTCTCGTCGTGAACAGCCACTGGCACGGCGACCACGTCTATGGCAACCAAGTGTTCCTCCCCGAGGCCATCATCGCGGCCACTGCGACGACCCGCACTATCATGGACGAGCGCGTCGCCGTGGCCATCCCGCGCGAGTTTGTGCGCGTACAGGCTCAGATACCCGACCTGCAGCGCCGGCTTGCCCAGGTCACCGACGACGAGCAGCGCCATCGTCTCAACGATGACCTCGCCTTCGCCCGGCTACGGGCGACCTCCCTCCCCGAGCAACGCGCCTGCTTACCGACGGCCACGTTCGAGGACCGGGTCGTTTTCTACGGCTCGGGGCGAAGAGCCGAGCTCCTCACCTATGGCGGTGGCCATACCCGGAGCGATGCCTTCCTCTACCTGCCTGACGAGGGGCTGGCGCTCATGGGCGATCTCCTCTTCGTTCATGTCCACCCCTTGTTTATCTGGGGCGACCCACGGCAGTGGCGGCGCATCATCGAGCGCGTGAAGACATTGGGCCTGCGGATAGTCGTGCCTGGTCATGGGTCGGTTGGCACGGTCGATGATCTGGATGCGCTGGCGGGCTACCTGTCGGCGATCGAGGACGTGGCCCTGTCGGTCGTCGAGGGCGGCGGCACGCTCGGCCAGGCCCTTCGCCGGTCGATGCCCGCTCCTTTCGATAGTTGGGACGCGCCGGAGGTTTTCGAGGCGAATATGACGTTCCTGCTGAAGGATCAATGATGCCATCCAGCAAGAACCGCCGCCGGGTCGAAGTGCCCATCTACATGCATGACCGCTTGGTCGAGATCGCCGCGTCTGAGGATCGCACGGTCGCCAATGTGCTCCACGAGTTACTCTTCTCTAGCCTGTTCACCTACCGCCCCACCTGGGTACCAAGCAAACACCTGGACACGTTCAACGCGCGTGCGCGCGGCGCCCTGGACCTCGCGCGCGCGGAGGCGGTGGCCCTGGGTCACGACTACATCGGGACCGAACACCTGTTCCTCGGCCTCCTGCACGACGAGGACAGTGTCGCCGCACAGGCGCTCACTGCGCTGGGCCTCACACTAGCGCAGGCTCGCACGGAGGTTGAGGCCAGGATCGGTCGGGGGCAGACGCTTGTCGGTGACGCGCTCGACTATGCGCCTCGCGCGCGCAAAGTGCTCGGGCTGGCCATGGACGAGGCCCAACATCTCGATAGCGGCTATGTCCGGACGGAGCACATCCTCTTGGCCATCGTTCGCGACGGCGGCGGCATCGCCGCGGACATCCTCGACACAGCAGGCGTCTTAGGCAAGGTACGTGGAGAAACGCTCGCGCGATTGGGACAGCGCGCCACCCAAGCAAACATCGACTCCTGAGTGTTCCAGAGCATGGCCTCATGGTCATGACGCTAGGGGAAGAGACGTGCGATCGGGTAGGTAAATCCTAGTACCACATCTTCGCCATCGAGCGTGTCGTCGACGCCGAGCGGTGTGGGCGTGTCGTTTCCAGGGCGCCAGACGTCCACGCGCTGGTAGCGTGGCCAGATGACCCACACCAGACGTGTCTCGAAGCGTAGGTAGAGCTGGGCTTTGGCGCCCATGCCCGGCGCGTACTGGTTCTCCGAGGCCACTTCGACGGCTAGATCGGGGGCAAGCTGCGGCGCTCTCTTGTAATAGTCAGGCGACGTCGGGGACGGCAGACGGTCGGCACGCACAAAGGCGACGTCGGGGGCAAGCTCCGTATCGAGCGGGTGGGCGGGGTCCAGGCGATAGCCGCCCTGCTCACCCGTCACAACGCCCAGGTCGTTGTCTTCCACGTAGACGCTCAGGCGGCCACCCAAACGATAGCCAACACTAGACGCACCGAAGCTGCTTAACGGCATACGGACCAAGACCCCGTTAAGCAGTTCATAGGCCCACCCGTCGTCGGGGAGGGCATGCAGTTCGTCGACGGTCATGGGATACGGCGCGTCGGGCGCGACCTCGGCCCACGGCGTTACGGGGTCCGGTGGTGTGGCGCGTAGTGCGGCCATGGGTCTCCTGTCCTCCGTTCATCGGTCCATCTCATCTGTCGCGGTCAAGCGTCCTCTGTTGCCATCCAGTATACACTGCCAAGAGGAGCGCATTAGCCGTTCGCCACCCAGTCCAGCGTGCGCGTGGTGAGGCGGGCGTGGGCCTGGACGGCCAGACGCAGGTGGTCGATTGGGGTGTCCTCGATGGGGTTGTGGCTGACACCGCCGAGGCTGGTCACGAACAGCATCACGGTGGGTACGCGCCGCGCCATCTCGGCCGCGTCGTGCAGGGCGCCGCTCGGCAGCGCCAGGTAGGCGCCGGACACCGCGCGGCAGGCGTCTTCGGCGAACCCCAGCAGCGTCGGGTTGAAGGGGATCGGCTCGATGTCCCAGAGATGCTCCCACTCGACCTGGCAGCCCTCCTCGGCGGCGATGCGTTCGCTAGCGTCATGGGCGTCGCGCAGCATGCCGGCCAGGGCCTCAGCGTCCAGCGCGCGCTGGTCGAGCGTGACCATGCACGTACCGGGGATGGCGGTGACGATGCCGGGCGCGACGGTGATGTTGCCGCAGGTGGCGACGCCGCCGCGCCGCTTGGCGCTCTCGCGCACGTCCAGGACGAAGCGCGCGGCGCAGGCCAGCGCATCGTGGCGCAGATCCATCGGCGTGGAGCCGGCGTGGCTGGTACGCCCCGTGAAGTGGATGGCATGGCGCTCCACGCCGAACGTGCCCAGAACGGGTCCGATGGGGATGCCTTTCGACTCCAAGATTGGACCCTGCTCGATGTGCAGTTCCAGGTAGGCTTTGACATCAGTCAGCTGTTCACCGGCGCGATACGCCTGGTCGAGGTCGACCCCGTGGGCAATCAGGGCGTCGGGGAGCGCGACGCCGTCGCGGTCGCGCAGCCCGCGCACCGAGTCGGGGTCGAGCGTGCCCGCGGCGGCGCTGGAGCCGAACAGGCTGCGGCCGAAGCGCGCGCCCTCCTCGTCGGCCCAGTCGACCAGGCGTAGTGTGGCCGGGGGCGTCGTGCCGGCGTACAGGCGCAGCATCTCCAGTGCGGAGGTGATGCCGAGCGCGCCGTCGAGCCAGCCGCCGCGCGGCACGGAGTCGATATGCGACCCGACCACGACCGTGTCGCGCGTCCGGCCGGGGATGGTGGCCCACAGGTTGCCGGCCGGGTCGACTTCGACCGCCGCCGACAACTCGTCGAGCTTGCCGCGCAGCCACGCCCGCGCCGTCTTCCACTCGTCGGTCCAGCACAGGCGCCGCGCGCCGTCCGGTCCGCCCGTCAGCGCGGCCAACTCGCGCAGGTCGGCGATGACGCGGTCGGGTTGTACCGCGTTGGGTGTAGAGTCGGTTGCGGTTTGATCAGCGATGTCGCTCATGATGTGATACCTCTTGCTCAACTAGCGTTCGCTAAACCACGGATCGGGGTGTAGGGGCGTATCGCCATACAGCCCTGTCCGATTAAAATTGCCCAGCCTCACCGCAGGCGTAGGGGCGTATGCCATACGCCCCTACACCCCGATCCGTGCGCCATATTTTAATCGGACAGGGCTGTATCGCCATACGTCCATGCGGATTGGTCTCTCTCCGCTCCGCTCCGACAGCCCAACCGGGTGGCCGAACGACGACCTGGCGTTCGTCGTCCATTGACCATCTCTGCCGCGAACGTCGGGCGTATAGCGATACGCCCCTACACCCCTTATGCTGATGTTTAGACTACGCGAGGGCACAGGGATGCAGCGGCCGACCGCACGAGGGGCAGGTCAGAGCCAGGATGGATGGCCGTGCACGCCGTGTTAGGCCGCGCGACGCTGTTTCGGAGGCCGCGCAG
>JAABUX010008445.1_pt1 | contig 11875 bp, 14 predicted proteins | sample 5561851 | NCBI WGS metagenome assembly JAABUX01 (sample SAMN10711883, study PRJNA513361) | rock metagenome | isolation source: Antarctica rocks | place: Antarctica: Victoria Land, Richard Nunatak red sandstone | collected 2016-01-03 | reverse complement strand
AAATCGAGCATTACTGGTTTCCCATTAAAAATCGAGTCAGAAAGTCAGAAGGTACTATCGAAGATTTTCGAGCTCGAGTTGATATGTCTGTTCGCTTAACGTCCTAATCTATACTTCAATTGCTATACCTACATTTCTCGTTCCCAAGCTCCAGCCTGGGAATACATGGTTGGAGGCTCTGCCTCTGGTTTGGTGCTAGAACTAGAGGCGGGAGCCTCACAGTCAGCATTCCCAGGCTCCAGCCCGGGAACGAGTGCCGGGAGATTCCAGCCTGTATCAAGCTGGAACGAAGTAAAGAGGGTTTCAACAGATGTGGGTAACGACAAGACTTAAAAGCAGGGGCAAGAAGATCGGACTCATTGTGCCTTGCTACAAGGAGTCTTGGCTCAAATCTTTTGATCTTCTCAATAAATAAATTTAGGGGCTTGAAACCCTATGCTGGCGTTGCCATTAATTCTTTCTCCCCCTGCTTCCCCTGCTTCCCCTGCTTCCCCTACCCTCCCCGCTCTCTGCGCTGACCCCTCTGAAGCCGGACTCAGAACTCTCCGTCGCTGCGACTATTCACTAAACTGGGATTTGTATCCTGTTTAGAACCTAATAGTTCCAATTTGTCCACGTGGATAACAGGTGATGAACGGTTTGCCCCTGTGGCGCGATCGCTCCACTTGTCAAACTTCAAGGAACCTTTTACACCAATCAGGCTGCCCTTGCGCACGTAGTTGCCCGCCACCTCCGCTGTCTTTCCCCATAGTTCCAAAGTGAACCAGTCGGGTTCGTCATTATTGCGCGTTTGACGCTTTACCGCCAGCGTTAGTTTACACTTAACACTACCAGACTCGAAATACTTCACATCAGGGTCGCCACCCACACGACCTACCAAGGTTACAACATTGAGACTCATATGTGTCTATTTACAAGTACAGGCGTACTCTTTAATCGTGACTCCAATACACGCAAATTGCAAATAAGAGAAGTTGTTAGAGTCATTCCAGAGAGATTGAATATTAACTAAGTCCTAAGAACATAGTGCCCAGACTGATGGACAATTTATCGGTGGACGCTCAACCAGAATCATCAGATCAGAATCGCACTCCAGAGGTGCGCTCAGGATCTGAGGCGGATTCACACCCTGAGGAAACCGTCGGAACTGCCTTTGACCGTGCGATGATGCAGCGGTGTTTAGAACTCGCCCGCCGTGCCTTGGGGCGAACAGCCCCGAATCCTTTGGTAGGGTCCGTGATTAGCCAAAATGGGGAGATTGTTGGCGAAGGGTTTCATCCAGGAGCAGGTAATCCTCATGCTGAAATCTTTGCTCTAAGGGCAGCTGGCGATCGCGCTTTTGGTGCAACCATCTATGTCAATCTAGAGCCTTGTAATCATTACGGACGCACACCACCCTGTTCTGAAGCCTTGGTAGCAGCTGGGGTAGCTAAGGTGGTGGTAGGTATGGTTGACCCTGACTCGCGCGTAGCGGGGGGTGGCATTGCTCGGTTACGAGCGGCAGGGATTGAAGTGGTGGTGGGGGTAGAAGAGGACGCTGCTCGTCAGCTTAATGAAGCCTTTATCCATCGCATCCTGTACAGTCAGCCTTTTGGAATTTTGAAATACGCGATGACATTGGATGGCAAAATTGCCACTAGTAGTGGTCACAGCGCCTGGGTTACAGACCAAGTTGCTCGCAAAGAGGTGCATCAGCTACGGGCTGCTTGTGATGCGGTGATTGTTGGTGGCAATACAGTGCGCCTGGACAATCCGCAGTTAACTAGCCATCAAGAGCAGGCTCATAATCCTCTACGTGTAGTCATGAGTCGGACTCTCTATTTGCCCGCTCAGGCTCACCTCTGGCACACAGCTGAGGTTCCCACTTTAGTATTGACAGAGGTGGGAGCTAATTATGATTTTCAGCAGCTATTGCAGGATTTGGGGGTGGAAGTCGTGGAATTAACGTCCCTCACACCAGCTAAAGTAATGGCTCACTTATATGAGCGGGGATTCCTCTCTGTGTTGTGGGAATGTGGTGGCACGTTAGCGGCAAGTGCGATCGCACAAGGAGCAGTGCAAAAAATCCTCGCCTTTATTGCCCCCAAAATTATCGGCGGCAGTACCGCCCCAACACCCGTTGGCGAACTGGGGTTCATAACGATGACCGAGGCACTGTCACTGGAGCGAGTCAATTGGCGGACTGTGGGAACTGACTGCTTAGTAGAAGGTTATCTACCGCTCCTGACCAAAAAAGGGAGTGGGGAGTAGGGAGTAGAGTGAGAAGAGGACAGGGGCGCAGAGTGCTCTCTTTTTTCTTCCTTCCCGAGTTTTTCACCTTTGGGGTTTAACCTTAAGCCTGGAAGTATTAAATAAGTATTTATACAAACGCGAGTTTTGTTACTAAGCAGAGCCGCACTGCTAACTCGTTCTCTCTATATCATCTGGCGAAAAGGTTGGCACTGAATAACTGATGGGTGTTGTCCTGAGCAAGGACGACAACAATTCTATGGCTGCGCCTATTTTAAATGGGGTCGTGGTTTCCTTGCCATGCCTGAAACCAGAAGCTTTTGCCACAACGTTAATCGGTGATGTGAAGGAGTTGGTTGTGAATAACTTAATTCGACTGTGCCTAACTCAGCTCAAATCAATTACTTGCGTAGCAAGCATGGCTGGGCTTGCATTGAGTATTTTTGTACCAGCGGTATCCGCTGCACCGGAGACAGCCCGCAGTGCTGACGACTTCGTTGATTCGATCGGCGTCAATACTCACCTGTTCTACGACAACTCCGTCTACTACCAGAAATACAACGAAATCATTAAGCCTAAGTTACTGGAGTTGGGCATTCGCCATATTCGTGATAGTGGCACGCGCAACCTCAACGGCTATCTTGCTCGGCTTAAGGAGTTAAAGACACTTGGCATCCGGAGTACTTTGGTTTTCGACCCGCGCAATACTACGCCGCAGGGAGCAGTCGCTCTTGTCAAGGAACTAGGTGAGGACGTAGTGGAGGCTGCCCAAGGACCGAACGAGTACGACCTCAGCGGTGATAGTAACTGGGTCAATACCCTGCGCACCTACCAACAGCAACTCTACCAAGCAATTAAAGGCGACAGTGCCACATCGAGCTTGCCGGTATATAGTCCAACACTAACAACGGATGGAGCCTACAACTCGGTTGGTGACTTGAGCAGCTTTGTTGACTACGCCGCTATGAATAACTACTACAGCGGACGAAATCCAGGAACGCCCGGATGGGGGGACAACGGGTATGGGAGCCTCGGATGGAACGTGCAGCTTGCCCAGAAAGACAGCGGCTCGAAGCCGATGATTACAACTGAAACGGGCTATCACAACACGGTAAATACCACGGATGGGCATAAAGGGGTACCGGAGGATATTGCTGGGAAATATGTACCCCGATTGTGCCTCGAACAGTTTAACTACGGTATTTCCCGGACCTTAATCTACGAGTTTATCAGTGCCTATAACGATCCTAATAGTTTATATACAAACTTTGGGCTATTACACAACGATGGCTCAGAGAAGCCTGCCTTTGCCGCGCTCAAGAACTTGATCCGCTTAGTAAATGACCCAGGATCAAATTTCACGCCAGGAGCTTTGAACTATACCTTAAGCGGCGACACAACCAAAATCCACCATACGCTCTTGCAGAAGCGTGACGGGACTTTTTACCTGATTTTATGGCAAGAAGTCTCCGGTTTCGACGTGGATGCTAAACAATATCTTAATATTTCTAATCAACAGGTAACTTTAAATCTGAACCAACCAATCGCTCAGGCGACAATATACTTACCTAACAACTCGACTGCGTCAGTAGAGCAGGACACAAATCCAAATCAGATTAATCTCAACGTGCCAGACTACCCAATAGTAGTAAAACTCCAACCCCAATAGCGGAAAAACGCCAGTATTCAAGCTTGATTTTGTTGCCACTAAGACTAGCGCTGTTGAGCCAAATCCCGAATGAGTGTCAACCGCGACTGAATATAGTCAGTCAGGATATGGGTTTCATTGTGATCCAGCAACGCTTCCGTTTTGGTTTGCTTCAGTAGGCACTGTACCAAGCTTGCATCGTCGAGCTTCAACAAGATATTCGACTGGGTCATTTCAACTACAGACCGGAGTTGCCGCAAGATCGTGGGAGTCATAAGACCTCCGTTTAATAATTCCTTTATCTTTTCTGAAGATACCCAACCAAACAGCTAGTCAAGACACGAGGATACAAGATGACACAAGGTTACAAAACGCTTAACAAAGCGATGGATAACTTGACTAAGATGAGAATGAGAGTTGTGACAAAAACGTTGATTCCTGCTCAATTACGTACAAACACTTAATAACGCTCATTTGAGCTTGGAAATTTTAAGAATTTTTCAGCGATCCTACCGTAGGTTCTATACGGAACTCTTAATACCATGAAGTTGTGATCAAGCAATCGGGTTAGTATGACTACTGACACCTACAGGGTTGCGACGCTGATCATCCTCGGGTTCACGCTTTTGAGTTCCGTGCATGATTAGTCCTGAATTGGAAAAAAAACCACCCTTAATTCTGATTGTTGACGATGACAAGACCTTGCGACTGCTGCTGCGTCAGGCGATGGAGAAGGAAGGGTATCGCATCGCTGAGGCTGAAGACGGCGAACACTGTTTAGAGTCTTGTCGACATCTCCAGCCGGATCTGGTCTTGCTAAATGCGATGATGCCCCAGATGGATGGCTTTACCTGCTGCGCTCAATTGACCACGCAACTGGGTGATGAGTGTCCTGTTTTATTAATGATTACTATACTTAACGACAAAGCGTCAGTTGAACGAGCCTTTGAGGTAGGAGCCAATGACTATATCTCTAAACCAATCGACTGGCCTGTGCTGAAGCAGCGGGTGCGGCGCCTGCTCCAAACCCGCTGGGCAATGACACAACTACGACAACAGACTAGAGTGCACCATAAGTTAGCACTCCAGATTGCCAAACGGACAACAGCAGAGCTGATAACTGCCAATGCAACCCTGGAAACAGAAATCATCGAGCGCATGCAGGCAGAGTCGGCGCTGTCCAAGGCACGTGACGAACTAGAAATCAGAGTTCAAGAACGTACAGCAGAGTTAACAAAAATCAACGAATCACTCCAAGCTGAAATTAACGAGCGTAAACGCGTCGAGTCGGAATTGCGTGAAATGAGCGTCGCGCTTGAAAATGCTGTGGAGGGAATCTCACGGCTGGACACGCAGGGGCACTACATTGCTGTCAACAGAGCTTATGCCAGTAGGTTTGGTTATAAGCCCGAAGAGATGATCGGGATGGAATGGCAGTCGACTGTACACCCGGAAGAGCGTGACAAGATGATGCTCGCTTACCAATATATGCTGACTAATGGCAAGATCCAAGCTGAGGCTAGAGGGGTGCGTAAAGACGGCTCTATCTTTTATAAGCAATTAGTGATGGTTGCTGCTTATGACAACCAGCAGAAATTTATCGGGCATTACGGCTTTGTCAAGGATATCACTGAACGCAAGCTGACTGAGAAGCAGATCAAAACATCGCTTCAAGAGAAAGAAGTTCTATTGAAAGAAGTTCATCACCGGGTCAAAAACAATTTGCAAATTGTTTCCAGTCTGCTCAACCTTCAGTCTGAATATATCCGGGACAAACAAGACTTGGAACTATTCAAAGTAAGTCAGAACCGGATTGAATCAATGGCTCTTATCCACGAAAAACTGTATCAGTCTAAGGATCTAGCACAGATTGAATTCGCTGAATACCTTCGCGAACTAGTATCTAGTTTATTTTCTTCATACGGGATTAATTCATCTGCTATTACTTTAAAAACAAATATAGAGCGAGTTTCCCTGGGCATGGATACAGCAATTCCTTGCGGATTAATAATAAATGAACTTATTTTAAATTCTTTGAAACATGCTTTCCCCGCAGGCCTTTCAGGTGAAATTTGTCTTAACCTTCATTCAAGTAATGAGAATGAAATTACTTTGATTGTCAGCGATAATGGCATTGGCTTTCCCCAAGACTTAGATTTCAAAAATACAAATTCTCTAGGGCTGCAATTAGTCAATGCTTTAACCAATCAGCTAGGAGGTACTGTTGAGCTTAACAGAAGTGTTGGGGCAGAATTTAAAATTACGTTTGCAGGCTGAAATTAGCTAAACTTCATCTTGACCAAAAAGCCCAGAAATCATCAAACGGACAAGTTGTTTGAACTGAAGCAGAAATTGATTCAAGCCCTAGTTGGCTCCGCATTTGCGCTCAGTCTCATCAGCTAGCACTTCTAACCAAGTTTAAGTGCTGTAATTTGAGATAGAAACTACAGGGAGAATCGTTAAAATCAAAGAAATCTCCTGTCTCTGGTTAACGTGATGATGACTCCTGCTGAACTCAAGGAATTGGGCGTCACCCTACCACCCACTCAGGCTGAACTGCCCTATGATGACGGAGTGCCAATGGAAAGCCAGCGTCACAAATACCAGATGGATTTGCTGATTGATGCCCTTCTACCCTGGCTGGAGCAGCGAGATGATGGTTTTGTGGGTGGCAATATGTTTGTATACTACAGCATGGCGCAAGTGCGACGAGATTTTAAGGGACCCGATTTCTTTGCAGCGCTGGGGGTGCCAAAAGGGGAGCGCAAAAGCTGGGTGTGTTGGGAGGAAGATAAAACGCCTGATGTGGTAATCGAACTGCTGTCAGACAGCACGAGTGAGGTTGATAAGGGCGAGAAGAAGCTGATTTACCAGAACCGGATGCATGTGCCGGAATACTTCTGGTATGACCCGTTTAATCCACAGGATTTTGCCGGCTTTCGACTGCAAGGCAGCAGCTATCAGGCGATCGCTCCAGACTCACAACGACGGTTAGTCAGCGAAACCTTGGAACTGGCGTTGATGCAGTGGCAGGGAACCTACCGAGGGCTTGAAGCCACATGGTTGCGTTGGGAACAGCTAGATGGAACCACCTTGCTTTTGACCCCAGAAGAAGTGGAGCGGCAGCGGGCAGTCCAGGCAGAAGCTCAAATTATGCAGATTGCTCGAAACCTTCTGCAAACAGGCATCGCTAGCGATCAAATTGCTGCAATGACAGGGCTAACCGTTACTCAAGTTGAGGAATTGCGGGACTAAGGAGAGGGGTAGACAGTTCCTATCCAGCGCCGCGAGATATCGAGCAGAACATCACTAGGCGGCTGTTGATCAAGCATTTGCAGCACGTCTGATGTCCAATCAATCTATTGATTTTTCGTCCGGTAGCCACTCAATCAGATCTGGGTAGAGCTGGCACTGTAAGGCACTGCAGATACTTTTCAGTTCCTCTGCATCCAATTTAGGCATTTCATCATAGTCCTTCCAGCGGGAGACGGTATTCTTATGGACTCCTACCGCTTTCGCTAACGCTTTAGTGTTGATTCGTCTATCCGCCATCATCTGTCTCAGTTTCCATCGAACTGCACTCATACTGTTTATCTACACATCGACTTCCGGCTACTGCACTTTCAAAATAGGCTTTTTCACTATTCATAGTCAAAATAGCACAAATTTTAGTGATTTTGCACTACAACACTTGCTATAATACAAAGGTAAGTGGGCACCTTGAAAGGAAGAGGGAATATGTCGAAGACAAGTCAAGCTCTGATTCACGTCATATTGGAGCCAATGAAGAAGCTGAAGACGATTCTTTTTGAGCGAATTGAGCACGTTGAGGATGAGATTCAGCAGTTTAACGAACGCTTTATGGAGGACCGCAACTAGCCATGGCTTTAACCTTCAACCGCGAAATTCCCCACCGTCTTTTACGGTGGGGATGGATAGCGGACCGGAGCTACTGGGTGATAAATGTCTCATCGACATGACTTATATACTGACTAAACTACTGACTCAGGACTGCAAATACCTAGCTGCAACTTGATAGGATAGTGATGTGGCAATGGATACACAGTTTTCGGACTAGGAAGCAAATGCCTTACCCACAGATTCTCGCTTCTAGTAGGTGGACTTCGGTTCATCAACAAATAATACATATTAGCTGTAATGGCCTGGTTATTTGTCAAAACTAGAGGTAAATCGATGCATTCTATTTCTGCGGTGTTAGGAACTAGCATCGTTAGACGTCGATAGAAAAGCTCTACTTGATGGCCCCTGAGCAAGAAAGCAACTTGGCTAAATGAAGCGTCAAAAGCACCGTCCTGTGGTGGGTCTTCAGAAACCCCACCCTCTTACAGGGTGGGGTAGTTCATATAAACCATTTCCAGCAGTAGGGTCATTAGGGTTACCTGCCAAATACCCTAAGGTCAGAATCAGATTTTTTCTCAGAGACCAGTTGATCGCACCACCACCACCACCCTGACGATAGAAGGGATTATACTCGCCAAACAAAGAGGGGACACCTTGGGAATCGTCCGCTATGGTCGGAGGTGTGAGGGTGTCAGTTATATCAGTGAATCCAATACCAACAGGTCCAACAGTAAGCGAGATGGAGTCGCTTAGAGGGGTACGGTACAATACATGAGGGACTGTAACCGCACCATTAGTGCTGACTTGATAGTTCAGCAGATTCATCGAGGTGCCACTAGTTGGGACAAATAAACCAAAATCTGAGATCTCTAGACGGACTCTCAGCAAGTCTTTGCCAGTGAAACTAGCTTCATTATTTAGACGGATGCGATAACCAAAAATAGTGTTGGTCCGGTTGGAATTTCCGCCGATACGATTGCCAAAGTCATCTGTAATTCCAGTGATCACCTGAGCCTGTAGCTTGGTTGTGGGGGAAAATTGGTGTGCTTCTAACTCTGCTGTTTGAGTTTCGAGGGAGGCAACACGTCCACGTAGCGGCGCTAGTTCAGTCGCAAACTCTTGTTGAAGACGCTGAAGAGTTATTACGTCTTCCTTTCTAACCAGGTTAGAGGTATCAGTTGCAATGAGTTCGTTTATCCGGTTTAAACAGGCATTTAAACCAGCGGCGAATTCGTAGCGGGTCAAAGCCCGGTTACCGCGATAGGTACTATCAGAATAACCAGCAATACAACCGTAGCGCTCGCTCAGGGACTGTAAGGCTTGAAAGGCCCATCCGTTCGGCTGCACGTCCGACAATTGAGAAACAGATGTCATCTGAGCGAGTGGGGCGGTAGGTGCTTTGTTGTACTGGTCAATTTGTTGTAGCTCACTGCCGGTGCTATTGGAGCTTTGGGTTGGCACAGTCGTAGCGCTGCTGGGAGCGTCTGACTGTGCCCAGGCGCGGTCTGCCATGAGCAAGGTAGCTACCAACAACACTAAGCTCAGTTTCAAAGCCTTCCATGATTTTTTAAACATGTTTCTGTTCTCTTTCAACGTATGTTCATTTAAAGCCCCAACATTTAAAGGCTGTTTGTAAAGGATTATGAAAGGGTAGGGTGACGGTATTAAAAATGTAAATTTACTTCAATTAAATTTACATTTTTTAGTCTTTAAAAGCCCGGATTATCAGCACAAAGCTACCTTAACAATTCATTAATTTAGTGTGGCAATTCCAACTATTTACTTAGGTAGAATTGAGGTAGCATCTATCTTCAGAGGGATATAAATTAATGTAGTTTTAGTTTTTACTTGTTAGTTGAAAGCTAATGCAATTTGACAGGAATGAACTGAGCTTTCCAAATTTCGTAGGATTAAGTAGGTAAAGTTTCTTATCTTTTTCTACTAACTAAGATTTTTGAGTTACAGGAAAGTTTCTGTAGCTAGGTGATAAAAAAAATTGGGGGGTGAAAAACCATTTTGTAAAGATTTGTAAGGCAGCGCGGCACTTTTTATCATCAATAGAATAAGCAGGTTTTTAAAAAGTAAAGAAACCACTTTCAATAGTTCTACAAGATATAACCATGATTATCACTTCTCGTCGTAAATCCAGCAATATCTATGTCATCTTGATTGCTGGTGCTGCTGCCCTTGGCGGCTTTTTGTTCGGTTTTGACACCGCAGTTATTAACGGCGCGGTTGCAGCTATAGCAAAGACCTTTCAAGCCAGTAGTTGGCTGACTGGTCTTGCAGTATCCCTGGCATTGCTTGGGTCTGCGTTTGGAGCCTTCTACGCCGGGAAAATTGCAGACCGTTATGGTCGAGTCAAAGCAATGGTGGTCGCTGCGGCGTTGTTTGCCATCAGTGCCATTGGTTCCGGGTTTGCCGTAAGTATTTGGGATTTTATCTTTTGGCGGTTATTGGGTGGTGTTGCAGTTGGCACTGCCAGCGTGATCGCGCCCGCTTACATTGCAGAGTGTTCTCCTGCCAATTTGCGGGGAAGGCTAGGATCTCTTCAGCAACTAGCGATTGTGCTGGGGATTTTCGTTGCCCTACTGAGCGACTACTTTATCGCTGTGTCAGCAGGTTCAGCAGAGGCACCGTTCTTGTTCGGAGTCGCCGCTTGGCGCTGGATGTTTTGGACAGCAGTCCCTCCAGCCGTGCTCTATGGGATGGCAGCTTTGATGATTCCCGAATCACCTCGATACTTGGTTGCCAAAAACCGAGAGTCAGAAGCTGCCAACGTTCTGACCAAGATTGTGGGTGGTAACGTGCTTGCAAAAATCGAGGAAATTAGGCAAACAGTGCTTCGAGAGCGCGATCCTAAGCTTTCTGACCTCTTAGCTAGAGGTGGCGGGCTGCTTCCTATTGTTTGGACAGGGATGGCTCTGTCTATGTTCCAGCAGTTTGTTGGCATCAATGTGATTTTTTACTACAGCAGCGTTTTATGGCGGGCAGTCGGGTTTTCGGAAAAGGATTCTCTATGGATTACTGTGATCACTGGAGCGACAAACATTGTCACCACGCTGGTAGCGATCGCCTTTGTGGATAAGTTTGGTCGTAAGCCCCTGCTCCTTTTAGGATCGCTCGGCATGACCCTAACCTTAGGAACAATGGCTTCTACTTTTGGGACTGCTCCAGTGGATGCTGCTGGCAACCCGGCGTTAAGCGGTTCTACTGGCATTGTGGCTCTTGTAGCAGCGAACCTCTATGTGTTTTGCTTCGGTTTCTCTTGGGGACCAGTGGTCTGGGTGCTGTTGGGAGAAATGTTTAATAATAAGATTCGCTCTGCTGCACTTGCTGTCGCTGCTACAGTTCAATGGATCGCTAATTTCATCATATCCACGACATTTCCTCCCTTACTCAAGAATGTCGGACTAGGTGGTGCCTACGGTCTCTATACAACTGCGGCGGCTATCTCGTTCTTTTTCGTCCTCTTTTTACTTAAGGAAACCAAAGGGATTGAGTTAGAGGATATGTGATTGGCATCGAACTAGCCAAATACATTTATTTGGAGAGCAATGAATGTGAAGAAAATAGCGATCGCGGCTGGCGCATTAGGTCTCATCAGTGCCACCCTTGCAGCTTGCTCATCCGCCTCAAATAACAAAGCGGCTTTAGGGGGTAACCAGGGTAATCGGAATTCAGAACTGAAATCAGTCGCTGTTACAGTCGGTGACCTTAGTAACCCCTTCTTCGTCCTCATGGGACAAGGAGCGGAGGCAGAAGCAAAAAAACTAGGTGGTAATAATGTCAGGACTACTGTGGTTTCCAGTGGCTATGACCTGAATCAGCAATTCAACCAGATTGAAAATTTTATTGCGGCTAGTAAGCTAATGAACCTCTAAAAGGTATAAAATGGAAACTTGAAAGACGCAGAGTGAATTGGACAATGCCTACAGAAGGGTTCCTCAATCAAGAACAGAAAAAACGATTGCAAATGGCAGTGCGCTCCGACGATTGTCCGCGATTGTGAACACATGCCCTGATACTGTTGCTTCAAAACGATGGTAAGATCTATGAGGAGATTGCTGATTTTATTGGTTGTGGATACCGTACTGTAGCATATTGGTGTGTGCATGGCGACCCGGATAATTTCGA
>JAABUX010008444.1_pt1 | contig 11875 bp, 10 predicted proteins | sample 5561851 | NCBI WGS metagenome assembly JAABUX01 (sample SAMN10711883, study PRJNA513361) | rock metagenome | isolation source: Antarctica rocks | place: Antarctica: Victoria Land, Richard Nunatak red sandstone | collected 2016-01-03 | reverse complement strand
TACTGGTCATCGCTCAACGCCTGGCCGGACCCGTAGTCTCCGACCAACGCGCGATCCTCAGGCGTCCACATGGCAAGCTCCAGGAAGGGAAAACCTTCTGGAACGCTGCCAGGACGGCCCCGGTCAGTCCGTCACCTCAGCCAAGCCAACCTTTCAAAACGGGGTCTTAGCCGCGTCGCCCGGTTTCAGGACGAGGCCCGCGACCGTCTCAGCGGGGCGGGCACGTCGTTGCTCGGTCGCGCCGCCTGGGCCAGCATCGGCGACAGCACCGCCGCATGCTCGCGAAGGTCGCGCTGGATCGCGGCGCATGCCGCCTCCGCATCGCGCACCCTGAGCGCCGCGATCAGCGCGTCATGGGCATGGCCTTCCGGGGACAGCACGCGGGGCGCGGAGAACAGCAGGCTGATGGTCGGGCCGACCTGGACCCAAAGGCTTTCCACCACCCGCTGCAGCACCGGCATCGCCGCGATCCCGATGACCCGGAAATGGAACCGCTCGTTCTCCGCAAGGACCACGTCCCGGTCCATCACGGCGCGGCCTTTCAGGAACCGGGCCTGGATGGCGGCCAGGTCGGCGATGTCCGCCGGCGTGGCAAGCGTGGCGGCCCGCGCGGCGGCGCGGCCCTCAAGGTGGACGCGCATCTCGATGATCTCGTCGTAGCGGTCGGCCGCGAGGCGCGGGACCCAGGCGATGCCGCGGGCGTCAAGCTCCAGCGCCCCCTCCGACACCAGGCGCAGCAGCGCTTCCCGCACCGGCGTCGGGCTGACGCCCAGCTTGCCCGCGAGGAAGCGGTGCACGAGCTTCTGCCCCGGCACGAGCTGCCCTTGGACCAGCCCGCTGCGGAGCTGCTGGTAGACTTTCCCCGAGACGCTTTCCGCCCGGTCGATCGGTGTCAAGGAGGCTTCGATGTCCATGCCCTCCGGTAATGCGCGCGGCACGATTGACACGTCAAGGCCGATGCGCTTTGCTATCGCAAATAACAAGATGCTTCACCAAGGGAGTTGGTTCATGCCCGATCACGGCACACCCGTTGCCAATGCGAACGTCGCGCTCCGTTTGGCGGAGGCGTTCGCGCGCCATGGCGTGACGGTCACGTTCGGCCAGAGCCTGCCTTCGGCGTTCCACCTCGCCTCGCCGCATGTCGGCATCCAGCAGACGGTCTACCGCCAGGAGAACATGGGCGGCACGATGGCCGACGGCTACGCGCGCATCTCCCACAAGGTCGGCATCGTCACCGCGCAGAACGGCCCGGCCGCGACGCTGCTGGTGCCGCCGCTGGCGGAGGCCATGAAGGCCAGCGTGCCGGTGATCGCGCTGGTGCAGGAAGTGGCCCGAAACAGCGCGGACAAGAACGCCTTCCAGGACCTTGACCACATGCGCCTGTTCGACGCGGTGGCGAAGTTCGTCCGCCGCATAGACCGCGCCGACCGGCTGGAGGACTACGTGGACATGGCCTTCGCCGCCGCCACGTCCGGCCGGCCCGGCCCGGCGGTGCTGCTGGTGCCGGCCGACCTGCTGGCGGAGAAGGCGGGCCGCACCTCCCCGCGCCAATCCAGCCTCGGCCGTTTCCCGCTGGACCGCACCCTGGCCGACCCGGCGCGCATCGCGGAGGCCGCCGGGCTGCTGGCCCGCGCCCGGCGCCCGCTCGTCATCGCGGGCGGCGGCGTGCACCTGTCCGACGCCGCCGCGGAACTCGCGGCGCTGCAGGGGGACGCGCACCTGCCGGTCGCGACCACCTTCATGGGCAAAGGCAGCGTCGACGAGACGCATCCGCTCTCCCTCGGCGTGGTCGGCAACACCATGGGCCTGGGCGCCCGCACCCGCGAGATGCGCCCGATGGTGGAGGGGGCCGACGTCGTGCTGCTGGTCGGCAACCGCACCAACCAGAACGGCACGGATTCTTGGCAGCTTTACCCGCGCGGCGCGCGCTTCATCCACATCGACCCCGACCCGGTGGAGATCGGCCGCAACTACGAGGCGCTGCGCCTGCTCGGCGACGCCAAGCTGACGCTCGCCGCCCTGCGGGACGAAATGCTGAAGCTCGACCTGTCCACGCGCGCCGCCGCCCGCCCGGAGGTGGAGGCGCAGATCGCCGCCGCCGTCGCCGGGTGGCGGACGCTGGTCGAGGGTGTCACGACCCGCGACGGCGGCCCGGTGCGCCCGGAGCGCGTGGTCGCCGAGATCGACCGGCGCCTGCCCGCCGACGGCATCGTGTGCGCCGACGCCTCCTACTCCTCGAACTGGGTCATCAACTACTTGACGGCGAAGCGGGCCGGGCAGCGGTTCCTGACGCCGCGCGGCCTCGCCGGCCTCGGCTGGGGCGTGCCGCTGGCCATCGGCGCGCAGGTCGCGGCGCCGGAGTCCCGGGTCGTCTGCCTGTGCGGCGACGGCGGCTTCGGCCATTCCTGGGCGGAGCTTGAAACGCTGCGCCGCCTCAAGGTGCCTGTCACCATCGTCGTGCTGAACAACGGCATCCTCGGCTTCCAGAAGCACGGGGAAGACACGATCCTGGGCGAGCATACCATCGCCTGCGACTTCGCCGACGTGGACCACGCCGCCATCGCGCGCGCCTGCGGCATCCGGGCGACCCGGGTGGAGCGCGGGGAGGATGTCGGCCCGGCGCTCGACGCCGCCTTCGCGTCGAACGAGCCGAACCTGATCGAGGTCATCACCGACCCCAACGCCAAGCCGCCGCTCACCTTCTTCCACGGCCACTACCCGGAGCCGTTCTGAGCATGCTGGCGCTCCGCAAGACGCAGGCCGGGTTCGGCCTGGAATTGCAGGACATCCCCGAGCCGGGCGCCCCGGGCCGCGGCGAGGTGCTGGTGCGGGTGGAGGCGGTCGGCATCTGCGGCAGCGACGTGCATGCCTATGAATGGACGGACGGCTACCAGTTCATGGTGCCGCATCTGCCGCTGACCATGGGGCATGAGCTGGCCGGCATCGTCGAGGCCGCCGGCCCCGGCGCCGGGGTGGCGCCGGGCACCCGCGTGTCGGTGCATCCGCGCGTGGTCCGCGGGGAGCGCGACGCGGCGTGGCCCGGCGATCCCCGGCTGAACGGGACGCCCATGGGCCTCGGCCTGTCCTGCGACGGCGGCTTCGCGCCCTACCTGCGGGTGGAGGCGGGCAACGTCCTGCCGCTGCCCGGCGCGGTGGATGCCGAATTGGGGGCCTTGGTCGAGCCGCTGGCCGTGGCGGCGGACGCCGTGATGGTGGGGGAGGTGGGCCTCGGCGACACCGTGCTCGTGCTGGGGCCGGGGACGATTGGCCAAGGCCTGGCGCTGATGGCGCGCGCCGCCGGGGCGGGGCGGGTGATCGTCACCGGCCGCGCCGACGGCCCGCGCTTCGACGTGCTGCGCGAGCTCGGCTTCGCCGACTGCATCGACGTGGCCGAGGGACCGTTGGCCGAGCAGGTGCTGGCGCTGACCGGGGGCAAGCCGGTGGACGTGATCCTGGAGGCCACCGGGCACCCGCCGTCGATCACCGACGCGCTGCCGGTGCTCAAGCGCGGGGGCGTCCTGGTGGTCGCCGGCATCCATGCGGGGCCGCTGTCGCTGCCCTTGACCGTGTTCGTGCGCAACCGCCACCAGCTCCGCACATCGCACAGCTCGGAGCAGCGCACCTGGGAGCGCGTCACCGCGCTGCTGGCGCGCGACCCCGAAGGCTTCCGTCCGATGATCACGCACCGGCTGCCGTTGTCGCGCGGGCTGGACGGCTTCGAGCTGTCGCGCCAGCGCGCCGCCAGCAAGGTCATCCTGTTGCCATGAACGACGCCGACCGTGGATTTCGGTCCGTGGCCAGAAAAGATTTAACCAAAGGAACGTCTGGATGTTGAAAGAGATCAGGGGCGCGGCGCGCAACAGCGGGGGCGCCCGATGAAGTTCGGCGCCCGGGAACCGTTTCCGCTGCGCGGCGGCACCGCCGTCATCACCGGGGCGGCCAGCGGCATCGGCGCCGCGCTGGCCGCCAACCTCGCCTCGCGCGGCTGCAACCTGGCGCTTGCCGACCTGAACACGGCGGGCTTGCAAGGCGTCGCGGCGCGGGCCAGGGCCGCGGGAGTCAAGGTCAGCGAGCACCGGCTGGACGTGGCGGACGCGGACGCCGTCGCCGCCTTCCCCGAAGCCGTGCTGGGCGAGCATGGCCGCGTTTCCGTGCTGATCAACAACGCCGGCGTTTCGACCGGCGGCACATTCGATCAGGTTTCCCCGACCGACTTCGACTGGTGCGTCACCATCAACTTCTGGGGCGTGGTCTGGATGACCCGCGCCTTCCTGCCCGTGCTGCGGCGTGAGAGCGCGGCTCAGATCGTCAACCTTTCAAGCGTGTACGGCCTGATCGCGCCGCCGGGCAACGTCGCCTATTCAGCGAGCAAGTTTGCGGTCCGGGGCTTCTCGGAGGCGCTGCGCCATGAGCTGGAGGACGCCGCCTCACCCGTGGGCATGACCGTGGTCTTCCCGGGCGGGGTGCGTACCAACGTCGCGGCCAATGCCCGGATGGGCGGGCTGAGCAACGCCGAGGTCGAGGCAGGGTCGAAACTCGTGGCCAAGCTGCTCACCTTTCCCCCGGAAGGAGCGGCTGAAGCCATCGTCCGCGGCATCGAGCGGCGCAAGAAGCGCGTTCTTGTCGGCAACAAGGTGCGGCATGTCGTGGCGGTTGAGCGGCTGTTTCCAGTCAACTACTGGAAAGTGATGGCCGTGCTCACCGGATGGAACCGGCAGTCGGCCCGATGACCAGGACCCCGGCCCAGCCAGAGGATGCTTGTGTTCGAGGACGCCCTCTCCTTATCCCGCCCAGCACCGCGATTTTTCGGCACAAGGAACGACAGGCATGAATGACCAGGACACAGTCTTCGAGCGTGGGTCGGCCCACGCGAAGCCGGAACGGGGCGCGGAGGTGGAGCACATCGACGTCCTGATCGTGGGCGCCGGGCTGTCCGGCATCGGCGCGGGCTGCCATGTCCAGGCGCGCTGCCCGGGGATGAGCTACGCGCTGCTGGAATCGCGCGGCACGATCGGCGGCACCTGGGACCTGTTCCGCTACCCCGGCATCCGTTCGGATTCGGACATGTACACGCTGGGCTACTCCTTCCGGCCCTGGACCGGGGACAAGTCCATCGCCGACGGGTCGTCCATCCTGAACTACGTCCGCGACACCGCGCATGAGTTCGGCATCGACAAGCACATCCGCTTCAACCACCGCGTCAAGCAAGCCTCCTGGTCAACGGCGGAGGCGCGCTGGCTCATCGAGGCCGAACAGACGGACACGGGCGAGCCGGTCCAACTGACCTGCGGCTTCCTGCTGATGTGCAGCGGCTACTACAGCTACGCCGGCGGGCACGCGCCCGAGTTCCCCGGGGCCGACATCTTCGGCGGCCAGATCGCGCATCCGCAGTTCTGGCCGGAAAAGCTGGATTACGCCGGCAAGCGCGTCGTGGTGATCGGCAGCGGCGCCACCGCGGTCACGGTGGTGCCGGAGATGGCCAAGACGGCGGCGCACGTCACCATGCTGCAGCGCTCGCCGACCTACATCGTCGCGATGCCGTCCGAGGACAAGGCCGCCAACTGGCTTCGCAAGAACCTGCCGACGAAGCTGGCTTATCGGCTCGCACGACTGAAGAACATGGCGCTGGGCATGTATCTCTACCGCGCCGTCCGCAAGGACCCGGAGAAGTCCAAGCAGCAGCTCATCGGCTTGGTGCAAAAGGCCCTCGGCCCGGACTACGACGTGGGGACGCATTTCACCCCGTCGTACAAGCCGTGGGACCAGCGTCTCTGCCTCGTGCCCGACGCCGACCTGTTCAACGCGATCCGCGATGGGAAGGCGTCGGTCGCGACCGGCCATATCGAGACGTTCACCGAGGCCGGCATCCGCCTCAAGTCCGGGCAGGAGATCGAGGCCGACGTCATCGTCATGGCGACCGGGCTCAAGCTCAACCTGCTCGGCGACGTGAAGCTCGACGTCGATGGCAGCCCGGTCGATCTTTCGAAGGCGCTGGCCTACAAGGGGATGATGTTCAGCGGGGTGCCGAACCTCGGTTCGGTCGTCGGCTACACGAACGCATCCTGGACGCTCAAGGCCGACATCACCTGCGAGTACATCTGCCGGCTGCTCAACCACATGAAGCGGCGCGGCTACAAGGCGGCAACGCCCCGGCGGGACCCGTCGGTCGAGGTGGAGCCGTTCTTCAACCTGACCTCCGGCTACGTCCAGCGCGGCGCCGACATGCTGCCCAAGCAGGGGTCGAAGCGGCCCTGGAAGCTGCACCGGAACTACGCCATGGACGCGGTGGCCCTGCGCTTCGGCCGCGTCGCCAACGGGATGGAGTTCACCCGGCGCTGACAAGATGCATGCGGCTGTCAAACCCGGCCCCGACAAGGCCGGAGCAGCCTTGACCGAAGACGCATAATCAAAGGGGAGGAAACCGTCGCAATGTCCAGTCAAGCATTGGCAAACCCGTCGCCGTCGTTCGGAACCGTGTGGAACCGCCAATTGCCGCACTACCCGCGGCAAGGCGTCCGCATGGCGCTTCTGCTGCTCGTCGTCGGTATCACCGTTTCGCTTTACTATCAGTTGTACGTCGGCGGCGGCGTTGCGACCCTGATGCTGACCGAGTTGCGCATCCCCTTCGGGATCTTCGTTTTCATCCTGGCTGCGGGCAACCTGCTGGGCGCTTTCGGCTCGCTGCTGGCCGGGCTGGCCGACCGGTTCGGGCGGGCGAACCTGATCGTGTACGGCATGCTGGTCGTCTCGTTGATGACGCTGTTCGTGCTGCCGAACGTGAAGACGCCGCTGCAGTTCGCCGTCGCGTCCTGCGCCGTCGCCTTCGTCGAGGGCATCGTCCTCGTCACCACGCCGGCGCTGATGCGCGACTTCTCGCCCCAGGTCGGCCGGGCGGCGGCGATGGGCTTCTGGACCGTAGGCCCGGTGCTGGGCAGCCTCATGGTCAGCGCCGTGAACACCCTGACGCTGCCCAGCCTGCAGACGTGGCAAAGCCAATTCTACATCTGCGGCGTGGTCGGCCTCGTGGTCTTCGTGGCGGCCTTCTTCGGCTTGCGCGAGCTGGCGCCCGCGCTGCGCGACCAGCTCATGGTCAGCGAGAGCGACCGCCTGCTGGTGGAACTGCGGGCGAAGGGCCTGGACGTGGAAGCGAGCCTGAAGCGTCCGCTGCGCCAGATCCTGCACCTCGACGTGCTCGCCCCGGCCATCGGCGTGTCCACGCTGCTGATCTTCTACTACACGGCGGTGGCGTTCGGGACGATCTACCTCGTCACCGTGTTCCAGTTCACCGTGACCCAGGCCAACGAGGTGGCGAACTGGACCTGGGCGGCCAATGCGATCTCCCTCGTGGCCGCCGGGATGCTCTCGGACCGGCTCCGCGTGCGCAAGCCGTTCATGTTCGTGGGCGGCATCGGCGCCGCGGTCCTGATGTACTACTGGCTCACCCTGGCCGGCCAGCATCCCCCGTTCTCCTTGGTGGTGGCCATCAGTTGCTCGCAATCCCTCCTGGTCGGCTTCGCCTACACGGCCTGGATGGCGAGCTTCACGGAAACCGTCGAGGCGCGGAACCCGGCCCTGACGGCGACCGGCCTGGCGATCTGGGGCTGGCTGCAGCGCTTGATCGTGACGGCGTGCTTCCTGGCCCTGCCCTACGTCGTCAACAGCGTGACGCCGCTGATCGAGGCGCCCGCCTACCTTGCCGCTTACCAGCAGGCGCTTGCGGCAAAGGAGGCGCCCAGCCCCGAACTGCTCGCCCACCTTGGCGCGATCCAGCAGGCGGCGGCGGAAACGCCGGGCCAGTGGCAGCTCTGGTACTGGGTGTGCATCGCCGGCGTCGCGCTTTTCGTCCTCACGATCTTCACCATGCGCGGACGGTGGAGCCCCGCGGCGGCGAAGGCTGACGTGGACGCCCATGACGCGCTGGTTGCCCAGGAACTCGCCGCGTTGCGGGCAGAACCCGCGGGGCAGCTTCGCTCCGTGTAACAGCCGGGGCTTGCTGTCCGCCGGTCGGACCGTTCGCCGTCTCCCATGGTCTTTGTGCTCATGGGCGGCGGCGGACGGCCGTCACTCCTGATGAATGGCGGAGGGGTGCTGGCTCAGCGGGGTGACGGTGATCTCCATGAACGGGAACAGCGGCAGGCCCGACAGGATGGCGTGCAGCTCGTCATGGCTCGCCACGTCGAACACGCTGATGTTGGCGTAGCGCCCGGCGACGCGCCACAGATGCCGCCATTTGCCGCTGCGCTGCAGGTCCTGCGACCGCGCCTTTTCTTCGTCCTTGAGCCGGTCGAACAAGGCCGGGTCAGTGCCGGGCGGCACCCGGACGTCCATGTGCACGCAATACAGCATCGCTTGGTTCCTTTCGACGCCATCGCCCGGTTTTGTTGAAATATACTCCGTCCACGTGAGAACCCGGAAACTTCGCACCTCCGAAATGCCGTTGATATCAGGGTCGACTCGCCAGTCGATTTTCGGGTTCTCACGTGGACGGAGTATACATCACGCGGGATCGAGGAGGCCCGAACGCCGCCTCAGTCCCGGCCCGCTCTCCCCATCGGCTCCATCCCGCTGTCCACGATGGCTTGCGCCGCGGCGGGCGAGGCCAGGAAGCGGATCAGCGCCTGCGCCGCCTCCGGTTCCCGGCTGCGGGCGAGCCTGCCTGCGGAGAACACTGTGACCCGCTGCAGCCCGGGCGGCAGCGGGCCGACCAGGTCGATGCCCCGGATGGGCCGCAGCTCGCTGAGCTGTTGGAAACCGATCTCGGCGTCGCCCCGCGCCACGACGGCGCCGACCGGCTCGGCCGGGATCATGCGCGCCCGGCCCGCCACCTGCTCGGCAATGCCCAGGCGGGGCAGCATCTCGCGCTCGATGTAGACGCCGCTGGCGCTGTCCGAGTAGGCGATGGACTTGGCCGCAAGCAGCGTGCGCCGCAGCGCGTCCGCGGAGCCGATGTCCGGCCGGCGCGCGCCCGCCCGCACGACCACCCCGATGCCCGACTGCGCGAGGTTGGCCTGGCTGTCCGCAGCCACCGTGCCCTGCTCCACCAATTGGCCGAGCGCGTCGCCGACCATGATGAGCACGTCGATGGGTTCGCTCCGGGCCAGCCGGGCGGGCACGGCGTCCGCCGTCTGCCCCATGGAAGGCCCCCAGCCCATCACGAGCGTATGGCCGGTCGCGTGCTCGAACGCCGGGGCGAGCGCGCGGAATGCGGCGGCGAAACCGCCCGAGCTGACCACCCGGATCTCCGCTGCCTGCGCGGCGCCGGGCAGCGGCCAGGCGGCGAGGACGAGAATGCCAAGGACGGGCGCGAGGCACAGAAAGGAGCGGCGCTGCATGAACGGCCGCCTACGCCGACACGCCTTCCACCGCGGCGACCCGGGTGCGGCCCTCGCGGTAGGCCAGCAGCGTCGCCAGAAGGCCGCACGCGCCGCCGAACGCCAGCCAGAAGGCCGGTGCGGCGCGGTTGCCGGTTGCCTCGATCAGCCAGGTGGACACCAGCGGCGTGAACCCGCCGAACAGCGCGGTTGCCAGCGAGTAGGCCAGCGAGAACCCGGCGGTCCGCACGCTCGGCGGCACGATCTCCGTCAGCGCGACCACCATGGCGCCGTTGTAGCTGCCGTACAGGAACGACAGCCACAGCAGCACGATCAGCATGTTGGCGAACGAGGCATGGCCGACCAGCCAGGCCAGCGCCGGGTAGGCGGTCAGCAGCGTGAGGGCGGAGAACAGCAGCAGGATGGGCCGCCGCCCGATCCGGTCCGACAGCGCCCCCATCACCGGCAGCCAGACGAAGTTGGACAGGCCGACGCAGAAGGTGACGATCAGGCTGTCGGCGTCGGACAGCTTGAGCACGCTCTTGCCGAAGGTCGGGGTATAGACCGTGATCGCGTAGAAGGAGATCGTGGTCATCGCGACCAGCAGCATGCCGATGCCCACGGTCTGCCAGTTGCGGGCGAGCGAGGCGAAGGTCTCGCCCAGCGAGGGCCGGTGCTTGCGGGCCAGGAACTTCGGCGTTTCTTCCAGGGAGCGGCGGATGTAGAACAGGAACGGGATGATCATGCAGCCGATGAAGAACGGGATGCGCCAGCCCCAGGCCGCGATGCCGTCGGGCGCCACCATCCGGTTCACCGCGAAGCCGATGGCGGCGGCGAACATGATGGCGACCTGCTGACTGCCGGACTGCCAGGACACGAAGAAGCCCTTGCGGCCCGGCGGCGCCATCTCCGAGAGATAGACGGACACGCCGCCCAGCTCGACCCCGGCGGAGAAGCCCTGCAGCAGCCGCCCGATCAGCACGAGGACCGGCGCCAGCAGGCCAATCGCCGCATAGCCCGGCACGAAGGCGATCAGCACCGTGCCGCACGCCATGATGGAGAGCGTCACGATCAGGCCCCGGCGGCGCCCGATCCGATCCACGTAGGCGCCGAGCAGGACCGCGCCGAGCGGGCGCATCAGGAACCCGGCGCCGAACGTCATGAAGGTGAACATCAGCGAGGCGAACTCGCTGCCGGCCGGGAAAAACGCGCGTGCGATGTACGTCGCGTAGAACCCGAACAGGAAGAAGTCGAACATCTCAAGGAAGTTGCCGCTCGTCACCCGGAGCACGGTGGCGGCCTTCGAGCGGGGCGCGTCGCCTGCGGCACCGGCCATGGCGTTCTCCGATGGGTGGTTTAGGACGATCCCAGTTGCCGGACAGCATGACGGGTACGGACCCGTATGGGAAGGCGGCCCGGGCCTCAGGCCCCCGGCCTCACACCTAATTGGGCCGGGTCAGGGCGAACTTGTGGTCGGCCAGGAAATAGTCGTGGTAGCCGGCGCGGCTGATGATCTGCAGGCGCAGCGTGTCCACGATGCCGTCCTGCAAGACGCGGTCGTCGATGTAGACGCCGACCACCTGGCCGATGGCCATGAAGTAAGCGGCCTCGCTTCCATCGAGCGGCGCAAGCGCCATGGTCTTGACCAGCCGGCATTCCAGCGCCGCCGGGGCGCCGCGGACCCGGGGCGGGCGGACCAGCACGGAGGGTTCCGGCTCCAGCCCGGCGTATTCGAACTCGCTCTGCCCGCGCGGCAGCGCCGCGGAGGTGCGGTTCATCGCGTCCCGCTGCTCCCAGGAGACGATGGAGCAGGTGAACTCGCCGGTTTCCTCGATGAAGCTGATGGCGTCCTTGCGCCCGGCCGAGGAGAACATGACCATGTGCGGTTGGTCGGACACCTGGTTGAAGAAGGAGTAGGGTGCGAGGTTGGTTTCGCCCGCGGCGCTCATCGCGCAGATCCAGCCGATCGGGCGGGGGGCGATCAGCGCCTTCACCGGGTCGTGCGGCAGGCCATGGCCTTGGGCGGTGTCGTAGAACATCGGGTGCTCCGTGTTTGAGGGGCGCAGGCCCACGTAGGCCGCGCGTTCGGTCGATTGATTCAGCAGCGTCGATGTTGGGCTTTTGCCATGGCCTGTGCTTAGCCGGGGCGGCAAGCGGCGGCTAGGGGGCGTGCAGCCGGGGAGGACATGGCGGCTGGATCGGGCCTGATTAGGACTTGCATCCTTGCTGAAGGAAATCGATACGAAGATGGCGTTCCAGCAGGAGGCTCCGATGTCTGACGACTTCCCACCCATCGAACTGCCGCCCGAAAGCACGCCCGCCGATCAGTATCCATACGGCATGGATAGTTTCTGCTCAACCCGGGTTGATGGCGGCCAGCAATTCTAAGTGCCTCCCGCTTGCCACAAGTTCACATCGCGATCTGGGCTGCGATGTCGGCAGGGCCATTCAGTTCTGATTACTGGGTTCCAAGAGCGAGCAGCTGATCGAAGCTGACGGCGTTGGTGTAGAGCGCCAGGCTGATGTTCTGGACGCCGTTGGCGCGCAGGACGTTGAGGGCGAGC
>JAABUX010008443.1_pt1 | contig 11875 bp, 7 predicted proteins | sample 5561851 | NCBI WGS metagenome assembly JAABUX01 (sample SAMN10711883, study PRJNA513361) | rock metagenome | isolation source: Antarctica rocks | place: Antarctica: Victoria Land, Richard Nunatak red sandstone | collected 2016-01-03 | reverse complement strand
TCTTTCCCTTATTTTCCCTACTAGGGTTTTAAAGGTTTTTAATAAGTCCTATTATAGATAGTAATAGTTAGTATTTAGGGATAAATACCCTTAAAGGGGAGGTAATTATTAGGATATCTTAATATATTTAACTAGTATAATACGGCTTACTAGTAATATTCTAGTAGTATTAATTTAGCTTCTTATTATCCTAATAGATATCCTTTTATCTAGATATCTAAGAGGCTAGGTAGCTTCCTTAAGGGGTATTTAGATAGTCCTCCCTCTACCTCCTTAATAGGTAGAGATTAGTTCTTTTATAACTATAAAGTTACTAGAGTATTAAGTTAACCTTTATAATACTACCTACTTACTAGTAGTTTATACTATCTATTCTAGCCCTTAGGAACTAGCCTTCTAGTCTAGTTCCTAATAATATAGGAATAATATTCTTATTAAGACCTCTCTATTACTATTCTATAAGTAGAATTCCGTAAGGAATTAGTTAAGATATAAGGGGTTTAAGAAATTAAAGGATTTTATATATTTTCTTATAAAATCCTTTAATTTCTTAAACCCCTTATATCTTAATTAATCCCTTATAGAATTCTACTTATAGAACGGTAATATAGTCGCGTAATTATACGGCTACTACTATATAAGTAATCTTACTTACTAATACTAAGTATATAGGTAATAAGGGGTAATTAGACTAGCGTTAGAAGTATATATTTAGGGAGGGAAATGCCCCTATTCTTCCTACTCCTTAGTAACCCTTATAGTAGTAATAATATTAGAAGATAACAAGATATATCCTACCTTTTCTAGCGACTAGTACGATAACGATAAAGTTATAGTCTTTTTAGTATTTAAGAACTATTCTATACTATCTAGGGGGGTTACTCCTTCGTAGTATATATAGCTACGTCGTATAAACTTTATAATATACGCCTTAGTAACTATAATTTTACTAGTAACTATAATTCCTTATAAGAAGCCTAGTATACGACGTACTACTAAGCTAAGAATATTATACTACGGCGTTTATACTAGTTATTAAGAGTCGGAGCTTAGGGTTAGGTATTAGGCCTAGTACGCCCTAATAGGGGTAGATCATCTACTTCTAAGAGCTATAGAGCTCTATAGTAGGGTTCCTACGGCGAAGAAACCGAGTGGGAGTTAAGATATACTATTATTTAGATGATATGAAAGGCCTAAATCAGGAAGACTATTAGTACACTTCGCGGGGGCGCTCCGTATATGTTTTCTGGAGCTGATGAGGGGTAATTGGACTGGCGTTGGAAGCATGTATTTAGGGAGGGAAATGCCCCTGTTCTTCCTACTCCTTAGCAACCCCCATAGTAGCAACAAAATCAGAAGACGACGAGACATATCCTACCTTTTCTATAGGACTTTAGTCATATTATAGGTAAGGGAGCGCGATTTTTTTTACGCCAAGTATTCCGGAGTCTTGTGCATAAGCTAATAAAAAAAAATTCTGTTATAGCTCGGCTGCTTCTCACACTTTCTCCCAAAAAAGTGAGATAAGTTTAGCATTTACTGCCGATTCGTTTGTGCCTTTCAAGCACGGTAGTATGCCCAAGGCTCGTTGGGCATTTTGTCTTCGGACTATTACGATCCAAGCACCGAGCGTCAGTGCGGTCAAGGGTATAGATACTATGACAAATATCCAAAACTGCGGTGATATCTTAAACCCAGAGCCATCTGTGCTACCAAAGGAGAAAAAATTCATGCCGAAGAACGTCTATGGACTGTGAGCATCAATCCAAGCTCACTGATAATACCGACTTACAGAAACGAAGCTAGGGACACTCGAGGTGTCTTTTATGTTGACTTCAGACAGATGTACTAAGTTGTCGCTGACGGCTTTTGCTGTAGCTTGACCTTTCAGATCGAGCGCTGCCGTGAGCTATGATAGGTTGCTGTGAATAATGATAAGTTGATCATGAGCCATTTATAGACTTACGAGTCTCAAGCTGCCCTTGATCCGCTTTTCGAGGACTTCAATGCTCATGCTGTGAGCTTCCAACTGCATATCATATGATCGAAATGTTCCGGAACAAGAAAGATTATCAGACTTAACTTTCGAATCATTGTGGTTGATCAGTTGATCGGGATTTTGCAGCTCTTGCACAACACCGATAGTGTTTCTGGATGACTTCATAAGAGCCACGAGTGGGAATACTCTGTCTTGTAAATACTGCAGTCTTTGCAAAACACAAAACCCATTTTGAAGCTCGGTCGTGGGACTTGACAAGTCTAGAGCAAGTGCTGTGTCCTCCTAAAATCTGTTAGATGCACTACTAAGCTAGCTGAAGGCTTCCAAGTAGGTAGAGGCGGACTGACAATGACTTCATATTCTATCGACAGGTCCCGTAGGTACCATCGCCAATTACCAATGTAAGTGGAGAGCAGAAGCAAGCTCAGGTCTATCGGGCCATATGGCCATGTTTTGCCTAATAGCTTGAGGCTTTGTTCGAATTTCGAGTCCCGCTTTGGATGTAAACAAATCCATAGGTCACTTTCCGCCTCTGGTACTGTAGAGGAATGGTGATATAGCCCTGTCTGTCTGATTCGCCAAGGACCATCACTGATATCCTGCTCTGCATACCGAAAAAGATAGCTGATGTCACAAGTATAAGTGGAACCTGGAAAGCCTTAAGCAGACACTCTACGTTTCTGAGGTTTTAACCGACGTTCGACATCAATGATTCCCAATCCAGCTTCTGAGCTCCGAGGTTTGTCTCCGAAAGCAAGGAGAATGCCGTTCAACTCTGTATCTAGATTATGGTGACTTTTAATAATTGCTAAGGCTCTTTCGGTGATTTGTAGTGGTCTGAGCGAGTGGCGAGCAGATATCGATCTGAACATAGTCAGTGGCAGTAGTAGATAGTACGGGGTGATCCCTGAAGGCGACGCTACATGATTCTCGTTGCTGGCGTTGCAGACTTCAGCAGGTACTCAGACAGAATAGAACAGCTATCAATGGGAGTTGGAGTCAATGGACTGCTGGTACGATTTGCGTTGTCTAAGTAGGTAAGCAAGGTTCTTTCTACTGTGCGCTGAATATGTTACTGTGGCTGTCGAAAACGTTTATTTCAAGTGCCCCACTCTGATCGGAAACTTGAAGTATTGCTGCACCAAAGCGGCTCTCATCAGGAGAATACATGATAGTCTGATGGTCCTACTGGATGATGCAGAGCGCGACTGTGCTAGGATCCGCGTATGGCAAGGATAGGATCTGGATATATGTGACCGGCTCGCAAGCCTTGTCTTTAGGGGAGGTCCACTCCGATTACGGTCCTCCAAAACGTATCACGTGCAGCAATGCAAGTGAAAACCGTTTTGCAGCCTGTAGGCTGTGCATGTTCAAGCTTGCTTTGAACATGCGCGTCTTTTCACTGCCCCATAGCTGGCTTTCACACACACAGGCTACGAAATCTCCTCCCCTGCCCATTCTGGCGATGTACAAGCAATTTGCAATAGAATCCCCACGGTACCCGAGCTCTGATGACAGTCATTGCTTTCTGATCGTGCTGGGATTGTGATGAACGAGGTCTCCAGCCTTTCTCCACCATTCAAACGACTTACTCGTATTCTTCCTGTGTTATAGAGTAAGTCGTGATGTGGAGAGTCTTGCCTAGCACCAAAGCCACTCACCGGCGTTATTGTCCTAGAAGCAAGGAATTGCCATCGATCGTTTCGGCTCTACTCCTATCTTCAGCATCTTGAAATAGATCCTCGCAATGGCGACACGCCCAAAGCAGCCTCTGAAGAATTTGTGTGTACCCTTACTCTGAATTCCTCGTCTGTAACGCCTGGGTACAATTTGCGCAGGAGGCTTAGCAGATCGGCTTTGCTAATGTGATAATCGTCGACAGAGTTCTCAACCGATGGAGGCATCCTGTTGCCTAATATTCAGAGCTTTTCTCTTCTTCCAAGATGATTTATCTTGCAAGTCAAAGACGTTGCAGAGGATCGGGGACGAAGATGCACCGTCCAAGGGGGGCAGATGCGGGGCTCAATCAACCTTGTCCCAAGGGTGGAGGCTGTATCATGCATCGTACTAATGCTGCAAGCCATCCTCGGGCGATTGTCGGATGTAACATACAGACCGGTTCCTATCGTCCGGGCATCCAGTCATGTCAGAAGAGCTGCAACGTAAGGCACATCAGGCGTTGTGGCATGCAGCGAGATACTTCTGAGCGCCTTGGAGGCCCCGCTCTTGCAAATCCATCAGGATCAGCCTCTACTTACAAAAGGATCTGTTTCCAGACAGCTTGCTAGATATGCCCTCTCCGCTGTGCATACAAAATGAAATTATCCTAGCAACCTTATGACATTGCTATTGAGATGTCTTCCGTTGCTCGGGAATCACCCTTTGAGACAACCAAAGAGTCTACGTATGGCATATGTCAGAAGCAAGGATTCCTTACAGCAAAAGACATCAATTCCATATGGTCGAAATATTTAAACGCTCTGCATTGCAGTACTTTTGACTCGGCATCCAAGACCTGGGCTACCTGGCAGCATTATCACTCAGGAGATAGATGCAGATTTATTCTCATCTTGATTTATATCAGTTGGCTTGCGGAAGGTCGAGTTTCTCAGGGGTCGACGGTGCCAGATTATACCGATGATCAGCTACCGCTCAATGAGGAACAGCTCAGCTTTTTGCCGCCTTCATACTGTGAGGGGTTCATAGATGCGCAATGGCTTTTCGACCCCCCCATTATCCGTGAGGAAGCAAAAATGCAGAAGTTTCGAACAGGGACTAAGTTGCCATTTGAAAAGCAGTCAAGACATGAGGTCGGCAAAGGAGCGTCGGGCGTTGTTTGGGAAGAACGTATTCCGCCGGGATACTATGTAGATAAGAAGAAGAATTGTAACGCTGTAAGCCTCAAATTCTCACTAGCATCCACACTTTGAAGCTAATCTCACAAAGAGCAGCAAAGTGGTGGCTCGAAAGATATTTAAAAGAGCAGACCATCACATTGAGATCGAGAATCTGATGAGATTTGAGCAAAGCCGGAGTCAGCACTCCGATATCATGAAATGCCTTGCCTTTATTACCGTCCCTCAGAGCAACGGAGAGGATGAGATCTCTATTGTCATGGACCTCGCAGATTGTGGTCTACACTCATTTCTGCCATATCAAAAGGACACATTCGGGGGAAATAAGAACCCGACAATGTACGATTTGTTGTGGGAAGCAGCAGAGCTTGCCGGAGCGCTAGCATGGCTACACACGGAAATGAAAGTGCCGGGCGAGATTTCGGCTTGCTGTCATATGGATCTGAAGCCTAGTAACATACTAATCTTTGATCTCAAAACTCAGCCGGTTGGTAAATGGAAAATTGCCGACTTTGGAATCTCAGCTATCAGGACTCCAAAGGACAGATCGTACAAGAGTGGTGACAGTCGCGCTCCAATGAACATGGAGGAAACAATTATTACAGCAGCCAAGCGGGAACCTGGACCTTACACAGCTCCAGAGATCCGTGAGAATGGCAAGAATATTGGTCGAAGAAGCGATATATGGTCCTATGGATGTATTCTGGTTGACATAATTGCTTCAAAGATGACGGGCGAGGCGTCCTTATATGAATTGACTAAGAAGAGGGGCCTTTCTGGCGATGTCAGCCATTGCTACGATCATTTTTACCGCGACAAGGCCCTCAACGAAAATATTCAGGCATGGCTAGACGACCTCAGTAAGGTTCGAGACGATAGCAGTAGAACAGAGAGTGCCGCACTGCGTGAGTGCGAGAAAATACTTCGAGAAATACTCAACATCGAAGCCGATCGCCGACCACGGGCTGTTATGATTCGAGAACACCTCATCAAAGCTTGTAACATAATGCCTCCGCCTGAGGTCTCTCGCGACGCGAATTCAATAGGTCATGCTGATGATGATAAGATCCCAAGGCCAATCGACTTGACAAGATTTACTGATAGCTTTCAAGCAATGCAACGAACAAAGCCCTTACTGCTAGACGAGAGAGTCACTGCCGATGCCATGCTACTTGGTAAACTGGAGCAGTGGATCATGGATCCTAGCACGAGTATAAGCTGGGTCAGTGAGTCAAGGACTCGCGAGATCGGAGCGATCTCTTCAATCTGCTCGGGAATCTTTCAGGCAGCCACGCGCGAACGACTCAATATCATTCTGTATCTCTGCGACCGAGGAAGAGGCCAATCAAAGCCTCAGATGCTTGCAGATATGACGCACTTTTTGATTTGCCGTGTACAAGAATACATCAACCAGTCATCACCGCTAAAGCAACCAGTGAGCCAAGATCGCTTTGACCGTCTTCAAGGACCGAGCACACTTGCAGATGCTTTAACGATCCTTGGAAAATTATGGACGAGCTATCCTTTGCACTGGTTCTGCATCATTGACGATTTTCATCTACTGGAAGATCACACTGACCCGAGCCTGGTTCACCACATTGAGGCGTTACTGCAAATATTTCAGTCACCAGCCGAGGCTGATGACCGTGGTGGCAAAACTCTCATAGTCACATCCGGGCGTAGCTGCTCTCTAGAGCATCTTCCTATAAAGGATCAATTGATCGCCGATGTTTCGTCCAGGAATATGGTTCCCGTCGTTCCCAAATTGAAATCTGCCATGCAGGGACTCATGTGACCTAGGAAACCAGAGTCTGAACCTTCACAGCAGTTTCCTTCTCCTGAATCGACCTTAGATTAAAACATTATCATACATTCTGGCAGCCTGGGCCCGGCTCGAATGTTTGCTGACTGCTCTCTTCTTCACGACGACACAGAAGTAAAATTGAGGCCCTGAATACTGTTGTATTAGATTGCATTTCGTCTCAAAAAAAATCCAGAATGCACACAAATAGTGGCCCCTCTCTGTTTGCTTTGCCGGGGGCTGAGACAAAAGAATGGAGGGAAGTGAATCGACTCCAATTTACCCCTGCGTCTGCACTGAAAACCACTGTGCAATCGCTATCTAAACTCCGTTATTTTTGGGGCGGGTTTGAAGTCGAAAAGCTGAGCGCAGAATATACGATGGATATGAGATATTGGTAAGTTTAGAACAGGAACTTTGTGTATACTTTAAAGTTCACTTGCCTCGTGTAAAATCTGTGCTTATTGCGAATAAGGAAATGTCGTAAATGTTCTCTAGCTCAACTTTCGGTATTCGTCGACATGAACACGCGTTAGGTATATACATGATACGAACAACTCACACTTAGCCAAGGGAAAGTCGTGTACATCTTGGCTGTCTGATAAGGTTCATGTGCTGCACGCCCCATACCATGAGTGCAACAATCCTACCGATGTAGTGCGTATTGAGTCATTCTAGTATTGCCGTAAACCTGGAGACGAACCTGCTGGAGCGGGACTCGCCATGGCCGGTAGACGCCAGCCATGAGCACTGGTCCCTGTGGGTGGTGTGGAAGGGTTAGGTAGACGCGCGCGGTCATGTTGATGCCAGGCCCTCTCTCCGTCCGTCATGCTGTACACAATCTTTCGATATTTCAGGAAAGCCTGTCGCTGCTCCAAATAAATATCGATATGGTCCTTCTCAACAATAAGATTATCAACAACAAGATTATCAGTTGACCCGTCAGTCTTGGGATCGAGCTTCGAGATTTTCTTCTCATTATGCCGGGCGATAAGTATAGCTGCTTGAACGGCTAAGGCCAATATTAATAGCTGAGCTGAAAGACACTTTGAAAAGCCTACCATTCCTGATCTCGCGTCCATTCAGCAACATGTCTGCTACTTTATCGGATTTAATGTGATTTCTTGCGGCCCTCTCAAATCTGATTCTCTTATCATTTCCTGTGTACATGTCGAAAAACAAGTCCCACAGACCAATTTTTTGGTCTTTGGTCATTGCTGGGTACTCAAAGGCCATTAAGATACGTGATGCGAATGCAACGTCAATCTGTCCAACCCGGTTGGAAGTCTCCGGCGGTCAGTCGATATACCATTGGTAGAAGGGAAGGCAACTCACGAGGAAAAGAATCCCTGAATAGTACTCCATGGTCCGGAGGAACACTTTGAGCAATTCAGCAATGCTATTCAGAATAGAGTAAACGCGTAATGATTCACAACGCACCGGCAATTAGACAATTTCGCTGCAGGTCTCCGGGCTTGCGTTCCTCAAGGAACTGGTCAGCTTCATCAACTAGGATAATCGCGTTCCAAGTCTCTGCTAATTGAAACCAAATGGATAGTTTGCGCTCCATAACTTCCTCCCTAGTGCCCAGGTCCGCAACAGTCAACGAAAGTAACGGCCGTTTGCATGCCTTTGATATACATTCTATTAAAGTCAATCTCGAAGCTTCACATACGAATGATCTGGACCTACCGACGGTGTATGTCTTACCCGTGCCCGGTTCACCTAGTATCCGTTAGCTCCTGCACTTAGCATAAATTCAATCTATTTACCGTGGAACAGGATGACGCGAGATTGCCCCTTGCGGGGGACGAAGTCTGCTGGACTTGACGAATAATCGTTCAGCAATGCAAGAATTACATCATGATGGTTTCCGCCGAGGGGTAGAAGAAGGTTTTTCATAGGATCACGAGGTTCATCAATGGCGTGGATTTTGTCAATGTCGAAAATTTCTGGAAGGCATTAAAAACGAATGTCTTTGGGGAGAACGAAAGGCGTACTCCACTCCTTGATGACAAGTGCAAATCCACGCAGATGTTGCGGCAGCAAGAACAATTGGTGAGCAGTCAGGCTCTTAACCATTTTGGGGTCAATCTTGTTGTATTCTTTCCAGCGTTGCCCACCTCCGTCATCATCGGGTTCGAATGTCTCATCTCCCAGCGGCTCTTCGTGCTCCAAGCTTTCGTAATAGCTCCTGGGATCGATGATAATATCGCCCTTGTACTAAAAATGCAAAGTCACATCTTTTTTTTTCAATCAATGAGAGCATGGGATCTTACGTGTTTGGAGTCTTTTTCCAATGAATGTCCATCATATGCCCAGTAGGCTACTTTTTGTCGAATGAAATCAAAATACTTCTGTCCCCTCTTCTGCAAATAGCTTCGACGATCTTGGGCATCTTTGAGGTACTTCGTTGGGATAACCTCTAACGTAGCAATATCTTTTTGTCCTTCAAATTCGAAGAGATTGTAAATTCTGGCGACTCGATTGACTTCTGGACCCTCGAAATCCAAATTCCAGACCGTCACAGCGACCCGGTTCTTTCTGTTCTCTTCTATGTCGGAAATGGGTTCCTTCTCAAGCACTTCGCAAGACTGTACAACAAATCCGGCGTACTGTTTGTTGACCAAAGCGAAGACATCCATTCCAGGCTTGAAAAGGGTCCAAAGCATCTTGTATGTGGCTTTACCCTCCCGATGACGCCCAAATTCAGGAATCATAGTCTTACGATAGAACGGCGCAAGATAGAACAGCAAAACTCCAATAGAGTAAGCTGTATTTTGATCACATGCTCCTTCCTCAAAGTCTCCAGCACCTGCCTCTGAGCTCGTCGCCAAGTCTAAGATTTGTTGTATCTGTTCTTCAGGGGACATTCCTTCTGCATTTAGGCTGACAAGTGAAGCTGAAAGATCTTTGGCTCCCAATTCTGTCTCACCGTTGATATGCTCGTGAACGGGCAGACCATTCTCTGCAATAGCAGGCATTTTGGAGCGATGTAGGACTGTTGCTTGTCCCTGTGTCTGTACTTTGCCTTCAGGTACAGTGATGTATCCAGGAATGCATTCATTCGGGCCCTTATAGGTTGAACGATAAGCTGCAATTAGGGGATAGTGCAATAGTAGCATCTGATAAGGATGCGACACAAAGCCCATGTCACTATCCTCCTGCGGGTAGTATATTATCAGTTTTTGAAGCGTTTTCAATAAGCTTTGCGACTTGATTAAGATCGCAGGAGCTAATTGATAATCCGTCTGAATATCCTTTCCAAAGACATGGTTTTTCCGTCCTTTCCAAGTCTCTGGTGTCTCATTCGGTGGTAATTCGGTCTTCGCCTGGGTCTGGGCCTCTGCCTGGGTCTTGATCCCAACATCCATGATTACATCAAAAATACACCCTTCCTTGTTCTCTGCCGGCTCGAGTTGCTCGTAATCAAGACCTGAGAATGGAATATCCTGGTACCAGTATTTGTCGGCTTGTCCCTCTTCTTTGACGCGGACACGATACAATATATCCACCTTCTGCAAAGCTTTGTCCGAGTTTGGGGAGTCTTGAGTCGTCAGTTGCGTCTCCGTGATCTTCTTGAACTCCTCAAGTACACGCCGCACGGGCTCTTTTGTGGCACCGACCACTTGGCTTTCCATATCATTCAAAGCCGAGACCGCGTCTTCATAATGCTTTTTTCCAGATGAACTCTCTGTAGTATTCTCTGGCTTTTTCTGGTTGACCTCCGCTGCGCTTCCACGCGATGCTTGTTCAGCCATAGGACCTTCATGAGGATCACTTTTGGAGCTTTCAGTCGGACTGTTCACCTTGTCGATATTGACCGCGGCTTCCCTTTCCACGGCCAGTCCGTTGTCATCTTCATCGACAGTCGAGGAAGAAGTAGACCCTTGAAATTTTGTTCCTGCACTGGGAGAACAAATGTTGTTCTTGAAACATTCCGCCACATTTTGAGCAATGTCTGCTGATTTGGGACCGAGTGGGGGGACTACTACTTGGCTGTCAGAGCTTTCAGCCATCATGCCCGAGAAGTATGGATCCTTTGCAAGTGATCGACCTCAGGGAATAAATTGTACCAGCGGACTGATTAGGAGTCCAGAAAAGTGAAAAGAAAATTACGGTTTGAAGGGTGAAGTTGAGTTTGGTAAGAGCCAAGACTAATCGACAGCACTGCCTATGAGCCTTGTAGCAATCGACATCAACTGAGATCGCCTTACCTAGCAGTAGATCATCCTGAACTTCTGAACGGAATAATATACAGCCATTATGTATGTGAATGGGTGGAGGGGAAAGAGGAACAGTGATTGCTCCACTTGATGAGCCTGATCATACCGGGTGTATTCGCGTACAGCCTTGGTCGAGTACTATTGACGTCCCAGGGCCTGCAAAGCTCAGGACAAGTAGGTGGCTGAGCTATCGGCGTCATCGCTAGGCATCGACGACACATGAAGTGGCCAGCAGCGCTCAGCTACCAGAAATTTGTGACATTGTTGCTACGGAAGCATATAAACAACGGCTTCCCAAGGTCAGTGGGCTAGAAGGCTTGATGCCTTGCCACTTGCCTGGCAGTGTTGTATGACACACATAATGCCCTCTCTGGATGCCCGAGGCTCCCAATTTTGCGCCTCGGCATAGCCCTTCAATCTGGATCAGGAAGTTTTGCAGCTACAAAACCTAATAGTATTGCGCCTTTTCTTTGTCTAATGGTCTTTACAGCAAATTAATGACACAAAGTGTCTAATGCTGTGTTTCCAGAAGCATAATAGCGGTGCCCAAGTGATAGAGGTAGATAAGGCTGACAGACGCGTATATACAATCAGCAAAGAGGGATAGCGAAATAGGTGCCTTTAGAAGTTGAGGTAGTAAGTCTCGCAGAGTCTACGGCAAAGTTGTATGTATATCACCTACCTATAGTCCATAGAAAGGCATAATGAGTGATAATAGTATAACTTCGCCTTTTAACCTCTTATCGGACGACTTCGCCCTGTGGCCCTTTAAGCATAACGAAGCCTTTCCTCGTTAAGCGAGGCTCACACTCTTGTGCAGATGCCACGTATGTGCTGCAATCTGCCAAAAAGAAAGCCTAGCAGAGACTTTATCCCTTTCCTTGTCACCGGAATGGCCGCGCTAAGTTTTAGCTTTCGAGCAAGGTCTTGGCATGGAAAATCAATATTATTGAAACGTCATGCGGTGATTATGGGTATTTACGATATCTATAGC
>JAABUX010008442.1_pt1 | contig 11876 bp, 8 predicted proteins | sample 5561851 | NCBI WGS metagenome assembly JAABUX01 (sample SAMN10711883, study PRJNA513361) | rock metagenome | isolation source: Antarctica rocks | place: Antarctica: Victoria Land, Richard Nunatak red sandstone | collected 2016-01-03 | reverse complement strand
GTTGCTCTGGGGCGCTTACAAAGCGCCGCGCGAGCTTTCGTGGGTCGTCGGCGTTCTGTTACTCGTCATCACCCTCGTGCTCGGCCTCACGGGCTACCTGTTGCCGTGGGACATGAACGCATACTTCGCCTCGCAGGTCGCGATCAATATCGCCGCCTCCGTTCCGGTCGTCGGTAACGCGACGCAGCAGTTCCTCAGCGGCGGTCCCGGTATGGGCACGCTCACCATCGGACGCTTTTTTGGCCTTCATATTTGGCTCATGCCTGCGGCGCTGATCGCCCTCGTCGGCGCACACCTTACCATCTTCCGCCACAACGGCTCGGCGGGACCGCCGGTCGACCACGATCTCAAGAAGTTGCCGCAGGGTCGCTTCTGGCCGAACCAGATGTTCATGGACGCGGTCGCGTCGTTCGCCGTGTTCGCGATCATCGTGTTGCTCGCGATCTTCTCGCCCGCACCCTTGGACGCGAAGGCCGACCCGACGCAAAAATTCATCGCGTATCCCGCGTGGTATTTCCTCGCGCTCTACGGCCTGTTGCGCATCGCAGGCTCGTTACCCGCGAACATCACGCCGATTGCGAATTTGCTCGCAACGGTCGTCATCCCGGGCGGGCTCGTCACGCTGCTCATCCTGTTGCCGTTCCTCGACCGCAATCCAAGCCGCCAGATCAGCCGCCGCCCTTGGGTGCTCGGCCTGACGGCGCTCTCACTGGTCGGCGCGATCGGTCTTTCACTCTATAGTCAGCTCGCGATCCAACAAGAGCAGGCCGAAGCCGGCGAAGGCGGCGCGAAGGCGTCCGCGGCGGTCGCTACGAGTTCGCTCGGAACCGGCAGTTCCGCCGGTGCGAAGTCGAACGTCGGTGCCTCGACGACGGGCGGCGCCGGTGGCGGCACGCAGGTCGCGGCGGCGGGCGGCGCGGCCGCCAAAGGCGCGACCGTCTACACCGCAAACTGCGCGGGCTGCCATCAGGCGAACGGCGCCGGCCAAGCCGGAGTCTTCCCGCCGCTCGCGGGAAGCGACTACGTCAGCGGCGACACGAAACGTTTGGGCCACATCTTGCTTTACGGCCTCAACGGCAAGATCAACGTCAAGGGCGCCGACTACAACGGCCAGATGCCGGCGTGGAAGGGTCAGCTCAGCAACACCGATATCGCGAACGTCCTGACGTACATTCGTAGTTCGTGGGGGAACAAAGCCGCGGCGTATCCGGAAGCGCAACTCGCAGGCATCGCGAAGTAGCGCTCCTCCTGGCGAGCCGTTCGGGCGGGAACGGAAGTGATTGCGCCGTGATGCTAGCGCATCGCCACCCGATCCACGAGCGTTCGCAGTCGATTCTAAGCGACCGTTAAGCGCGCTCTTACCGCACGTTCATCTCGGCGCAGCGTCACGCGTGCTTGCGCTGATGCAAGATGAACGCGTTGCCTTCCGAGTCTTGGGCGAAGGCCATGTGACAGCTGGGCGTCTCCTCGACGTGCTCGTCGATCGCGACGCCTTTGCCACGGTAATGTTCGAGGGCGCGATGAAGATCGGCGACCGCGAACATGATGCCGCTCCCGGGCGTCCACGAACCGTCGTCCATTTTCCAAATGCCGAACGTCGCACCGTCGCCGAGTTCGAATTCGGCACCCTGCTCGCTCTGCCACGAGACGGGTAATCCCATCGTTTCGTGCCAGAACGCGAGCGCACGCGTCGGATCTTTGACCAGATACGTATGGACGTCGATACCGGAAATCATCGGCTGGGTCGTCATCTCGCTCACTCCTCGGGCGTCGTCGATTCGGGTGGGGTCGCGCACGGCGGACCGTCGTACAAGAACAGCACGTCCTTGTTCGAATGCGCAAGGGCCCGTCGCGAGCGGCCGTACGACGGATCGGGCGTGGGCCGCTTCTTCGAGGTCACGACGAACGCACGGTGCGCGGAGCAGATCGCTCGGCGTGGGTCGGTCGCGGCGTCGATCGCAGCGTCGCCCGGGGCATCGATCGTCGCGACGTGCGGCTGCGTGTAGAATACGAGGGCGTTGCCGCCCGAGACGCCCTGGATTGCGACCGTATCGCCCGAACGCCGCTCGCGATTGATGACCTGCGCGAGATCCGGAATCGGCTTGAAACGCTCGACGAGCGGTTCGCCCAGTACGCCGATGATCAGCACGACGAGGACGCCCGATGCGGCGAGCGCGAACGGCGCCGCCCACGCGAGTCGCCGCTGGAGCAACAATCCGAAGCACGCGAGCGACCCGAACAGCATCACGAAGCCGAGCGCGAGAAAGTCGCTACGAATCTGCTGCAAGTCCGCGGCCAGCTTGTTGTCGTGCGAGAACGCCCAGATCGCGAACGCGATGCCACAGATCGTCACCGGGACGACCGCCGTCCACGCGAGCGCGGCGCGGCGCGACGCGCGATCGACGACGCTATCGAACCAGAGCGCGACCAAGATTGCGAACGACGGTAATTCGAGCGCGATGTAATTCGGCAGCTTCGTTTTCGCAAAGCTGAAGAACACGAACGGTACGATCGCCCACACGAGCGCGAGCCGCGACAAAGCCGCGTCTTCGGCTTTCGCCTCGCCCCACGCGTCGACGGCCGCGGGCACGAGGAACGCGAACCACGGGAAGAACCCGAGGATCACGACCGGCACGTAGTACCAGAGCGGCCCGCTCTGATTCTCGATCGTCCCGAGATACCGCCCGACCGTATAGTGCAGCACGAGCTCGCCGAACGCGACCGGTCCGGCCGCGCGCTCGAGCGCGATCGCCCACGGCGCGAGGATTGCGGCGAAGAGCACGAGCCCGAGTAGCCAGCGCCGCGGCGACGGCCACACGATGCGGCCGCCCGCGCGCGCCGTCCAGATCGACCACGGTGCGACGACGAGCAGCGCGAGCACGACGGCCACCGGCCCTTTCGTCAACGTTCCGAGCGCGAGCGCGATCCAACCACCGTACCACGATCGCACGCCCCCTGTGCGGAGCGCCCCGAACCACGCGAGGATCGCGAACATGACCGCGAGATCGAGCAAAGCGTCCATGATCGCGAGCCGGCCCAGCACCGCCTGCATCAACGCCGTCGAGAGAATCGTCGCCGCGAGGATCGCCGCGCGCGCCGACGCCACCCGCCCAACGACGTAGCCGACGCCCGCAGCCATCGCGATCGTCGCGAGCGCCGACGGCAACCGCAGCGTCGTCTCGGAAACGCCCCACCACCGGCCGAACGCCGCCGCGATCCAGAAGTACAGCGGCGGTTGCACGTACCATGCGGCCCCGTTGAGGTGCATGACGATCCAATCGTGCGTGAGCAGAATCTCGCGCGCGACCTCACCGTACGCGGTCTCGCTGTTGTCCCACAAGGTGCCCGTACCGAGTCCCGGCAACGTGGCCACGGCCGCGACGAGCGCACCGATGAGCGCTGCACGCCACGACGCCGAATTCACGACCGAACGGGTTGGAGGACGGGGCGGGAAAGTCCCGCGCGGCGACGGCGAATACCGCTAGCGTGTATCCGATAGCGCTGGACCTGCGCGGAAAACTCGTCGTCGTCGTCGGCGGCGGCGCAATCGCCGACCGGAAGATTCGCGGACTTCTTGCCGCCGGCGCGACCGTTCGCGTCATTGCACCGACCGGAACCGACGGCGTGCGCGAGGCGGCGGCCGCGGGCGCACTCACGTGGCAAGCGCGAGCCTATGCGCCCGGCGATCTCGCCGGCGCGCGTCTCGCGTACACCGCGACGGGCGTCCTCGCCGTCGATGCCGCCGTCGTCGCCGACGCACGCGCCCTCGGGATCCTCATCGACGATACGACGGGCGTCGGCGCGAGCGATTTCTCGACGCCGCTCGCGCACCGCGTCGGCCCGATCACGTTCGCCGTCGACACCGGCGGCAGTTCGCCCGCCTTCGCGCGACGTCTGCTCGACGACGTCCGCGACCGCTACGATGCGCGCTACGGTCGCGCGGCCGAGGCACTCGCGAGCGCGCGCGAGTACGTCAAAGCCGTCGTCCCCGCCGAGCATCGCGCTGCGGTCATGCGCGAGCTCTCGGGCCGGGAGATCGACACCCTCGCGGCGATGAATCCGAGCACCGTGGAAAACAACGTGGAAGAAACGTACGCGCGCATCGCCGCTCCCGCCGGCGCGACCGAACCGTTCGTGCAGCTCGTCTGCGCGACGCGCGCGAGCGCGCTCGCGATGTGGCAGACGCGCCACGTGATGGCGGAATTCGGCAAGGCGGGGCTCGTCTCGACGGTGCTGCAGATCTCGACCAAAGGCGACCGCGTTCTCGATCGCTCGCTCGCGGCGCTGGGCACGGATTCGATCTTCGTGAAAGAACTCGAAAACGCACTGCGCGACAAGCGCGCCGATTACGCCGTGCACTCGTGCAAGGATCTCCCGAGCACGTTGCCGGGCGACATGACCCTCGCCGCGATCGGCACGCGCGTCGATCCGCGCGACGCGTTCTGCAGCGAACGGTATCCCTCGATCGACGCGCTGCCGCCGGGCGCGGTCGTCGGCACGTCGAGCCCGCGTCGCCGCGCGCAATTGCAGGCGCTGCGCCCCGATCTGCGCTTCGAAGTGATCCGCGGCAACGTCGACACGCGGTTACGCAAACTCCGCGACGGCGAGTTCGACGCGATCCTGCTTGCGATGGCGGGCCTCACGCGTCTGGGGCTCGGCGCGACGTACACGGTGCCGATCCCGCCGGACGTGCTCGTGCCGGCGGTCGGCCAGGGGGCGCTCGCGATCGAGGTGCGGGCGGGCGATGTCGACCTCGCGCGACGCATCGCGCGCGTCTTCGCCGATCCGACCGTCGAGATCGCGGTGCGCGCCGAACGCGCGTATCTACGGACGCTACGCGGCGGTTGTCAGGCTCCGGTCGGCGCGCACGCGACCTACGTTGCGGGGACGTTGCATCTGCGTGCGATGATCGCCGCGATCGACGGCTCGCACGTCGTGCGCGGCGAGGTGCGCGAAGCCGTCGCGACCGTCGCGCAAGCCGAAGCCGCAGGCACGGCGCTCGCGCATCGTCTGCTCGAAGATGGCGGCGCCGCACTGCTCGCGGACGCGCTCGACGCGGCCGTCGCGCCCGCGCCGCTCGCGGGGCATCTCCTGCTCTTGCCGCGGACGCAAGATCGCCCGAGCAGCATCGCCCCGGCCCTGCGCGGCGCGGGCGCCGAAGTCGTCGAAGCGCCCGACAGCGATGCGGCGCGCGCGGCGCTGGGGGAACGGACGCCGAGCGCGCTGCTCTTTCCCTCGAGCGGATCGGTCAAAGCGATCGAGACGTATCTTGCCGCGTTGCACGCGCGCGGGACGCGGCCGATCGTCGCCGCGATGGGCGACGCGTCGTCGGTCGCGGCCCGCGACGCGGGCTTCCCGCCCGACATCGTCGCAACGGAACCCTCGATCGGCGCGTTCGTGCAGAGCGTGACGTCGTATCTCATCGGAGGCACGCCATGAGCGTCCGCGACCTGCTCCGCCCGCGCACCGCGATCGATCTCACCAAACGCCCGCGCCGCTTGCGCGCGACGGCCGCGATGCGCGCGCTCGTACGCGAGCACGACGTACGTTTGAGCAGCCTCGTGCAGCCGCTCTTCATCTGCGATCCCGGTCAGCCGATGGGTGAGATCTCGAGCATGCCCGGCGTCTTTCGGTACGACGTCGACGGTGCGGTCGCGGAATGTCGCGAACTCGCCGCGCTCGGCGTCAACGCGGTGCTCCTCTTCGGCATCCCCGACGTCAAGGACGCCTACGCCTCGAGCGCTCACGCGCCGAACGGCGTCGTGCAACGCGCGATCGCGGCGATCAAAGCGGCGCTGCCCGAGACGATCGTCATCGCCGACGTCTGCAATTGCGAGTACACCGATCACGGCCACTGCGGCATCCTCGACGAACGCGGCGACGTCGACAACGACGCGACGCTCGAACTGCTCGCGAAGACCGCGCTCTCGTACGCAATGGCGGGCGTCGACATCGTCGCACCCTCGGACATGATGGACGGCCGCGTCGCGTATCTGCGCGAGACGCTCGACGCATCGGGGTTCACGTCGATCCCGATCATGTCGTACGCGGTAAAATTCGCGTCAGGCTTCTACGGCCCGTTCCGCGAAGCCGCGGATTCCACGCCGCAGTTCGGCGATCGCCGCGCCTACCAGATGGACCCACCCAACGCCCGCGAGGCATTGCGCGAAGCGGCGCTCGATCTCGACGAAGGTGCGGACTTCCTCATCGTCAAGCCGGCGCTCGCGTACATGGATCTCATCCGCGCGGTCGCGGAGATCTCCGACGTTCCGGTCGCCTGCTACAACGTCAGCGGTGAGTACGCGATGGTCAAGGCCGCGGCGCGCAACGGCTGGATCGACGAAGATCGGGTGATCGACGAAACCCTCGTGGGCTTCGCACGCGCGGGCGCGGACATCATCATCACCTACTTCGCAAAGTCGTACGCGCAACGTCACGCGCCGGGACTGCGCGACCGGCGGTGAAGTATCCGATTCTTCCCGAGTTCACCGCGGAAGAATACCTGCGCTGGGAAGACGCGCGTACCGAGAAGTACGAGCTTCACAACGGTTTCATCGTCGCGTTCGCAGGCGGGACGCTCGGCCACGATCGGATCGCCTACGCCATCCGCTCGGCTTTTGAACGAGCCTTCGCGCCGTGCGTCACGTTCGGTTCCGACGTAAAAATCCAAGTCGCACCCAACTCGTACTTTTATCCCGACGTTACGGTCGTTTGCAACGAAGTCGATCTCTCGGCGACCGCCGTAACCTCTCCGACCGTCGTCGTTGAAGTCTTGTCGCCCTCGACACAAGGTTACGATCGGATCTACAAACGCGGGGCCTATCGTGCGATGCCATCGCTCGAAGCCCTTGTCATCGTGCACGTCGAAATCCGGCGCATCGAAGTCGATGCGCGCGACGACGCTGGCGTCTGGAAAACCCACCCGTACGACGGCGGCGATACCGCGCTCGTCCACGGCAAAACGTTCGCCGTCGATGATGTGTACGGCGACGCGCCTGCGGTGTGACCGCCTCCGATCGCATCGACGACTACGGCATCCTCGTGCTCAGCGGCGGCGAGGCGACGCGCCTTCCTGGAAAATTGCTGCTCGAAGCGGAGCACATGCCAATGCTCGCGCGCGTGATCCGCAACGTGTCGCCGTCGCCCGACGACGCCAGGCCGCGGCAATTCGTGCTCTCCGCGAATACATCGACGCTCGCTTCCGACATTGCGGCAATGCTCGCACCGAAGCGTCCGCTCACGCTCGTCGTCGACCGCTGGGCCAAACGCGGACCGCTCGGCGGCATCTTGTCGGCGTTTCCGGCGATGGACGCGCCGTTCGTTTTCGTGGTGGCGGGCGACGCACCGTTTGTCGACCGCGAGGTCATCGCACGCCTCGTCGCCGCCTACGAGCCCGGCGACGAAGCGCTCGTGCCGACGCACGACGATCCGGCGGAGCGATCCGAGCAAAAACGGATCGAACCGCTCGCCGCAATGTACGATCGCCTTGCGTTCGTCCGCGAGGGCATGCCGATCTTGCACGCCGGTCGCGGCGCATTGCACCTCGTGATCTCACGCTTGCGCGCGCGATTCGTGACGTTCGACGAACCGTCAATTTTCGCGAACGTGAACACGCCGGATGACTACGCGGCCTTCCGAGATCGGGTCGCGGCGGCAGGTGCGCCGCCGCAAATTACTCCAAACCTCTCCACTCGACCACTTCGATTCGAGGAGCCACCGATGACCCGCGACCGCAGCAGCGCCGCTTTCGACCGTGCCAAGAAGCACATTCCCGGCGGCGTCAATTCGCCCGTGCGCGCGTTCAAAGGTGTCGGCGGTTCGCCCGTCTTCGTCCGCGAGGCGTCCGGTGCGCGCTTCACCGATCTCGACGGCAACACGTACATCGATTGCGTGATGTCGTGGGGGCCGCTCATCCTCGGGCACGCCGATCCGCGCATCATCGATGCGGTGCAACGTGCGGCGGCACGCGGTACGTCGTACGGCGCGCCGACCGAAGCGGAAAGCGATCTCGCCGAACTCGTCGTCGCGATGGTGCCGTCGGTCGACATGGTGCGCTTCTGTTCGAGCGGAACCGAGGCGACGATGAGCGCGCTGCGCCTGGCGCGCGGCTTCACCGGTCGTGACAAAGTCGTGAAGTTCGCCGGCTGTTATCACGGACACGGCGACTCGTTCCTCATCTCGGCTGGCAGCGGCGCGCTCACGATGGGGACGCCCGATTCACCCGGCATCACGCAAGGCACGGCACGCGATACGATCGTCGTACCGTACAACGATCTCGCGGCATTGCGCGCCGCATTCGAGCGCGAGCCGTCGTCGATCGCATGCGTGATCGTCGAGCCTTATGTCGGCAATATGGGCCTCGTCTTGCCCGAGCCAGGCTATCTCGCGGGCTTGCGCGCGCTGTGCACCGAGTTCGGCGCGCTCCTGATTTTCGATGAGGTGATGACGGGCTTTCGCGTCGCTCCCGGCGGCGTGCAAGAACGCGAGGGCGTCACGCCCGATCTCACGACCCTGGGCAAAGTGATCGGCGGCGGGTTGCCCGTTGGTGCCTTCGGTGGCCGCGCCGAGATCATGGAAGAGCTCTCGCCGCTCGGCGCTATCTATCAAGCAGGCACGCTCTCCGGCAACCCGCTCGCCATGGCGGCCGGTCGCGCGACGCTCGAAGCGCTCCGCGAACCCGGCGTGTACGAACGTCTCGAAGCGGCCGGCGCCCGGTTCACGACCGGCATGACGCGCGTCTTCGATCGGCACGGCATCGCGCACTTCGCCGATCATCGCGGCTCGATGGTCGGCTTTTTCTTCACCGCGAACGCGGTCGTCGATCTCGCGAGTGCGAAAACCGCGGATACGGCGTTTTACGCGAAGTTTTTCCATGCAATGCTCGATCGCGGTGTCTACCTCGCCCCCTCGCAATTCGAGGCCGGTTTCCTCAGCCTCGCGCACGACGATGCGACTCTCGACGCACTCCTCGAGGCTGCCGACGACGCCGTCGGCGCGGTGCTCGCACCCGCGTAAGCCGTTCTCCGACCTGGCGGCGCAGCAACGCACCCGACCCGACGGGCGAACGTCGTCGCCGGTAGGAGCCGCACTCCCCGCACCGCAAGATGACCGAGCCCCGCCCTTCCTGCTTGCCGATTTCGACCCGCTCACTGAGAGGAAACCCCGTGCGTCTCAAAACGGCCCTGTACATCGGACTCGCTGCAACCGCCCTGGGCCTCGCAGCCTGTGGCGACCCTAACCGCACGACCTACGTGCAATACACGCCCGCACCGAACTTCACGTCGTCGCCGTCTCCCGCGCCCGCGCCCGCCAAGACGTAGCGGTGCGTGCGCCGGACACGGCGCCGCGCTGGATCGTCGCGATCGCGCTCGTTGCCGTCATCGTCGGCATCGGCTTCCGAGCCACGAACGCGACGCACAAGATCTTTTATCAAGACGAAGCCGTGACGTCGCTACGCGTCGCGGGCTTCGGGCTCGACGATCTCGGCCCGCTCTTCGATCGACGACCGCATACGTTCGGCGATATCGATCGGCTCGTGACCGTCACGCCTGCGAAGACGATTCGCGACACCATGGATTCGCTGATCCGGGAAGATCCGCAGCATCCGCCGTTTTTTTACGTCCTCGAAGCTGCGTACGGGCGGATCGCGGGAGCGGGACCGCTTGCGATGCGCTCGCTTGCGGTAACCGTGAGCCTGCTCGCGCTTCCGCTCGTCTACGCACTCGCACGCGAGCTCTTCCGGCGCCGCACCACCGCTTGGATCGCGCTCGCCATCTACGCGCTCTCACCGTTCTTCGTACTCTATGCGTATCAGGCGCGCGAGTACGGCCTGCTGCCCGCAACGATCGTGCTCGCGAGCCTCCTCTATCTCCGCGCGCGGCGGCAGAGCGGCGTCTGGCCCTGGGTCGCCTACGCGGCCTCGGTGACGCTGGGATGCTACACCTATCCGTTCTTCGCATTCGCGATCGTCGCGCACGGCGTCGCGGCGCTCGTCGACGTTCGCCGGGCACCGCGCGCCTTTGCGGCATTTTTCGTGAGCGCGGGCGCTGGCGCGATCGCCTTTATCCCGTGGCTGCGCGTGCTCGCGGATCACCAAAGCACGGCGGCGGGCGACGTAGCGTGGGCGACGAGCACCTATCCGCTCGCGTTCATGGCCGCGAAGTGGGCCTTCTTCGCCGTCGCAACGATCTTCGATCTCGAATTCGCCGACCTGCACTTCGCCGTCGTCGCGCTCGCCGTCGGTGTGTTGATCGCGATTGCGGTCGTGCACCTCGTGCGACGCGAGCGGCGCGACGTCGCCGTCTTCATCGGGGCGCTCGGGCTCACGGGGTTCGTCGCGCTCGTCATCCCCGATCTGCTGCTACACCATCGCTTCTCGACGATCGCGCGGTATCTGGTCCCGACATGGCTCGCCGTGTTACTCACGGTCGCCGCGCTGCTGGGCGCGCGCGCCGGGTCGCGCTTGACAACGGTTGCCCTGCCGCTCGTGCTCGTCGTTGCCGCTTTATCCGACTTTACCAGCAGCCGCGCCGGCTCGTGGTGGGAAAACAACGGCACCAAGGCGGTGCCGGCCGCGGCTCGCTTCTTACAGGCGCATCCCGGCACGGTCGTCGTCGGGATCAAGGACATCGCACCGCTGCTCGGCCTCACCTTCGCCGTGCCCGCGCGGCTGCGTTGGATCGGGTACGAAGGCCTGGGCATGCCGCCGCTCCCGACGGGGGGTACGACGTACCTCTATTCGCCCTCCGAAGCCGTGCGCGACCGTATCTCGCGCGAGGGCCGCCTGCGGCTCGAACTCGCGTACGACTCGCACGATGCCTCGAACCTTTCGACCTTTCGTCGCAGCGTCGATGCCGGTCGGGGGCATGGCGCCGCCGGAGGCCCGAGTCTCGGCGGCGACGATTGGGGCGAGATCGTCCTCTGGCGGGTCGAGCCGCGGTAATCGGCTCGCTCGCGGCGTCGAAGGACCGTTGACATAGCCCCCACGCGGGCAGTCGTGGTACGAAAGAGACGATGAACTCGAGCACAGCTGGTGACGAAGCGCACGTCGCTTGCCAAAATAGTATGGCAATCTCTTCCAAACGAGCCCGCTTCGTGCGGACCTCCGTCGCATACGCTACGAATGCTCGGGAGGTGACATGCCCCTAGTCTGCCTGGGTCTCTCGCATCACACGGCGCCGGTCGACGTCCGCGAACGTCACGCGTTTCCGGCCTCGCGCATGAGCGAGTCGCTCGTCGCGCTACGCGATTACGAGATGGTGCGCGAAGCAGTCATGCTTTCGACGTGCGGTCGGCTCGAAATCTACGCGGAGCTCGAAGATTACGAGACGGGCGTCGCCCAACTCAAGACGTTCTTGACGAACTTTCGGCACGGCGACGTGCAGTACGACATGTCGGCCTACATGTATACGCTTCTGGGCTCGCAAGCGACGGACCACCTGTTCCGCGTCGCGACGGGGCTCGACTCGATGCTCATCGGCGAGGCCGAGATCCTCGGCCAAGTCAAAGATGCGTACATTCAAGCTCAGAAAGCGCGGTCGCTCGGAAAGACGCTGCACGCGCTCTTTCGCGAAGTGCTCGGCGCGGGCAAAGCGTCGCGCTCGCGCACGCAGATCGGCGGCGATTCCATTAGCGTCGCCACGGCCGCGATCGATCTCGCGAAACAAGCTCTGGGCTCGCTCGAAGGCAAAGTCGTCCTCGTGGTCGGCGCGGGCAAGATGGGCGCCACCGCCGCCAAACGCCTACGACTCGAAGGCTGCTCGGAACTGCTGATCGCGAACCGTTCGGCCACGCGCGCACAGGAGATCGTCGAGACGATCGGCGCCGGCACCGCGGTCGAGTTGCCGGGCCTCGTCGAAGCCATGAAGCGCGCCGGT
>JAABUX010008440.1_pt1 | contig 11876 bp, 9 predicted proteins | sample 5561851 | NCBI WGS metagenome assembly JAABUX01 (sample SAMN10711883, study PRJNA513361) | rock metagenome | isolation source: Antarctica rocks | place: Antarctica: Victoria Land, Richard Nunatak red sandstone | collected 2016-01-03 | reverse complement strand
ACGCCTGCGTGGCCCGCACCACCGGCGCGTCGCCCCCGTCCCTCTTACCCCAGGCCCAACAGCCGCCTCTTATCCTGCCACTGCCGGTCGCCGCGTAGCGTCTCGTACCCTCTGAGCGGGTACCATCGGTGTACACTCCGTCAGCTATGGGGGGAGGGCTGGCGGGGATGCCAGCCCTCGGCGCGTGCTACCAGGCGTACCAGGGGACGGGCAGGGGGCGCGGGGCACGGACGGGCGCGGGGTCGGCGTCCGCGGTCATGGCCTGCTGGTAGGCATCGCGGTAGGCGGTCAGGCGCGCGATCGTCGTATCGAGGAGGTTGAGGAGGGCGGTATCATCGGGGAGGTCGAGGGAGGCGACAACCTCGGTGGTGCCGATGGGGTCATGGGGGCGAAAGGTGGCGGTGACGGAGATATCGCCGTCGTAGAGCGCGACGGCAGAGCGTGGCGGTATACTGGGGATGCTGGCCGCGACGTGGGGAGCGGGCATGGCCTGGGTGGTCATCTCGATAGATCCTTTCCGTGGTCCGGTTAAGTGGGCGGGGGCCTCTATCCCCCGCCCACTTTTTTGTTTAGAGGCCGAAGGCTTCGCGCAGGGCAGCGGTGCCGGCGGGACGGGTAGGCGCGGGGGGCGGCGCGGTGCGCACGCGCTTGGGGGTGATGGTGCGGTAGCCCTGCTCCGTCATGAGGGCGAGGGCGAGCGCCCAGCAGCGCATCCCCTCTTTGCCGGCCTCGCAACTGCACGTTAGGCGCAGCGCGTCGATGGTGTGGGTGTGGCCGGGGCGGGTGCGGCTGTCGATCTCGAAGGTGTACTTACCAGTTCGGCGGATGGTGGCCGCGCGGGCGGTGGCCTTGCTCTGTCGTCGTCGCTCTTGCCGTGTCATGGTGTGAAGCTCCTCTATCGCTTCGCCGTCCGTGAGGGCTAACCGTCCTCACACTCTAATGATAGCACCTGCGTAGGTGCTTTGTCAAGGAGAAAATGGGGGGGCGATTTTACAATGGTGTTCGATCCTGCTTCCTGTTCATGTGCTCAATGAGTCGGCAGGTGCTACCCTGTCACCCTGCGTGGTGATGGCCCCCATGTGCCGAGCGGGGTGTTTGGGGCGCTGGGGTGGCCGCTGGCGGGCGCTGTGGCGGTTGGGGGGCGTGGTAGGTTCCTGTGCCCTGGGTGTAAGATCCCACAGTTAGTGAGCCGATCCCAGGGGTGGGCGGTGCTAGAATCCCACAGATAGTGAGCGGATTGCACAGTACCTGCGCCACCCTGCACGAAGTCCCACAGAAGGTGCGCCGATCCGCACGCTGTGATGCCTGCACGCCGCGCTCTTTACGGTTGATGGCGGGACCTGTGCAGGCTGGCGCAGGAACTATGGGACAGCGCGCAAGAACTGTGGGATCTTACACCGCCGACCGCCACCAGAGGCGCGAGGATGCGATCGTCGGCGCTTGGCGGGGCGACCGGGACGGCGAAGCGCGCGAACGCGCCGGCGAACCCCCGCCCCCTGACGCGGCCGCTCGCCGTGTCGCTGTCGGCGCAGGCGCTGTACCCCGACATGATGCCCGAGACATCGATGCAGCCGGCACCCCCAACATTATCGCCCCTGGACGATTGATCCGCGACGGGCACGAAGTGGGCGCTGGTCATGTACCGCGTCGCGTGCTGCTTGGCGTAGGTCCATGTGGCGAGGGACCGTGGGTCGTTGGGTTGCGGCGGGAAGGGCGACGACGGCGGCGTGAAGTGGTCGGTCGCCGCGCCGAACGCGTGCCCCACGGCCCCCAGGAGGACGATCGCCAACACGACCAGCAGGAACGACCCCGCCCCATCGGCCGAGGGCGCCTGGGCCGGGCGATATGAGGAGCCCCCGCCCGCGTCGCTGGTTTTCTTGCTTCCCCCCGTGTTGTCGTACCAACCTCTTCTCACGCCTTCCGGGTTCGAGACAACGTACCCCGGGTGCACATTGTGCTGCCGGGCATACCCACTCGCATAGGTTTGCGCCTCTCGCTCATCTCGGGCTTGCGCTTGTGCTTCGCTCTCATCGTGGAAACGCGGCATCGTCTCCTCCCTTCCCCGCCCGCGGGGTGCGCCATGGCGTGCGACGCGGCCCGCTGGGCCGCGCCCCCTAATCAGAATATGATGGCGCTCCACGTTGCCTGGCCCACCGCCGTGATCACGATGGCGGCGCCGACTTGCCCCTCGTCCAGCAATCGTTCGGTCGACGGGATGGGTAACGGCTGTTGCGTCCCCACCGCCGATCGCCAATCGAATGTGGTGACGCGGTCGCGCGGCGAGACAGCGATCCCTCCACCGATCCCGTAGGGGGTGTCGAGATAGAAAGCCTGCGGCCAGCCTCCCCTATCCACGCGCGCGCCGAGGAAGGTGCTGTTCGTCAGGCTGTGCGTCGAGGGGGTCGTCAGGGCGTGGTCGAGAGTGGCCCGCGGCACGCTCCGCCGCGTGATGCGCCGCCCGTGGCCAAGGTCGACACGGTCGACCCCGCACACGTCGGCGCCGCACCATGACACATACACCCCATGCCCCGGGTCGATAATGAGTCGTTGCTCGCGATAGTCGCTGGTGAGGCTCGGGTGCTCCAGGCCTAAATATGCCTGAGTGACGTCCCCATTCGCGCCTTCAACGCCCACAACCTGACCGTTCAGGTTCAGGAAATAGAGGTTGCCTGTGGCCTCGCTGAAGGCCGTAGCGATCGGTGATGTGGACGTGGACATAGCGAACATAGGCAGAGCGATCCGCCACTGTCGCGTCAGATTGGCGATGGTGAAGGCTTCGACGTGGTAGATATCGCCGGGCTTGCAGCAGCCAGACTCTTCGATGACGAGGATACGGCGGCGCAGGTTATCCACATAGAGGCGATCGAATTCGGGCACGGGGACGCGGGCGCGGATCGCGCCGGCGGGCGACACGAGGACGAGATCGCGCGGGCGGCCGCCGGGCGCGCCCGTGGTGCTCACGGTGCTATCCACATAATAGAAGTTGCCCGACGTCGTATCGACCGCGGAGTTAGCGAGGCCCCCCTAGGGTGCGGATGCGGCCACGACACGCCGGTACAGGAGGCGCCCGTTCGCGAGGTCGAACGCGCGCAAGATCGGCACCGCGCGATCTATATAGGTGATGGTATATGCGCGCGCATGCGCGTCGTCGATCGCCAGGAGCGCCAGACTCGCCGCGGTCGGGCCGCTCTCTAGGTCCGCGCCCGGCAACACTACGCGAGAGAGAAGACGCCCGCGGCGCGTGTCGACGACGGCGAGCGCGGTGTCGTCGTCGTGGACGGGGGCCACGGGTCCGAACAGGATGGCCCGTCCGAGCGCCGGGCTGACATCGTCGGAGGTGGCTTGCAGCCCGACCGGGATAGTTACCCCGTGTATCGTGGCCGCCGTTCCGATTCGGACGGCGGGCCGAACCGCGCGGGCGAACGGTGGCGCGACAAGAAGTAGGGCCAGCGTGGCAACGAGGCCGCGGGCGTGGGCGTGCATTTAATCACCTCCGCTAGCAAGATGCTTTGTCCGTCGCTGCTCATCTGACGACGAACGACAGGTAGTAGTCGCCGCTGTGAGTATCGCTCTGCACCTGGATGTAGTAGGTTCCGGGTGCTAAAAGTGCCGCCGCAGGAGCATAGCAAGCACGGCCGCTAATCCCACCGTAACTACGACAAGGGCAAATAGGACTATAACTGGCGCTGCAGAAAAACCACCCGTCTCTGGGACAGACGCTCCGTGATATAACTCGGCGCTGCCCATGATTACCGAGTCGTTGGCCACGCTTGAGCCAATAGACCCGGATGCGCCGCCCGCGACCAGCGCGTCGCCGTCGGGCAATAGCGTGGCGGTGTGCATGATGCGCCCAATGTGTGGGGGGCTTGTCAGCGACCAGCGGCCCGTATGCGGGTCGTAGCTCTCCGCGCTAGCCGAGGCTGGGGAGTTGGCGATGGACCCCCCGACCACCAGGACCGTGCCATTCTGCAGGAGCGTCGCGGTATGCCCGCCACGCCCAACGCTCAGTGCCCCGGTTGGAGTCCAGTTGCCTGTATTCGGATTGTAGAGGTCGGCGCTGGAGAGCCCTATGCTGTTAGATGGGTCGTTGGTGCTGCCACCGGCGACGAGGACTCTGCCGTCCTGCAAGAGCGTTGCGGTGTGGAGAGCGCGAGCGGCATCCATGGCGGCGGTCGGCGACCAAGTACCGCTACTTGGGTCGTAGAGCTCGCTGTCGACGACGCTGGCTCCGAAACCGCGGCTGGCTCCGAAACCGCGGCTGGCTCCGGAAACGCGGCTGGCTCCGGAAACGCCGCCGGAGACGAGGACCTTGCCGTCTCGCAGGAGGGTCGCCGTGTGTGCGAAGCGGGCAACATTCATGGAACCTGTCGGCAACCACGTGCCTGTAGCTGGATCATAAAGGTCAGCACTCGGGAGAGAGACAAGACCACTAGTTCCGAAGGCTAGCCCGCCGGCGACGAGTACTTTCCCGTTAGGGAGCAATGTGGCCGAGCCCCAGAAGCGCGCGACGCTCATGGGACCGGTCAACGACCAACTGCCTGTGTTCGGGTCATAGAGTTCGGCGCTCGCCAGGGGCGTCCCACCACTGGCCGGGCTACTCTCGCCGCCGGCCACGAGTACCTTCCCATCCTGCAACAAGACCATCGCCGGGAGAACGCGAGCGACGCTCATGGACCCAGTCGCCAGCCACCGTCCGGTGGAGGGATTGTACAATTCGGCGGTGGCGAGTGGAATGCCGCCCGTGGTCACTCCTCCGGCGACAAGCACCTTCCCGTTTTGCAGCAGCGTCGCCGCGTAGGCGGCCCGCGCCACGTTCATCGAGCCGGTCAGCGTCCACGTCCCCCGGTCGCTTGCCATCGTACGGGGTATGCGCGACATCGTGGCGATGGCCCACAAGGCCGCACTCGCCAACCCGATGCAGCAGAGCCACATAGCCGCGCGCTGGCAACCCCGTGGGTTCATAACTGTCCTCTTCTGAGTCCTGACGCATCCGGCCTGGTCGCCTGATGCGTCCCAGAGTGCTAGCAAACCGTCACCCGGTTGGCAGATTCTGACAGGTAGTCACGCCGGCGGTCAGGCGCGGCACGCCATTATACTGGTCGGTCGGTATCACCCGCACTGTATACGAGGCGCCGCGATACGAGAATGAGAGCCCGCACAAGGCGCGTTGCGTCGTGAAGTGGTCTCCATTGAAGACCATGACTATAGCCTTAGAGGCGATAGTGAGAGCATATATATGGATACGGCAGCCGCTTGGGTACTTGATCTCGCAGAATCCCGCGGAGATGAGGACCTGTTGGGGACCGATGCGCGCGACCTGGTTGACATAGGCCGGGTTCTGAATGGTCCTGGCTGTACCGTCCGGGAAGACAACGATCATGGTATCCGGGCACGGCCCTTCATCGCATCCCGGAGCCTGGACTTCGAGCACTTTCGCGATCGAGAAATTCGGGGGGGCAGGTGATCCCATCGGAATGTCCCATTCGTCAACTCCTTGCCCGGAAGCCGGTGCTTTGGAGACGAATGTCAGACCGCTTGGTAGACGAGTGCTGGGATGCGCCTGTCCGGGCGCATACGCCTGTCCGGGCACATACGATGGCAGGATCGCCCCGCTCGCTGCGACCAGCACAACAGATGTGATACTCGCGACATCAGGTCGCCACTGTTTAACTCCTATACGAATCCGCACAGCGTTTAACCTTGCGATCATGGAAGCATCCTCCTGGTGTCCCCTATTTCAGCCTTGATCATCCGGGCGCGGACCCGCGATGTATGCCTCAAGGGCCTGATTGATGACGCGGTCGGCCTTTAGTATCCAAGCCCGCGTTCGCCTACAGGGAGCCGCTACTGGGGAGGCACTGACATCGACGGATAGACTCAGGTTGCGGTAGGTGCGCGCGCTACGGAAATCGCAAACGCGAGTCGCAGGGTCGTAGCCCGTCGTCAAGTCCTTGTAGCCTTCGACGACCCAACCGTCGACAACGAGATTTTGGGGTGCCATCGATATGGAATTGCCATTGGAGATGTCGGCGTCCGCCTCGCTGTTGAATGTCCCGACGTAATAGCTCGCCATGACGGTATGCCCCGCGAGGCCGCGCGGATGCACCCCATACTCGAACTGTTGGAAGTAATACTTTTCGCCGCCTGCGGTCTGACCCGCACCGTACGCCCGCGAAAATGCGACGCATTGACCAGGGTGATATAGTAGACAGCCGGGCGCTCCAAGCACGGCATCGGGGAATCGGAAAACGTGAGGCGACGGGTAGATGTTTGGGTCGCCAGTGGCCGATAGCTGAACCGCGCGCGCACGATTTGCCTTCATGTCGCCAATGGAGAGTCGACCATGTCGGCCGGCGCTGGCCACACTTGACCCAGCAACTGGCAGCAATACTGCCATAGCCAGAAGAGCGGTCATCACATTTACTGTGGATTGACGGGCATGGTTCATTTCGCGCCTGGGAATATGGTGACAGTTCGCGCGACGCACATCGAAAATTAGCGCGTCGTTCTGTGTGGATGCCGCCTCAGCCGCGCCTTGAATTGTCAACATGTTTCCGAACCATGCCGATTGACGCGCCGCCTTTAGGCAAACCGGCAAGCGCCCCACGATCGGCAGCCCGTGTTTCATACCTCTTGAACCTCCAACTACTCACCCTCAATCCACCATGATCCTAAGCCCTGCCACGCACTAACTGGCAAGGGCGATTTGCACCGGCGTACTCCAGCCGGCCAATGCCTTGCCCCTGGCGTCCAGCGGTAGCAGGGTGTATTGGTACGTGCCGGGCAGAAAGCCGTGATCGTCCCAGGTGTACGAGGTCATGTGATACACCAGCGTTGAAAACGTGACCGGCGTGTATTTCGTGATGGTTGCGGACCCGCTCTGACTGACCATCCAGACGTGGAACGCGTAGTTTACCGCGCGCGGGAACGGCTGCCACCCAAAGAGCACCTTACTGTTGGCAGGCTCGCCAGCGTTGCCCGTGGGGAAGCGGGACACTACTTGTGTCGGCGGCAGGCTCCCAATGGAGAGCGTGGCTACGACATCAAGGTTGCTGGGGGGGTGGCCACTTACATTACATTCAGTGTCCTGAGCCAGCAGCACATACGTCACACCACGGACACGGATACGGAAGTGGACCTGGCCGAGTCCCGGCAGACTCATGCGATAGAGCGCGTGTTTTTGATTGGGGTTGCTTGCATCGTAAACGGTCATGTGGGCCGTGTCGCCGGTATCAGTGAACTCGTCATAAATCGTGCCAAAAAACTCGTCATACTTGCGCTGCAGGTTGAACTCGGCAACGCTCCCATGGCAGTTGCCGCTGAGTTGCACACCATGCCCAAGGCACTCGCTATAGTTGTCATAGCAGTTGCCGCTGAGCTGCACGCCATTATTGATGGTCATGTCGCGATAGTGGCCAGGGCTACCGGGAGTGAGGATGTTTGCACCACCGCTGTCCGACTGCACGAGCGGTAGAGAGTCTAGGGACACTGCTTTATAGCGCAGTCCGCGAGCATAAGCGATGCCGCTCGGGCCGACGATGAGGCAGGGGAGAACGACCAGGCATGCGAGGGCAGCTGCTGTATACTGTTTCATCGGTTCACTCCATTTTGCTGAGAACGTGTGCGTAATAGAAGTCGCCTTCGCCGGCTCGGTCCGACCATACGCCTATTTGTGCCTGTTCTTAGCCTACGACGGCTGCGTTACACGGGCGTTACAGCAGTTGCCGCGGTCGTGCGGGCACAGGCTGGACGCGGGCCACGCCGAGCCGGTACGATAGGGGCAATGACCTGCTCACAGACTCGGAGGTGTTTCATGACGCGGGACAAACACCCAAACACGGAGGCATCGTCAACCGCGCAGCTGTGGGTGCGGACGCTCGGCGGCTTCGTTGTCCGGCGCGATGGGGTGGAGATTCCGGCGGACGAGTGGGCTTTGCGTAGGGCTGGGAGCCTGTTCAAGTACCTCCTCGTCGCGCCACGGATGCGGCTCTCGCGTGAAACGGCCATTGAGGCGTTGTGGCCCGGCTCGTTCGCCGACGATTCGGGCGACTCGTGGCGGGCCAGACTGCGCCAGTGCGTGTATCGCCTGCACAAGGTGCTCGACGGCCCCGATGCCCCGCCGGGGCGGCACTCCATCATTTATAGCGAGGGCTCTGGGCGAGAGGTTGCATTGTCCCTTGCCGTGCGTCGTGATGGGCGCGTACTCTCGGCCGAGGAGTGGCTCGACGCAGCCGCCTTCGAGCGGGATGCCAAGCAGGCGTGTGGCGGCACGAACATCGACGCGTGCGAGGCGGCGCTGGAGTTGTACCACGGGCCATTCTTGCCCGATGACCAAGGGCTCGACGCCGATTGGGAGGATCGCCCGATCGAGGGCATACGCCTACGTCTGGCGGATCTTTACACACGCCTACGCCTGCATCTGGCCGATTTGTACATAGAGGCGCATAAGGTGGAGCGAGCAGAGCGCCATCTCCGCGCTGTCCTCCAGGGCGATCCGACGGATGAGGATGCGACCGAACGCTTGGTAAAGCTGCTGGAGAGCGTAGGGCGACCGGGCGAGGCGCGCCGCGTCTACGCGGCGGTGGTGGAAGCCTTGCGCCAACTCGATGTTGCGCCCCGAGCCACGCTCACGGCGCTGTACGCCAGGCTGCATGTCCCGGCCGCCCCTGCCCGGCCCTCGGCAGCATACCCCACGAACCTGCCTGCGGCTACGACGCGCCTCGTCGGCCGGCAACGCGAGCGAGAGGATGTGCGGCGCCAGCTCGACGGGGCGCGCCTGGTCACTCTGACCGGGACAGGTGGGTGCGGCAAGACGCAACTGGCGCTGGCGGTAGCCCGCGACGTGCTCGTGGATTACCCGGATGGCGTGTGGCTTGTGGAACTAGCCTCCTTCGCCGATCCTGCCCTGGTCGTCGGGGCCGTCGCCGCCGCTGTGCGCGTGCGCGAGGAGATGGGCCAACACATCACCGAGACTCTGCGCGCGGCCCTCGCGCCCCGTCGCCTGCTGGTTGTGCTCGACAACTGCGAGCACCTGATCGCTGCCTGCGCCGCGCTCGCTGACGGACTGCTGCAGGCCGCGCCGGGCCTGCGCATCCTGGCCACGAGCCGCGAGCCGCTCGACATTGCTGGTGAGGTAGATTGGAAGACGCCCCCCCTGGCTACCCCCCCCGCCGAGGTGAAGAGCCCCGACGAGATTTGTCGGTTCGAGTCGGTTCAGCTCTTCATGGAGCGTGCCCCCCGCCTTAGCTCCGCTCCGTTCGCTTCGACCGTCCTGGCTATTGCCGAGGTGTGCCGGCGGCTCGACGGCATCCCTCTGGCGATCGAATTGGCCGCGGCGCGGACGACCGCCCTCACACCCTACGAAATCGCTAGTCGGCTCGACGACCGCTTCCGCCTGCTGACACGTGGCCATCGCACGGCTTTGGAACGGCACCAGACGTTGCGCGCCGCGCTCGATTGGAGCTACGACCTGCTCGGTGCCGCGGAGCGGGCCCTGTTGCGGCACCTCGCCGTTTTCGCTGGCGGATGCACACTCCTCGGGGCGGAGGCAGTCTGCGCGGGCGACCCCCTCGTGCGCGAGGAGGTGCTCGACCTGCTGGATCTCCTGGTGCGCAAATCCCTGGTGGTGGCCGAGGACGGCTTGGACGGTATGCGCTACCGTTTGCTGGAGACCATCCGTCTGTATGCACACATGTATCTGGAGGCGAGCGGTGAGGCGGAGGCCGTGCGGGGCCGGCACACCGCCTACTACCGGGCGCTCGCCGAGGAGGCCGAGCCTCACCTGTTGGGAGAAGACCAGGGGCGATGGCTGGATCGGCTGGAGGGCGAGCACGACAACCTGCGGGCGGCGCTGACCTGGGCGGGCGCGAACGGTGATGTGGAAATGGGGCTGCGCCTGGCGGGTGCGCTGTGGCGGTTCTGGGCGACGCGCGGCAATGTAGGTGAAGGACGCCGCTGGTTCGATACCTTGTTAGGGAAGTCCGAAGGCTCAAACAGCGTAACAGTCGCGGACGATGTCCGGGCCAAGGCGCTCAACGGGTCAGGTATGCTGGCGCTGCACCAGGGTGACCATGCCCGCGCGACGGCGCTGCACGAGGAGAGCCTGATGCTGTCGCGCGCGCTCGGCGATGTGGCCGGCGTCGCGGGGGCGCTCAACAACCTGGCCTTGATCGCGTACCGGCAGGGCGACTACGCGCGGGCGGCAGGGCTGTTCAAGGAGTGCCTTACCTACCGTCGTGAGGCGAACGATGGGGTCGCTGTCGCCATGGCGCTGAACAACCTCGCGGTCGTCGCCGAGCTGCAAGGCGACTACAGCCGCGCGCTGGCGCTCCAGGAGGAGAGTCTGGTCCTACGTCGCGCCGCGGGGCACACGGTGGGCATCGCCGGGTCGACGGGCAACTTGGGCACCCTTGCCTATCAGGTGGGGGACCTCGAGCGTGCGGAGCGACTGCACCAGGAAAGCCTGGTGCTGCAGCGGGAGGTGGAGCACAAGAGGGGCATAGCTGTGTCACTCAACATCCTGGGCCTTGTGGCCTACCAGCGCGGCGACTACGAGCGAGCGTGGTCGCTCCTTCAGGAGAGCCTGGCGCTCTACCGTGATCTGGGAGACACGGACGGCATCGCGGGGGTGCTCGTCAACCTCGGCGCGATCGCGCGCGCGCAGGGCGATGTCAGCCGCGCGGTCGCTCTCTACCGCGAGAGCGTCGCGCTGAGTTTTACGGCTGGCGCCAAGGGCCGTGTCTTGGAGTGTCTGGACGAGCTCGCCCAACTCGCCGATGCGGCAGGACAAGCGCGGGTCGCCGCGCGCCTGTTCGGCGCGACGGCCTCCCTGCGCGATGCCCTGGGCGCGCTGCTTCCGCCCGTCGATCGACCCACCTACGAGCGGGCCGTGGCCCATACCCGCGCGACATTGGGCGACGGGGCGTTCTCGTCGGCGTGGATGGATGGGCAGGGCTTGTCGCCCAAGCAGGCCGTGATCGAGGCCGCGCGGATGGCGACAGCGCTAGGAGTGGACTCGGCCACATGACCGGATACTGTTGGTAAATCCTTTCGCAGGGCCTATTCCAGCGGATAGCCAACACGGAGTCAGGCGTAGGCTCAGCAGGCGAAGCGGGCCAAAAGCGCATTTACCAACAGTATCCAGTCATGAGGACAAGTCCATACCTCCACTCCTACGACAAGAACGCGCAGTGGCTCTCGGCGGCGGGCGTCGTGGAGCTGGGTCTGTCCGGCATCGAGGAGCGGTGCGACCCCGCTGGCAAGGCGCCGTTCGACAAGAAGCTGCCGGGCTACTGGCTCGCCCGGATCGCCGGCGCGGAGGAGCGGTGGGCCTGCACGCCGACGGTGGCCTGGGCCATGGAGCGCGGCCAGGCCGTCGCGATCACCGAGGCGCACGTCTGGACCAAGCACAGCCGGGCGATGGAAACGTGGTACGAGCGGTTACGCATGGCGCGGACGGCGCTCTACGCCGACACGACGCCGGCGGGACGCCTGGCCCTGGGCGCGCTCAAGTATACCTACGCGCTCACGATCAGCGGCTTCAACAGCGCGTGGCACAAGGAGAAGCGGAGCCCGCTCTACCGGCCCGACTGGCGGCATCTCGTCATCGCGCAGGCGAACGCCAACCTCTCGCGCGCCCTGCATAAGATGGACATGGCTGGTTACACGCCCGTCGCCGTCCACAAGGACGCCGTGTACCTGGTGAGCGACGAGCCGGACCCGGTGCAAGCGTGCCCGCCCTCGGTCACGCTGGGGACGGGCTTGGGGCACTTCAAGGTGCAGGACGCAGCGATCCCCTTGGACACGGTGCTGCCAGCCTTCGACGGCGCGGCGGGCGGCGGGCTCGGCACGCTGCTACGGCTCTTGAAGCCGCTGCG
>JAABUX010008439.1_pt1 | contig 11877 bp, 8 predicted proteins | sample 5561851 | NCBI WGS metagenome assembly JAABUX01 (sample SAMN10711883, study PRJNA513361) | rock metagenome | isolation source: Antarctica rocks | place: Antarctica: Victoria Land, Richard Nunatak red sandstone | collected 2016-01-03 | reverse complement strand
ATGCCCTAGAAATAAAAGACCACCGAGCGAACGAGACTCGATTCGAAGCTCGGGGTGACACCGCAACCCGCCGAGCGACTTCGAGACGTCGAGCAGCCCTACCGTCGATGCAACGCGAGGGCGATGCCGGCGAGCACCAGCGCCGCCCCGATCGCGGTGACCAGCGCCGGCGGTGAGAGGCGCTTCGCGACACGAGGGCCGAGCTGCCCGCCGACGGTGCCGCCGATCGCGAGTGGTACCGCCAGATGCCAATCGATATCACCCGCAAACGCGTGCGCGGCGACGCCGACCGGTGCCGTGAAGAGGATCGCGAGCGTCGATGTCGCCACGACGACGTGCGGCGGCATCGCAAACATGCCGACGAAGAATGCGACGAAGACGACCCCGCCCCCGATGCCGAAAAAACTCGATGCGAATGCGAGCACGAACCCGATCGCGATGACGAGCGCATCGTGCGTGCCGTACGTGTGACGCTCGCCCGCAGCATCGAGGATCGATCGCTCGCGCATGCCGGGAATGCGTGCCGGGAGCGGCGGACTCGTGCGCAAACGACGTCGTACGATCTCGAGAAAGAAGACGACGAGCAACGCGCCATAGAGCGCGTCGAAATTTGGCGACGTCGTTCGCCGCACGAGCAACGCGCCGACGATCGCTCCGGGAAAACCGCCGATACCGATGAGAATGGCCGTGCGAACGTCGGTTCGCCGTTGCCGCGCGTAGGCAAACGACGCGCTCAGCGCATTCGCGACGACCATGACGAGCGACGCGCCCGCAGCCTCCGCGGGCGAAATCGCGAGCGCGAGCCGCAAGAGCGGCACCGCGAGAAATCCGCCGCCGAAGCCGACGACCGTCCCGACGAAACCGGCAACGAGGCCGATCGCGAGCAGGAGCCCGACGTGAAAGAACGGCGTCGCGTCCACGTCGGCGCGTTACGGAGCTACTGAACGCGGCCGATGTAGCGACGATCGCGCGTATCGATGCGGATCATATCGCCGACGTTGACGAAGAGCGGCACGTTCACGCTCGCGCCCGTTTCCAGTTTTGCCGGTTTGCTCGTACCTTGCGCGGTATCGCCTTTGAAGCCGGGATCGGTTTCTTCGACCTTGAGTTCGACGTGTGCCGGGAGGCTTACGCCGATCGCGACGCCGTCGTGCATCTGCACGTCGATCTTCATGCCGTCTTTGAGGAAGTCGGCCGGGTCGCCGATGACGTCGCGCTGCAGTGTGAAATTCTCGAACGACTCGTTGTCCATGAAATGGTAGCCGTCGGCATCGTTATAGAGCATCTGCATCTCGCGATTGTCCACCGTCGCGCGTTCGAGCTTCTCGCCCGCGCGGAACGTCTTTTCGAGCGTGCGCCCCGTCTTGAGATTTTTGAGCGTCGTGCGGACGAAAGCCGAACCTTTGCCGGGTTTCACGTGCAAGAAATCGATGACCGTCCACAGCTGACCCTCGATGAGGATGGTCACGCCGTTGCGGAAATCGTTCGATGAAATCATGACGACCCGTCAGGTACGGCGGGCCGCAAAAAAGTTCATCTTTTGAGCAACGACAGACGGCTTTCGGTGCCGGCGCGCAGTCGTCCCAAATTTTCGCGATGCTTCCAGACGATGACGAGCAGCGAACCGAATGCGAACACGAAGGCGCTGTCGTCGAAGCGCACGCCGTACCGAGGGCCCGCCACGACCAAGAGCACGCCGGCCGCGACCGCGCCGAGCATCGAACCGAGCGATGCGAAGCCCGTGCGCAGCACGACCGCAAGCCAGACGATCGCAAACGCGAGCGCCGCCGCGGGCGACAGCGCGAGGAGCGCGCCGAGGTAGGTCGCGACGCCTTTGCCGCCGCGAAAGCGGAGCCACGGACTATAGCAATGGCCGAGAACCGCCGCAAGGCCCGCGAGGGGCACGAGCGACCAGATCGGGCCGTCGCTTGTGCTCGAGTCGATGCGCACGCCGTTGACGTCGATCCAGAGCGGCACGTGCAGCCAGAGTTTCCACGCGGTCGCGACCGCGAGCGCGCCCTTGAGGGCATCGAGCGCGAGCACGGCGAGACCGGCCTTGCGGCCGTACGTCCGCAGCGCGTTCGCGGCGCCAATATTTCCCGAGCCGGCCGCGCGGATATCGCTGCGAAAGAACACGCGCCCGACGAAGATGCCAAAGGGAATCGAGCCGAGCAGAAACGCGAAGAGCAGATACGGCCAGCCCCAGAACGTCCACAAAAGCGGAAACGCCCAGTGCGGGGGAACGAGGATCGTGTACGCGTGGTCCGCTGCTGCGACGGACGTCACTCCTTGACGGCTCCGGTATCGTCCTCGCGGCGCGCGCGGAATTCTAACTTCAGCGGCACGCCCTCGAAATCGAAATTGCCGCGAATCGTGTTCTCGAGGAAACGTTCGTAGCTCGAGGGCACGAGATCGGGATCGTTGACGTGGAAGATGAAGAGATGCGGGTGCGTCGTGACGTGCGCCGCGTAGTAGACGCGCAGCGGTTTGCCCATGTGGCCGGGCGCCGGATGCGCGTAGACGGCATCGCGTACGATGGCGTTGAGCTGCGGAGTCGAGACGCGACGATCGAGGTTGGCGCGGACTTTCATCACCAGCGGCATGAGGCTGCCGAGGCGCCGGCCCGTGAGCGCGGAGAGGAACGTGACGGGTGCGAACGCGGCGAACGGCACCTCGGAATGGATGACGTCGATGAGTTCGTTCTGCGAGAAATCGCCGTCTTGTTGGAGCGCGAGATCCCACTTGTTCGCGACGATCACGAGGCCCTTACGCTCCTCGAGCACCATCCCCGCGAGGCGCCGGTCTTGATCGCGAATGCCGATCATCGAGTCGATGACCAAAATCGCGATGTCGCAGCGCGCGATGGCCTGCAGCGAACGTAAAGAAGCGTAGTATTCGATCGCGCCGTGGTGCTTCGTCTTGCGCCACACGCCCGCGGTGTCGATCAGCCGAATCTTGTGTTCGTGAAACTGGAAGAGCGTATCGATGGCGTCGCGTGTCGTTCCGGGTACGTCGGAGACGATGGAGCGCGTTTCACCGAGCATGGCATTGAGCAGCGACGATTTCCCCACGTTGGGACGGCCGACGATCGCGAGCGCGAGTTCGGTCTCGTCGATGCTCTCGAGGGTATCCGCGGGGAGTCGGTCGACGATCGCGTCGAGCAGATCGCCCGTTCCCTCACCGTGCAGCGCCGAGACGAGAATCGGCTCGCCGAACCCCAGCCGCGCGAATTCGCCGGGAATTTGATGCTTCACGCGTTCGGATTCGGCTTTGTTCGCACACAGCACGACGGGCCGGCGCGTCTTGCGCATGATGTGCACCACGTCATCGTCGAGCGGCGAGAGTCCGGCTTTGCCGTCGACGACGAAAACGATCACGTCGGCGTCGTTCGCCGCGATCTCGGCTTGGGCGCGCGTCTGACGCGCCATCTCGTCGCTATCGATCGCGTCCGGGTCGATGCCCGCGGTATCGATGATGCTGAACGTGCGGCCACGCCACTCGGTGAGCGCGTAGAGCCGATCGCGCGTGACGCCGGGCTCGTCGTCGACGATCGCGAGGCGCTTGCCGACGAGACGATTGAAGAGCGCGCTCTTGCCGACGTTGGGCCGGCCGACGATCGCGACGGTCGCGGGGCGGACCTTCGCGATGGTTTCCATGTCGGCACCGTTCGCCGCACGGGTCTCGCTGACCGTGTGGCGAACGCGGGGGCACGATGATGGGCCGTTTTATTTCCGGTCTCGTCGCATCGATGTGTGCCCTTGCGATTGCCGCCCACGCGACGGCCTCGGCGGCCCCGTCGGCAACGCCCGCACCGGCAGCGACCGCCGATCAGACGCGCGGCGGCGTGTACGTAACGACGCTACCCGGCGGCGGTGACGTCTTCTTCGACGGCACGTATGTCGGCCGCGCGCCGTTGGTCGTCGACGGCGTGGCCGCGGGCCGTCACATGCTGACGGTCACCAAAGCCGGCTTCGCGACCGTCGAAACGACGGTCACCGTCGTGGCGGGCGCATTGTCGATGGCGAGCACGCGGTTGGCCGCGGCCGCGCGCGGCTCGAACGCGCAGGAGTCGGGTACGCTCGCCGTTCGCGGGCTGACCCCGCATGCGACGGTGCGCGTCGACGGTGCGCCGGTTGCGTCGCCGAAGGACCCGTTGACGCTCGAGCCCGGGCCGCATCGGCTCGACGTGACGAGCAAGGAGGGTCGTACGACGCGGGCGTTCACCGTGTTCGCGGGAACCACGACCGACGTCGTGCTCTCCGAGGCGCCGGCGCAGACGCATCGCAATGCCGTCGTCGCGCTCGCGGAAGACTACTTGCCGACCAATGCCTTCGCGGTGGAAGGCTCGCGCATCATCGTCCACTATCTCAGTCATACGGTCGTCGCGCATTTCGGCGATCCGCACGTTCGTATGGACGGCACCGTGCTCGCGTTCGATAGCGCTCCCGAGTCGATCGGCGGAAAACTCTACCTTCCGCTCGCGTTATTGGAAAAGGTCACGGGAGACGTGTCGAAGAGCCGATAGTCCATGGCGAGCATTTACATCGAGACGTACGGCTGTCAGATGAACGAGGCCGATTCGCAGTACATCGCGGATCGCGCGTCGGCGTCCGGGTATGCGATCGCCGCCGATGCGGCGAGCGCCAACGTCGTCGTCATCAACACGTGTACGGTTCGCGACAACGCGGAAAAACGTGCGTACGGACGTATGGCGCAGTTGCGCGCGCTCAAAATCGCCGATCCGGGCCGCAAGCTCGTCGTGTGCGGATGCCTCGCGGAACAAGATCGCGACGTCATGATAGGCAAAGCGCCCTACGTCGACGCGATGTTCGGTACGCGCGATCTCGCGCGGCTCGGCGACGCGCTCGCGGCATGGCGGCCGGAGTTTTCCGACGACGACGTCGATCTCACCGCAGAGAGTCTTCTACGTGGAACGTTCGGCGGTCACGGCGATTGCGTCGGCGATGCGTACGCGCACGTGCGGGCGTTCGTGAACGTGCAGCGCGGCTGTTCCTATTACTGCACGTACTGCATCGTGCCGCACGTGCGGGGTCGCTTCGATAATCGGCCCCTCGCAGAAATCATTCGCGAGGTCGATGCGGCGATCGTGCGCGGCGCGCGCGAGATCACGCTCGTCGGGCAGACGGTCAACGCCTATCGCGAACCTGCGACCAACGCCGATTTCGCCGATCTGGTGGAACTCGTCGCCGCACGGCCGGGGATCGATCGACTGGGGTTTCTCACGTCGCATCCCAAAGATTACACGCCCAAACTCGCGGCGACGATGGGTGCGCTACCCAACTTGAACCCACGCTTCCATCTGCCCGTGCAGTGCGGCTCCGATCCGATCTTGCGTCGGATGAATCGCAAGTATACCGTCGCGCAGTACCGCGAAAAGATCGCGCTCTTCCGTGCGACCTGTCCCGACTGGGCGCTCACGACCGATCTCATCGTCGCGTTCCCGGGTGAGACGGAAGACGATTTCGCGGCGACGCTCGCGCTGTGCGACGAGATGGCTTTCGCGCAGGCGTTCATGTTCGTCTACTCGCCGCGTCGCGGAACGCCCGCGGCGCTGTGGGAGCAGATTCCGCCCGCGACGGGACACGATCGCTTGGTGCGCCTCGCCGCGACGATCGATCGCGGCGTGCGCGCTTTCCACGCGCCGAAAGTCGGGCGCACGGTACGCGCGCTGATCCAGGGCCCCTCGCGTAAGGACCGTACCAAATTTGCCGCCAAGACGACGGACAACGTGACCGTCATCGCGCCCGCCGGCGACTTGACGGAATCGCAGGTCCGGATGAGTCCGTGGCTCGACGTTCGCGTCGACGCCGCGCTGACGTGGGGTTGCACGGGCGAGATCGTCGCGCTCGCGTCGCGCTTCGACGACGTCACGCCGCAGCCGGTCGACGCGCGCGCGACGATCGACCTCGTTACGGTCCGCTGATACTGAGCGCGCCGTTGAGGTCCGTATACGTGGCCGTCGACGAGAACGGCCCGTTTTGCTGAACGATCTTGCGCGGAAATCCGTCGGTCGTGCCGATCCAGATCTGCGTCGTTTTCGCGCGATACCCGCGTTTTTGCGGCGGCTGCAGTTTGTAGACGTGTGTAGGCACGGTACCGAGCTGCTCGTTGCGGACGAACGTCACCGTCGCGCCCTTGACTTGCTTCGCGATAACCGACGTATCGTGCACGGCACCCAGCGGGTCGGAGCCGGGTGCCAACTTTTGCTTCGACCATTTGCCGTCGCTGCCGCGGACCCAGACGAGCGTGCCAATGACGACGACGGCGAGCTTTTCCGTCGGGACGTCGATGCGTAGTTTGTTCGGCGCGACGTACGTGAGGTATTTCGACGATGATCCATGCGGCGTCGTCGTATTGATTTGCAATTTGAAGCTGCGCATCGCGGTGAAGCGCTGCGATTCGCGCAGGAACGCGTTCATATCGTCGGCGCGTGCGAGCGAGCCGAGCGCGATGATGAGCGCCATGACGGACGCGAAGAAGAAGCGTGGTCGGAACACCGGGACCCTCGAGACGTGGGAATGAGCGGCCCGACGTATTCGCCGATGCTCGAGCAATACTTCGCGATGAAGGCCCGCAACCCCGAGGCGATCCTGCTTTCTCGCGTCGGCGATTTCTACGAAGCCTACGGCGACGATGCGGGGGCGATCGCCGTGGCGCTGGGCATCGCGCTGACGTCGAAGGAAGCGGGCTTCGGGCAACGTGTGGCGATGGCGGGCTTCCCGCATCCCGCACTCGAGGCCCAACTCGCGAAGCTCGTCGCGCAGCAGCGCATCGTGGCACTGGCCGAGCAACTCGAACTTCCCGTGCCGAACAAACTCGTGCGGCGCGACGTCGTGCGCGTCGTGACGCCGGGCACGCTCATCGAGGAAAATCTCCTCGATCGCACGAGCAACAACTATCTCTGCGCGCTCACGGTCGCGGGCGACGCGATCGGTATCGCCTATGCGGACATTTCGACCGGCCGGGCCGCGGCGACCGCCTATTGCGGTGACGGCGGCCTCGACGAGACGCTCGCAGAACTCGTGCGTCTGGGCCCGGTCGAAATCGTCGCGGACGTGCCGCGTGAAATTCGCGCCGCGATCTCGCGCGAACTGCCGACCGTGCGCGTGACCGCGCCGCCGCTCGCAATCGTTGCGAACGGCGAGCGTCCGGTGGCCCAAGGCTTCTCACTCGACGAATCGCTCGCGATGCACCGGTCGCTCGACGCACTCGGCGCCTTCGTACGCCGCGTCGGGTTCAGCGCACCGGGCGGCCTGTTGCGCGCGCCCGAATTCTATCGAGCGCGAACGTTCGTCGCGCTCGACGCAAACACGCGCAAACACCTCGATCTCGTCCGTTCGCAGGGCCAGAACCCGAAGGCGACGCTCCTCGCGACGATCGATCGCACGAAGACCGCGATGGGGTCGCGTTTGCTCGCGCGCTGGATTCTCGCACCGCTGGTCGATGTCGCGGCGATCGACGCGCGCGCCGATCGCGTCGCCGCGTTCGTCGCGGACTATCCGGCCCGCTCGAGCGTGCAAGAGTTGCTCGGCGGCGCGTACGATCTCGAACGGATCGTGCAGAAAGTGCGCTTCCGGCGTGCGTTGCCGCGCGACCTCGGCTCGCTGCGGCGAACGCTCGCGCTGCTCGAGCCGCTGCGCGCCGCGCTGCCGGCGTCGCTCTCCCACGTGCGCGACCGCATCGGCGATCACGCGGAGCTCTACGCTCTGCTCGCGGGTCAACTGTGCGACGATCTGCCCGCCACGCTCGTCGATGGCGGCGTGATCCGCCCCGATGCCTCGGCCGACGTTGCGGAATGCATCGACCTGCGGCGCGACGGCCGCGCGCGCATTGCGGCGCTCGAGGAACGCGAGCGCGAACGCACCGGTATCAAGAGCCTCAAGGTCAAGTACGCGAGCGCGTTCGGCTACGCGATCGAGATACCGAAATCGCAACTCGGCAACGTGCCCGGCGACTACGTGCGCAAACAGACGCTCGCGAGCGGCGAGCGGTTCGCGATCGCCGAACTCAAAGAACTCGAGATTGCGATCGCGAGCGCGCAGGCGCGTCAGCTGCGACTCGAGGAGGCACTGTACGAGCGGCTCGTCGAGTCGGTGGCGGCGTGCGTCGATGCGCTGCTCGCGACGGCGGATGCGATCGCGGAATGCGATGTCGCGTGCGCGCTCGCTGCGGTCGCGGGCGAACGCGGCTACGTGCGGCCGGGCTTCGCGGATGCGTCGACGATCGACGTCGTGGACGGGCGTCATCCCGTCATCGAAGCCCTCGCCGGCGACGCCTTCGTGCCCAACGACCTGCACCTCGCCGAACGCGGCGGACGCTTCATCCTCCTCACCGGCCCCAACATGGGCGGCAAGTCGACATTCTTGCGTCAAGCGGCGCTGCTGGTGATCCTCGCGCAGATCGGCGCGTACGTACCGGCGCGCGCGATGACGCTCGGCGTCGTGGATCGCATCTTCACGCGCATCGGCGCGGGCGACGATCTGGCATCGGGTCAGTCGACGTTTTACGTCGAGATGGCCGAAGCGTCGAATATCCTTCGGCGCTGCACGCGCCGCTCGCTCCTGGTCATCGACGAAGTCGGTCGCGGCACGGGCACGATCGACGGGCTCGCGATCGCGCAGGCGATCTGCGAGTATCTGCTCGGTCTGGAATCGCAAGCGCCGATGACGCTCTTCGCCACCCACTTCCACGAGCTCGTCGCGCTCGCCGAGCGATGGCCGTCGGTCGCCAACTACCACGTGACGGCCGTCGAGAATACCGCACGCAGCGGCGTGCCCGTGTTCTCGCACCGCGTGCTCGCGGGCAGTACGTCGCGTTCGTTCGGCATCGAAGTCGCGAAGATGGCGGGCTTGCCCGCGGGTGTCATCACGCGCGCGCGCGAGATCGCGGGCGCGCTCGGCGATCGGCCGACGCTTGAAGCGCAGGTGCCGCTACGCGCGCGCCTCGCCGCGAGCGACGGCCGCGTGGAAACGCAACTGACTTTCCTCCTCGAGTAGTTCGGTACCGCAACGATGCAGCGCGCCGCAAACCAGCGATCGATGCGCCGTCACCGGGCTACGACGGTACCGGAACTTTTGTGCCAGCGCGTACCTCGCTCCCAGGGCTCTGTAAGGCCCATCGTACACAATCGCCCCGATATGATCGCCCTCATCCCCGGTGCCCGTCTTCTCTGCGCGCTCGCGCTCGTCGTATTGCTGTTCGCCGCGGAGAGCACCCGGGCGAGCGCTGCGATTGATACCGGCGCGATTACGATCACGGTCACCGACGCGGCGACGCAGAACCCGATCGCCGACGCGCGCACCATCCTCGTCGGGCCGCAGACGGCGAGTTCGTTGACGACCCGCGCCGGTATCATCAACTACACCGAGGTCCCCATCGGCATCTATCGCGTCCGCGTCGTACGGTCGGGATACGCATCGGGCTCGTCGACCGAATTCGACGTGCTGCCGAACCGTGCGGTGAGCGTCCGCGTCGCGCTCGCCCTCGCGACGGGCGGCCTCAAGACGATCGGTAGCACGACGGCGCGCTCGAACGTCACGATCGCATCGACCGATCTCTCTGATTCGAGTGCGGTGCGGCGCCTCTCCGACTCGTTGACCGACGCGCTGGACAAAATCGCGGGCGTCTCGGTATCGCAAGATGCGACCGATCCCAGCGGCGCGGTGACCGTCTCGCTCAACGGGCACGACGAATCGCAAACGGCGATCTCGCTCGACGGCATCCCGCTCTCGGCGCCCGGAAGCTCCGCCAACCTGCGCGCGATCGGAACCGATCTCTTCAGCGGCTCGAGCTCCTCGAACTCACCCGGCGCGGGCGCGCTCGGCGGCGGCGTCAATTTTCGGACGCTCCAGCCGACGCAATCTTTGCAGATCAAAGCGAACGGTACGACGGGCACGTTCGACCGTTCGAACTATCAGCTCGCCGCGACCGGCAGTATCGGAAGTCTGGGCCTGGCGTTGCAGCACACGTGGCGCGGCGCCAACAGCCCGCTCACGTTTCAAGATTATCAAGATCAGAGTGGCCTCACGTACGCGCACGAGGGCGAATCGACGAGCCTCGGCGATTTCGTGAAGTTTCGCTACCGCCTCGGCGACGAGCGCACGACGCTCAGCGGGACGGCGCTCTCGAATAACACCGACGCTCACGCAATCTGTGCGCGCGACGTGACGTTGCTGCCGTGCGGGATCGGGCCGAACAATCAAAATTTCGGCCGATTCGCATTCGGCTACGGCACGGTACAGTCGCTGATCGGCACCGTCGCGACGACGCTCACCGCCTACGAGAGTGCGGGACACCAGGTCAGCGACAACGCCAATCGCTACGTGTTGCTGCCCACGAAAGCCGACGGCACGACCTCGTGTGCGGCAGGCGCGGTCGCCTTCGGCGCGACGCCCACCTACGCGCAAGAACTCTGCCCGTCGGTCGGCAATACGGGTTCGCTCACGCGCGGCCTTGCGGCGAGCGCGTCGATCGCGCAGGGCCGGCACACGCTTACGCTCTCGGGCAACACGTCGAGTTCGCAGAACACCTCACATCCGACGCTCGGGTCGCACTTCGAATCGACCTTTACCACCGCGATCGCATCTTCGCAGTACACCATCGCGGATGCGTTCAAGAGCAACGACAAGCTTACGCTCTCACCGCGGCTTTCGATTGCGAACACGACGTCGCTCGGCACGAGTCTGCTCGGCGGATTCGGCGCTTCGTGGCGGCCGAGCGCCGCCGACACCTACTCCGCATCGGCGAACGTCGGGTCGTCGCAGCCGAACCTCAACGTCGTACGGTCCTTTAGCGATCCCGTCGGCGCGCGTTTCGACTGCGGCGCGCAAACCGCCATCGTGAACGGCCCGGGCGATGCAAACGGCGGTGCGCAATCGGCGGTGAGCTTGGACGCTTCGTGGACGCACGCGTTCCGTTCGGGTTCGACACTCTCGCTCTCGGCGTTTTCGCAAGTGCAGTCGGGGCAGATCGTGAGCGCCCTCATCGCGGAGCCCGCCTCGTACTTTCCCGCGGGCTATCTCGCGACGCTCGCATCCGCATACGACGCCCGGAGCGTCTGCGGCGCGAATGCTGCGGCGCCCGCGATCTACGTGAACGAAGCCGTCGGCGGCACGCGTCGCGTCTACCAGGGCGTCAACGCGACGGCGCGCGTGGGTCTGGGACGCTATCTCGTCGCGCTGCCGTCGTACACGCTCAACGTCGCGAAGCTCACGGCCGCGAGTGGCCGGCTCGACGACGGGCCATCGACGACGCTCGTCGGATCACAATTGCCCAACCGTCCCGTACACCGGGCGGGGCTCACGCTCGACGGTCTGTTTCCTGCGAGCGGTACCGAACTACTCGCAAACGCGCAATACACGGGCGCGAACAATCAGCAGAATCTCGGGCCGTACGTCGTCGTATCCGCAGGCATCTCGCACGCCTTCGGCCCCGGCCGCGTGACGCTCTTCGAGAACAATATGTTCAACACGTACGGCGGTGATTTCGTGACCGATGCGAACGCGCAACCGCTTCCGCTCTCGCAGAATGCGGGCGTCTTTCGCACCGCCTCGACGCCGCTCGTTCCGCGGACGATCAGTCTGTCGTACGCGGTGACGCTCGGGGGTCCGCGACCGAGCGCGTCGTTCGTGGGCGCATCGCGCGTCGCGCAGGCCTCCGCCGCGCCGCAACCCGCGGCCGGCGGCACACCCGGTGGGCCGGATGGTGGGCGATTCGTGCCCGTCCCGCCGCCGCCGGGCGTCGACCCGCTCGCACTTGCGACCACGCGCGCGTCGTGCGACGCTGCGGCGCAGGCGCAGGCTGCACCGTTGCTCGCGAACCTCCGCGCGTACGTGACCGCGTACGAAGCGAAGACGA
>JAABUX010008438.1_pt1 | contig 11880 bp, 12 predicted proteins | sample 5561851 | NCBI WGS metagenome assembly JAABUX01 (sample SAMN10711883, study PRJNA513361) | rock metagenome | isolation source: Antarctica rocks | place: Antarctica: Victoria Land, Richard Nunatak red sandstone | collected 2016-01-03 | reverse complement strand
AACCTCTGTGCAGCGGTACTATACTCCGTCCACGTGAGAACCCGGAAACTTCGCACCTCCGAAATGCCGTTGATATCAGGGTCGACTCGCCAGTCGATTTTCGGGTTCTCACGTGGACGGAGTATAGCATCCGCCGCGCCGCGCTTTCCCCTCGCCGAGGGATGCGGCTCATGCGGGGACAGGATGCCGAAGTTTCGAGTGATTGCCGCCACCGTCGCGCTGCTGGTCACGGGCTGCATGACCGGTCCGATCCCGGTCTCCTCCAGCCAAGCAGGCGACAACAGCATAAACTCGTCGGGTCCCAGCGAGGAGAAACTGCCCGGCGCTCCGGCAGTCCGAGCCGCGACGCCCTGACGCATACCGTCCTTGGCGGCGCCAACAACGCCTGACCCAGCGGGTCAGGACGCGGGTTTGGCTGCCGAGTCAGCGGTGGCGCGGTGCGGGTCGCCGGCCGGCAGCTCGCCGCGGAGGTAGTCGCGGGACTTCCAGGCTGGGGCGGGGGGCGTGACGCCGGGCGCCGGGGGGTGCGGGCTGGCGGCGGCCTGGCGCAGTTCCGGGATGTAGCGGGGACAGTTCGGGAAGATGTAGTCCGCCTCGAACCGCACCACGGACTTGGCCCCGTGATGGCGGGACAGCACCTCGGCATCCCGCAGCAGCGTGGCGTCGCCGGTCATGCGCAGGAGGTCGGACGCGCCGTCGAAGCGGATGAACAGCAGCCCGATCCGCGCGCTGCGGCTGATGTTGCCGAGCGTCCGGTACATCGAGTTTCCGTCGTAGTCCGGCCATTCCAGCGCCGCCGGCCCCACCACCTGCACGAAGCCGGGCATGCCGCCCTTGAAGCTGCAATCCACGGCGTCCCCGTGATGCGAGGCGACGAAGAAGAACGACGCTTCGGCGATCAGGGCGATGTCGCCGGCCCAGAACTCGCGGTGCTTGCGCCGCGCTTCCAGCGCATCGGCGACCCGGCGCCCGTCGAACTCGTCCTGCAGCGCGCGCATGCCGTCGTGAAACATCGAGGCGTTGTCCATGCCGCCATGCTAACCCGGCCCGGAGTTCGCGGGAATGGGTCGCCATGGTCACGTCAGGATTTGCCGCGCTCGGCTGCGCCGCCGGGCTGCTTGCGCTTTCCCTTGTTCCGGCGCGGGCGGCGGAGGTGTGCCGCTATGCCGGCATGGCCAGCTACTCCGGACGCCTGGCGGTGCAGGCCGAGGCGTCCGAGGCGCAGGGCGTCACCACCGTGGACGTGACCGCCCGCCTCGACGCCCAGTACCTGCTGTTCTGGAAAATCCAGTACTTGGCGGAGGAGATCAGCACCTGGCGGGCGGGCGAGCTGCAATCGGTCGCGGTGAACAACCGCACGGTCATCAACGGCCGGCCGAGCCGCCAGCAATGGGACGTGTTCACCCGCGGGCCGGACGGGCTGGCGGCAAGCCGGGTGCAGTCGCGGTCGCTGTCCGAGTTCCAGCGCCGGCACCCTGCCTTCGCGGGCCATTGGGACCCGGTCCGCTTCGGCCAGCCCTGGCTGCCGGACTACCCGGCGGCGCAACCGGAGCGGCGGACGGACCTCGACCTCCCCCGGGCGGCCATGCCGCCGCGGACGCGCACGCCGTTCGCCCTCGCGTTCTATTGGTCCCGCTGGCTGCCGGAGGCGGGCGGCACGGCGCCGGTGTTCATCCCAGGCTGGAAGCGCGACGCGCGCCTGGATGCGGAGGTCGCGCCGGCGGGGCCGGGACGCTGGCGCATGGCGCTGCGCTATCCCGGGGCCGCCGCGCCGTCTTTGGCGGAGGCGATGGTGTCTCCTGACCACCGGCTCCTGCGGCTGTCGTTCGACGTGCAAGCTGCTGCCGGGTCCGCGCAGGGCTGGGTGGACCGGGTGGAGTGCCAGGCGCGGTGATCGGAGTCTGAAAATCAAGGATGAGGCCAAGTGGTTCTGGCCGTTTGGTACGTTGTGGGTCTATCAAAGATGCGCGGTATCCCGCATTGCTTTCTGAAAGTTGCACAAACGGTGCGGAGGAAGTTGGATGCAGGGTATGACAAGGCTGCCAGCAGCATCGCTCCGGTGGTGGCAGTTGGTGTTCGGCGTCGTGTGCGTGATGCTGATCGCCAACCTGCAGTATGGCTGGACGCTGTTCGTGCAGCCGATCCGGCAGGCGCAGGGCTGGTCGGTGGCGGAGATCCAATGGGCGTTCAGCATCCTCATCGCCCTGGAAACCTGGCTGACGCCGGCGGGCGGCTGGCTGGTCGATGCCTTGGGGCCGCGGCGTGGGCCGAAACTGACCGTGGCGTTGGGCGGCGCGCTTGTCGGGGTGGCGTGGGTCATCAATGCTTATGCCGGGTCGCTGGCGATGCTGTACCTGGGCGCGGTCGTGTCGGGCGTGGGAGCAGGCTTCATCTACGCGACCTGCGTGGGCAACGCGGCCAGGTGGTTCCCGGACCGGCGCGGCCTGGCGATCGGGCTGACAGCGGGCGCGTTCGGCGCGGGGGCGGCGCTGACGGCGATCCCGATCAAGGCGATGATCGCCGCCAGCGGCTACCAGCACACCTTCTTGGTGTTCGGCATCGCCCAGGGCGCCATCCTGGTCGTGGTCGCCTTTCTAGGAATACGCCATCATGGAAGGGGCAGGATTACACAGTTCGCGGATGGACTGGGAACAAGCCTGGTTATCCCACTTGAGGTTTATGGAACCCAATTCCGCTTCCGGAGGCCCCGCCATTGTTGACCGCTTTATACTCCCGTTGGGGCCAACTGGTCCTTGGCATCGTTTGCATGGTGATGATCGCCAACCTGCAGTACGGATGGACGTTGTTCGTGCTGCCGATCGATCAGGCGCAGCACTGGGGCCGGGCCGCGATCCAGGTTGCCTTCACCGTCTTTGTCATCTGTGAGACTTGGCTGCTGCCGCTGGAAGGCTACGTCATCGACCGGATCGGCCCCAGGCTGACGGTCGGCGCCGGGGGGCTGCTGATCGGGGCCTCCTGGGTGCTGAACAGCCTGGCTGGTTCGTTGATCCTGCTCTACGTCGCCGCGGCCGTCGGCGGCGTGGGCGCCGGGTTCATCTACGGGGCGACGGTGGGCAACGCGATCAAGTGGTTTCCCGACCGCCGCGGTCTTGCCGCCGGGCTCACCGCCGCGGGCTTCGGCGCCGGGTCGGCGGTGACGGTGGTGCCGATCTCGAACATGATCGCAAGCCAAGGCTACCAGGCCACGTTCCTGTTCTTCGGGCTGCTGCAGGGGATCGTGGTCGTGCTGGTGGCCGCCGTGCTGCGGTCGCCACCCGGCCAGCAGGTCGCCCGCGAGGCTCCCGTCACGCCTGGCGGCATGGTCGCCACCCGTCCGTCGCGCCTGCACGACATCACCCGCGACTACTCGCCCGGCCAGGTCGTGCGGGAGCCGGTATTCTGGCTCATGTACCTTGTGTTCGTGCTGGTGGGCGGGGGCGGGCTGATCGCCACCGCCCAGCTTTCGGTCATCGCCGCCGACTTCGGCGTGGACCAGACACCGGTGACGCTGTTTTTCCTCACCATGCCGGCGCTGACCTTCGCACTGTCGATCGACCGGGTGCTGAACGGCCTCACGCGGCCGTTCTTCGGCTGGGTCTCCGACCAGATCGGCCGCGAGAACACCATGTTCATCGCCTTCTTGATGGAGGGCCTGGGGATCTTTGCGCTGATCGCGCTGGCTCACGACCCGATGGCCTTTGTCCTGCTGACCGGCGTCGTGTTCTTTGCTTGGGGCGAGATATACTCGCTGTTCCCCGCCACCTGCGGCGACACGTTCGGCCGCCGCTTCGCCGCGGCCAACTACGGCCTGCTTTACACCGCCAAGGGCACGGCCGCGCTTCTGGTCCCGCTCGGCAGCATGCTGCGCGGGGCGACCGGCTCCTGGTTGTCGGTGCTCTATGTCGCGGCCTTCGTCAACCTGCTCGCCGCGGGACTGGCGCTGTTTGCGCTGAAGCCGATGCGGCGCCGGTTCATCCGCCGCTCGATGGAGGCCCGGGCCGCAGAGCGGGTTGCGGCGCTTGAAGCGCGGGGCCGGAGCGGCGTCGCCTCAACCGCGCATTGAGAACGCCTAATAGAACCGTGTCACCCGGTTGAGGCACACAAGGCTGTAGCCGCTGCGACGAACTCGTTCAGGCCTTCAGCACGGTGCCATCCGGGATCACCCCCGGCCCGCTACGCCGATTCGCGGTCCGCGACCGTGTTGCGCAGGGTGCCGATGCCGTCGACCGTGACCTCGACCACGGTGCCGGGGCGCATCGGCAGCACGCCGACCGAGGTGCCGCAGGCGATGAGGTCGCCGGGTTCCAGCGTCATCTCGCGGGACAGCAGGCTGACGATGCGCGCGGGCGGGAGGATCATGTCGGCCACCGGGTAGTCCTGCCGCGCCCGTCCGTTCAGCAGGGTGCGGACGCGGAGCGTGGACGGGTCGAGGCCGGTGGCGATGGCCGGGCCGCAGGGGCCGAACGTGTCGCAGCCTTTGGCGCGCGCCCATTGCGGGAAGGAGGGATCGGCATGGAGGATATCGAGCGCGGTCACGTCGTTGATGCAGGTGTAGCCGAAGATCGCCTCCGCTGCCTCCGCCTCGCTGGCGCCCCGGCAGCGCCGCCCGATGACGATGCCGAGCTCGCCCTCATAGACGATCTTGCCGGCGTAGCCCGCGGGCGGGCAGATGACCCCGCCGGATGGCAGCAGGCTCGTCGCCGCTTTCAGGAAATACAGCGGCTCCGTCGGAATGGACGTGCCGAGCTTGGCCGCAAGCTCGTGGAAGTTGTTCCATAAGCCGATGAATTTGCCCGGCGCGACCGGCGGCAGCAGCCGCACGTCGTCGAGGCGGGTTTCCCGCCCGGTTGGGGCAGGGCTGTTGAACAGGCCGCCCTCATGGACCGCGATCTGGCCGCTCGCCGGGTCGAGCATGCCGAACCCCTCTGTTCCCGCGTGCTCGAACCTGATCCAATGCGCCATGGCCGCCCCCGGGGCACGCCGCATGCCCATGCCGGCCATCGTGGCCGGGAGCGGGCCGTACGGTCAACGCGGGCGCCGCCATTTTGGAACCAGTGGCGCCGCCGGCGTGCTAACCCGGCGGTGTCACCACAGCAGGCGTGTTGCCCGATGTCGAAGATCATCCCCGTTCCCACGTTCGATTTCGTCATTTTCGGCGGCACCGGCGACCTGACGCTGCGCAAGCTGCTGCCGGCGCTGTACCACCGCTTCCTCGACGGCCAGATCCCGGAGGACTCCCGGATCATCGCCGTCGCGCGGTCCGACCTGTCCATCGAGTCCTACCGCGGCCGGGCGAAGAAGGCGTTGCGGCAGTATGTCGGGGCGGACGACCTGAAAGGCGACGCGGAGGCGGGGTTCCACAAGATGCTGCGCTACGTCCGGCTGGACGCGGCGGCGGAGAAGCAGGACTGGTCGGAGCTGCAGGGGCTGCTGGGACCCGACCGGGTTCGGGTGTTCTACCTGGCGACCTCGCCCGACCTGTTCGGCCCGATCTGCGACAACCTGGCGCTCAACGGCCTGAACGAGAACGACGCGCGGGTGGTGCTGGAGAAGCCCATCGGCCGCGACCTCCAATCCGCCCGCGCCATCAACGACGAGGTCGGGCACTGCTTCCCGGAGGCGCGCACCTTCCGCATCGACCACTTCCTCGGCAAGGAGACGGTGCAGAACCTGATGGCGCTGCGCTTCGCCAACACGATCTTCGAGCGGCTGTGGAACGCTGACGTGATCGACCACGTGCAGATCACAGTGGCGGAGACGGTGGGCGTCGAGGGGCGGGGCGGCTACTACGACCATTCGGGCGCGCTGCGCGACATGGTGCAGAACCACCTGCTGCAGCTCCTGTGCCTGCTCGCGATGGAGCAGCCGGTGTCGTTGGGGGCGGACGCGGTGCGGGACGAGAAGCTGAAGGTGCTGCGCAGCCTCCGCCCGCTCGAGGCCTACGAGGTGCCGGCGCTGACGGTGCGCGGGCAGTACACCGCCGGCGCGGTGAACGGGCAGCCGGTGCCGGGCTACCTGGCGGACCTCGGCCACAACGACAGCACCATCGAGACCTTCGTCGCGATCAAGGCGGAGCTGAACAGCCGCCGCTGGGCCGGGGTGCCGTTCTATCTCCGCACGGGCAAGCGGCTGCCGCAGAAGGTGTCGGAGATCGTGGTGCAGTTCCGCAGCCTGCCGTTCTCCATCTTCCCCAAGGAGCACACGCTGGCGGCCAACAAGCTGATCATCCGGCTGCAGCCGGAAGAGGGGATGCGGCTGGAGATGATGACCAAGGACCCCGGGCCGGGCGGCCTGCAGCTCCGCCCCACCGGCCTCGACATCAGCTACGAGAAGGCTTTCGGCAGCCGGTTCCCGGACGCCTACGAGCGGCTGCTGATGGACACGGTGCGGGGCAACTCCACCCTGTTCATGCGGCGGGACGAGGTGGAGGCGGCGTGGCAATGGGTGTCGCCCATCATGGAAGCCTGGGGCAGCCGGGCCGACCGCCCGCGGCCCTACGCCGCCGGGAGCTGGGGGCCGACTGCGGCCATCGCGCTGATCGAGCGGGACGGGCGGACCTGGCACGAGGATCTGGGCGATGGGCAGGCCTAGCGTGCGGGGCGACGGGCAGGCCTAGCCTGCCGGGGGCGATGGGCAGGCGTAGCCCGGGTCAGGCGCTCTCCAGCCCCATCACCGCGGCGCCCGTGCCGGCGTAGCGCAAGCGAAGTTCGCGCTTCAGCAGCTTGCCCGCGGTGTTCTTCGGCAGGCTCTCGGCGAAGAACACCTGCTTGGGCAGCTTGAAGGGGGCGAGCCTCGCGCGGGCGTGCTCGACCAGCTCGGTCTCCGTGGCGGCGGCGCCGTCGCGCAGCACGACCACGGCGGCGACGGCCTCGATCCATTTCGGGTCGGGCACGGCGATGACCGCGACCTCCGACACCGCGGGATGGGTGAACAGCGCCTCCTCCACCTCGCGGCTGGCAACTTGGACGCCGCCGGTGTTGATGATGTCCTTGATGCGGTCCACGACATACAGGTAGCCCTCGGCATCGAAGGTGCCGACGTCGCCGGAGTGGAACCAGCCGCCCTCGAACGCCCGCGCGGTTTCCGCCGGGTTGTCCCAGTAGCCGAGCATGAGCTGCGGGGAGCGGTGGACGATCTCGCCGCGCTTGCCCGGCGGCACGTCGCGCCCCTCCGGATCGACCACGCGGGTTTGCACGTGCAGGACGGGGCGGCCGACGGAGGTCGGGCGGGCATCGTGCTCCTCCGGACGCAGCACCGTCGCCACGGGAGCGATCTCGCTCTGGCCGTAGGCGTTGTAGGCGCGGATGCCCGGCAGGCGCTCCCGCAGTTCGCGCAGCACCGGGACCGGCATGATGGCGGCGCCGTAGTACGCCTTCTGCAGCATGCGGAGGTCACGGGTCGCGAAATTGGGGTGGCGCAGCAGGCTGATCCAGACGGTGGGCGGCGCGAAGAAGGACGTCAGGCGGTGCCGCTCGATCATCTCCAGGCAGAGAGCCGGCACAGGGCTTTCGATCAGGAAGATCTCCGCCCCGGCCATGAGCTGCGGCATGGCAAGCGCGTGCATCTGCGCGGTGTGGTAGAGCGGCAGCGCCGCGAGGACCCGGTCGCCTTCGGTGAAATCAAGCGCGACGATGCAGCTCGCATATTGGGCAAGCAGCGCGCGGTGGGGCAGCATCGCGCCCTTCGGGGCGCCCGTGGTGCCGGAGGTGTAGAGGATCTGCGCCACGTCGCCGTCGTCCACGGCCTCGCCGACCTCCGCGGGCGGGTCGTCGGCGGGCGTCAGCGTGTCGAACGACTGGACCGCCGGGGCGCCGGCGGCCTGCGCGGTGGACGCCAACCCGGCGTCGTGCAGCAGCAGGCGGGCGCCGCATTGCCTGACGATGAACGACAGCTCGGGCGGGGACAGGGCATAGTTGGCGGGAACATGGATCAGCCCGGCCTTGCAGCAGGCGAGCCAGCACAGCAGGTAGCGGTCGGAGTTGCGGCCGAAGGCGACGACCCGGTCGCCGCGGGCCAGCCCGGCGGCGCAAAGCGCCGCGGCCAGCCGGGCCGCCTCCGCATCAAGCACCGCGTAGCTCCAAGCCCGGTCGGCGAAGCGCAGCGCGATGCGGTTTCGGAAGCGGTCCGCCGCGCGGCCGATGGCGTCGCCAACCGTGTCCCGCCTTGCCCGTTGCGCCGCTGCCGCATCGTCCATGACTTCCCCCTTCATCCGGCCTGTCGCGCAAGGCCGGGCTTTGATGTGATCAGATGCCACGATGGGCAGGCCATGCAACACTCTTGACCAAACGATGGCCAATGGCAGTTTGCCGTGGGTCACGGGGCCGTGCTTGGTGGCCATCCCTGCGGCTTTCATGGGATGTCGCGCCCCGGCACCACCGTTTCTGCCACCTTGGGGATGTGCGGCGCTGGCGGCTGCACGTCCTGGTTAACGTGCATGAAACCAGAAGCGCCGGTCAGCCTTAACGCTGCATCAAGGGAGAACAATCATGATCCGCACCATCGCCACAACCGTTGCGCTCGGCCTCGCCGTTTGCGCGTGCGGCGAACAGCGCCTGGCTATCAGTCCGAGGCTGGACAGCGGCGTCACCTCGTCGAACGGCGGCGGGACGCGTGCGCTTGGCAACAGTCCAAACATCAGCATTGGAGGAACCGGCGCGGCTCAACCGCCATCTTCGAACAGCCGCGGCCCCGCCTACTGACGCCAGCAAACCGGGGAGGCTCTTCGCCGCTGTCAGGTGGCGGAGGGCCGCCGGCTTCATCATATATTGTTGACCAATTCGAAACCGCTGGCGCGCACTCTCTGCCCTTCCTCATGCAACCAGCCCAGCACTCCACGGTTAGAGGCTATTACATCGGATCGGATACCCGGTGCATAAACAAGGAGAGCGGCAATGGACGAGAATCGCATCAAGGGCAGCGCCACCGACATCGGCGGCAAGGTGAAGGATGCCGCCGGCGGCTTGCTGGGCGACAACAAGATGCAGGCCGAGGGCAAGGTCGACCAGGCCAGCGGGCAACTGCAGAACGCCTACGGGTCCGCCAAGGATAGCCTGAGCGAGGGCGTGGACACGCTCGGCACGCAAGTCGACAGCTTGTTGAAGGAGCGCCCGATGACGGCGCTGCTCGGTGCGGTCGGCATCGGCTACGTGCTCGCCCGCCTCATGCACCGCTGACGGAGGGCAGGTCATGGCCTTGATCCCCACCTACCCGGGCGGCGCGACGGTCGACGCCGTCGTGCCGGACGACCAGCGCACGCTCATGCGCAACCGCGTCTCCTGGGGCGCGATCCTGGCGGGTGTCGTCGCGGCGATGGTCGTGCAGCTTTTGCTGAACATCCTGGGCATCGGCATCGGCGCGTCGTCGCTCGACGCCGCGAACACGGGCGACAACCCGACAGCCACGGGGTTTTCGCTCACGGCCGGCATCTGGTGGACGCTGTCGGGCCTCATCGCATCGTTCGTGGGCGGCGTGGTGGCTGGGCGGTTGTGCGGCACGTCGGACAACCGCACGGCCAACTGGCACGGCTTCGTGTCGTGGTGCGTGGCGACGCTGGTCATCTTCTACCTGCTGACCTCGGCAGTGGGCGGGATCATCGGCAGCACGTTCAACGCGCTGGGCAGCACGGTCGGAGCCGCCGGCAAGGGTGCGGCGTCTGCGGTGTCGGGCGTCGCGCAGAACACCAACGGCGACGCGCTGCAGGCGCAGGTCAAGCGCCTGGTCAACCCGGACGCGGCGCAAAATGCGCAGGACGACATCATGACCTATGTCCGGGCCAGCGTGAGCGGCGACCAGGCTGCGGCTTCGGCGGCACGGGACCGTGCCGTGGACGCCTTGGCCAAGACGGCGAACATCAGCCCCGACGAGGCCCGCACCCGGCTGCAGCAGACCGAGCAGCAGGCGCGGCAAACGGCGGACCAAGTGAAGCAGAAGGCGCAGCAGGCGGCCGAGGTGACGCGCAAGAGCCTCGCCAGCGCCGGCATCTTCGGCTTCATCGCGCTGGCGCTCGGCGCGGTCGCGGCGTGGTTCGGCGGCAGTGTCGGCGCACCTCGCAACGAGGGGACGGTGCGTATGGGCCGCGCCCTTTAGTGTTCCACGGCGGCATGTCCCGATGGGGACATGCCGCCACCCTTTGGACACGCCATGACCCCTGACGAGTTCCGCATCCACGGACATCGCCTGATCGACCTGATCGCCGACTACCGCGAGACGCTCGGGGCGCAGCCGGTCATGGCGCCGACCGAGCCGGGCGCAGTGCGTGCGCTATTTCCCGCCGAGCCGCCGCAGGCCGGCGAGCCGTTCGGGCGGGTGGTCGAGGATCTGCAGCGCCTGGTGATGCCGGGCCTGTCGCATTGGCAGCACCCCCGCTTCTTCGGCTATTTCCCGGCCAACGCGCTGCTGTCCGGCGTGCTCGGCGACCTTGCCAGCACCGGCCTCGGCGTGCTCGGCCTGTCTTGGCAGTCCAGCCCGGCGCTGACCGAGCTGGAAGAGGTCGTCACCGACTGGATGCGGCAGATGCTTGGGTTGAGCGACGCATGGAGCGGCGTGATCCAGGACACGGCCTCCACCAGCACCCTGGTCGCGCTGATCTGCGCGCGGGAGCAGGCGACCGGCTTCGCGCTGGCCCGCGGCGGCTTGCAGGCGGAACCGTGGCCCTTGGCCGTCTATGTCTCGGCCCAAAGCCATAGCTCCGTGGACAAGGCGGCGCTGCTGGCCGGGTGGGGCCGCGACACCGTGCGGTTGGTGCCCTGCGACGCCGCCCATGCGATGCGGCCCGACGCGCTGGAGGCGATGATCGCGGAGGACCGCCGGGCCGGGCTGCGTCCGGCGGCGGTCGTCGCGACCACCGGCACGACGGCGACCACGGCCATCGACCCGGTGGCGGACATCGCCGACGTGGCGGTGCGCCACGGCGTCTGGCTGCACGTCGATGCGGCGATGGCCGGCAGCGCCATGATCCAGCCGGAGATGCGGCATCTGTGGGACGGCATCGAGGGCGCCGACAGCATCGTGGTCAACGCGCACAAGTGGCTGGGCGCGCCGTTCGACTGCTCGCTGTATTACGTGCGCGACCCCGGGCATTTGATGCGGGTCATGTCCACCAACCCGAGCTTTCTGCAAAGCGGCGTGGACGACCGGGTTCGCAACCTCCGCGACTGGGGCATCCCGCTTGGCCGGCGGTTCCGGGCGTTGAAGCTGTGGTTCCTGATCCGCGAGCAGGGCATCGAGGGCCTGGCCGCCCGGCTGGAAGGTGGTCGCGCCGGTGCCGCTGCAGACGGTCTGCGTTCGGCACGAGCCGGCGGGGTTGGCCGGCGATGCCCTCGACACGCATACCCGTGCGTGGGCCGAGCGGGTCAACCGCTCCGGCACGGCCTACCTGACCCCGGCGACGATTGATGGGCGCTGGATGGTCCGGGTGTCGATCGGTGCCGAACCGACGGAGCGCGCGGACGTGGCAGCCGCATGGGCGGCGATGCGGGCGGCGGCGGAAGGCGGATCGGAGGCGATCCCCGCCTGAAGATCGTGACGACTTGGAAGCGGCGACAGATAGGGAAGGAGAGCAACGGTGCTGGACACATTGGACAAGCGCGTTTCCATCTATACTCCGTCCACGTGAGAACCCGGAAACTTCGCACCTCCGAAATGCCGTTGATATCAGGGTCGACTCGCCAGTCGATTTTCGGGTTCTCACGTGGACGGAGTATATCAGCCGGAGCAGCCGGGCCTGATCTTCCCGGAGCGGCCAAGCTTCGCCACCGTTTCTGCTCAACCCGGGTTGATGGCGGCCTGCCCGCGTAGGGTTTGCTGGATAGCCTGGTAGGCGCCCACGCCGCGGCGTGCGGCGGTGCCGATGACGGAGCGCACGCCTGCGAACAGGTCAGC
>JAABUX010008437.1_pt1 | contig 11880 bp, 11 predicted proteins | sample 5561851 | NCBI WGS metagenome assembly JAABUX01 (sample SAMN10711883, study PRJNA513361) | rock metagenome | isolation source: Antarctica rocks | place: Antarctica: Victoria Land, Richard Nunatak red sandstone | collected 2016-01-03 | reverse complement strand
CTCCATCTCCGCCCGCCTCATGTCGCGGCGCAGGACAGCTTTCTCGTCCTGGCCCACGCCATGCAGGGTGAACACGGCCTTGGACGTGTCGAGGCCAATGCGCTTAAGGTTCATGTGGACGGTCCCCAAGGTTCGGACGATGACAACCAGACCTTGGCACAAGATGCCGCGGGGCCGTCCACCCCAACACGGATCAGGCGCCCCGGGGTCGTGCGCGGCTCGGCCTGCCAGGCCTTAATGGCTTCGCCCGTGAACCAGATCGTCAGGCTGCCGGGCTGGCCAAGCTGGCGTCATATGCGCGCCAGTCCATGACCTTGTGCGTCTGCTTGGGAATACCGGTGGCGGCGGGCTTGGTGCAGCTTGCAAGGCAAGATGAGCACCCAGCGATTACAGAAGGCATGGACCGCCTACATTGGCCAGGAACGAAACGCCACTGGTAGGGTCCATCCAACAATGCCGCACGGGGTTTGCTTCCGTGCTGTCATTTGATGTTCCACTCAGACAGCCCGCCAGTTCCCAAGCGCAACCGCCCGCTCCGGCCAATGGACGACTGGCTCACCCTGTCAGCAGGTCCAGGGAGGCCGCATCCTCCTGTGGGACCCGGGCCAACATCCGTGCGCCGGAGGGGAGACGCAGCATGACCACGCCCTGCACGGGCGCACCGTGCTGGTCGTAGAGGACCGTATGCGTCTCCACCCGGGCCTCGCCGCAGGCGGCCTCCACGATGTCTGGGCCAGGTCCGCGGCGGGCGTCGGCGTCCGCCTGCGTGCTTGGCAGGGTCCCTTGCCCCGCACCGCCCTGCTCCCCCGCCAGGACCAAGGCATGATGGCGGCTGACGAAGCCACCCTGGCCATACAGCAGCCCGATCCCGGGTGTCCCGCGCAGCCGGCGCACCATCGCGCAGGCGGCATGCAGCATGTAGTCTTGAGCGGCGCACCGAAGAAGGTCAGGCCGCCCGTGACCGTCACCGCCGCCCCGGGATCGAGGCCCAGCGTGCGGGCCGCCATCTTGGGGACGCATGGGAAGCAGCTGTACAGCTCCAGGTGGTCGAAGCGCCCAAATCGATCCCGCACGCCGGCCAGGACGGCATCCATCGCCGGCGACTGGTCGAAGCGCGGGCGTTGCAGGTAGTCGCTTGGCTCCTCCGCGGCGGCGCCGAGGCCGGGGAATGCGAGCTTGTGCTCGGGGATGCCGGCGCTACGGGCCTGTGCAAGGCTGGTCAGCAGCACGGCGGCGCCCTGGTTCACGCCGGGGTTGGCGACCATCAGCTTCGTATAGGGCCAGGCGACGGGGCGGTTGGCCGGGGATGCCAAGGCGATGTCGGCCGCGGCATGGGGCCGGCGCAGCCAGGCCGACGGGTTCCCCGCCGCAACCTCCGACATGGCGGCCCACAGTGCGGCGGACTCCTCGCGTCCCTCCTCCGGCGTTTGGCCCCAGGTGGCTTGGCAGGCGTTCTCATAGAACGGATAGACCGTGACCGGCTGCGCGACGCCAAGCGCCTTTGCCAAGGGGTGGCTCAGGTCGCCGCTGCGCGTGACGGCCCAGCCAGGGTCCTCCTCCGGCCAGCGCAGGACCGTTCCAGCCCGGCGTGCCGCCGTCACGGCGGCCTGCGCCTCCCCGCCACAGACCGCGGCGACTCCGCACCCGTCTTCAGCGATGCGCAGCGCGGCTTCATGAAGGAAGCGGACCGAGGTCTCGCCGCCAACCGCGCCGTAGGACAGCCGGGCCGGGCGGCGGCCCAAAAGCCTGGCGACACGGCCCGGCAGGTTGGCATACCGCCATGACACCGAGTTCACGACATCGAGGGAGCCGAGCCGGTCCAGCCATCCTCCGCCTGCGTCCGCGTCGGCCAGGCGCAGCGCATCCGCCATTAACTGTGCCGGCTCCCGCGACGGGGCCTCGTTTCCAGGGCAGTCGCCAGGACGGTCTATGGTCTCTCCGCAGCCGATGATGACCGGCACCTGTTCGGCATCCATGTGCGCCGCCTCCGCATCGCGCCTTGTTCCGTGCGTGGCGCCGCCTTAGCCTGGCGCGCAACAGGCCTCTCAACAAGGTCGGGCTGGATGGGGGCGGACGGCCATGGCGGATCACCGGACCACCCGGCACGGGGTGCCGGGTGTAGCGGCGGCGAGGGCGCCGGTCGCCTGCGTGCGTGCTGCGGCCTTGTTCGCGGGCAGCCGCCCATGCTCCCCGGTCAGGGCATGACGGGCCTGGTGACAGATGAGGCCGAGGCGGAGGACGTCTGCACTTTGACCACCGTGCGCCGGATGGCGGCGATGCTGGACCAGGACGGGGCGCAATGGCGGCCGGGTGCCCCGTCGCCGCGCGGCTGGCATGTCGCGCTGTTCGCGCCCAGCCCGGCGCAGGCGATGTTGCGGACGGACGGATATGCCGGGCCAGGCATCGCTCTTCCCGACGCCGGCCTGCCGCGGCTGATGTTCGGTGGGCGGCGGCTGCGGTTCACGGGCGATATCACGATCGGCACGGCGCTGCGTCGGCGCACGCGGCTGCTGTCGGCTGTGCCAAAGCAGGGCCGGTCCGGCCGCATGATGGTGGCGACTGTCGGGCACACCGTCCTGCTGGGCAACACCCCTGTGCTGACGGAGGAGCAGGACTTCGTGCTGCTGGAGGCGGCGCCGTCCCCTGCCGATGCAGCTTCAGTGGACCCGTTGCCGATGGACCTTCGATCCGAGGAGGAGCTTCCGTCCCAGGAACAGGTGTTCGTGGCCGACGAGCGGATGCTGCTGCGCTTCTGTACCCTGACCTTCAACACGCACCGCATCCACTACGACCACCCCTACGCGACCGGCGTGGAGGGCTACCCGGCGCTGGTCGTGAACGGCAGCCTCACGGGCCTGATGCTGACCGAGCTGTTCCGCGCCCGCGCCCGGCGGGAGCCGGAGGCCGTCACGTCGCGCAACCTGCGCCCGCTGTTCTGCGGACGGCAGAACCGGCTGCACGCGCAGCCAGGTGCGGGCGGCGCCAGCGATTCCTGGCGCTTGTGGGCGGAGGACGATGCGGGACGCCTGGCGGTGGAAATGGAGGCCCGATGAGCGCGCCGCTGCTGCACGGCATCCGCATCCTAGACCTGACGACCGTGGTCGTTGGCCCCGCCTGCACCCTGCGCCTGGCGGATTACGGCGCCGAGGTCGTGAAGGTGGAGACGCCCGCCGGCGACCTGATGCGCAGCCTGGGCGGTCCGTCCCCCACCGGGCGGCACAGCGGCGCCTACCTGCACCTCAACCGTGGCAAGCGTGCGGCCTGCCTGGACCTGAAACGGCCCGGCGCACGGGATGCGCTGCTGCGGATCGCCGCCCGCTGCGACGTGGTGGTGTCCAACATGCGTCCGGAGGCGCTGGCGCGGCTTGGGCTGGACGCCGCGACGCTGCGCGCAGCGCGTCCGGAGCTGGTGCACTGTCTCATCACCGGCTTCGGTCCCGGCGGCCCCTACCGGGGGCAGCCCGCCTATGACAGCGTGGTGCAGGGCGCGTCCGGCGTCGCTGGGCTGTTCGCGCGGCAGGGTGGGACGCCGGCCTACGTGCCGCTGCTGCTGTGCGACCATGTGGTGGGGGAGATCGCCGCCGGGGCCATTCTGGCGGCGCTGGTGGCACGCCAGCGCACCGGCGCCGGGTGCAGCCTGGAGGTGCCGATGCACGAGACCATGGCCGCCTTCGTCTTGCAGGAGCACCTGGGACGGCAGAGCTTCACGCCGCCGCTCGGCCCGGCGGGAGACAGCCGCACGCTCGACCCCGGCAACCAGCCGCTGCCCACCGCGGACGGCTGGATCAGCGTGACCGCCAACACCGACGCGCAGGTGGCGGCGTTCCTGACGGCGGCGGGCCGGGCCAACGTGCTGGCAGACCCGCGATTCGCCAGCGTTGCCGACCGGGTCCGCAACGTGCGCGAGTGGTTCGCGTTGCGGAACACGGCGCTGCTGGGCCGCCCGACCGCACACTGGCTGGAGACCTTCGCGGCGGCCGACGTGCCGGCCATGCCATGCCACAGCCTGGATAGCCTGCTGGACGACCCGCACCTGGACGCCGTGGGCCTGCTGACGCCGGGCCGGCACCCGACGGAGGGCGCAGTCCGGCGCATCCGCCCGACCGTGCTGCGCGACGGGGTGGCCGACGCGCCCGGCAACCCGGCGGCCCCAACCGGCTGGGACACCAGAGCAGTGCTGGCCGAGGCCGGGCTGACGGATGACGAGATCACGGCGCTGGCCGCCTCCGGCGCGGCGCACCTGCACGGAGACGCCGCATGACCCCGACCCGACGCGGTCTCCTGGGCGCCGCCCTGCTCGCCCCGCTGGCCCCAAGGGTTCCGGCGCGCGCCGCCGCTGCCGGCACGCTGCGGATCGGGGTGCTGACCGACCTGACCGGCCCCTACCGCGACACCGGCGGCCTGACCAGCATCGCCTGCGCCCGGCAGGCGATCCAGGAGGCCGCCGGCGGCATGGCGGTGGAGCTGCTGGTCGGCGACCACCAGCAGAAAGCCGATATCGGCCTCGGCCTGGCCCGGCAGTGGCTGGACCGTGACGGCGTGGACGTCATCATCGACGTGAACAACTCCGCCATTGCGCTCGCGGTATCCGGGCTGGTGCGGGAGCGGGACCGGATGCACCTGAACACCGGCGCGGCCACCTCCGACCTCACGGGCATCGCCTGCAATGCCAACACCGCCGCCTTCACGACCGACACTTGGTGCCGGGCGCACTCCACCGCAGGTGCTATCCTACGCCGGGGCGGGCTGCGGTGGTTCTTCATCACGGCGGACTACGCCTTCGGACGCTCGATCCAGGCGGATGCGCAGACGGTGATCGAGGCCGCGGGTGGCAGCATCGTCGGCAGCGCCACCTACCCCTTCCCCGGCACGACCGACTTCTCCGCCCTGCTGCTGCAAGCGGCCGAGAGCGGGGCGCAGGTCGTCGCCTTCGCCAACACCGGGGCGGACCTTGCCAACTGCATCAAGCAGGCGCGCGAGTTCGGGATGCCGCGGGCAGGACAGTCCCTGGCGGCCATGTCGGGCTACATCACCGACTTCCATGCTGTGGGTACAGAGGATGCGCAGGGCCTGCTGATGACCGAGAACTTCTACTGGGACCTGAACCCGCGCACCCGCGCCTTCCTGGGCCGGGTGCGCGAGGCCACTGCCGCCAACTGGCCCAGTACTGCGCACGCCAGCGCCTACTCCGCCGTGCTGCACTACCTGAAGGTGGCGGCGGCCATGGGGCCGGCGGCGGCGAAGGCGTCCGGCGCGGCGACGCTCGCGGCCATGAAGCGAATGCCAACCGACGACGACGCCTTTGGCCCTGGCAGCATCCGGGTGGACGGGCGCAAGCTGCACCCGGCCTACCTGTTCCAGGTGAAGACCCCCGCCGAGAGCACCGGCCCCTGGGACCTGTTCAAGACCGCCGCGGTGGTCCCGGCGGACCAGGCGTTCCGGCCCCTGGCGGAGGGCCGCTGCACGCTGGCCTGAACGGCCCATCCCTGGGGACCGGCAGCATCGTCCCATGCCGGCGCGTTGCGCGGCAGGCCGCGGTGGCGCTGGACCATGCCGGCCTTGTCATCGTCCAGAGTTGGTTTTCCTGCCCGCGGCATCGCACGGGCAAGGGTCGGGCAGCGCCCCTGCCGGCCAGCCTGCTTGACCCCAACAGGCCGGCACGCGCCCGCTGCCCCATTCATGGGGGATGCAGGTCACGGGCGCTTTCGCAGGAACGACGGTGGCCGTCCGGGAGTCGGATGCTGCGCACAGCCGGCCATGCCCTACCGCCGTCGCGGCCTGCCCAGGCCCAGGTGATCCCGCAGCGTCGCCCCGGCGTAGGCGTCACGGAACAGGCCGCGCTCCTGCAGGACCGGCACCACCAAGTCCACAAAGGCGTCGAACCCGCCATGGAAGTAGGGCGGCATGATATTGAACCCATCCGCCGCCCCGGTCATGAACCACTCCCGCCTGCCGGGCTGCGCGGGTCAAGCGCCGCCGCGCGCGCCAGTGCCGTGGTGATTTGCTGCCATGCCCCCTAACGGCTCTGCCTGCTCCTTGCACCACCGCGCGACCTCCGCGTGCGTCGCGAACCAGCAGCCGCCGCGCGCTTTGGCGTGGGCGATCAGCCGCTCCAGCACCGGCAGGCGTGAGCGGTGGCCGGACACGTGCGGGTGCAGGGTCAGCAGAAACAGCCCGCCTTCCTCCCACGCGCCGTCGAACTCGGCGGTGAAGATTTCCAGCACCGAGCTGGGCGGCGTGTAGGGCCGCAGCGCGCTGAACCGGACGAAGTTGTAATAGACCGCGTCGTCCCTGATCCACTCCGGTGGCAGCTCCACCACGCCGGTCGGCTCGCCGTCCGCCACCAGCTCGTACGGGTCGTCGTCGGCCATCAGGGAGCTGTCGTACAGCAGGCCCAGCTCCCGGATGACCGTCATCGTGTCCACCGAGAAGTCCCAGCTTGCCGTCCGAATGCCCACGGGACGAACCCCGGCGATGCGCTCCAGCGTGTCGGCGGCGCGGAAGGTCAGGTCCCGCTCGGCGCCGGGCGGGAGGGAGGTGTTGGCCTCATGGATCCAGGAATGGATGCCGATCTCGTGCCCCTCGGCTGCAATGCCGCAGACCTCGTCAGGGTAAAGCAGGGCTGACACGGCAGGGTAGAAGAAGCTGGCGGGAATGCTCTCGCGGGCCAGAAGCCGGCGGATGCGGGGCACGGCCTGGCGGTTGCCGTACTGGCCCTGGCTGATCCGCATGGGGCTTTCGTCGGCGTCCCGCAGCGGGATGGTGTCGTGGTCGGCGTCGAAGGAGATCGCGACGGCGCAGCGGGCACCGCCGGGCCAGGACTTGGGCGCCAGGCTGCGGCCGGCGCGGGCACGTCCGGTGATGCGGCGCCAAGTCGCCTCTGGCCACTGCCAGGGTTCGCCCTCGGGGTGCTTGGGGCCGCTCATGCGGGCGCTCCTTGATGTGTTGCACCGATCTTGCGCCGGTCGGCACGGGACCGGAAGGGTGCGTGCCGATGGCTACTTTCCCCCGTCCACCTGCAACACCTGGCCGTTCACGAAATCCGCGAGTGGGCTGGCGAAGAACAGCACAGCGTTGGCGATGTCCTGCGGCGTGCCCAGCCGCCGCAGCGCGATGGCGGCCAGCATTGCCGCCTGGCGTTCCGGCCCGTAGCCCTCCCATTGCGCCGCGCTGGCGGGGTTGCTGGGGATCAGGCCCGGCGCGACGCTGTTGACGGTGATGCCATGGGGGCCAAGCTCGTGCGCCAACTGCCGGGTCAGGCCGATGACGGCGTGCTTGGCGCTGGCATAGGCCTGGATGCCGGTCAGCGACGCCTGCAGCCCGGCGCCAGACGAGATCGTGACGATCCGTCCCCGCCCTGCCCGCTTCATCCCCGGCGCCGCCGCGCGGCTGAGCGCGAACGCCGCGCCGAGGTTGATGGCCAGGATACGGTCCCAGTCGTCGTCCGCAATGTCCTCGATGGGCTGGAACACCTGGCCGGCGACGCCGCCGGCGTTGTTGACCAGCACGTCCAGCGGGCCAGCAGCAGCCTCGATATCCGCGATCCAGGCGGCCCCGGCGGCGCGGCTGGACAGGTCCACCTCCGCCGTCCGCACCCCGTCCACCGCCGCGGGAGCCGGGCCGCAGCCGAACACCCGGGCGCCCAAGCGGACGAAGGTTTCCGCGATGGCCCGGCCCAACCCGTGCCCGGCGCCGCTGACCGCAACGACTTGGCCGTCAAACCGCAGGTTCACGGCAGCAGCTCCAGCAGCAGGGCGTCCGGTTGGGGCCGCCCGCAGGCGCGGATGGCGGCAACATGGTCCGGCACGATGTCCACGAAGGTCACGTCGTGCCCGGCGCGCACAAGATGGGCGCCGACCGTACCGCTGATGGCCCCGACACCCCAGACCAGGATGCGTTCCATGTGCCTCCTTCCGTGTAAGTGCCAACCGCTGTTAGGCTTGACGCAACCAACACGAGGAGCACCGTCATGGCCCCGCATCCGACCCGCCGCGCCGCGCTTGCGGCCAGCCTGGCTGCCATGGCATCCGGCACCCTGCCGTGGGCAGCATCAGCGCAAGCCGCCGCCGGGGCAACCCTGGTTGTCGGCATCGCCGCCGACCCGACGGGCTTCGACCCGGAGGCGGTGGAGAACAACACCTCCGGCTTCATCATGTCCGCGGTCTATGACAGCCTAGTCCGCTACAGGCCCGGCACCGTCGAGGTCGAGCCGGGGCTGGCCGAACGCTGGGACATCACCCCGGACGGGCTGAAGTACACCTTCCACCTTCGCCCTGGCGTCACTTTCCATGACGGCACGCCGCTGAATGCCGAGACCTTCATCCAAGGCATCGCCCGGCAGCTCGACAAGGCCAGCCCGATCTACATCTACAACACCGGGCCGGTGGAGGGTTACACCGAGTTCACCTACGGCGCCGTCTCAGGCTACCGCGCCGTGGGCGACCTGGCTGCCGAGTTCACGCTCAAGCAACCCTCCGCGGCCTTCCTTTCTAGCCTGGCGATGGTCTGGAACGGCGTGGTCAGCCCGGCTGCCGCGGCGAAGTACGGCAAGGACTTCCGCAACAACCCCGTCGGCACAGGCCCTTTCGTGTTCAAGGAATACCGCACCCGCGACCAGGTCGTGCTGGACGCCAACCCGGCCTACTGGCGCGGCAAGCCGAAGCTGGCGCGCATCGTGTTCAAGGTGCTGCCGGACCCGCAGGCCGCGTTGCTGGCCCTGCGCCGCGGCGAGGTCCATATCTTGGCCGACGTTGGCGCCGCCACGATCCCCACCCTGAAGCAGGAGGCGAACGTCACCCTGCTCACGCAGCCCGGCCTGGCCGTCTGCGGCGTGGCGCTGCCGACCGACGTGAAGCCGTTCGACGACGTGCGCGTCCGGCGCGCGATGAACCTGGCGGTGGACAAGGCCGCCATCAACCGGGCGCTGTTCCAGGGGATGGCGGTGCCGATGACCTCGCCGCTGCCGCAGGCGCAATGGGGGTTCGACACCAGCCTGGCCGGCTACCCCTTCGACCCGGAGGGGGCCAAGAAGCTGCTGGCCGAGGCCGGGGTGCAGTCAGGCCTGAGGGTGGAGCTGCTGACCTACAACAGCGCACGCGGCTACAACCCGGCCGGTGCCGACCTGGCCGTCGCCATCCAGGGTTACCTGAAGCGTGTGGGCATCGAGGCGGAGGTGCGGCGGACCGATATGGGGGCGTTCCTGTCCACGGTGCGGTCCGGCAAGTACGACGGGCTGCGGATGAGCGGCTGGACCGGCGACAACGGCGACCCTGACAACTTCGCCGGCGCGCTGTTCGCGTCCAAGGAAATCCCCATCGGCAATACGTCCCACTACAGCAACGCTGACGTGGACCGCCTGCTGGGGGAGGCAGCGCGGACCGTGGACCACGGCAAGCGCGTGGCGCTGTACAACGACGTCCAGAAGCGCATCGTGGACGACGCGCCTTGGATTTTCATCAACTCGGTCCTGCAGGTCCGCGCCGTCCGCAAAGAGGTGCAGGGCTTCCAGCTCAACCCGACGCAGATGTTCTTCGACATGGACCAGGTGTCCCTGGGGACCTAGGCGTGGGGACGTAGCCGGGGGTGCTCCGCACCCTCCTGAACCGGGCCGGGCAGTTGCTGCTGGTGCTGCTGGGCGTCAGCGCCGTCGTGTTCGTCGCCATGCACCTGCTGCCGGGCGACGTGGCGACGCTGCTGCTGGGCGACCGTGCGACGGCGATGCAGTTGGAGCGGCTACGGGGGCAGCTTGGCCTTGATCAGCCGGTGCTGGTCCAGTACTGGCGGTTCCTGGTGGACGGGCTGCACGGCGACTTCGGCATCAGCATCACCACTAATCGCCCTGCGTTGACCGAAGTCATGGCGGCGTTCCCGGTGACGCTGCAACTGACCCTGGCCTCCCTGCTGCTGGCGGCGGGGATAGGTATCCCACTGGGCGTGATGGCGGGCACGCGGCAGGGCAGCCGGCTGGATGCGGCGGTGCTGGGCGCCACGCTGGTCGGCGTGTCTGTGCCGATCTTCTGGCTGGGGCTGATGCTGCTGCTGCTATTCGCCGCCGGGCTGGACTGGCTGCCGACCGGCGGCGTCATGCCCATCGGGCAGGAGCCGCCGCGGGTCACGGGTATGAGCATCCCCGACAGCCTGCTGGCCGGCAGCCCGGCGCTGCTGCGGTTGGCAGTCCTGCACCTTCTGCTACCCGCCGTGACGCTGGCGACCATTCCCTTGGCGCTAATTACCCGGGTGACGCGGGCGGAGGTTGTGGCCGCCGGGCTGCAGGATCATGTGCGGACGGCGTGGGCCAAGGGCCTGCAAGCCCGCCTGGTAGTGCGCCGCCACGTCCTGCGCAACGCCGCATTGCCGATCCTGACGGTAGTGGGCCTGCAATTGGGCCTGCTGCTGTCCGGGGCTGTGCTGACCGAGAGCATCTATGCCCTGCCCGGCCTGGGCCGCCTGATGGTGGACAGCATCCTGGCGCGCGACTACCCGACCGTGCAGGCCGCGGCGATGTTCGTCGCCGGCGTCTTCGTACTCGTGAACTTCGTGGTGGATATCGGCTATCTGCTGCTGGATCCGCGGGTCCGGGGATGACCTGGGAATGATCCCGAGATGACTGAGGCAGAACTGCCGATGGCCCCCCGCCTGGTTCGCCGAGCGCTACGCGGCAGCGGAGCGCGGGCGGGGCTGGCGCTGATCGTCCTTCTGCTTGGGATCGCGGTGCTGGCCCCGGTGCTGGCGCCCTATGACCCGTTCGACCAGGACCTGTCTGCGGCGCTGACGCCGCCCGGCGCCGAGCACCGGCTGGGCGCCGACCAGTACGGTCGCGACGTGCTCAGCCGCGTGCTGCATGGCACGCGCTCCGCCCTATTCGCGATCCTGGTGGCCGACGGCCTGGCGCTGCTGCTGGGCGGCGCCATGGGCCTGCTGGCGGGCTTCGCAGGGGGCATCGTGGATGCAGCGGTGATGCGTCTGACCGACGTGTTGCTGGCCTTCCCCTACCTGTTGCTAGCGCTGGTGATCGTGGCGGCACTTGGGCCGAGCTTGGTCAACTCGCTGATCGCCATCGGCATTGTCTACGCGCCGCAGTATGCGCGGGTCATGCGCGGCCAGGTGCTGGCTGTGCGCGGGCTGGACTTCGTGCAGGCGGCCCGGTCCACCGGCGCCAGCCCGGCCCGCGTCGCGCTGCGCCACGTGCTACCGAATTGCATGGGGCCGCTGCTGGTACTGGCGACCTTGCAGGCCGGGTCAGTGGTGGTGGAGACGGCGGGGCTGTCCTTCCTGGGCCTTGGTGCGCAACCGCCCTCGCCGGACTGGGGCGCGCTGCTGGCGGACGGGCACGGCTACTTCCTGTCGGCCTGGTGGATCGCCACCTTCCCGGGCATTGCCATCCTGATCGTGGTACTCGGCTTCAACTTGCTGGGCGACGCGCTGCGGGACCAGGCGGACCCGCGGCAGAAACGGTAGGCTGCGCCCGTTAGCACGGTGCATGAATGCGGGCTGTTGGCGGACTGACCCCCGCCCCGCGTGAGGTCATGTACAGAGTTGGTGCAGGAATGCTTGGTTAGCTGTTGTCAGGTCGATGGTTGAGCCGACGCCAAGAGCTTACGGCTGATCAGCTCGTCATGCGGCGGCTACGCCGACCACCTCGCGTCAGGTGCGGAAAGCGTCATCGCGGGCGGCACGGCGCTGGTCGGCGGTCAGGCGATGGCAACGTCTCAACCATCAATCTGACAACGCCCAAGGCGTGGCTATGTCAAACAAGCACCAGATGCCTTCTCGAATGAAAGCGGTCGGTCAGGACTAGGGCCCGTGCTCCTGGCCATCCAACATTGCCGAGCCTGCCTCCCACGCTTGAGCCGAAGTACGGAACCACCTTGACGACTGCCG
>JAABUX010008435.1_pt1 | contig 11882 bp, 10 predicted proteins | sample 5561851 | NCBI WGS metagenome assembly JAABUX01 (sample SAMN10711883, study PRJNA513361) | rock metagenome | isolation source: Antarctica rocks | place: Antarctica: Victoria Land, Richard Nunatak red sandstone | collected 2016-01-03 | reverse complement strand
CGACCTCCTCCGGATCGCTCGCCGACTCCCCGGCCCTCCGCCTGGCTCGGGATCGGCTGATCCCGAACGAAACGAAGCCAACCTGCTCAAGCTGATCCTGCTCGCCTACCCCGACCGGGTGGTCCGCCGCCGGGGCGTGACCGAGGGGACCGGCGTGATGGTCGGCGGGCGCGGCGTCCGGCTCGACCCCGAGTCCGTCGTCCGCGCGGCCGAGTTCTTCCTCGCGCTCGACCCGCGCGAGGACCGCCGAGGGGGCGTCCTCGAAGCCCGGGTCCGGATCGCCAGCGCCATTGATGTTGCGTGGCTCGACGAATGCTTCCCCACCGCCATCGAGCGTGAGCAAGCCGTCGTCTTCGACCCCGAGCGCCGCCGGGCGGTCGGCGTCGTCACGCGCCGCTACCTCGACCTGACTTTGACCGAGGACCGGAACGCCCCGGCCCCGCTCGAACTTGCCGCGCGGGCGCTCGTGGCCGAGTTCGCCCCGCAAGGCCGATCGTTTTTCGAGCGGACCGAAGCCACCGCCCTCTGGCTCCGGCGCTTCGACCTGGCGCGGACCGCCCTCGCGGACGGCGATTGGCCCATCTTCGACGCCCCCGGTTGGGCGGAACTAATCGCGCTGGCTTGCCAGGGGAAGCGAACCGAGGAGGAGGCCCAGCGAGCGGCGTCGGTCAACCTCTTGCAGACCCGCTTGACCTATGCCCAGAACCGCCGCCTCGACGCCGACGTACCCGAAGCGTTACTTGTCCCGAGCGGGAGCCGGATCAAGCTCGACTATCGCCCCGAGGGGGAAGGACCGCCCGTCCTGGCGGTCCGCCTGCAAGAACTTTTCGGCTGGACCGAGACCCCGCGGATCTGCGGCGGGCGGGTAGCGGTCCTGATCCACATCCTCGGCCCGAACTATCGCCCGGTCCAGATCACCGACGACCTCCGGAGTTTCTGGGCGACGACCTACTTCCAGGTCCGCAAGGATCTGAAGTCGCGCTACCCTAAGCACGCCTGGCCCGACGAACCCCTCAACGCCCGAGCCGAAGCCCGCGGTGGGCGGCGCGGACCTCCCGTCGCCTAGCCGATCGCCGGCTGGCCCTCGGCAACAGCGGCAGGCTTGGGTTCGGGGAAGAGCGGCAACGTCCGGTCGGCGCGGCTCCGGATCGCGTCGAGCTTCCGCCGCAACCGAGCGCCGACGCTGGCGTGACCCGCCTGGCTCTGCAACATCTGGTACAGTCGAGGCCCCACTTCGGGGCCGTACCGATTGACGTAAATCTGGAGCTTACGCAAGGCCGCCTCCGAGGAGAAAAGAGCAAGATCGGGGCAGACTATCCGTCTTGATATGATACGAAGGCGCGAAGGGCGAAGTTCGCGCGGGAAGTCCATGATCTTCAAGGAATTCGTGCGTGCTTGATCGCAGACAGCGCCGCCTGGCTTTTGGCTTGCTGGGGGTGATCCTCGTGACCGGGGCGACCCTGGCGACGATGAGCTGGTCCGAGCCGCCCCGATACGACGGGGCCGGTTATGCGACCCTCGGGCGAGCCTTGGCCCAAGGGCGGGGCTACCGGGTGATCAGCCTGCCGGACGCCCCGCGCCACGCCCACTTCCCGCCGGGCTATCCGGGGTTGCTCGCGGTCGTCTGGATGGTGGCGGGAACGGACGACGTGGCCCGGTTTACCATCCTGGCCCATGGGCTGTCGCTGGCCTGCCTGGCGGTCGGCGTCGGCGCGATCGGCCGCTGGTGGTCATCAACCGAACCGCGCGGCGTCGCCATTTGCTTGACCCTGGACCTGGCTTGGAACTGGACCTGGATCCGAACTGGCGGCGTGATCCGGTCCGAGCCGCTGGCCATCGCTTTGGGGGGCTTGACCCTCCTGGCCGCCCGGGGCCGGTCGAGTGGGTCAGTTCGAGGCCAGGTTGCGCTCGCCCTTCTCCTCGGGGTGGGGGTGCTGACCCGGCAAGTGACGGCCTGCTGGGCGTTGGCGGTGGCGGTCGACCTTGGCCTCCGGCGGGGCTGGATCAGGGCGGGCCGGTTGCTGGCCGGAGTGGCGGTGGTGGTTGCCCCCTGGGTGGTCTGGCAACTCGCGGTCGGGTCGGGGTCGCAGTCGGGTCTGTTTCGCCCGGGCGGGATGGTTAGGCTGATCGGGGAGCAAGGTTTGTTCTACGCCCGGCGGATTCCCGACGCGCTCGTCGGCCCATTCGTCGAGGTGGCGACCGTCTTCGGGAGGTCTCCCCGGCTCGCAACCGTGGCCACGCTGGCTGGGGTTGCGGTTACGGGGATCATCTTGCTAGGTTGGGTTCGTTCCGTCGGGTCGCCCCGCCGACGGCTGGGAGGTTTGGTCCCACTGACGACATTCCCGCTCTTATTGGTCTGGCCGTTCACCGAAGCCGGGCGCTTCCTGATCCCGCTGGTCCCCTTCCTGTTGATGGGGGCGGTCGAAGGGGGAGCGGTCCTCCTGGGTCGGATTGGGGTCGATCGACCGCGGCTCTGGGCCAGCCGCCTGGTCCTCGCCGCGTCGCTCCCCTACTCGGTTTACGCCGTGGCCACCCAGCGGTCGGCCGCCGAGCGGCAGACCCAGCGCGGTTTCGACGCCGCCTGCGCCTGGATCAAGACCCACCCCGAGCCGCCTGGGACCGTCATGGCGCGGCACCCCGCCGACGTCGCGTGGCTGACCGGTCGACTGGCCGTGGCCATCCCCGAGGGCGGCCCGGACCGGATCGCCGAGGTGGTCCGCGTCGACCGCGTCACCCTCCTCGTGGTCGATGAGGAGCGGTACGCCCGGAGTTCCGCCAACCCGCTCCGAGAGTTCGTCACCGACCCCCGCCAATCCCGCAAAGTCTGGGATGACGGCGCGACGACCTCGGTCTACCGGGTGGAACCGACTCTGGCCCCTTGAGTCGCCTCGGTCCAGCATCCGCAACGGCGATTTCGCGCGAATTCGACTAAGGTCGTCTCCAGATTTCGAAACTATCCCGGGAATGGGATATTTTTCGGGATCTGGGAGCGGACCTCGTATGAATTCGCGGCATGAGATGATCAACGCGGGCCGGCTCGATTTCGAGCGGCTCAAGGCGGGTCAGAACCGCCTCAGTTTGCCTGACGGCGACTTGGCCGACGACTCGTTGCCGTCGTTTCTGGGGCGGGTCGTGACGTCGGAGACGAGCGTCAAGGTCGGTCGGTTCATCAAGGTGGTCCCATCGACGGTGTTGGGGACCGAGCGGGAAGGGGGGAGTGGGAACTTCTCGGCCAATGGTGGGAGCAGCCCGCCGGTCCTGGTCTATCTGATGGGTTCGTTTGTGCCGATGCCCGGGGACTTCGTTGTGTGCCGCTTCGTGGATCATCGGTGGGTCACCGAGTTGTCCGGCGGCGGGTCTTCCCGCGGCCAAGGGATCGTGCTCGGTTCGTGCTTTTGCTTACTCCCGCCGGTCTTGCGGATGACCTCGGGCGACCCGAACTGCAACTACGCGATGTTTCAGTCTTGCACGCTGGCGTATGGACCGCCGCCGCCCGCGATGCGAGCGCTGAATTTCACCGAGAACCTTTTTTCAAGCTCGGCGACGTTCGTCGACCCGATCACGAACTCGAGCTTTTTTTACTACTTCGCTTGTCTCTACAACCAATTCTTCTTGACGCGGATCTTCCCAAGCTCGCCGCTGGGAAATCCATACCGCGACGGGATCTTGTACAACTGGATCGTGGGCGGTTATGGCAACACTTGCCAGCCCTTTCGACTCGAATACGGGATGCCCTTCCCGGGGAGCGACGCGACATGCTCGGTCACCATCTCCGGGGATTGACGCTTGACCAACCAGGCGGACCCGACCCGGAACTGGTCCGGCACGTCGCGGCGCTCGCGGTCTGGCGGCGGCGGTCGGTCGAGGAGCAGCGGTTCGCCTTTCGGAGCGACGACTCGCCGTTTCTCCCGAGTCAAGAACCGAGCCGGGGGCGGGTCCGGTTGGGTTTGTTTTGCCCTTGCCTCGGTCTGGGGGGGGCGGAAGCCTGGCAACTGGCCTTGATCCGGGCGATCGACCCGGCGGCGGTGGTCTGGCGTGGGGCGGTCGTCACCGAGGGGAAGCGCTCGGTGGCGCCGGCGATGCTCAATGACTTGGCGAGTCGGGTGCCGGTCGGCTTCGGGTTGCCCGCCGCCCGGACGCTCGCGGCGGCGACCGACGTGATCATCTCGTGGTCGGTCCTCGACCACGACGCCCTGTTCCAGGGGGTGGACTCTCCCCCTCGGGTCGCGCTGGCGTGCCACTTTCCCGGCGAGCTTCCCTGGACCGATGGTGCCGAGGTGTTGCTCGCGCAGGTGGACCGCTTGGTCGCCGTGTCGGAACTGGCGGTCGAGTCGCTCCCCCCAGCGCGGCGAGCGGGCGTGCGGATCATCTGGAACGCCGTCGATGGGTCTCGGCTCCAACCGAGCCGATCCGCCTCGCTCACCCGGGCCGCCTGGGGGATTCCCGACGGGGCCAAGGTGGCGGGCTATCTCGGGCGGTTGTCCCCCGAGAAGGACCCCGACGCGATGCTCCGGCTCGCCAACGAGTTGCCCGCCCCCTGGCACGTCGTGATCGTCGGCGACGGCCGGGAACACGCGACGATGGCCGAACAAGTCGACCGACTCGGGCTGACCCGGGTCCGGCTGGTTCCCGGTTCGACGGCGGTCGGCGACGTCCTCGCCGCGTTCGACACCTTGGTCGTCCCCTCGAAGTTCGAGTCGTTCGGCCTGACGATGGCCGAGGGGTTCTGGGCGGGGGTCCCGGTTGTTGCCACCCGGTCGGGCCTGGCCAAGCTCTGCCCAGACCTCGTCCGCGAGATTGGGTTCGATTCGTCCGGGACGGAGATCGCCCGGGCGGTCCTGCTCGACCACGGCAAAGAAGCCAGCCAGCGGCTCGCGCGGGTGGCCCGGGCGCGCGAGTTCGCGCTCAACCGCCTCGATCTGGCGCGGTTCGGCCGCGAGTGGACCGACGTCGTCCGGGACTTGGCTCGCCTCGGATCGATGACCGACCCGAAGGAGGCGCACTCATGCCGCCCGATGCTGACCAGCGGATGACCGCGCGCTGCGATCGGTTCGACCAGCCGTGTCCGCTCGCTCCGTGCCGGGGGACCACCGAACCGGCGGCGTGCGATCATTGGCACCGGCTCAATGCCTGGCGGGGGGTGTCGAACCAGGATCAGGCGACCCGGGCCGAGGCCGCGACCCGCGCCGCGCTCGACCCTCGGCTCCGCGACGCCGTCAACGGCTGCCCGGACCGAGGGTCGGTCCTGCCAATCTCGGAGCAGGACGACTGCGGATGCCGGGGGGGCGAACTCACCCGCTGCCACGCGGGGCAGGGGAGGCAACCCGGCCGGGTGACGCTGGCCGACTGCTTCGCTTGCCGGACCAAAGAGCTTGCCAGGGTCACGCGATTGTAGGTCCGGGTCGGGTCGTCGAGGAAGGTGGCGCTAGTCCGGTCGTTGGCGTCCATGCGATGATGACCTCGCGTTAACGCCGCGGCGACCCGCCACTCCTTTGGGCGGGATCGGATCACGAGGCGACAGCCCGCGATCCGGTCCCGCACGGTCGCAAGCCGAGAACCACCCGGTCAACCACTCAGCGCGCCTCGGGAGTTTTCGAGATGGACCCGACCGACGAGGCTGACACTTGAACGACTCCGAACCACGCTCCTGGATCTCGCACCGCTGGGCCGTCGGGACTTACTTCTGGCTGGTCGGGGTCGCCGTCGGGGTCTGGGTGGCCCGAATCCCCGAGATCCAGGCGAAGTTGCGCCTCGATGAGGGGCGATTAGGGTTGGTTCTCCTGATGTCGGCCGTCGGGGCGATGGTGGCGATGCCGCTGACGAGTCGCCTGGCGGGCCGGTTCGGCACCCGGGTCCTGGCCTGGGGTACGGCCGCCTCGTTGTGCGGGCTGTTGCCCTTGATCGCCGCGGCGCCCAGCCCGGCGGTTTTGATGGCGGTGTTCGGAGCTTACGGCGCGGCGAGCGGGATGCTCGGCGTGGTCGTCAACGCGATGGCGGTCGAGGTGGAGACCGCCGAGGCGCGCCCGATCCTCTCGACCTTTCACGGCCTGTTTAGCCTGGGCGGCTTGGTGGGGTCAGCCATCGCCGCTGGGTGCCTGGCCTGGCCGGTTGGGCCGGTCCCATCGTTGGTAGGGGCCGCCGTCGGGGTCGCCGCAATCTTTCTGGCCGCCGCTCCCGGCCTCCCCGCCGCCGTGATCCGCCGGACCGGCGCATCCCAGGGCGGGGATCGACCCGCCCGAGCCGGCTGGTCCTGGCCCGACGGCCGGTTGGTCCTGCTCGGCGGGTTCGCGTTCCTTGGCCTGGTGGGGGAGGGGTCGATGGGGGATTGGTCGGCGGTCTACCTCAAAAAGTCGCTCGGGGCCTCGGCGGTGCTGGCTGGGCTGGGGTACGCGGCGTACTCACTGGGGATGACGGCTGGTCGGTTCTCGGGCGACTTCCTGTCGAGCCGCGTGGGGGATGTCGCCTTGCTCCGGTGGGGAGCCGGCCTCGCCTCGGCGGGGCTGTTCGCCGCGGTCATGGTCGGCCACCCGGTCGCGGCGGTCATTGGATTCGTTCTGGTCGGGCTGGGGCTGGCGAACGCTGTTCCGGTCCTCTACCGGTCGGCGGCGCGGACCCCCGGCATTGACCCGGTGGCGGGGATTGCCACCACCTCGACCGTGGGCTACTTCGGCTTCCTGGCCGGCCCCCCCTTGATCGGCCTGATCGCCCACCGGACGACTCTGGGGGTCGCCCTGGGATGCGTCGCGGCGGCCATCGGCGTGGTCGCTATCGGCGGCGGGCAGGTTCGCTCCAACCCGGTCCCGGATCGAGTGGCCGATTCCGAGTCAGCCGTCGAAGCGATTGTCGGGGAACGCGGTTGATGATTGAACTCGGACCGAGCTACCAACCGCGCGAGAAAAAACCCGCCATCCAGCGGGTTCATTGGGAAAAAAGGCGCCGGTGGGAGTCGAACCCACGATGGAGGTTTTGCAAACCTCTGCCTTGCCACTTGGCTACAGCGCCAGTCGAAATCGAGCCTCGAACTCTCAATCCGAAGTTGAATGATACGAGACGCCCCAAGTCGAGACAAGATCGAGCTGGGTCGTCAGAACGATTTTACCACCGTGGCTCGCCGCGAGTGAGTTTCGAGGGGAGTCGCCCGCTCGTTGAGGAAGGCCCGCCATTCCGTCCCAATCGCGGCGAGGTCGGCTCCAAACGCCGCGACGAAGGCGGCGCCGGATTCGTTCGGCTGGTTCGGCGAGCGGGGAGTTCGCAGGAGGTTCAAGAAGGTCACAAACTCGTCGGGTCGAGTTTTGCGGAGGAAGTAGACCAAAGCCCAGGACTCGGCGTAGCGGTCGCGATGGTAGCCGTGAATCAGGCCATTGTCGCGGAGTAGGGGGGGGATGGCGGGAGTGGTGGCGATCGAGCGCCAGTCGGCGATCCGGAAGTCGTTGACCCGGCCGAACCCCGCCCATCGGCCGCCCCGGACCACCTCGAACTGGGCAGCGAACCCCTCATGCAACCAGTTGGGGAAGTCGTCGAACCGGGGGGCGAGGCCGCTGGCGGCGACGAGCTGGTGGATCGTCTCGTGCGCGGCGATCCCGAGATCGACACTCCGCCACCGAAGATCGAGGAGGAGCGACTGGCGGTCGAGGTCGACGCAGTCGTCCTTCGCCAAGGTCGAGTTCCGGCTTTGCCGCTCGATCGCCTGGCGAGGTCGGATCTGGTCGGCGCCCGTCCGGGAATCGAACGCGAAGACCGCCGCGTGCGTCGGGTGGTAGTACCCGTGGGTGTCGGCGAAGGGCGCGGCACCGATCCGTCGGAGGAACTCGGCGTAATCCGTCTGCTGGGCGAACCAGACCGAGACCAACCGCCGACGCGGGACCGCGAGCTCGACCCCTTGAGCCGCCAGACTGACGTAGAAGGTCATCACGACCCGATCGAGCACGTCGAGCCGCTCGGTCGCATCGGCGGTGCTGCCTTGGTGCCACAAAGTCATGTGGCGACCACGCAACTCGGCCCAACCCAAACCACCGATCAGCGATTGAAGTCGTCCCAACTCGGCGTCCGCCACCGGGGCATCCAGTTGATCGAGCAGCCGACCCACCCGGACCAGCGCGGCGTGTTCGGCCGCCCCGGGGGCGGCGAGGGCGGATCGAAACGAGTGGATCGCCTCCGGGGTCAAACCCTGTTCCAAGGCCCACCAAGCCGCCGCGAACCGAGCCTCGACCGAACAATCGCGGTCCGCTCGCGTCCGCCGCTCGTGCCAGTCGTCCTCAACCCGCTGCGCGGCGACGATCGATCGGAACGCCCTGAGCGGGAACGATCGGCTCCCATCGGGAGTCGTGACGAGAACGTTGGGACCCTGGATCTGCGCCGGGAGTTCCACTTGACCCCCTCGGCCAAAAACCAACCAGTCGGCCCTCGCTTCGGTCGGCCACGGATCGAGCATGTTCAGGACGAGCAACGCGAGGAGCCAGGCCAATCGCATCGGACTTCACTCCCGGTTAGACTCGATCGGGTTCAGAGACTCGATCGGTCCGAGAGGATCGGGTAATCCAGCCAAACGTGGCAAGCGAACAACACGGCCGACAACGCTGAACCTAACATCCGATGATCGATCTTATAAAATGTAACGGTCGTGTGGTTTAGGATGGCCTACACCGAAGACGACTCCTGATGCTTTTTAAGTTCGTGGGACGGGCAAAGGTGGACGACCTTGATGAGGTAAACTTGAGTCTACTCGACGAGGACGACGAAGGTTACGTTTCCCGGTGACCAGTGCGCAACGACGTCGAGTGAGTTCCCCCGCCACGAGGCCGGCAGGAAAAGGCTCGTCGAGCACTATGAGATCACCACCAAGAGGTCGCGGACCCCTTCTCCGGCGCGATCGGTCCCTTGAAATCGACGACACGGGCGGTGAAGATGGGCTCAGGGCTGCCCATCCCCCAACTCCCGGTGACCGATGACCATCCCCGAATCGCCCAGGTACGGCCGTAAGCCTTGGCGATGGGCATCCCTGGCCCTCGGGCTGCTCGGCCTGGCTGGCGTTTTGACTTGGTGGTCGCTCGGCTGGCCATCGCCCAAACCTTGGCGGCTGTCCGTCGCCTTGAACACCTTCTACGATGCCGGCGAGGTGGCCTACTCCCCTGACGGCCGGACGATAGCCACCCCCGGCATTCGAATGATACCGCCCTTCGCCAAGGACTTCCCCAAGGGGCTCATCCCGGAGTACGGGGCCTCGCAAGGCATCGTCGAACTCCGGGACGCCGCGACCGGTGCGAAGGTGAAAGACCTGGGCTTCGATCCCCTCCACGGCGCGACGTCGGTCCGCCCGATCGTCTTCTCGCCCGACGGGACGCTCGTGGTCGCCGGCGATTGGTGCGAGCAATGTTCCCAGTCAACGCCCCTTCTGAAGGTCTGGGAGGTCGCCTCGGGCCGGTTGGTAGCGACGCTGGAACTGCCGACGGGCTCACCACGGGAGGTCTCTTTTTCGGGCGACGGCCGGATTTTCCTTGCCCTCACCGAGACCCAGACGGGCTGGCCGACGCCTCATCGGGTGTTGCGGTGGGAGACCGCGACCTGGACTCCGATCGAGGGGATGTCCATCCCCTTGAAAGGCGTCTACGCGACGGCTCTGGCCCCTGGTGGCGATCTCCTCGCCGCGACCCAACTCGGCGAGAATCCGGTCATCCTGATCGAGATCCCGACTGGCCGGGAGATGGCCCGGATCACGCCGACCATGCCACCCAACGTGATCGCTCCAAGCCCCAATCTCCGCTTCTCGCCCGACGGCCGGACTGTGGTCGCCGCAAAGCCCCTCGGCGAGGTGGACCTCCTCGACGTGCCGACGGGTATGGTCCGGGCCTCGATCCCCCGGGACAAGGATAGGCTGGACACCTTCCCCAAGATCGCCTTTTCGCCCGGTGGCCGGACTTTGGCCTTGGGCGACACGTACCTGCCCGCCGAGGATACGGGGTCTCGCCTCGCCCGCGCGCTCTATTCACTCATCGGCGTGAACATGCCGCAGCCGACCATCGTCGGCCGGGTGACATTCGTTGATGTGGCGACGGGCCGGCGGCAATCGGGATTCGACGGGGTGCAGTCCCGGCTTACTCGCCTGACCTTCTCACCCGACGGCCGGACGCTGGTGATTGACGGCAACCCGCCCGCAGTCGCGGCGGCGGGATCGGGGGTGACGGCGGGGTTGGCAACCGTGGCAGCCGGGCCGGATAACGCCAGGACATTGATCTTCTGGGACGTCCCGGTCGTCCCCTTGAAGTGATCAAATGACGCCAGCATTTCGGGGCGATTATCCGATCGCCCCGGGTCTTGACCTCATCGACCCATCGAGATCGATCGGATCGGGCAAAGACTGTCACTGCTCCGGGCGATGCGGCTTACGAAAGAAATCTCGGCGGGCGGCCGCACCCAGGGATCAGCGAGCAGGGCCCCAGGAACTCGTAGGCTTCCTGATTCGATTTAGCGTCCGATAATGAACCTTATGTTATCTCAACCGCTCGTAAGGCAACCTTGCGATGAGTGAGCTTGATCGATCCCGTTGGAACGCGCGATACCGCGAACATCGCGTTCCGGGAGTCGCTGACGGCGCAGTCAATCCCTTCCTGGTCGCGGCGGTCTCCGATCTGCCGACTACGGGGCGAGTGCTTGACGTGGCCGGTGGCGATGGCCGGACTGCGGTTTGGCTGGCAGGTCGAGGCTGGGACGTCACTGTGGCCGACATCTCGGCCGAGGCTTTACGACGCACCGAACTCCGGGCAAAATCAGCTCGGGTCCCAATCCGGACTTGCTTGGTGGATCTCGAAGTTGAGCCGTTTCCCGGTGGACCGTGGGACCTGATCGTGTGCGTGGCGTATCTCCACCGACCATTGTTCGAGGTGTTCGCCGCGGAGCTTGGTCGGGATGGGCTGCTGCTCGTGGTCCAGCCGACGATTCGGAACCTCGAACGGTTTGACCGGCCCAGCGAGCGGTACTTGCTCGCCGAGGGAGAGCTGGTTCGGTTGCTCGGCGGGTGGACGATTCTGCGGATCGAAGAAGGTTGGCGGACGATTGCTCCCGAGCGACACGAGGCTCGTTGCTTGGCTCGGAAACCGTTTTCCAGCATGAGGATCTGACTTGATGACCGACGAAGAATCGACTGTGAACCACCTCAAGGCGTTGGTCCGGGAGTTCTCGGTTGAGCGGGATTGGGTCCAGTTCCACCAGCCGAAGGACCTCGGCTTGGCGCTGGGGAGCGAGGTCGGCGAACTGCTGGATCTGTTCCGGTTTCGGACCGACGCCCAGATCGCGGCCAACCTCGATACCGCCGATGGGCATCGAGCCGTCGCCCACGAGCTGGCCGACTGCCTCTGGGCGGTCTTGCGCCTGGCCGACGTCTGCCGGATCGACCTGGCGGACGCCCTGACCGAGAAGGTCCGACTCGCCGGGTTGAAGTACCCGGTGGATCAGGCTTACGGCAAAAACCTCAAATACACCGCTTATCAAACCGAAGGGCAACGTCGGGACGACCTTCCTTGATGGCCTCGAGCGGTTAAACTGGGCGGATGAATGTCATCGTCGTCGTCTGCAACGGGTTTCACCTTGGGTTCCTTGGCCCTTATGGCAATAGCTGGATCGAGACGCCCCACCTCGATCGCCTGGCGACCGAGGGGATCGTCTTCGACAATCACTTCCCCGAGAACCTGACGACGCTACCCACCCGCCGGAGCTGGTGGACGGGGCGCTATGGGTTCGTCGACCCCGACTCGGGTTGGACGCCGCTCCGCCACGACGAGCCGATCTTGCCCGACCTCTTGTGGAACCAGGGGGTTCACTCCGCCTTGATCTCGGACGTCCCGCTGCTCCGGGAAGCCGGTCAAGGGTTCGGACGCGGCTGGGACGAC
>JAABUX010008434.1_pt1 | contig 11884 bp, 11 predicted proteins | sample 5561851 | NCBI WGS metagenome assembly JAABUX01 (sample SAMN10711883, study PRJNA513361) | rock metagenome | isolation source: Antarctica rocks | place: Antarctica: Victoria Land, Richard Nunatak red sandstone | collected 2016-01-03 | reverse complement strand
GGGCGTGGGGGCGTATGCAATACGCCCGAACCGCGCTGCCACCGGGCGTATGCAATACGCCCCTACGCCCACCTGGCCGGCCTGCTGCGAGAACGAAATGGCTCTGTTTCTCCCCGTGCGTCATTGACACGTCGCTCACCGTCCTCTACACTACCTCTCAGGATGATACGTGTAAAAAGACGCACGCGTCAAGATAAATCGCGCATAAACAGGCAAAGGACGGCTCCATGATGTTGCGAGAAGAGCGCCATCGCCGCGTCCTCGACGCCCTGCGGCGCGATGGCCATGTGGCGTCCACGGAGTTGAGCGCGGCGCTGGACGTGTCCGAGGACACGATGCGGCGCGACCTGCGCGAGCTGGGCGAGGCGGGACTGCTGCAACGCGTGCACGGTGGCGCGCTGCCGCTCACGCCCGCGATTATGGGTTACGTCGAACGACAGCATCATGCCTCGGAGGCCAAAGCGGCTATTGCCATTGCCGCCGCGAGGCTGGTGCGTGACGGACAGGTGGTTATCCTCGACGGCGGTACTACCACGCTGCAGGTAGCGCGTCAGTTAGCCCCCAATCTGCGCGCCACGGTCGTGACCACCAGCCCGCCGATCGCGGTGGCCCTGTCGGGACATCCCGGGGTCGAGGTCGTGGTGATCGGTGGCCGGCTGTACAAAGAATCGCTAGTCACGGTCGGAGCGGCTACCGTGGAGGCGCTGGCCATGGTGCGCGCCGATATCTGTCTGTTGGGCGTGTGTAGCCTGCACCCGGAGGTTGGGATCAGCGTCCTGGACTCCGAGGAAGCGTACGTGAAGCGCGCCATGATCGCCGGCGCCACCGAGGTCGTGGCCGTCGCCGACGGGGAGAAGCTGGGTACGGCGGTGCCCTATGTGGTCGGTCCCCTGACCGCACTGACGCGCCTTGTGACCGAGGCAAACGTGCCCGACGAGGCGCTGGCGCCCTACCGCGCGCGCGGCATCACCGTGCTGCAAGGCTGACAAGGGCCAACGGCTACCGCTACATCGGCTCGACGACGTTAATGCTGCCGGTGACGGTACGCGGAGCCGTACTCGATTGGGGCAGGAAGGGGACGTGCTGTCGCAGCCAGGCGGGCATCCAGCTCCAGGGATCGGGCCGCAGGACGGCGCCACCGGCGTTGACCACGACCACCCGGCCGCTGCGCGCGTCGACGGCGACCGCGGTCGGGTTGACGCCCACCGCTATCCGCCGCAGCAACGCTCCACTACGCGCGTCGAGCACGTTTACCCACCCCGCGCCCGCGGCCACGCCGTTGTCGTCGATGGGCGCTGCCTGTGTGACGAAGACGCGCCCCCGCGCGGGATCGACCGCCACTGCGCCCGTCACGCCGGCCGTGCCCGCAAAGGGGATCGCACGGAGGATATGACCGTCGCGGCCGTCGACCACACGCAGCGTCGTATCGCCGGTCACGTACACCTGTCCACTGCGCGGGTCGACCGTCAGGCCGTTGACATTGCCGCCGATGTCGATCCGTTGGAGCAGCTGCCCGTTGCGCGCGTCGAGGACGGACACCGTGTGCGGACCTCCCACGTAGACCCGATTGCGCCCGGCGTCGACGGCCAGGCCGGCGCTGTCCCACGATGTCGCCACTGTCGTGGTGCGGAGCACCGTGCCGCGCCGCTCGTCGAGCATGCTGACGCTGCCGTCGCCGGTGTTGACCACGAACATGCGTCCGGTGCGCTCGTCCGCGGCGACCGCGTGCGGTCGCTGGCCCACGGCGATACTGCGCAGCATGGCGCCGCTGCGGCTATCGAGGACACGGAGCGAGGCGTCGTCGTCATCGGCAACGAAGATTTTGCCGGCGCGCTCGTCGACCATCACCGCCCGTGGGTCCGGTCCCACCGGGACGGAGTGTACGACCGACCCGGCGGTGATGTCGACGGTGCTGAGCGTCCCAACGCCCGTGGGCATGCCGGAACTGTCGGTGACGCGATCGATGACCAATGCCCGCCCGGTGCGCGGGTCGACGGTGACGGCCCAGGGCCTCGTCCCCAACGCAAACGTATGGATCGCTTGCGCGGCCGCGTTCGACGGCGCCAGCGCCGCCACTATCGCCGTGACCGCCGCGCCGCCGCACAAGGCCAGTCCCGTTCCCACGACCAATCGTTTCCTGCGCATCGTATCCTCCCAGGTCTACAGTAAACGGCGCAGCCTGTCGGCCAGCGCCTGACTGGCGCGGTCGGGCGTGACGATCTCGATCTGCGCGGCGCCCGCCGCGCCGAGGCCAGGCTCGACGGCCCGGCGGATCTGCTCGAGCTGCCCGATGGAGCCCTGCGCCACCTCCGGCGTGGCGCCCGGCGAGCGCAGCATGGCGATGCCAACGGCGTCGACGGCCACGCGGTCGGTCCCGGCCAGGATGACACCGGGCCGCATGCGTATCCGTGCCAACCTGGGGGTGGCAGCCAGCGGCGCTCTTTACCGCCAAGATACACCCTTTTGTCCCATCGGTCTAGCGCGACCACGGTCTGTGAATGCTCGGACTGAGAGCGCGGGCCGCCCGCATCGGTGGCGTCCGTGGTGGTTGGTGCGCGCGTACAGGCTGTCGCGGACCAGGCGGGCGAGCTGCCCGCGCTCCCAGTCGTCAATCGTCCCAGGTCTTTTGCGCGCCAATGAGCATTCACAGACCGTGTTAGCGCGACGGACGACGCGGCAGACCCTGAACGACGCGGGCAGCGCCGCGAGATTGTGATGGCGCATGCCGCTGGCCGGTAGGCTTGACCCCGCGTCATGGCATCGTCTAGGTCGGTGCGCGGCCTATCTGCCGTCGGCGCTTTGGAAGCGGCATGATTGTTGCATCAGCCTGGTGACGGTACCAGCGACTCACCGCTAATAGATAGAAGGAAGGACGGCTACGCATGAGCAACGACCAGGGCGAGATCATCGAGCGCATCGTTCCAGGGAACCAGAGCAGACAGGGTAACATCGCGAGCGAGGGGACCGTGGGCGGCGCCCCGAGCGACCAGACGGCCACCGGCGGCATGAGCCAGAGCGGTCAGTCCGGGACGACCGAGCGCATCGTCATCGGCGGATCCGACGACACGATGTCCTCGGGCCAGACCGGCCAGACTATCACCGGTGGGCAGACCGTTTCGGGCGGGACGATGTCCACGGGACAGACCGTCTCGACTGGAACGGCGTCGACGGGTCAGACGAGCCAGACCGATGAGTACGCGGTCCAGGACGGCGACATCCGCGTGCCGGAGTACCAGGAAGAGCTCGTCGCGGGCAAGCAGCAGGAGCAGCTCGGCGAGGTCCACGTGCATAAGAGTGTGGTGGAGGAGCAGCAGACAGTCTCCGCGCCCGTGACGCACGAGGAACTGGACGTCGAGCGCGTGCCCGTGCATAACCAGGTGCAGAACGCGCCGGCCGACGCTTTCCAGGAGCGCGACATCAACATCCCGCTGCAGGGCGAGCAGTTGGTGGCCGGCAAGCAGGTCGTGGAGGCCGAGGAGGTGCGCCTGCACAAGCGTGACGTGACCGAGCAGGAGCAGGTCAGTGGTACTGTGCGCAAAGAGCAGGTCACCATCGACGGCCAGAACGTCGAGGAGACGCCCCGCAGCTAGCCGTTAGTGATTAGCCGTTAGCCATTAGCAGGCCGGGGTTGCCCAACATTGTTGGGCAACCCTGTTTTTCTCTATTTATAGTTATCGGGCTCCGATGGACCAGTCCATCGCCCAGGGAGTCAATGCCCTGCGTGGAGCCTCACGAGACATCGGCCGCCGCGAAGGCGCGCAAGGTGGCAGGCTGCACTACATCCTCTACCTCGACCGCACCGTTGGGATCGGTACGACGCACGATAACGCGCAACTCAGGCGCGGCCCACAGGAGGTAGAGCGACTCGGTGTCGGGAATGGCAATGCCTTCCTGTGCATGGCGCGAGAAATCGCTTATTGCCGTGAGCACCCCGTCGCGCTCGGTGGGAGTTACGCGGTCTAGCGCCGCTATGACATGGATCGGCAGTCCGTCGACCATACGTGTGTTCTCTTCGTCCCGTGGCTGCCAGGCCACTGCCTCCATCTGATGCCTCCCCTTCTTGTGTGCATTGGCTTGCTCTTATGCTACCATGCCTATCACAGTGGTTAGTGGCTTTCGGCGGCGAAGAACTCCTCGACCTGCTCGATGTGGTGGACCAGGCGGGCGGGCGGGAGGGCTTCGACGATGCGGCGGCCGTAGCCCTTGTGGGCGATGCGGCTGTCCAGCAGCGCCACCACGCCGCGATCGCGGCCGGAGCGGATCAGGCGGCCGAACCCTTGCTTGAGTTGCAGGATGGCCGTGGGCAGCATCAGGTCGTTGAACCAATCGCCCTCCTCACGCTTGAGCCGGGCCACGCGCGTGGCGATGATGGGGTCGTCGGGCACGCCGAAGGGCACGCGGTCGATCACCACCAGCGAGAGGGCCTCGCCCACCACGTCCACGCCCTCCCAGAAGCTCTTGGTGGCGAACAGCACGGTGTCGCCCTCGGCGCGGAAGCGCCGCAGCAGCTCGGCGCGCGGCAGTTCGCCCTGCTTCAGCAGCGGATACGGCAGCCGCTCGCACAGCTGCGTATAGGCCTCCTCCAGTCCCCGGTAGGAGGTAAAAAGCAGGAAGGCGCGCCCGCCGCTGGCGCGCACCAGCCGCTCGAGCTCGTCGCAGAGGGCCTCGGTATAGGCGGGCGTGGCGGCGGTGCGGAACTCGGGCAGGTGCGCCGGCACGTAGAGCAGGCACTGCGCGGCGTAGTCAAAGGGGCTGGGGGCCACGAACTCCACGGCCTCGGCGATGCCCACGGAGCGCCGGAAGTAGGCGAAGTCGCCCACCGCCAGCGTGGCCGAGGTGCAAATGACCGGTGTCTGTTTGAACAGCAGCCGCTCCAGGGGCTCGGCCACGTCCACCGGCGTCCACTTCAGCGTGGCCTCGCGCGAGCGGACGCCGAGGCCATACTCGACATAACGGACGCAATCCTCGTCGTGGATGCGCCCGATCACGCGGCTGTCCAGGGTAAGGCGGTCGGTCCACTCCAGCAGGCGCTCGTAGTGGCGGCTCTCCGGCGTGGGCTGCGTCAGGTCTTTGTAGGGGTTGTGCCGCACTAACTGCTCGTGGATCTCGTCGAGCGCCTCCGACAGGCGCAGCGCGGCGGCCAGCTCCTCGACCATGATAGCGCGGTTGCGCGCCGGGGCCGTCTCGAAGGGGCGGAAGAGGTCGTCCGCCAGCGTCAGCAACTCCGAGGCGGTGCGCGAGCCTGCGTGACGCTGCAGCAGGGCGCTCTCGACCAGTTCGGCGATGTCGCGCCGGCCCAGGCTGACGGTGAGGGCGTTGAGGGCGGCGTCTTCCAGCCGGTGCGCCTCGTCGACGATGATCAGGTCGCGGTCGGGCAGCAGGTGCGCGCCGAGGTCGCGCAGCACAAGGTCGGCCAGCAGCAGGGCGTGGTTGCAGACCACGATGCCGACGCGCTCGGCGCGGTCGCGCATGCGCTCGACGTAACAGTAGCCGAAGGAGGGGCAGGCGTTGCCGGTGCAACTGCGCGCGGTGGAGCTGACGCGGGCCAACAGGTCGCGCGAGGGCAGTACCTCCAGCTCCTCGAAGTCGCCGGTGCGCGTCCTGGTCGACCACTGTTTGAGAGCCTGATAGTCACGGTTGCGGCCGGACATGGTCTGGAAGGCGTCCTCGTGCTCGAAGTGGTCCAGGCAGAGGTAGTTGGCGCGGCCCTTGACCAGGGCAGCGGTGACGTCGCGCGGCAGGGCATGCTGCAGGAAGGGGATGTCCTTGGCCACCAACTGGTCCTGCAAGGCCTTATTGGCGGTGGAAACGATAACCTTCTTCCCGCTGTAGATGGCGGGGATGAGGTAGGCCAGGCTGTTGTGGGTCGGGATCAAAGAGTCGCCCGCCAGGTAGAGGTGACTCGTCGCCGTCACCTGAATACAACGGACCGGACGTGATGGCACGGGACGCACGGCGGTGATGTAGCGAAACCCGTTGCGGGCTGGCGAGTAGTTGTGCGAACGCTCATGGTGCGCCGCGACTTTGCGTGGCAATCGGAACATCTGATCGGTCGTCGTGAAGGTGATTGTATAGGCTGTCCCACACTCTTTGCCGTACAACCGCGCCGCCTTGGTCATTATCGATGGCCGATAGCCGAGGCTGAGGACAAGGGCATGGACATCGCGGGCGAGGCGAGGGTTGATCGATGTGTACTGTACCGCGCCATTTGGAGAGACAGTACCATCGGTGTCGAGCAGCCCGGCAAGCAAAGCGCGCCGTTGTCCCTCAGAGGAGCGCAAGTAGCATAACGGGATGTGCTTGTTGTTGAGGACGCCCACGTCGCGCAAAATGCCGATCAGCCCCGGCTCCCATCGACTGCGCGCGGGTCCAGAGGCCAGGTGCAACGAGTAGAGATATTTTGCCTTCAGCTTGCGGACAACGTACCCAGCGCCTTCGATCTCATGAACAAGCTCCGGATCGGCCGTTGTCAACTGGGCAGTGGCAGACGCCCCATCACCGAGCCATGTCCCAAGGACAAAAGGGTCCATGGGCAGCTCGGCGTCGGGCAGCTTGAGCGCCTGGGCCACCGGCACGGCATGGTTCAGGCGCGGCGTGGCGCCGATGTCTATCGTGAGCGTCGAGGCAAGAGCGCGGGTCGTGAGGCGTGAAAATGGCAAAGAGTCCGGTCTTCGGTCGTCGACATCCTTCTGGAGTCGTGAGAGCACGGAGGCGAGGAGGGCTGCTCGCGCATAGGAGCGTTGTTGACCCTTGACGACCGCAGGCACGACACCCTGCGTGGCGCGCCAAACGGAATAGCGATGTCCTCCCAGCAGTTTGACCGCCTCCGTGACAGAGATCATGTCTCCAGCGCATGTCGAGTCAAGCAGAGATTGTACGGCCTTGAGCGTTTCGGTATCCGCAAAGTTTTTGTGTCTTGGCTCTGCCTCACGCCGCCGACTTGCGCGTTTACGGTCGCTCCAGGTATGCGTGATCCATTCGTGCTCTTCATCGGCGACAAGGGTGGACCTGTCAGAGAACTCGATCTCGTAGCAAGGACGATCGTGCATGACGTCGAAGGCCTGCACGACCCTCGTCGGCACGCCGGTCTCATCGAAAACGGTGTCGCCCGCGCGCAGGTCGCCCATGCGCGTCCAGCCGGTCGGGGTCGCGATGGGTGTGTCGACATCCAGGGCTTTCCCGACCCCTGTTCCGCCCTCAACGACCGCGTGCTGCCGCGCCTCGATGGCCGCGGCGACCGTCTCGGCCATGGCGATCTGCGGCGGCCGCGCCTCGTAGCCCGGCAGGCGCTTGCTGATGACGCCGCCGGGGCCAAGGATGTCGCGCATCGAGTCATTAGCCATTAGTAATTAGCCATTAGCCGTTAGCTTGTGGACGAACGTCGTGAGCATCTTCCGCACTTGGGTTAGTTCCGTCGAAAGGTGCTCATACTGTGCGTCGGTTAGCATCTTGAGGTCGTGAACGAGGAGCAGGTGGTAGTCAAGCTCACTAGCTGAGCCCATCGAAATCGTCATAAACCGCGCTAACTCGGCTCTTGAGTCTCGTCCGCAACCCTCCGCGATGTTGGCTGGAATGGACGCGCAAGCACGCCGGATTTGGCTTTTCAGCCCGTATTCCTCGCCGCGTGGAAACTCGGACGTCGCGCTATAAACAGCCAGCGTAAGCTGATGCGCTCTGACCCAGACCTTCAGATCCCGGTAGTCCCGCACAAGCCCTCCCTTTTGACAGCTACGCGCTACCTCCCCCCAATCCTATCAGCTAACGGCTAATTACTAATGGCTAATAGCTAGGATGCCGTCCCATAATACCGATCCCCGAAGTCGCCGAGGCCGGGGAGGATGAACTTGTGGGGGTCGAGGGCGCGGTCGAGAGCGCAGCACCAGACGGGGACGTCGGGGTAGCGCGCGTTGATGGCTTGCACACCCTCGGGCGCGGCCACGATGCAGGCCACGCGCAGGTCGCGGGCGCCGCGGGCGGTCAGCAGCTCGAGCGTGGCCAGCGCCGAGCCACCCGTGGCCAGCATCGGGTCGAGGATGACCACGCGGCTGCTGCCCAGTTGGGAGGGCAGCTTGCTGTAGTACTGGTGGGCGATGGCGGTTGTCTCGTCGCGCTCCATGCCCACGAAGCCAACCTTGGAGCCGGGGAAGAAGTTGCGCACGGCGTCGAGCATGGCCAGACCCGAGCGCAGCACGGGCACGAACACAACGGTCTCCGCCAGTTCATAGCCGTCGGTCGTCTCTAGGGGTGTCTCGACCGGGATGCGGCGCAGGGGCAGGTCGCGCAGCACCTCCAGCGTCAGGACCTGGGCGGCGACGCGGCCGTAACGCTGGAAGGTCTCGGCGTCGGAGTCGCGGTTGCGCAGCTTGGTCAACGCCTGCTGAATGAGGGGGTGCCCGACGACGGTGACGGACACAGAGGGCTGAGTTTGGTCCTGGTCTTGTTCTAGTGTGGTCGTCATCGGCGTGTAGGCTCCTGCAGTATCCAGCGATAGATGGTGTCGGCCGCGTACAGTGGCGCGGGGTAGTAGAGCAGTTGCAGCGGTTGCGAGCGGCTAAACCGATCGTGGTCGGGCACCTCGAAGGTATAGCTCCCCTCCTCGTATCCTTTGTCCTGCAATACCACGGCTCGCAGGTGCGTGTGGGTGGGGTCGTAGGGCAGCGGCGGGTTCTTCTCGCCCTGACTGTCGTTGACGTAGAAATTGCAATAGAGGGGCAGCTGGCAGTTGACGTTGGGGATCAGGGGGTAGTCGCTGCCCGAGTGGTTCTCGAAGCGCAGCCGAACCACGGCGTAGACGTTGCCCTTGTTGGCTTGGTCGAGCCCACTTCCGTATGTATAGCTGACGCCGAGGACGGTGATGCGCACCCCGTTGTAGTCTCGCCACCCGCCGATGTAGGGGTCCCGGACCTGCGGCTTGGGCGTCGGAGAGGGCTGAGGAGCAGGCGTTGGATGCGTCGGGTTACGTGGTGCAATGACCGCGACCGGCGCCGAGAACCACCCCGGCTGGTTGAGGTAGAGGAGGATGATGGCCGCGGCGGCCAGACCCAGGCTCAAGGCGAGGCGCAGGGGCGAACGCCGCCGCCGGCCGAATCCGGTCCATTCGCGGTGGTGGCTATCCTCAGCCGGGCGCAGGGCGTCGCCGGACGGCCGATTAGGCGCGATGTTGCTGCTCATACCGGCATCGTACCAAAGTTGCCAGTTGCCAGTTGCCAGACAAGAGAAAATCCAGCAGTGCTGAAGCTATGACTGCCCACTGCCCACTGCCCACTGCCCACTGCCCACTGCCCACTAGCCACTAGCCGCCTGTTCCTTCTCGTGCCTGGGCAGCCTGGCGGTCCCGTTAGCGGCGCCGTCGGGGGTGTCTTTGGTGATGGAGCGCAGGTAGGCCATGAACTCGTCGCGGAACTCGGGACGCTGCAGGGCCAGGTCGACGTTGGCCTCCAGGTACTCCAGCACGTTGCCGCCGTCGTAACGCCGGCCCTGGAACTCGTAGGCGTAGACAACCTCGTGCTTGAGCAACATCGAGATGGCGTCGGCCAGCCAGATCTCGCCGCCCTTGGAGGCCCTGGTGTCCTGCAGGAAGCGGAAGATCTCGGGCGTCAGGATGTAGGCCTTGACTTGCGCCAGACTTGACGGCGATTCCTGGATCGACGGCTTCTCGATCAGCCCCTCCACCTTCCACACGCCGTCCTCGGCCTGCGTTCCTGTCTTAATCATGCCGTATTTAGGGTAGTCGCGCTCGGGGACGGTCATGGCGGCCAGCACGGAGCGCCCGTAGCGGTCGTAGACGTCGATCATCTGCTTGAGGCAGGGCGGGTCGGCCACCACGATGTCGTCCCCCCACATCACCGCGAAGGGCTCGTCGCCGATCACGTCCTTGGCGCACAGCACGGCGTGGCCGTTGCCGAGCGGCTGCGGCTGGCGCACGTACACGAAGTCCACCAGCTCGGCGATGCGCTTGATCTCCTCCAACTGTTTCTGCTTGCCCGCGTCGGCCAGACGATGCTCCAACTCGAACGAGCGGTCGAAGTGGTCTTCGATGGCGCGCTTGCTCTGCCCGGTGATGATGACCACCTGCTCGATACCCGAGGCGGCCGCCTCCTCGACGATGTACTGAATGATGGGCTTGTCGACGATGGGCAGCATTTCCTTGGGCTGCGCCTTGGTTGCCGGCAGGAAGCGGGTTCCCAGTCCCGCCGCGGGGATCACGGCCTTGCGAATGGGCATGCGATTCGACTCCTTAGTGGGGGATGTGCTGGCCACGACGGGCCACATCGCTGGCCCCGCGCCTACACGCGCGGACGGCCCTTCTGCCTGGCATTGTACCGTGGCGACGCCAGCTTTGTGCAAGTCGCCCCCCTTGTACCCCGGCCGAACCGCCTTACACGGCTCTCAGCAGGCCGCGCCCCTTCCCGAGCAGCCCACCGACGCCCTCCAGCGGGACCGCGCAGAGCGGGCCCAGTAGCAGCAGGATGGAGCAACCGTCCAGGTTGTCCTGGACCGTCCAGGCTGCCACATCGCGCATGCTGCTGTGGCGCGGATTGTCAAGCAAGCGCCTGCTCCTACTCCTTTGGTTCCTATGACGCCCGCGCGAGGGCCAGCGGCGGTTGGCGGCGCCGGAGGGCGACCGCCAGGAACGAGAGCGCGTAGGCCGCGACGACGGCCAGTAGCAGCAGGTGGTAGCCGACCTGCAGCGAGAGGTACTCGAACGCGCCGCCCACAAAGGCGCCGAGCAGGTTGGAAGCGAAGGACACGTCCGGCGTGACCGTGTCGCCGAACAGGCGCCCGAAGATCAGATTGGCCAGCAGGATCGGCGAGAACAGCACGGCGCAGCCGAGCGCGTAGCGCAGGATCAGACTAGGGACCAGCAGGTCGTGCATCGGCAGGATCAGGTTGACCGCCAGGGTCACGGCGAGGCCCAGGTAGAGCAGGCGGATGTCGAGGCGGTCGCGCAGCAGCGCCGTGAGCAGGTTGGCCAGCAGCACCGTGAACAGGATGCCGATGATGACCAGCGCGTTGACCAGCCAGGTCGCGCCGAACAGCAGCGAGAAGTTGACAATGCTCTTGGACTCCAGGAGCAGGAAGGCCAGGCCGGTCAGGAAGAGGGGCGGGTCGACCCGGCGCAGGCCCGTTCGCCCCAGCGAGAGGGCGACCGCCGCGGCCGCGAAGGCCACCACGAGCGCGACCGCCTGCACGTAGATGTCGGGGATACCGGCGTTGGGCAGGTACAGGAACGGCCAGTCGTCGGTCGCGTCGTCGATGCCGGCCTGCCCGCCGATGCGGTGCGCCGCGTATTGGGCCGCGGGCAGCGTGTTCAGACGCGGCCCGTCCATCAGCACCGCGCTGGTCGCCGCGGCGTTGTAGAGGCGCGCGTACGGCTCCTGCCCCGCGAACGCATAGGTTAGCATACTGGCCAGCTTATGCACCAGCCAGGGCTGCCGGTAGTAGTTGTAGAGCACGAGCACGCCGTTGAGGTTGAGATGCCGGCGGGCGGCCTGGAAGGACTCGCGCGTGAACAGGTAGCTCTCCAGGCGCAGGTTGGCGAAGCTGGAGGTCAGCGCCAGCGAGTCGGGCAGCGCGAAGACGATCAGGTCGTACGTTCCTCCCGTTTGTTCCAGAAAAGCGCGGCCGTCGTTGACCACGACGTGGACCGCTTTGTTCTCGTAAGGGCGGTCGGGGTGCAACCGCCGGCCGATGTCGTAGATGGTGGGGTCGAGTTCGACGGCAGTAACGTGGCGGATGCCGTTGTGCAGGGCCACATCGGCGTCGGTGCCCGAGCCCGCGCCGATGATCAACTCACGCGCCGTGGAGGGAAAGTGGAAGGTCTGGAACGGAGCCAGGTAGAAGCTCGTGGCGTCCACGCGCAGCTTGTAGGGACCCAGACCCT
>JAABUX010008432.1_pt1 | contig 11886 bp, 8 predicted proteins | sample 5561851 | NCBI WGS metagenome assembly JAABUX01 (sample SAMN10711883, study PRJNA513361) | rock metagenome | isolation source: Antarctica rocks | place: Antarctica: Victoria Land, Richard Nunatak red sandstone | collected 2016-01-03 | reverse complement strand
CTCTCGTTGATGTTAGGACAAGGCAGCCAACACGACGACGCCGCGCTCGTCGGACAGATGTGCATCCTTTTCATCGCCGCCGACGAGGCCGCGCACAACGCGCTGACCTGGCTCCTCTTCCTGCTCGCGCAGCATCCCGCCATCCTAAACGACCTGCGCGACGAGCTCGATGGACAACTGCGAGGCGCGGAGCCGGCGGTCGAGAACCTCGACGCGTTGCCCCTGCTCGACCGCGTCGTCAAGGAAGGCATGCGTCTGCTGCCGCCCGTCGTGTACGGCATCAGGCTCGTGTCCGCGCCGTGCGATCTCGGCGGCTACGCACTCCCGCGGGGCGCGACCGTGTGGTTCAGCCACTACGTCACGCATATGCTCCCCGACATCTACCCGCAGCCCAAACGGTTCTTGCCCGACCGCTGGGATGGGCCGGCCCCCTCCCCCTCCCCCTACGCCTACCTGCCGTTCGGCGCCGGACCGCGCGCGTGCATCGGCTCGTTGCTCGCGCGCATGGAGATCAAGATCGTGCTGGCCATGATCCTGCAGCGCTACACGCTCACCCTAGCCGACGGCGCCACGATCGACCGCCACGTCACGGTCACAATGGCGCCTAAGAACGGCATGCCCATGCGGGTCGGCCGCCGCGCCGATCGACCAACCCGCACGATAGTCCGCGGCACCATCCGCGAGATGGTCGAATTTGTGTAGGCGTCGAACTGCCGCGCCACGTCTGCCATCACCCAATCATAAGGAGGACGCTTGTGGCCGTCGCAACATACTATCCGGGCGAGACGGATGTAGCTGTACGGGTGCGCCGCGTGCCGAGACTGCAGGCGCGGGAGTCATGTCGCGCCCTTCAGACGGGCGCAACGTTCTTCCATCGTTGGGACTGGCTCGCCACGATGTCCCGCGCCCTCGACAAGCACTTCCTGCCGCTCGGTGTCTACCACGGCGACGCGCTCGTTGGCCTGGCGCCGCTGCTGGTCAAGCGCGTCGGCCCCTACAAGAACGTCAACTGGGCGCCCTTCCCCTACCTCGGGCCGCTCATTCCCGCCGCTCTGTGGCCGCACGCGTTGCAGGCGCTCGACGACTACCAGCGGCGCAACGGCATCGGGCTCGCCGCGTTCGGCTTCGCGCCGGACGCCGCGGTCGACGAGGCCGCCTTGCGGGCGGCTGGTTACGCGGTCCACACGGATACGACCATGGTGCTGCCGCTGGCCGGGCGCAGTGAAGAGGACCTGCGGGCGGGGATGACGTCGCATGGGCGAAAGAACCTCAAACGGGCCGAGCGCGGCGGCGTCGAGATCAGGGTGTCGACGGAGTCGGACATCAAGGATGAACTGCCGGCGATCACGGAGGAAGTTTTCGCGCCCCGGCAGCAAGCGCCGCCCTATCCGTCCGCGGCCGCCCACCTGTTCTGGGAAAGCTACCACGCCAACCCGGAGGTGCGCATGGCCACGGCTTACTACGACGGCGAGCCCGCGGCGGTCTCGATCACCATCGGCGATGGGCGCCGCGCCTATTTCTGGCAGGGCGCCGGCCGTCACCGCTTCCGCAACGCTAATCCCAACGCCGCCGTCTATTGGGATGGCATCCTGTGGGCGCGGGAGCGCGGCTACGCCGCGCTCGACATGGTTGGCACCCCTGACCCGGGCATCGCCTACTACAAGTCCACGTTCGGAGCGGTCGAAACACCCTACCTGGTGGCAGCCCGCGTGAACTCCCGTCCGGCGGCTTGGGCGCGCCACGCGCATGAGCGGGCCAGGGGTTGGTGCGGGACATTAGCGCGTCCGTAGCAGGGCAATCGCATCTACATTATTGGCCTTGAGTAGCCGAAATCTAGGCTGTCGTGCGCCAGTAACGCGTCATGCAATGGATACTATGGAGGTCTTCCTGTCGACGGCCAGCTCGCTGTAGATACTCTGCAGACGGTCGGCCCAGACGGGGGCGCCGTAGGCGGCGCGGACGTGAGCCTGCCCCGCCAGCGCCAGCCGCCCCGCCCCCGCCGGGTCCGCCAGCACCTCCCCGATCACCGCAGCCAACGCCGCCGCGTCCCCCGGCGCTACCAGTCGCCCCATCACCCCGTCCTCTATCACACGGGGGATGCCGCCGACCGCCGTCGCCACCACCGGCCTGCCCGCCGCCATCGCTTCCAGCAGGGCTAGGGGTAACCCCTCCCAGAGCGAGGGCAACACGAACAGGTCGGTCGCGGCGAGCAGCGCCGCCACGTCACGGCGCTGTCCCAGCAGCGTCACATGACCCTCCATCCCGCAGTTGGCGATAGCGGCATGCACCGCCGGCGCCGCCCTATCCGGCCGCCCCACGATGGCCACGCGCAAACCAGGGTGGGCGGGCAGCAGGTGCGCCGCCGCCTCGACGAGGTGGACGTGGCCCTTGGGGGGGAGTAGGTTGCCGACGGTGAGCAGAAGCGGGCCGGGGGCGTCGCCGAGCAGTTCACGGCGGCGCGCGGCGACGAGGGCCGGGTCGGCGCGCGCGAAGGCATCCGTGTCGATGCCGTTGGGGATGTCGACGACCTTACGGGGGGGCAGGCCAAGCTCGCCAATGGCCACCGCCTGCACTTCCGGCGCGCACGCGATCACCGTGTACGTCCCCCAGCGTAAGGCCCCGTTGAGTCCCCTCTGCTTGAACTGCGCATAGCCCGCGTGCTCGTCGCGCACGTTGTGCAGGGTGGCCACGACGGGCCGGCGGGTCAGCGCCCCGGCCAGCGCGCCGACCGCGTTCGCGTACGTCAGATGCGTGTGCAGGACATCGGCGTTGTGGCGCCGCGCGAGGGCGGCGAGGCGCGCGACGTGACGCGGGTCGTGCCCGGCCTTGGCGGCGACGCTGTAGAGCGGGATGTCCAGCGCCCGCAGGTCCCGCTCGATCGGGGTATCCGTGAACGGGGCCAGGCTGCACACGCGCAGGTCGTAGCGATCCCGGTCGATATGGCGCGCCAACGTCACCAGGAGTTGCTCCGCCCCGCCGACCACGAGCGAGTTGATGACCTGCAGCACACACAGCCGGCGGGCGGTTGGCCGCGTCGTGCTGATGGGCCGGGCTGTTCTCTCCGATAGAGTTGTGGCTGTCAAGAAGCTGCCTCCTGATGTCTATGCGCGTATGTATCGCCCGGGTGTTCGTGAATGTCTTCATTGTCGTGCTGGCGCCGGCCGGCCGGCAGGCCTACGCCCCTGCCGTCGCCCGCGGCGTGCGGCGTCCCCGCATCATAAGGGCGCGGACGGTCGAAGGCGGAAGGAAAAACGGGCGAGGGGATGGGGGCGCCCTCCGCGGGAGGGTTGAGCACGCCGTCCTCTCGGTAGCCCGCGCGGACCCCAGCCGCGCGCCAAAATCGGCGGCGCAGTCGCGGATCGAGGCCGAGGGCGACGCCGCCGTAGGCCAAGCTTCCCGCCACGCCCTGCAGGGCGAGAGTCATGAGGGGGGCCGCGCGGCGCCCCGCGACGAGCGATGCCAGGGCAGAGGAGCCGAGCAGAGCTAGGCCGGCCAGCGCCGCGACGCGCAGCGCGCCGACGATGGTCGCCATATCGAGATCCAGGATGCGACGGATGAGCCAGAAGCGGGCCACGCTGTAGGGAATGGCCACGGCGACCTGGGCGAGCGCGACGCCGACGAAGCCGCCATGCAGGGCGCCCACGAGCAGCGCGGGGAGGAGCACCGCCAGGTGGACGATGTCGAGTTTCCACTGGATGTCGGGGCGGCCGGTCGCCTTGTAGATGTCGCCGGCATTCCACCCCACCGCATAGATTGTGGCGTACAGGGCGAGGGCTTGCAGCGCGGGGACGGTGGCCCACCACGCCGGGCGGTAGAGCGCGTGGACGAACGCCGGCGCCGCCACATATAGCCCCAGGCCCAGGGGTGCCAGGACGAGCGCGCTGTAGCGCAGCACCGTCAGGTATCCTTGTCGCAGCCCCGCTCGATCGCCCTGGATCGCGGCGTAAGCGGGGAAAAAGACGCGTGAGAGCGCGATCGATAGGCTCAGGGTGAGCATCTGCGGAATACTATAGGCCAGCGTGTAGAGCCCGAGCGACGCGCTGCCGAGCACGCGCCCGACGATCAGGTAGTCTCCGTTGTAGATGATCACGCCAAGCAGACTGATCAGCGTAATTTGCAGGCCGTAGCCGAGCAGGCGCCGCGCGGAGTCCCGATGCAGGCCGAGCCGCGGCCGCCACGGGAGCAGGAGCCAGTTCGCGCCCGTCATCGCGGCCACCCCGGCGAGGTGTCCCCAGACGAGGCTCCAGTAGCCGAGTCCGTGGAGGGCGAGGCCGATAGATACGGCGCCCTTGACGGCGCCCTGCACGAGGTCGGGCAGGAAGCCGCGCCCGAAGCGCAGGCGCTTCTGCAAGAGCGCGCCATGCACACCGCCGAGGCCATAGAGGATGAAGCTCAGGCCAAGCGCACGCGTGAGCGTCGTGACGCGTGGATCGTGGAAGAAAGCCGCCGCGAGCGGGCCCAGTAACCAACAGAGGACACAGAAGGCAAGGCCGCTGGCGACATTCAAAGTGAACGCGTCCCCGGCCTCGTCGTCGCCCACGTCCTGGCGGTAGATAAGGGCAGTGGTCACGCCGAGATCCTTCATCACGTCGAGCAGGCTGATCGAGAGCAGGGCATAGCCGACGAGGCCGAAGTCGCGCGGGGCGAGCAGACGGGCCAGCGCGAGCGTGCTCAGGTACACGAGCCCCTTGCTGATGATGAATGACCCATAGGAGAGCATACTCCCGCGCAGCAACCCCTTGCCCATGCTCGACGTCATAACGGCCGTCCCGTCGCCGTTCCCATTGTTAGGGAGGCGGTGAGCGTGGGGCTCGTAGCGAAACGCCGCTCATCCGCCCCGCGATCCACCAATGCGGCCGCCATGCTGAGGCCGACCAGGACCCACAGGTAGCGCGGGTAGGCCGAGGGCAGGAAGATACACCCGATGAGGTAGGCCGCCAGCGCGAGCAGGCACGAGGTGGCCAGCCCGTCAACGACGCGGTCGCCGGCCGTCAACGCGGCGCTGCGCCGTCGCCACGGGGCGCGCAACGCGAGGAACATCGCGGCCCCAAACGTGACGAGGCCGGGTAGCCCCGTCTCCGACGCAATCTGTAGATAGAGATCGTGCGCGTGCGAGGCGGCCGAGGGCACGTTCAGGCGCAACGCATAGGGGACGTACGTGTCCGGGAAGTTTTCCGCACCGACCCCCGTCAGCGGATGATCATCGAACATGGCGACGGCCACCGCGAGAGAGCCGGCGCGATCCTGAAGCGCCGCGTCGGCCCGCGCCGATGTCGGCGCGGCGGTACCAAGAGAGCCTATGCGGTCCCAGAACGACTGCGGGGCCAGCGACGCTAACGGCGCCAGCGCCACGAGGGTCGCGATCACATAGGACCGGCGCACACGCGCCAGTGGAACGTAGAGCATGGCGACCACGGCGAGGACGACCGCGTCCCCGCGCGAGTAGGTCAGCACCAGCCCGGCCGTTAGCAGGAGCGCCGACACCACGGCGACAGCCCGCAGAAAGGCGCCGTGTTCGTCGCGGGCGCGGACGAGCGCCAGAGGGACCAGGGCCACTAGGATCAGGCCATAGAAGTTGGGGTCGCCGATGGGGCCGGCGCTACGCTCGCTGTTGCTCTTGATAGTGATCTCGCGCACCGGCGCCTGGGCCAGGCCCCCGTAGGTGTTTCCGTACGTGTGTGTCGCCGCCTGCAACACGCTGAGCCCCGCGAGGAGGGCGCCGGCTATGATGATTACCCAGATAGCAAGTCGTAGCCGCTGCGGCGTGTCGAACGTTTCCACCATGACGTAGACAATCAGGAGATCTTTGACCAACTCCGTCGCCGCCGCGACACTGGACGCGGGGTTCGGCGCCCAGATCGCCGAGGCCCACAGGACCGCGGCGTAGAGGCCGAGCGCGGCCCAGAGCCCGCGGTGGGCGTGCAGGCCCCAGGAGCCCCCGCTGTGCGTGCGGCGCACAAGGGTCGCCGTGGCCAGGACCAGGACCAGCGGCTGCGTGATCGACGGCAGGCCATGCTGGGCAATCCCCACGTCGGAGAGGCGCGTGTAGCTGACGAAGAGGAGCAGCAGGCCGCCGGCCATGGGCAGCCGCTGGTTAATTGCCCGGCGGCGTCGCCACACGATAGGGCCGGCCAGGACGGACGCGGCGACGAGCAGCAGGATACCGGCCGCGGGCGCGCCGCCAAAGGCGCCCAGGGCCAGGGCGCCGGCGAGCCAGAGCATGGCGGAACGGAGGGGGCGTTCGGCGATGATGCGCGAAGCGCGACCGATGGTTATACGGCCCGGCGTGACGTGACTCAGGGGCGGCGACGGAGACATGCGCACCCTACTGCCCGTGCCCATTAGCGCCTGCGAGCTCGACATCCGTGTCCTCGACAGGGAGCAGGTCGTTCAGGCGCCGCAAATTATGCGGGGCCAGCTGCTGCGACATCGCGGGCGCCGGCAGCGTCGGTACAGCAGGCGCCGACGGGGCGGGCTCCAATGGGGCGGGTTCCGGCATTTCCTTTGGATCCACAGGGTTCGTAGAAACGCGCGGGACGCCAGGAACACGGAGTGTGCCAGAGATGCGTCGCATGCCAGGCACGCCGGCGGCGGATAATGGGACGCGTAGCGACAGGGCCGCGGCGGCGAAGCCGGCGATGAGGCCGGCTACAAGGGCGTAGAGGGCCTGCTGCAGTGGTTTCGGTTGCACCGGACTGGGGGGCACGGGCGCCTGGTCCAGCGGTTGCAGCCCGAAGACGCGAAAATACTGCGACGTCGCCATGCCGACCTGGCGCGTCAGCCGGTCGGCCAGCCGCGCGGTGGTCTTCGGGTCTGGACCGATCACGGAGATCTGCAGCACTGTCGTCTGCGGTAGCGTCGCCGCTTTGACGGTGTACAAGGTCAGGGCGCGGGGCGCGAGGCCAAGGGTCCCGCCCGCCTGCTCAAGATAGTGACGGCTTTGGGCGAGTGAGGCAAAGGTGTCGGCCAGGTTGCCGTAGGTCAGGAGCCCGACCGAATTTGTCGTGTCGCTCGCGTTTTGGGCGATAGGGTAGGCGAACGTCGTCGCCGAGGCCTGGTACAGGCGCCGCTGGGCGTGGGTATAGACCAGGGAGCCCGCGACGGCAAGGGCCACGGTCGCCAGCGCCAGCCACCAGCGATGCTTCATGACGTACAATACGTAAGGCCAACTCATAGTGCGTCTATCCCCCAACCGTTCTTTGATTTGTTGCCTCAGTGTCGATGACCATCGTCCCCCGCCGCCATAGCCCGAACAGCCTATCGGCGCACGGCGAGACCGACAGCTCAGGCTATCTCTGTCTCCGCGCCGAGCTCGGCTACGAGAGCGGCGCCGGTCGCCGCGCACAGCAGTTCGTGGAGCACGCGCACGTTTCGCCGCAGGTCGAAGTCCCGCCGCGCGCGCGCGCGCCCCTCCATCCCCAGGCGTCCGGCCAGCATGTCATCGCCCGCCAGCCGCGCGACCGCGGCCGCCAGCGCCTCCGCGTCACCCGGATTTACCAGCAGCCCGGTCACGCCATCCTCCACCAACTCGGGGACCGCGCCGGCGCGCGTCGCCACAACCGGGACCCCCGTCGCCATCGCCTCCATGAGACTCACCGGAACACCCTCCATGTCACCATGGCCGGCGTCGATGCTTGGGAGCACGAAAAGCGACGCCCCATCCAGCGCTTGCCGCACCTCGTCCTGCGGGCGCGCCCCGCGCAGCACGACACGCCCGCCCAGACTCGCGGCGGCGATCTGCCCCTCTAGGTCGGCGCGTAGCGGGCCGTCGCCGATGATCTCGCAGCGCAGGTCATAGCCACGCGCCACAAGCAACCGGCAGGCCTCGACGAGGTGCGTCAGCCCCTTGAACGGGACTAACCGCGCCACCGACACCATCCGCACAACGGCCCGGCGTTCCGGCCCGTCGCCCGCCGTGGCCGCGACATCCGCATAGCTCCTATCGCGTTGCCCGTACGCCGTGGTGTTGACGCCGCAGCGCACGACACGCACGCGCGCCAGGTCGGCCGGCGCCACGAGAGGGGCGATGTAGCGATCGCGCAGCAGGCGCGAGATGACGACCGCGAAGGCCGCGCGCCGCACTTTCTCGCCAAGCATCGCCCGAGTGCGATAAATGTCGTGCGCGTGCCCCGTAAAGCTGAAGGTGACGCCGGCGAGACGGGCGACCGCCAGGGCAGCCACGGCCGGGTGGAGGGCGAAGTGGGCATGCACGTGCGCGACACCACGCGCGCGCGCCCGGCGCGCCCACAGCGCCGCCCGCGCGACGGCGAAGAGGCCACGCCCGAGTTCGCCGGGGCTGCGCCACAACTCGCGTATGGCGACGCCATAGAGGGCAAGCAGGGTCCAGGGAGCCTTGGCCATCCACGCCAGGTTGGCCCGCGCGATCGCGCCGGCCGTGTCCCGCCGGTCGAGGCGATGCAACCAGCGCGCCACCTCTGGGTGGCGCACGGCCTCGGTATGGTGAATGAACGGGTATACGTCGATCCGCCACCCTAACTCCTCCAGCACGTCCATCTCGCGTAGGATAAAGGTCTCGGAAAGCTTGGGGAAACGCGAAACGACGTAGGCGATGCGCCGGGGATCGCGGGGCGGCGGGGACGCGCAGAGTGGCCGAAGGACGCGCGGCCTGAAGAAGTGGGTCATGAGGCGGTCTCCAGGACGGGCTCCGCCATGCAGGCCACCTCTCGGTGCGCGGGGCCAAGCGAGCCGTGCAGGCGATCGGCAGGCCGCGGCGTCAGGAACACCGGCAGAGCCGACAGGAAGCCGATGCCGTGGCTCAGGTGCAGGGTCGCGAAGGCGACCGGGAGGAGCGGCGCGTAGCGCGGCCCACGCCGTCGAGCCGTGAATGCGCTCGCGTTGACGAGGCCCACCCCGTACATGGCCAGCACGCTGACGAGCGCCTTGCGCGCGCGAAACGAAAACAGCGCGGCGACGGCGAGAAACACGATGAGGAGCACGACGAGGGCCGGCGCGAGCGCGCGCGGCGATGGCAACGTGCCGTGCTTGTGCAAAATCTTCGCCTTGGCGCGTCCGTAGCGCACATATTGTTTCGCCAGGCGCGGCAGGGAGTCCCGGCAATAGTATTCCGTTTCAACCGACGGCGTGACGCATACACGGCCACCCTGTAGCTGGATGCGGTGATCGAGCTCGGGGTCTTCGCCGATAGGGAATCGCTCGTCGAAACCGCCGAGGCGTCGCAGCGCCTCTCGACGGTAGGCCCCGAAGGCGACCGTGTCAATGTCCTGCTCCCGCGTCGTGTAGCGGAAGCGCGCCGTCCCGACGCCGAACGGGCTCGACGTGGCCAACGCGATGGCGCGCGCAACATAGGTTCGGCCCGTGGCGCGCATCACCCCGCCGACATGGTCGGCGCCCGAGCGGGACAGATATGCGACGAGGCGCCGCACGTGGTCCGGGGCGACGACGCTGTGGCCGTCGATCCGGACGACGACCTCTCCGCTCGCGGCGGCCAGGCCAATGTTCATGGAGTAGGGGATGAGTTTCAGGGGCGACGACAGCGGGCGAACCCGCCCGTCCTCCCGGGCTAACGATCGCACGATCTCGCTCGTGCGGTCGGTCGAGGGGCCGTTCACGACGATCACCTCGATCAGCTCACGAGGATAGTCCTGCGCCAGGACGGCGCGCACGCACGCCTCGACATCTCGCTCCTCGTTGAGCACTGGGATAACGATCGAAACGGTCGGCCGCGACGCGCACGGTTGTATCGTCGCACGCTTTCGCAACACCGGCAAAGCACTAAGACACTCATCGGTAACCACACCGTCCTCCTTGCGGTAATTCACGCGGTAGTAATTTATGCGACCTCCTGCGCTAACGACGTAGGCGGCGCGGGGAGGGACGGCCGATCGGACAGCCCGTCCCCCTCGTCATCCACCGAGACAGCGGCTCCCTCCGCCGTAAGACCACCGGAAACGTCGGCAATGACATCGCGGAACATGGCCTCGCCACCAATGCCCTGGCTTGTTGGGATCAGCGCCGTGACGGTGGCCAGGACGATCTTGATGTCGAGCCACAGGCTCCAGTTGTCGATGTAGAAATTGTCGAGCTGCGTACGCTCGACAATCGACGTGTCACCGCGCAGGCGGCTCACCTGCGAGAGTCCGGTGATGCCGCCGCGCAGGCGATGGCGCTCCGCGTAGCGCGCGATCCTTTGAGTGAACAGTTCGACGTAGCCTTCCTGCTCGGGGCGCGGGCCGACCAAGCTCATGTCGCCACGCAGGACGTTCCAGAACTGCGGGAGTTCGTCGATGCCCAGCTTGCGCATGAATCCGCCGACGCGCGTGTGACGGGCAGCCGACGCACGATCCTCTCCGTCGCGCGACGCACGCATCGAGCGCAGCTTGTACATCGTGAAGGGCTTCCCATCCACCCCGACCCGTGTCTGGCGGAACAGGATCGGCCCCGGTCCTTCGATCCGGATTGCCAGCGCCGCCAAAGCGACAAGTGGAAGCGCAACGAGCAGCCCGAGGCTGGCCACGACGACATCGACGATGCGCTTTACAGCCAGTCCGAGCAGCAACCCGCTCGTTTCAAACTGCAGGAGAGGTATGCCGCGTACGTCGAATAGGCGCGTGTTGGGCGGGGTTACCTCAAACAGACGCGGCACCAGGCTGACCTGCAATTGCGGCAAACCCTGGCACACCCGCAGAAGCTGGATGCGCTCGCTGTCCGGCAAGCGGGAGAAGGCGAAGACGACATGGTCGACGTTATGATGCTCGACCATGCGCTCCAGGTCTGCCCCCCGGTAGATGGGGAGAGCAAGCACCTGGCGGACGCCCCGCCCGTATTCGTGGTCGTCCACGAAGCCGACGACGGTGATGCCGAGGTCGTGATACTTGATGAGTGTCGCGGCGAGGCGTTGCGCGATAACGCCGGCGCCCACGATCAGCATGCGTGACTGAGCGCGCGACCCGAGCCGGCGCACCGCCGTTTGCGCGGTCGAACGGGTCGCGACGCGACACAGGATGCTCATGGGTGCGAGGGTGCCGAGCAGGGCAAGGCGCGTGTTGTCGGCGCCAAGGAGCCCCAGGAGGATTAAGACAAGGGCGCTTCCTTGTAGCATCGTCGAAAGCACCACCGGTATGTCGAGCAGGGCAGCGCGGACGAGCATCTGCCGGTACAGGCCCGCGCCCACCCCGAGCGCCACCCAGACCGCCCCGCACAGGACGCTGAGCGCTAGGAGGACATCGAGGTTGGCCGTAGGACGAAATGTCAGGGTTAGTGTCACGGCAAGGAGCATCGCGAGAAGATCGGCGACAACCGTTGTTACTAGCAGGGCGACATAGGCGTGCCGGCGTATCGCCCCCGTCTTCCCGAACGTCATTGTCCGAGCTACGACAACCCTATTGCCGATCATCATCGTCGCATCCCCCTATCGCCATGCCCCACCATGTGCTCCGCGCGGCTTCCGCTGTCCCACTAATAGAATCGTCCTTTTTTTTGCTCGGCAGTATGCCCTATTTGGGGGGGATTACATCATCCATTCAGGTAAGGACAGGTGACGCCAACGCACAGGCGAGGGGTCGTGCCCACACACCATGGGTAGTACACCTTGGCTGGAATCTCTTGGCGGTCTGTGTGGTTCGCCGAGACAAGCCAGTGCCCGTCATCTGCCATGCGACGCGGGTCTCAGGCCAGCCCTAACCGCCGGGGTAATTGCGCCAAGTTGTACTAAGGGACGTGGAAATAGATACGTATACCACTCTCTCGACTGAGAGAGCCTGAGCTGAGCGCCATAGGCGGGATAGGCAAGTATTTCGACGTCCCTAATACTACAACGTTAGGTTGGCGCGGCGCGGCGTAGACTGGGGGGAGGAGGAAGGCCCATGATCGCCGCCTACGCTCCCTTGGGTGCGCCGCCCTCGGCGC
>JAABUX010008430.1_pt1 | contig 11890 bp, 16 predicted proteins | sample 5561851 | NCBI WGS metagenome assembly JAABUX01 (sample SAMN10711883, study PRJNA513361) | rock metagenome | isolation source: Antarctica rocks | place: Antarctica: Victoria Land, Richard Nunatak red sandstone | collected 2016-01-03 | reverse complement strand
GTCCTCGACCTCATCGCGCACGCCGAGGACTACCGGACCGACTACAACACCGTCCGCCCGCACGAGGCCCTCGCCTGGAACCGACCCCACGACGTCCACACCGGCGTCGCCGACCCCCTCGTCCCCACTTCCCAACGCCCCTACCCCTGCCAACTACTTGACGCGGGACACGCGAGGCGTGCTTCCCTCTGGGCGAAGACAACTTCGGGCCGTGGCCGAGGGGTCTGCCGGTGCAGATCCACGGCATGGACCACGACCAGTTCTTCGCCCTCGAGGGCGACCTCGACGCCGCCCGGGATCTCGTCGCCACGGTCGGTGCCCACCATGGCGAGGTCTTCACCTACCCCGGCGACCAGCACCTCTTCCTGGACAGCTCCTTCCCGTCCTACGACCCCACCGCTACCGCGTCGGTAGTCACCCGCGCGCGCGACATGCTCGGCCGCGTCTGACACCACAGGCACGAGACCGACGAGCGACCGCCCACCTGCTCGGTCTGGCCGCCACCCAGCCGCAGCGGCGGCGAGTTCCCCGACGGGAGTCGGTGCCGGGCGGTGTCCGCGGGTTGCTCGACGTGGTGGGTCTGCCGGCGTTCGTGGAGGGCCGGTACTTCGACGTCCTGGCCGCGAACCGTCTCGCCTGCGCGCTGGCACCGAACCTGCAGGTCGGGCGGAACCGGCTCCGCGCGGTGTTCGGTGACCCCGCCGAGAAGGCCCTGTACCCGGACTGGGAACTGGCCCCGGTCGCGCTGGTCGCGGCCGCTTGTCGAACCCCAGCCGCGCCCGCACCGCCACTCCAGGGCCGCCCCAGGGCCCCCACATGACCGACCAGCCCACCCACCGACTACGTGATCTTCCTCAACGGTCCCGAGGGCCGGGCGGCCGTGTCCCGATCCGGGCACGAACCCCGGGATCGTCCGGGTGAGCGGAGCGCACAGCCTCAAGGCGTGGGGTGCTCATCGCGGTCGCGATGCGCTGGTGACTTCTGGCGCGTTGGGACCGAGACCGTGGCGCAGCGCATACACCAGAGCCCAGTCCTGGTCATTGGCCAGTGGGTCGCGGACGTGGGCCGGCTGCCCGTTCACGCAGCTGGGGTACACGAAGGCGCAGGTCGCACCGCCATCGTCATCGAAGGACACCAGATTGGCCCGGAGGATGGAGTACGCCGTGCCACGCAGCGCCGCCGTCCGTTCTGAGGTCAGCAAGCCCGCCGGCCACGCGAGGTAGGTCGCCGCGCTCAAAACCGACCAGTGATGCGGGAAAACGTCGCCCCACAGCCGGAGCCCACCGAACCAGTAGCCGTCCCAATGGCGGATCGGGATGTCCCGCAGCCGGACATCGGGCTGATCGGCGGCGAAGGCCGTCAACCAGCGCAGGCGCCGGCGCAACTCCTCGTCTTGCACGATCCCCGGCGTCACCCGGCGGGCCGCCAAGAGAAGATCCAGCAGCGGGGCCACCATGGACTGCTCGTAGTTCACCTCGTGAGCGGGCAGGTCCTCCCCGTACGCAAGAAAGGTTCGCGCTTGATCGAGCAGATGACCCGTCAGATCGTCGGCGTCCCCGTCGCGGCCTGCGGCCCGGAGGGCTTCGGCGAGGTCCCGGATCACCCCGCCGAGTTCGAACGCAAGAAATTTTCCGCCACCGAGCGCGTAGAAACGCTGCATGATCGACGCCGCGAGGGTCAGGTCACCCTCATCGAGCAGGAACCGGGCGAACCACGGGAAGTCATAGAGCCGCGGTGGTCGCCCGCCGGCCGTGACCGGGTCATCGAGCACCGTGCCGTCGGCGGTCACCAGGTGTTCCACGACGAAGGCGCGGTAGCCAGCCAACCCTTCACCGACCGCCGCGGTGTCGCCCCAACCGCGACGGCGCAGCTGCTGAAGGAACAGGGCACTGCCCACCCGCTCCCGCCCGGCCGACCAATCACCCCACGCCCCGGGTAAGACCGTGAGCTTGGAGCGGGTGTCGACAGGCACAAAGGCATGCCGGCGGCTGTCGGAGCGTTCGGGTTGGCGTTGGTACTCGAGCAGGAACGCCGCTCGAGTTTCGGCGACGTCCCGCAACGACCCGGTGACCAGTACCGCGATCCGTGACCGCCGGGTGTCCAGCACCGCGTCGAGGTGGTGAAGGCCCACCCGGTCGGTAGCCACCGGGAGGCGCACACTCAGACGCGCCCCCGGGGTCACCCGCAGGGGTAGCGGTGCACCCCGATCGACGGCAAGCCGGTCGGCGCTCACCAGCGGACGCTGCGCGGCATGGAACTCCGGCAGGTCCGGGTACCACCCCAGCTGCCAGGACAGCCGCGTCGTCTGCCCCGGCGCGAGAACGACAGCTGGCTGACCGCCCATCGCATGCGGCGCCCGAGCGCGGTCGGTGGTGTGCAGGTAGAGGTGCCCGCGGACGTTGCTGCCGGTCAATGAGTCGCGGGACTCCACCGAGTACGCCCACAGCTCGCCCTCGGTGACAGTCAGGCCCAGCCCGGGCCCTGTCCCGTCCATCGGCACCGCCCACACCCAGGAGTCCGCCCCACCGGTCCAGAGGTGGGCGTGAACGGCTCGGCGGAGACTGTCGCCACTCGAGCCGTACACGTCTCGCCACGGCGTGCTCAGGGCGAACGACCCCACGTCGACAGTCTGCTCAGACCCGTTCGTCAGCTCGTAGGTTTCCGACCACCACTCGCCGATGCTCCGATGAACGTCCAGCCGCAAGGGCCCGCAGTGGTAGGACAGCTCGACCCCGTCAGGTGTCCAGCGCAGCTTCTCGGGTCGGTCGAAGCGGTGCCCACGCCCGTCCGCGATGACGAAGCCCTTGCCCCACCGACGAGCCGAGCTGTGCATGACCGACTCGGGCACCCACGCGTCCTCTTCCAGCAGCATCGAGTGGTCACGGGTCGGATGCTGGACGGCGGCCACCGCGCCGTCCTCGCTGATCGCCACCTGCCCGCCCCCGAACGGGAAGGTCCGCCACCCCGATCCGGTCTGCACAACCGGCACGGTAGATCCCCACCACTGATCGTGCCGGCCGCGTCGACGGCTCCGCGGCTACGACCCGCCCACTGCAGCTGCTCAGCCTCGAGACCGGCCGGCAGCGGCGAGGCCGCCAGCTCGACCCAGCCGAGTTCACCGTCCACCGTCCACCGTCCACCGTCCACCGTCCACCGTCCACCGTCCACCGTCCACCGTCCACCGTCCACCGTCCACCGTCCACCGTGCGGCCGGGCCGACCGTCACCAGCGTGACCGTCGATCATGGCCGGTATGGGACGGCGGGCAGCGGACAGGGCTGAGGTCGAGGCCGCCGCGCACAACGTCGTTCGGGGCATCACCCGCCCGTTCTGCTCGTGTGGGTGGCGGGCTGACGTGGGAGTCGACCGGGACGTCGCCGCCGACGCCCACCTCGCCGACACCCCGCCACCTTCGCGGCCGGGAGGTTCACCTCCTGGTCCGGGCGACCGCAAGGTCGGAGCAGCCGGCGCTGCGGGGGGGCCTGATGTGCAGGTCGGTGTCGCGGACCCCGCCGGTGCGGCCCGGGTGGTCGAGTCGACGCTTGTCCGAGACCAACCCGCATGACTGGCTTGAGCTGATGACCCGGCTGGGATCTGGATGTGCCGGCTGAGGCTGAACACGCGTGGGTCGCAGCGAGGGGTGACCGGGCCGGTGATCGTCTTGATGTGCGGGGCAGCCGGGTCGGGGAAGACGACCTACGCCCAAGGGTTGGAGTCGGCTGAATACGTCCGGCTGTCCATCGACGAGGAGATCTGGGCCCGGTTCGGCCGGTACGGCATTGACTACCACCTGGACGCCTACGCCGCGCACAGCGTCACCGCCGAGGACGAGCTGCGCCGGCGGCTGATCGAGCTGGTCGCCGAGGGCCGCGACGTGGTCGTGGACTTCAGCTTCTGGCAGCGGTCCAGTCGTGACCGGTACAAGCAGCTGATCGAACAGGCGGGCGGACGGTGGCGGCTGATCCACCTCCGGGCCACCCCCGATGTGCTGCGCCGGCGGCTGGCCGAGCGAAGTCGGCGCTTCGACGCCAACGCCGCCTTCCTGATCGACGAGGCCACCCTCACCCGCTACCTCAACAGCTTCGAGACACCCCACGGGGAAGGTGAGGAGGTGGTCACCGTCACCGGCTGATCACGCGGCGGTGCTCCGTGGTCAGCCGAGCACGGCGGCGGTCCACCGGACTGAGGACCTTCTTCCGACGAGGTAGCCGAGGGTCGCTGCCCGGTGCCCGCACCGGGGTTGAGCGCCCCGCCGGGCGCAGGCTGGCAGCAGCCAGTCCACCGCGGCCGGCCCCCCAGGGGGCAGGGAAACGTCCGCCACGGCTGGACTGGGCAGCTGAAGCCCCCGTCCGGGGTGTGAGCTGGGTGTCTCAGCGGGCAGCCCAGGTGAGCCAGTCGTCTGCCACCTCGATCCAGCGTCGGCTCGCGGCGGGACTGTGATGGCGGATCGCCCAGTCCACCTGCCGAAGGGCCATGTGGGCGGTGAAGGCGAGCAGTGCCTCGACGCCCACGTCTGCGGCGATCCGTTCGCGGACGATCTCCCGGACCCGCGGTGCGGCGGCGTCGTGGTCGAGGGAGAAGCCGAGGGTGACCAGGTCCAGTCTGCAGTTCCCGGCGTGCGCGCCGGTCCAGTCCACGACTGCGGTCACCGCCCCCGGGGTCCGGGCGCTGATCAGGACGTTGCCCGGGTGGAAGTCCCCGTGAACAGCGTCGGTGCCGGTGAGCGCCGCGTCAGGGACCGTGTGACCGACCTCGTGGACCCGGTCCAGCAGCGCGGCCGTGGCCCGATCGTGGCGGCGCAGCGGCTCGTGCAGGCAGTACCCCGGTCCGTCCTCCAGCAGGTACAGCTTCGCGGGCGGCCCGCCGGCGTCGGGTAAGACACCGCGTTGGCGGTCGTTCAACGCGAGCAGCGACCTCACCAGTAGCTCATCGACCTCCCCCGGCGGGCGGCCCTCGACGAACTCCTGGAGCGCCGCGAGAGTCGACTGGCAGTCGATGACCGCCAGGTACTCCGGCGCCGGGTAGCCGCCGGCCCGCAGCCGGGTCACGATCGCGGCGACCGTGGTCGCTCGGGCAGCCAAGGCGCCTGGCCACGACGTCAACACCGCCGACGCACCCGACGGGAGCGCCACCAGCGCCGCACCCACCTCCCCGCCCACCAGCGGGCGCAGCAGCCGCAGCCGCAGATCGGAGTGCGCCGACACCGCGGCGACCAGCCTCGCGGCGTCCAAACGCGCCGCCCGCGGCCACTGCTCACCCACGACGGGCGATCCTGCCCCGACCCCGCCCACCCCGGATCTCGCCCGCCCAGGCCCCCGGTGAGCGTCGGGTTCCACGTTGTCCTCCCGTCGCTGCTGGACTCGCGGCGATCACCAGGCACCGCGGCCTCCTCGACGTTCTCCGCGACTGCCTCGTCGTCCCGGTGAGCAATGAGGAGGGGTGGTGGGGTTGCGGGGCGCAGGTGTCCGAGCCGCTCGCCGACGCGGCGTAGTGCCGCCGAAGTGGCTGAACACCGCGACCATCGCCCTATACCGGAAGAGCGTGCACCTGTACGGATTGGCCGAGCAGGCCGACCTCCTCGACATGGGGACCCCGCCGGGCAGGCCGCCACCGTCCGCACCGTCCTGATCTTCGCGGGGGCGGCGGCGGTGCAGGTGTTCCTCGCCCCGGGGAGGACCCGGCGTCGATCCTCACCGGCTACGGCCCCCGCGGGCTGCGCCGGACCCTCACCCAGACCCGACCGCTGGTCAACGCCGCCGTCGAAGCCCGCCTCGCCACCTGGGACCGCCACCTGCAGACCGCGAACGTCGCCGACGCCGCCCGCCACGTCGCCCCCCTCATCGCCTCAGCGGCACCATCGGAGTACGCCCGCCTCACCGCCCTCGTCGCCGCCTCCACCGGCCTCGCCACCGACACCGTCACCGGACCCGTCGTGGACGCGGTCGCTCCCGACACCGCCTGACCGCGCCCGGGCCCCGGTCAGGTTCCCGACCGGCGGGTCACTGCCCGGTGCGGCCGTCCACGCATTCCCGCAGCAGGTCGGCGTGCCCGGCGTGGCGGGCGTACTCCTCGACCCGGTGCACCAGCAGCTCCCGCACCGCGATCCGATCGGTCCCGACCCGTTCGCCCAGGTCCGGGTGCCCGGCCAGCACCGCATCGGTGTCCGCCTGCTCACGGGTCAGGTCGGTGAACGCCGCGCTCACGACGGTCGGGTCGGCGACGGCCCCGCTGAAGTCACCGCCGCCGCCGTACAGCTTCGGGACCGGATGGTCAGGTGCCACCCAGCTGCGCCAGTCCCGTTCGGCCTCGGCGAGGTGGCGGACCAGGCCGAGCAGCGACATCGTCGACGGTGGCACCGATCGGCGGGCCAGCTGCTCCGCGTCCAAACCGTCGCACTTCATCCGCACCGTCAGGCGGTAGTGGGTCAGGTAGTCCTGCAACGTCGCCAGCTCCCCGTCCGCGCTGACGCTGCCCCGCGGGGATCGTCAGCCGGGTCCACCCACATGTCGGGGTACGCCACGGCTGCGGTCCAGCGTTCCGGTCGGCCATCCACCCCCACCCTGGTGGACGCCGCCGCAGGCCTGGGCAACAGGAATGAGGCCTGCAGGCGAAGGGGACTCACCAGGCCGGGCCGGGCCTCACGGCTGTCGATCGAGGCGTTTCCAGGACCCCTGAGCGGCGGCTCCTGGCGCATATGAGGACGACACTCACACGAGGGCCGGTCGTCTTCCAAAGCCAGTACGGCCGACGGTCAGCGACTTCTTGGAAGGTCAAGAACCGCCGAGATCGCCAACCCAGACCTGACAGTTTCGGACGGCAACCCGGTAGTCGGGGTATTGGTCGACAGCTCCAGCGAGCAGCTCGTCACCTAACCGCATTGCCTGGAACAGTCGGACACTTAGAACCCAATGCAGCGACGTACTGACATACTTGGTCATACTGAAATCCCGATCATTCAGAAAGGTGGTCGGATGCGCCATCTTGTTCCTCACTTCCTTAACACTGGCGATCCAGGCCTTACGATCTATGAGCACGTCCTTCAGGACAGGCCATGTAAAGTCGTACAGCTCTGCGAGCCGATCTTGGTAGCTTGGTGAGCCAAGGCCGCCCAGCAGGTTTCCAACCTGTCCCGCGGCCACACTGTCAATATCGGCGGCACCCTGCACCGCCGCCCTTCTGATCTTGGTCGACATTGCAGCAGCCATTGTGCGCGCTCCTGGGTACAGGGAGCGGTGCAAGGACTCAGCAGCTGACGTGAGCGACATAGCTCGGCTCTCGAGGAACGTGCGCCGGGAGTCGAGATCGTGGGCGAGTCTCGATGGAAGCGGACCGAGGGTCGGCGCGGCATCAAGCCATCGAGCTGCAACAGCCGGGGGAATGTCGCGCCGACCTAGCAATCTCCGGCTGGCGGAGGTGGGATCCGAACCGTTTGGACTGTCGACAAGTTGGTGGTACACGACGTACGGTCCTGACCCGTCTGCTGCTACCAGCTCCTGACCCAGGAGAGGAGCATAGTTGCGGGTGGCCGAGCTAAAAAGACTCCGAATAGGCGTTACGAACAGGTGGTCTACTTGCGCCCTGCCAATAGGCTCCGGAAAAGACATAAGAAACCGAGCGTTCATGTCAGAAAGGGAATCGGCTCGTCGATCGATGCGGTAGCTAATCCCTCCTCCGCTGGCGAGGCCGGCCTCGCTAGGACTGTCTCCGTCGTCTTGCGAGATCCAAGCGGCGGCTCCGCCGAGAGCGACACTGACCGAGGAGAAGCAGGTGTCCTTGCTCACACGAGATGGGCCAATGAACAGAATACGACCTTCCACTGTCTGACTGAGGGGCCAGAATCCTCGGATCGGACCAAATTTGGTAGTACTTCTAGGACGCTGGCGACCCACCCGCCCTCCAAATCACCATAAACTGTGGGCCTGCGTGCCGTGAACCAATCCACCCCATCTCCGGCTAGCGTCCCATTCGACTGAACTCGCACATCCATCGTGGCTACCAGTTCGGTACCGGACACCTGGATCGAGGGTTTCTGCCCGGGCACTACGCGTAGAGTGCCACGCACCCGGCGATCGAGGTCCTGGTCGCACACGAATTGGCCGACGAACTCATGCGAGCCGGACATCGGCAACATCAGCCGTCCCCCTTCATCTTTGACTCGTCGTCCCACCTGGTGGCCGATGTCCGTCCTCACCTATCTGACTCGGGTCCTCGGCGTCGGCGCGGTGGAGCTGGTCGAACTCCTCCTCGGTGAGCCAGACCAGGCGGGTGGCCGCCCGGCGATGGGCCTCGGCGAGGGTGATGGTGAGGTGGACCAGCAGGCAGCCCCGCAGCTGCTGGCGGTAGACGTCCGCGGTGGCGGGGGTCACGACGTCGGCGATGGCCACGTCGAAGCCCTCCGCGATGAACCGCTCACCGAGCGCGCACGCGTTGGCCGCCCCCAGCGCACGCTGGGCATCCCTTGCGGGCCCCAGGTTTCGTGGCCGGCGACGACGAGCTGGCGGAGGTCGTCGACGTCGATGAACGCCGCCCGTGGCAGCGCCTCGGCCAGGGGCCGGGCGGTGGTGGTCTTCCCGACCGCCGGACCGCCGGTGAGGACCAGGGGCCGCCGGGCCAGCACCCCCGACGGCGCCGTGAGATGCAGCAGGGACTCCACCGGGACCGCGTCAGCCCACCGGGCCTTCCCCTTCCGGCTCACCCCACGAGACGGTAACGGCCGCTCCTGCTACGCGGAAGGTCGTCATTGAGTGCTCGAGCGGAAGCTCCCGCACGACGGCCAGGTTCCGCGCGGCTGAGTGCGCCGGCGGGAGGTGCTGACCGGCACCTGTGCCAGGGTCGCCAGCGACCGCGGTGTGCCTCAGCTGGCCGCGCGTACGTCGGCGACCAGGTCCGCGGCTCGTTCGACGGCCTCGACGAGGCCGGATGGGGTGAGGGCTGTGAGCACGTCGCCGGCCCGGTGTGCGAAGTCCTGTGGGGCCCCGGGCTGGCGGGCGGCCTCGGCGATCAGGCCCTTGTCGTTGGTCACCCAGCGGCCCGCCCGACCACAGACGGCGTGCGCGGATAATCCGAGGACGCGGTACAGCGTCCCGGCGACGAACGCGATGTCGCCCCGCGATGCCGGCTTGGACATTCCGCCGAGCAGGAAGTCGGCTTCGGCCAGCCCCTCGACGAAGGCTTCGGTGAGCGCGGCGGGGTAGGGGTCAACCGCCGCCCGGGCATCGGCCAGCAGCCCGTCGGGGTCGGCCAGGGGAACACCGAGGGCGACCTCGGCGGCGTAGGCCACGCTGGGCACGCCGAGCGGGTGCCCAGTCTGATGGGTCCAGGAGATCCGGCCGGCTCGGGCGTCCGCGACCGACGCGGCGACCCGGGACACGTCGCGGTACAGCCAGTCGACGGGGCTGCCGTCGATCCGTAACCAGCCGCCGCCGTCCACGACCGGACCCCACCGGCCGCGGTCGGTCAACCGCGCGGTCGGGCCGGCGACCTCACGGGCCAGCGCCCGCAGTCCTTCCAGGTCGACACCGTCGTCGACGTACAACCCGAGGTCGGTGTCAGACTCCGGTTCCGCGGTGCCACGGGCGCGACTCCCGCCCAACGCGACCGCCCGGACGCCGCGGATCCCGACCAGCCGACCGGCCAGCTCCTCGAGCAGTTCCACAGACGGACTCATCGGGACAGCAGCATCCCGGACCCGATCGGCCGGTGCACGCCGCCGCGGCCGAACCGCGCGGCTGGGGTCGCATCGTCAGGGCGGCGGCGCGGTCGTGTGGCCGTCGAAGCGGACGAACCTCCCGCAGGGACCCATCGGCGGCGTCGTGGATCTCCCGGAAACCGAGACCCTCATAGAAGTGCTGCCGGCCGGGTTCGGCGTCGGTGAGGAAAACCTTCTGCCGGACGGCTGTGTACGGCTCGAGGACCGCGGTCACCAGGGCCCGCCCGACCCCGATCCGCCGCGCGTCCGGCTCGACCAGGACGTCCTGGACGTAGCAGATGCTCACCCCCTCGAGATGACGCGCGCCAGCCCGACGAGGCGGCCGTCCTCGCGGGCGGCCACGACGTGGGACGACCCAGCAACCGCGGCGGGCAGGGTGCCGGGGTCTTGGAGGTAGGCGACCCAGCCGACTGATCGGTACAGCCGGTGCAGCTCGTCCGCGCCGAGGGCGGGGAGACCGCTCAAGTACGACCGCTTCCTCCACGGGCGAAACGCTATCCACCGATCTAAGACGTCGCCCCGACGTCAGGACGAAGCGGTGCCGTCGGCAACCACTTAACCGTGGAGGTCAGTTCCCCCAGTGGATAGCCACCCCCAGGGCGGCCGACCAGAACACCGTGGCGGCCGCCGCCTGCCCGGCCGGGGTGTCGATCAGGAGGGTGGACAGACGGCTGCGATGCATGAGTCCCAGGCTCTCGAGCGGACGACGGTGGCCGGGACAGTGTCGGGTCGGTGGCCTGGTGACCCGGCCCGGGCTGCCGGGACCGTCGTCCTCGGGTGCCGAGCCCGCTCGCGGACGCGCCCGTCAGGTGTCGAGGTACAGGCAGAACGGGTGCCCGGCGGGGTCGAGCATGACCCGCACGGTGTCCTGGGGTTGATGGGCGGCGGCCTCGGCGCCGACGCTGACCGCGTGCGCGACGGCTTCGTCGAGGTCGTCGACCTCGATCTCCAGGTGCATCGACATCTGCGGTCGACCGGGTTGGGCCGGCCAGACCGGGCGGACGTAGTGGGCCTCGGTCTGAAACCCGAGGTTGTAGCCGGCGTCCTTCGACGGCGCAACCGTGGCGATGTCCGCGGTGTCGTCGGCGAACAGTTCCCAGTCGAGCAGCCGGCTGTAGAACCGGGCCAGCCCAAGGGCATCCGGGGCGTCGAGTGAGACACCCCACCACTGGGCGCGCGCACGAAGTCCCATCGGTCAGCTCCTTCGGGTCGGTGTCAGCGGCTCGGGGTGGTCAGAAGGTACGGGTCACGGTGCGCGAACGGCGCGGTTCGGGGCGGTCAGTGACCGTCCGGTTCGAGGACACAACGCCCAGCCGTTCGTGACGCAGGGGTGAGCGCCGCCCCGCGGCAGGTTGGGGCATCGAGCGGCCATCGAGCCGCTACTCGCCGACCTTCCCGTTGGCCAGTTCGGCGACGATGTCGAGATGCCCGAGGTGACGGGCGTACTCCTGAAGCAGGTGGAAGAGAACCCGTTCAAGGGTGGCCGGCTCGGCCCCGTCCCAGCGGGGGCCGGGCTGCCCGACCGCCGACAGGTCGTTGGCCTCGATGATGGCCCGAGTCCGCTCTGCCTGTTCCAGTAGCGCAGAGACGAGGACCTCGCTGGTTTCTGCCGGGGTGACATACCAGCGATCGTCGCGGTGGTCACCCCACGGGTCCTCGACGCTGCGGCCGGCGAAGCCCCACTCAAGCCAGCGCATCTCGACGAAGGTGAGGTGCTTGACCAGCTCGAGTGGCGTCCACCCCGACGGCAGGTGCCTGCGCGTCTGGTCGACGGCGTCGAGGGTCTCGACCTTGGCGATGATTCGGCTACGGAAGTAGTCGAGGTAGCCGAGGAACACCGCGGCTCTCGATGGAGCGGGGAGGGTTGGACTTGGAAAGGAGGCGTCGGTCACGGGCCCGAGCATCGCCTACCTGCAGCTCACGACGAGGCGTCTTTCACACGCAGTGGCCGCCGAGCTCAACGACCGGCCCCGCGAGCGGCTTCGCCCGGCCTATCGAGCAGATCGGCGACATCCTCGCCAGCTGAGCACAGGGGGCAGACCATCCCCCTCGCCGACGCCCGACCAGGGGCGGCCGGCACTCCACGTCCGTCACCAGCCGCCTCCCCACGTCGGCCTCGACCCGCACCTGATCGCGCACACGAGCAGGCACCCGGGCCCGACACCAACGCTGAACCCGAGCG
>JAABUX010008428.1_pt1 | contig 11893 bp, 12 predicted proteins | sample 5561851 | NCBI WGS metagenome assembly JAABUX01 (sample SAMN10711883, study PRJNA513361) | rock metagenome | isolation source: Antarctica rocks | place: Antarctica: Victoria Land, Richard Nunatak red sandstone | collected 2016-01-03 | reverse complement strand
TACATACTGAGGCAGGACGACGACGGCCAGCCAAGCGGCGTGGAAAGCCACAGCGACACCCCGGCCTACGCCACCGTCATCGCCGAGAGCCCAGCCGAGATCAGCACGCTCTCGGTCGGCGAGGCAGTGATGCGGATGGACTTGGCGGACCAGCAGGTGCTGATGTTCCGCAACAGCGCGACTGCGGAGCTGAACGTGGTCTATCGCCGGCTCGACGGCAACATTGGCTGGATCGATCCAACCGTGGCGCGATAGCCGGGTTTTCGCTTTTAAGTTGAAAAATTTTGAAACTTTATTAACTTAAATCTGTTACTGTTTGCGGGAACCCAGAAGTGGCCCAATCTCGTGAGCATTTTGTCGCCAGACCTGCAACGCCTGCTCGTGCCCGGCCTGCTCGCGAGCCGTTTGCTCGCGCCCGCAGTGCAACACGGCAGTTTGCAACCCACGCCGACCCTGTTCCGGGAGGTCGAGCTGCGCGACCTCGCGCTGGACCGTATCCGGCAAGGCCTGTGCGTATTCGACGAGCAGCAGCGCTTGCTGCTGTTCAATCGGCTCTATGCCGAGATGTACGGCTTGGATCCGGGCCAGCTCTGGATCGGCATGACCCTGCGCGACGTCGTGGATTTGCGCTACGCGGCCGGCACCGGACCTGGCATGCCGCCAGAGGAATATGCCCGGTGGCGCGACCGTATCGGCGTAGCGGACCAAATCGTCAATACCGAGGTGACGTTGCGCAATGGCCACGTGCACGCCATCCATCACGAACCGACCCTCGGCGGCGGCTGGGTCGCCACCTTTGAAGACATCACCGAGCGGCGCAGGGCGGAGGCCCACGTTCGCCATATGGCACACCACGACGCTCTAACCGGGTTGGCGAACCGCGCACAATTCACCGAGTGTTTAGTCGACGCCCTGGCCCGCCTGAGCGGTGAAAGCCGGCTGGAGGACCACCGCCCAACCTCAACCGCAACAAATCGGCTGGTGGCGGTCATGTTGCTTGATCTCGATCACTTCAAGGAGGTGAACGACACCTTGGGCCACGCAGCAGGTGATGCGCTGCTAAGGTTGGTGGCTGAGCGCATCAGTGGGTGCCTGCGCTCCGGGGATACGCTGGCCCGCCTGGGTGGCGACGAGTTTGCCGTGTTGCTGGGCGAACGTGTCGCAAGCTGGGAACAGGCGGCGGAGGTCGCACAGCGGGTAATCGAAGCCGTGTCGCCGCCCTATGCGCTGGACGCGCACGAGGCGAAGGTGGGCATTAGCATCGGTGTAACCCTCTGCTTCCATGACGAGAAAATCGATGCCGACCCCGCGGAGCTGTTGCACCAGGCCGATATCGCACTCTACCAGGCCAAAGCAACAGGTCGGGGCACCTACTGCTTCTTTGAAACCGGGATGCACGCTGCGCTGCACCGGCGCAAGGCAATGGAGCGCAATCTCCGCCGGGCGCTGGCGGAAGATAGGTTGCAAATGCATGTCCAGCCCATCGTGGAGCTCGGCTCCGGGCAAATCGTCGGCGCCGAGGCGCTCGCGCGGTGGCCGCATGCGGAGCATGGCATGGTGACGCCTGCGGAGTTCATCCCCTTAGCTGAAAGCACTGGTTTGATCGGTGATCTCGGGGCCTGGATTCTACGGGCCGGCTGTGCCCGCGCTGCCGGCTGGGACGGGTTGCGTCTAGCCGTCAATCTCTCGCCAGAGCAGGTACGTCAGCCTGGGCTGGTTGAGATGGTGACAGCAGCGCTCGCAGAAACAAGCTTTCCACCTTCGCGGCTGGAGTTGGAAATTACAGAGGGCGTTCTGCTGCATGAAACCGCAGCGGCAATTGCGATACTGTCCCGCCTGCGCGCATTGGGCGTTGGCATTGTCCTCGATGACTTCGGCACCGGCTATTCGAGCTTGAGCTACCTACGCCGTTTTCCGTTCAGCAAACTGAAGGTGGACCGCAGCTTCGTCGCCAACATGACCAGTGACCCCGGCACCGCTGCGATTGTGCAGGCCATCATCACGCTCGGCCGCACCCTGTCCATGCGGGTCAATGCCGAAGGGATTGAGACCGAGCAGCAACTGGAGATGCTGACCGCGATGGGATGCGACGAAGGGCAAGGCTACCTGTTCGGTCGTCCCACCCCGGCCATAATCTTCGAACAAATGGTGGCACGCCAGAGCTGTAAAAATAACAGCGGGAGACCAGAACTCAGGCAGTGGCCCACTAATGCACCGAGGCCGCCACCATCTCATGCTGTATGATGGCAGCGACAGCAAGCTCGCAATCAGCCGCCACCGCCATTGGCGAGCCATCAGCCGCAAAAATTGCAAACGCCGTCTCGCCGTCCATCCATACCGGCTTTACATACGCAAGTTGTGACATGCCAAGCTGCATCAATTGCGCCTGGGTCAGGTTGCGGATGTCGATAGCCTCCTTTGAAATGCCGTCAGCGTCCAAATCGGTGGCGGTCATGTCCATAGCCAAGCCTCCTAAGCGGCGTAGCCGCCCGTATGAATTCAAAAAGATTGCCTCAAGGCGGCCGGGACAGGCTGTGACAACGGTCATGCCCAGTATTCCAAACCAAAAACTAACAACGTGATCTCATAATAACGTTATTATCTGATTTAGATATACAAACCCGCGTGAATTCACCTTGAGTCCGGCATGGAATCCATCACCTGACCGCGATCAGCCGACTCAGGCCTGCTAATCTCAATTGTCCGCACCCGGATCTCCGGTTGTGGACGCGCCAGGTCAATGTGCAACAGCCCATTATCAAGCCAGGCGCCTTTGACCTCAATGCCTTCGGCCAGCACGAAGGCACGCTGGAACTGCCGGGCAGCGATGCCGCGGTGCAAGTAGACGCGCCCCTGCGCATCGTCGGTTTGCCGCCCGCGGATGACAAGCTGGTTGTCCTCCTGGGTGATCTGTAGGTCGCTCATCGTGAAGCCAGCCACAGCCAGCGTGATCCGCAGCCCGTTGGGCGACGTCTGCTCGATATTATAGGGCGGGTATCCATCGCTCGGCGACTTCGCAGCACGCTCAAGCATCTGCTCAAGGTGGTCGAAGCCCAGGAACAGCGGTGAGGTGAACATTCGGGTAGATGACATAAGGGGCCTCCTCCTGCGAGCGAAGCAGCATTCGGGACCCAGCATGGCATCCCGGCCGGTCCAATGTTGGCAAGGCCAGCCGGGGTTGCAAGAGGCATGAACCCACAGCCCGGAACGAAGATTGAACCCAATCGCCCGGCCCGCTACATCGCGGTGATGAACAGTTTGCCGCCGCCCGCCGCCGCCCCGTTGCCCATCCTGATGCCGCCCAACCCCATCCTCCGTGCGAAAACCCGCAAGGTCGCTCCGTCCGACCTCGACCAAGTGAAAACCCTGCTGCCAAGCATGTTCGCCACGATGTACGCCGCCCCCGGCATCGGCCTCGCCGCGCCGCAGATTGGCGTCGGCCTGCGCTTCGCGGTGGTCGACCTCATGCCAGACAACGCAAGCGCCCCGTTCGTCCTGGTCAATCCCGAGGTCATCCGCGTCAGCGAGGACTGGGCGGTGCGGGAGGAGGGCTGCCTGTCGCTGCCCGGCCAGTACGCCGAAGTGTCCCGCCCGGCGCGCGTCGCCATCCGCTACCAGGACGTCCAGGGCGCCCTGCACGAGATCGAGGCGGAAGGTCTGTTGTCGGCCTGCTTGCAGCACGAGATCGACCACCTGGACGGCGTGCTGTTCGTCGACCACCTGTCGGCATTGAAGCGCAACATGCTGATGCGGAAGCTGGCGAAGGAACTCAAGCTGAAGGCCGCCGGGTGACGGAGCCGCCCGCCCCGCCCCGCCCCGCCCCGCTGCGTGTCGCCTTCATGGGCAGTCCGGTCTTCGCCGTCCCAACGCTGCAAGCGCTGCATCGGGCGGGCCACGAGATCGCAGCGGTCTACAGCCAGCCGCCGCGGCCGTCCGGGCGCGGATTCGCTGTCACCCCCTGTCCCGTGCATGCGGCGGCCTTGGCGCTTGGTTTGCCAGTACGAACGCCCGCGCGGCTGCGGAACGACGCCGGCGAGCACGCCGCCTTTGCAGCACTCGACCTGGACGCTGCCATCGTCGCGGCCTATGGCTTGATACTGCCGCAGGCGATGCTGGCCGCCCCCCGCCGTGGTTGCCTCAACATCCACGCCAGCCTGCTGCCGCGCTGGCGGGGCGCTGCCCCCATCCAAGCCGCCGTGCTGGCGGGCGATGCGGAAACGGGGATCACGATCATGCAGATGGACGCCGGGCTGGACACGGGCGCCACGCTGCTGCAAGGCCGTGTGCCGATCGGCCCGCGGACAACGGCAGCAGAACTGCATGACGCCCTGGCCATTCTGGGTGCCGACCTGGTCCTGAAAACGCTGGAGGCCCCGCCCATTCCGATGCCGCAGCCCCCGGAGGGTGCGACCTACGCCGCAAAGCTGACGCGGGACAGTGGACGGCTCGACTGGACGCAATCGGCGGCCCAGCTCGACCGTCAAGTCCGCGCCCTCACGCCATGGCCCGGCACCTGGGCAACGCTCGGCGCCGAAACCCTGAAAATTCTGCGCGCTGAGCCAGCCCCAGGGATCGGCGTACCGGGCACCGTATTGGACCCTGGGTTGCTGGTCGCGTGCGGCGAGGGCGCATTGCGGCTGCTCCGCGTGCAGCGGCCCGGCCGCGCGCCGATGAAGGCCGACGCGCTGCTGCGCGGCTTCGCCATCCCGCCGGGCACCCGCCTGACGTGAAAAGCTGGGCGCTGTTGCTGGAGTATGACGGGACGCCCTACGTCGGCTGGCAGCGACAGGCCAACGGCATATCGGTGCAAGCGGTGCTGGAGGAGGTCTGCGCCCGGCTGAACGGCGGCGCCCCGGTCGCAGCGACAGCAGCCGGGCGCACCGATGCCGGAGTGCATGCAGCCGGGCAGGTCGTCCAACTGGCCCTGCCGGACCGCTACCGCCCAGACCAGGTGCGGGACGCGCTCAACTTTCACCTCAAGCCGCACCCGATTGTGGTGCTCCAGGCCGCCCCGGCTGCCCCAGGATGGAGTCCGCGCTTCGACGCTGCTGGCCGCGCCTACGCCTACCGCATACTCAACCGCCGCGCCCGCCCGGCGCTGGCGCTGAACCATGCATGGCACGTGGAGCGCCGCCTGGACGAGGCCGCGATGGCCAAAGCGGCGTTGATGCTGCTCGGCCGCCATGATTTCACCTCGTTCCGCGCCAGCGCCTGCCAGGCCAAAAGCCCCATCCGCACGCTGGACAGCCTGGACGTGGCCCGCGCCGGCGACACGCTCACGATCACCTGCGAGGCCCGCAGCTTCCTGCACCACCAGGTCCGTAACATGGTGGGCACGCTGAAGCTGGTCGGCGAGGGCCGCTGGCCCGCAGCGCAGGTCCGGGCAGCACTGGAGGCACGGGACCGTCGAGCGGCAGGCCCAACCGCCCCGCCGGATGGACTTACGTTGGTGAACGTGTCCTATGCCCAGGACCCGTTTGACGTCAGGACGTAGTTTGCACCTTGGCGCGCTTGTTCCGCTGCTTCGCGGGATCGAATGCCTCCATCACCCCTTTCGACGCCTCGGGGGGCGTCCGCCCCGTCACGTCGCTGCAAAGCCGAACAAGAACCCTAGGCTTGCGCCCGGCACGCCGCCGCGCCACACCCAGTTGCAATGCAGCCGATCATCTCCGTCATCAATCTCTCGAAAACCTATAGCTCGGGCTTCCAGGCCCTGCGGGACATCAACCTGGAAATCCGTCGTGGCGAAATCTTCGCGTTGCTCGGCCCGAACGGAGCCGGCAAGACCACGCTGATCAGCACGATCTGCGGCATCGTCAGGCCAAGCGCTGGCACCATCTCCGCGGACGGGCACAATATCGTCACCGATTTCCGCGCCGCCCGCGCCAAGATCGGCTTGGTCCCCCAGGAGTTGACCACCGATGCGTTCGAGACGGTCTGGGCCACGGTGAGCTTCAGCCGCGGCCTGTTCGGCAAACCGGCGAACCCGGCCTACATCGAGACGACGCTCAGGAACCTCTCGTTGTGGGACAAGAAGGACAGCCGGATCATGACGCTGTCCGGCGGCATGAAACGGCGCGTGCTGATCGCCAAGGCCCTGTCGCACGAGCCGCAAATCCTGTTCCTCGACGAGCCCTCCGCCGGCGTGGACGTCGAGCTGCGCCAGGACATGTGGCGGCTGGTGCGTGCGTTGCGCGACAGCGGCGTCACCATCATCCTCACCACCCACTACATCGAGGAGGCCGAGGAGATGGCCGACCGCGTCGGCGTCATCAGCCGGGGCGAGATCATCCTGGTGGAAGGGAAGGCCGAACTGATGCGCAAGCTCGGCCGCAAGCAGCTTACGCTGCAACTGCAAGCGCCGCTGGAACGCCTCCCACCGAAGCTCGACGCCTACCGCCTGGAGCTGTCCCCGCAGGGCACCGAACTCGTCTACACCTATGACACGCGGGGGGAGCGCACCGGGATCACGGCGCTGCTCCGGGACCTCGCCGCGGCCGGCATCCGGTTCAAAGACCTGCAAACCAGCCAAAGCTCGCTTGAGGACATCTTCATCGGGCTGCTGCGGGAGCGGGCATGAACGTCCATGCGGTCCGGGCGATCTACGGTTTCGAGATGGCGCGCACCCGGCGCACCCTCCTGCAGAGCGTCGTGGCGCCGGTGATCTCGACATCGCTGTATTTCGTCGTGTTCGGTGCGGCGATCGGCTCGCGGATCAGCAACGTCGAGGGCGTTCCCTACGGCGCGTTCATCGTGCCGGGCCTGGTCATGCTCTCGTTGCTGACGCAGAGCATCGCCAACGCCTCCTTCGGCATCTATTTCCCGCGCTTTTCCGGCACGATCTATGAGATCCTGTCCGCCCCGGTCTCTCCTTTCGAGATCGTGCTGGGTTATGTCGGCGCGGCGGCGACCAAATCGATCGCGCTCGGCATCATCATCCTGCTGACGGCGTCCCTGTTCGTGCCCTTGCGCATCGAGCATCCCGGCTGGATGGCGCTGTTCCTGATCTTGACCGCCGTGACGTTCAGCTTGTTCGGCTTCATCATCGGGTTGTGGGCGGACGGTTTCGAGAAGTTGCAGCTCGTGCCGCTGCTGGTGGTGACGCCGCTCACGTTCCTGGGCGGCAGCTTCTATTCCGTCGACATGCTGCCGCCGGCTTGGCGGACGGTCACCCTGCTCAACCCGGTGCTCTACCTCGTCAGCGGCTTTCGTTGGAGCTTCTTCGGCCAGGCGGATGTCAGCGTTGGCGCCAGCCTCGCCATGACGTTCGCCTTCCTGGTTGGCTGCCTGGCGCTCGTGACCTGGATGTTCAGGACTGGCTACCGCTTGAAAAACTGAGCGTTTCGCATTTCCTGGCGAGTTGATGAGCCGACGAGGGCAGCCGAATTAGCCTGGTTGACCGCTGACGCTGTGCCCTCCACGATGCTGCCTGAATGTTCCTCCCTCCAGAGTCCATTATAGAAATTGTTGCGCTTAACAATGCCCACGCCACCGAATTGTCTTGGATCGATGCCAGGCAGTTAGGTGTGCTTCTCAACCAGGCATTCTACGCGCGCAGCATCGGTCAGGCCGAGGCCTTTCTGCTAGCCTTCGATGAAACGGCTGTCTACGACAGCCCGAACTATCTCTGGTTCCGGGAACGCTACCCACGTTTCGTCTATATCGACCGCATTGCCGTCTCGCCCGCCGCGCGCAGGCGTGGCCACGCCCAGCGCTTGTATGCCGCTTTGGGCCGGCGGGCGGCGGCTGAACGCCACAGCCTCATCTGCTGCGAGGTCAACCTTGACCCGCCCAACCCAGCGTCGGACGCATTTCACGCTGCTCTGGGATTCACCGAGGTAGGCCGGGCCGCACTCCATGACAGGGGCAAAACGGTCCGCTACCTAACCCTCCCCGTCGTTCCCAACTGAAACGAGGAACCCGTGTGACCACGCACACTACGGCTACCAATGCCCTGCCCGTCAGCCGAAGCGCTCACTGGCCGGCTCCATCGCCCATCCCCAGCGCTAACAGCAACACCTGCGGCCCAACCGCCAGCACGATGGTGCCCAAGTTGGTCAGCGCCACAAGTCCCGCCGCCCGGCCGCGGGACAGGCTTAACCCGTGCCGGGCCAAAAGCCAGTTCAGCCAAAGGCCATAGGCCGCCAACCCCACAATCAGCATCTGGCTCGCCGCGTCCTTCGGCAGGCCGAGCCAGAGGGCAAACTGTTGCACGATCAGCAAAGCCACCGCCGCGAGCGGCAACGCCCATTGGCACCAGTTGAACGCGGTCGCATACCGCAGCCACTGCGCCTCGCGGCCCCAGGCCCGCGCCAAGGCATGGGACAACACCGCGGGGGCGAGCTGGAGGACCACGGTGGCAAACAGGGTCGCAAGCGCCCGCAGCACGCCATCACTCGCCAGCGACAATGCCGCGCCCACGATCGGGAACGCCAATAGCGGCGCCAGGCTCGCGAGGAACGCCTGCGGCGTGTCGCCGAACTGCTCCAAGCCGTCCACCCGCCCGCGCGCCAGCCGGGCCATGCCAAGCAGCGGCTTGAGCCGTTCAGAAACCTGCGGCGTCATGCGAATGCCGCCAACACGCCGCCGTAGATGCGGGCAAGGTGCCGCAGCTCCTCGACCGGCACTCGCTCGTCCGCCTGGTGCATGGTCGCGCCGACCAAGCCAAATTCCGCCACCGGACAGTAGCGCGCAATGAACCGCGCGTCCGACGTGCCGCCCCCGGTGTCGAGCCGCGGAGTGATCCCAGACGCCTCGGCGACAGCGGCCACCAGCCGGTCCACCAGCGGACCCGGCGCCGTCAGGAACGCCTCGCCGCTCACCGCCACGTCAAGCTCGAACCGCTCGATGTGTTCCGCCAGCGCCGCCCGCAGCCAGGTCTCAAGCGACGCGCCAGTGTGCAGGTCGTTGAACCGGATATTGAGCCGGGCCATGGCGCCCGCAGGGATCACGTTGGTCGCTGTGTTGCCCACGTCGACGCTGGTGACTTGCAGCGAGGACGGCTCGAACCACTCGTTTCCGGCGTCGAGCGGGACGGCGATCAGCGCCGACAGCGCGCGGACCAGGCGATGCACCGGGTTGTCCGCCCGCTGCGGATAGGCGGCATGCCCCTGGACGCCATGCGCCGACACCGTGGCATTCAGGCTGCCGCGACGGCCGATCTTGATCATCTCGCCCAAGCGCCCCGGATTGGTCGGCTCCCCGACAAGACACAAGTCAGGGACGTGGCCATGCCTCGACATCCACTCCAGCACGCGGACAGTGCCGTCGGTGGCCGGACCCTCCTCGTCCCCGGTGATCAACAGGCTAATAGACCCAAATCCTTTATGATCCGTAACCGCAGCGACAAAGGCCGCGATCGCGCCCTTCATGTCGCAGGCGCCCCGGCCATATAGCACGCCGTCCCGCACCTCGCCGCCAAACGGGTCGTTGGCCCAGGCGGCCCCAGGCGGCACCACGTCCGTGTGCCCGGCAAAGCAAAAATGCGTCCCTGCCCCGCCGCGCCGCGCAAACAGGTTGAGCGTCGTGCCGAACGGCAAGCGCCAAACCTGGAACCCGAGCGCCTCAAGCGCCGCCGCCAGCACATCCTGCGCCCCCGCGTCGGCCGGCGTGACCGACGCGCAACGGATCAGCGCCTGCGCCAGCGGGACGGGGTCGGCCATCAGTCCCGCAGCAGGTCGTTGATCGACGTCTTAGCCCGAGTGCGCTCGTCGACGCGCTTGACAATCACGGCACAGGTCAGCGCGGGACCAGGCTGCCCGTTCGCCATCGGGCGGCCCGGCAGCGTGCCGGGAACGACGACGGAATACGCCGGCACCCGGCCCATGAAGATCTCGCCCGTGGCCCGGTCCACGATCTTGGTCGACTGGCTGATGAACACGCCCATTGCCAGCACGCTGCCGCGCTCGACCACCACACCCTCCACGACCTCCGACCGTGCGCCGATGAAGCAGTCGTCCTCTATTATGGTGGGGTTGGCCTGCAACGGCTCCAACACGCCGCCCAGGCCGACGCCGCCGCTGAGGTGGCAGTTGCGGCCCACCTGGGCGCAGCTTCCGACAGTTACCCAGGTGTCGATCATGGTGCCGCGGTCCACATAGGCGCCGACGTTCACGAAGCTGGGCATCAGGATCACGCCGGGCGCGATATACGCGCTGTGGCGGACGACCGAGCCCGGCACGGCGCGGAAGCCGGCGGCGGCAAAATGGTTGGCGCCCCAGCCGGCGGTCTTCAGCGGCACCTTGTCAAAGGCCGGCGCGTCCCCGGTGCCAGGCATCGGGACGGAATCGTTGAGCCGGAACGACAGCAACACGGCCTTCTTCAGCCAATCATGCACGGTCCAACCCTGCGCGCCAGGCTCGGCGACCCGCAGCTCACCCGCGTCGAGCGCTGCCAAAACGGCATCCACCGCCTGCCGCCCTGGGCCGGCAGTGGCAGCGGACAACGTTTCCCGTTGTTCCCATAGTTGCTCGATTTCGGGGCGGAGGGCGTGCTGGAACATGCGGCGGAACTCTCGGCTGGCGTGGCGCGGACCATGCGCAGACCGCCCTCCACTGTCAATTCGCCGCTGGCGGCCGGTGGTGGGCCACGCCGGTTTGCGGCCTCCGCAAAACCCTATCCAGCCAGTTAACGAAGTCTTCAGCACAGCCGGCGCAAACTCGGCGCATGGAAACAATGCCGATGATCGACAATGCCGAAACGATGCCTCCGCGGACGGGTCCGTTGGGAACGGCCCTGCTTGACACCCGGCAGCGCTGGCAAGGGTTCAGCATGATCGCGGCGGACCTGATGTTCGAGACGGACCTGGAAGGGCGCGTGACCTTCATGGCGCCGGACTACGTGCTGGGTTGGCCGGCCTCCGCCCTGCTCGGCGACGCAGCCGACGCACTGCTCATCAGGCCTGATGCGCCGGGCAAAACGTTGGAGCCGTTCCGCTTTGCCACGCTGGCGCGGGATCGCCGGGTCTGGCTGCGCGATGCGGCGGGACGGATGGCATGCATGGCCATGTCGTCGAGGCCATTGCTGGACCAGTGCGGCCAACGCATCGGGACGCGCGGCGTAGGGATTGATGTCACCCACAGGGAACAACGCGAGGCAGCCGCCGTGGCGGCGTTGCGCCGCGCGGACGTGCTGGACCACACGATGAACCAGATGCGGCAGGAGCTGACGGCGCCGGACATGATGCAGGCGGGCCTGAACGCGATCATGCTCGCCGTGGGCGCGCAGGGCGTCGCCTTGCTGGACCTGGCCACAGCACCGCTGGACGAGCCGCCGGCGCTGCCATGGCCCGTGCTGCACCATGCGGGACAGGACCCGCTGCCAGTTCTCGCAGACGCATTGGCATTGCTGCAAGAGCAAGACGATGCAGTGGTCGCAGGACGGACGCCGCAGGGCTACACGGTGCTGGCCTGCCCCGCCTCCACGCGGTTCGGCGAACGGGCCGGGCTCGTCGCCTGGCGCGCTGCTGGCGGCCGGGTGTGGGACGGCGGCGACCTCAAATTGGCGACATCGGTCACTGGGCTGATTCGCATCGTGATGGAACACGAGTCCATCCAGCGCGAGTTGGCCCGCCAGGCGCGAACCGACTCGCTGACGGGTTTGCTGAACCGCCGGGCGTTCATGGACGAGGCCGCGAGGCGGATCGACCGCCTGGACCGGGAAGCGCTGCCGGGCACCCTGCTGTTCGTCGACCTCGACCGTATGAAGCTGCTGAACGACCGGTTGGGTCATGAGGCCGGGGACGCCGCGCTGATGCTGGTTGCCGAGATGCTGCGCCGCACCGTGCGCCCCGCCGACCTGGTAGCGCGGCTGGGTGGGGACGAGTTCGCGGTATGGCTCGACGGCTCAGACGAGCTGACGGCGGCCGAGCGTGCCGAGGGCCTGCGGATCGGCT
>JAABUX010008427.1_pt1 | contig 11894 bp, 20 predicted proteins | sample 5561851 | NCBI WGS metagenome assembly JAABUX01 (sample SAMN10711883, study PRJNA513361) | rock metagenome | isolation source: Antarctica rocks | place: Antarctica: Victoria Land, Richard Nunatak red sandstone | collected 2016-01-03 | reverse complement strand
CGCACCTCGGCGCCCGCCTGCACGCGCACCTCCTCGTCCGCGCTCACGAACGCCGGCTCGTCCGTGGACACAAAGTCAAAGTCGTCCGGGATGAGGTGGTTGGACACGAACAGCTGCAGCGGGCCCGCGTCCGCGAAGAAGCCGACCTGCGCGCCCGGGGCCGCGGCTCAGCGGGGCCTCTGCAGGCGCGCTGCTCGCGCGCGCGCGCCGAGTGATGGGGCTACCGTGGTCTGTGAGTCTCCCACGCTGCAACAGAACGATGGCTCACAGACCAGCCCTTTCCAGCGGGGCCTCTGCAGGCATGCTGCTCAAGCGCGCGTCCGAGTGAGGGGGCCACCATGGCCACCGAGCCTCCAACGCTGTAATAGCCCAAGCGCTCGTAGACCCGCTCGTGAGCGGGACAGCGCGTGCTTTTGGACGCAAGCACAGAGCAGGGATGTTGAGAGCGTGCCAGTGGCTGGCCGGACCGGCGCGCGCGCCTTGTTCACCGAGCTGACCACGCAGTCAATCACCTCGCCGCGGAACGGCCGGAAGACCAGGCACATGTACTTGACGTTGAAGGACGCGCTGCCGGTGCCCTCGCGGATCATGCCCTTGCCCATGCTCAGCACGTTGGTCACCGCGATAATGAAGCCGTACCGCCCGCTGCATGTGCCCTCAATCTGAGGCGCACAAGTCCGACGTGTGACGCCGGCCCTTGCTCTTTGCACTGCATACTTGCACGGCAGAGCTGCAGCGTCCGGCGCTGAGTGCGCTGCAGGCCGGCCCACCTCCGACCGCAGCTTCTGCTGGAGCACCTCGGCCAGGCGCGGCCCGAAGAAGCGCGGCTGCAGCTCAATCTCGCGGTCGAGCTCCAGGTGGAAGAACATGCTTCCTTCGCCGCCTCATCGGGGCCGGCAGCGCCCGCACATAGTCGCTTCGCGCGCTTTGCCGTAGGGCACGCACGGCTGGTGTGACCAGCTCCTTGGGGCTTTGCACGGTAGAGACTGGAGTTACCTCCCCCTTTACTGCAAGTCCTGTTCCTGCGTCAGACCAAGCGCTCGAGTGACGTCTGAAGACCGCACGCTAAGTGTTAGTTGGTGACTGTCACAGCATGCATCCGCCTCCCAGCGCTGAAGTCCCTTGTAGCCCAGCGCTGGCTTGAACTGCGGGGGCCCACATTTGGAAGCAGGGCGCATTATTGGGCCCAATGTAGGGGGCCCGCAGCTGGACTGATGTGAAAGCGGTGCTGGCTGCAGAACACAGACTGGCTGAGCTGAGAGCCACAGCCCACCTCCACAGAGTCTGCATTCTCACTGCCAGGCTGCGCTAGCCGCTGCATGATATAGGTCAGAGCGCGATGCCCCCTCTGGCGCACGCTTCCTGCCACGGCGCCAGGGCCAGCCAAGTCAGGCCGTTCTGCTGCAACAGGCGACGTTGCTGCCCTGCATCCCGTGGTGAGCGGCCGATCCAGCCCTTGCACCAGCGATCTGGCTTGCTTCCGGCCAAGCACTCGCCCGCCAGTTGGGGTGTGCACCGCGCTCTGACGACTCTGCCCGAGGCGTGCAGGAGCTGTGGCAGAAAAGCCTGCGGTACTGAGATTGTTCACCAGACACAGCTGCAGACAGGTGTGCTTCCTGACGCCGCAGAGCAGCCTAGCTGCCCCGTCCTGGCCCCGTCCTGGCCCTGGCGCTCAGCACCGGACTGCCTCAGGTCCAGAGGAGGCATGCCGCAGCGGCGGCTGCAGCAGCGGCCCCGCAGCACGCGTTTGACATCCCTGCGGCGCCCATCCTCATCCCCGACGGCCCGTGGCGGGAGGTTGACGGCAGCGTGTGCGCCGCCAAGGGCTTCAAGGCCCAAGGTGAGACCCGGGAGCCCGCTGCCCGTCTCAACCAGCCGCGACTCCTGCGGCCCCTTGCAGTCTTGGCACTCTCGCTTGGCCGCCAGACTCGTCGCACATTTCCAGCGCTTAGTTGTGGCAGCAGTGTGGCGGCCCTGCACAGCAGTGTAAAAGAAGGCGGGGCGGGGGCGCGGCAGGCATGGCCGGCGGCCTGCGCGCGAGCGGCCCCAAGGCGGACCTCGCGCTGGTCGTTGCAGACGGCGACGCGGCCGCCGCGGGCGTGTTTACCACCAACATCGTCTGCGCCGCGCCCGTCACGTACTGTCGCAACGTGCTGGCGAAGCGGGAGACCGTCCGCGCGGTGCGCGGCCCGCGCGCTCCCGCGCCGCTGCCGCAGCCGGCCGCGCGCCGTTGACAGTATAATACTATGTTACTATGGTGTACAACACATGTGTGCATAAGCAGCGTTCCGCACCGTCTGGGTTCGAAAAGTGCCTTGTGATGCGCACAAGGGGTTTTGCTCGCACGCCCAGGGATTTTTGCGCGCGCGCAGGTGCTGGTGAACGCCGGGCAGGCGAATGCCGCGACAGGCGATGCGGGGTACCAGGACTGCCTGGCCAGCGCCGATTGCGTGGCCAGCGCCCTTGGCATTAGCGCGGGCGAGGCGCGTTAACCAGAACATGCACGAACTCGAGAGCATCATTACGAGAGCATCATTACCTCGCGCTTCAGGGAGCACGGGAGGCGTCACACCACTGCTACCTCGCCTGTATTTGTTGTGCCTGCCTAATTTCAACATAGTCGTCATCTGCAACCCAGCCACTGCCGATCATTGACATGTACGTACTCGAGCACGCGGCTGTAATAGGACGTATCGATGCCGCTCTTTTCTATACAGGAGCGTGCCTGGGCAAGCGCGCGCGGCGACCCCGGCGCGGCGCGCGCGCAGGTGCTGCTGCTCTCCACCGGCGTGATCGGGCGGCGCATCAAGCTGGACGCGCTGCTGGGCTCGGTGCCGAAGCTGGCGGGCGGGCTGGGCGCGGGCGCCGAGGACGCGCACCATGCGGCGGTCGCCGTGACGACCACCGACCTGGTCAGCAAGAGCGCGGCGCTTGAGGTGCGGCGCCCGCTTCGGCCCACACAGGGTCACTGAGACCATGCCAAACAGCATGCGCGCCGCGCGGCGGCCGCCGCAACGAGCGCCAACCCGGTCAGCCAGAGCACGGCGCTGGAGGTGCTGCGCCTAGGGTCACAGGTCCTGGCACAGCAAGAGCAGCGCCGGCGGCAGTGCAGCTGGCGGCGCATGCACCGCCTTGCTCCCCTAGAATAGCCACTCGCTCTCTCTGAGAGACTGCCCGCAAGCGCCGCATGCAATATTCAGAGGCCGCAATGCGTCCTCCATGCCGCACACTGGCCGCGTGGCGCACGCATTCGCTGGGAGGGCCACATGCGCTACCCCGGAACGCTGTCAGATCCGCGGCGCTGCTTTGCTTGACCTCTCGCGGCACCAGCTCTCCTGCGGGCGGCCGAGCCCATGCGCCGGGCCGTGTTGCGACGCCGGCGCCCGCCGCCTCTGGCGAGTTCCAGCTCTGATGCAGGCGGCCGAGCCCAGGCGCCAGGGCCGTGACGCGGCGCCGGCGCGCGCCGCTAGGTGCACGAGTCCGATCATAGGTCGCCCCACCCTAACCCTGGCCAGGGCCATGAACACGCGCCTGAAACGCGCAGGTGGACATCGGCGGCGTGCCGGTGCGCGTGGGCGGCTTCGCCAAGGGCTCCGGCATGATCCACCCCAACATGGCGACCATGCTGTGTGTCATCACGTGCGATGCGGCCGTGGCGCCGCCGCTGTGGCGCGAGGTCGTGCGCCGCGGCGCGGTCGCCAGCTTCAACCAGGTCCGGCCCCTACCTGCTCTGGCGGGCGGCCCGGGGCGGGCGCTCTGTCTGTGGAGGCGTGATGGCTGGCAGGGCGCTTACGGGCTGCACTGGCAGCAGGCCGTCGGCGCTCAGGGGACCGCATGCCGCGCATGGCCGTGCGCGCGCTCTGCTGCGCGCGTTGTAGCCGACCTGGCCGCCCGCCCTCCCTTGGGGCGCGTGCATGCAGCAAAAGTACGCTCTCAACCACGCCGCCGCCTCGCATCGCATCGCAATAAGGTGACCAGACAGGCACAGAGCTTGGCGGCACCTGCGGTGACGGCGCGCGGCACGCGCGCAGATATCGGTGGACGGCGACACGAGCACCAACGACACCGTGATCGGCCTGGCCAGCGGCGCGGCCGGCGGCGCGCCCATTGCCGACGCCGGCTCGCCGGAGGCCGCGCAGCTGGAGGCTGCCGTGACGGCGCTGCTGCAGGTCCGCTGAGGGTAGGGGTAAGGTATCCTGTTATTGGGAAACATGTGTGTTAAGTGATCTGCTGTGCCGAGCGGCGGCTCACAACGTGTCCAGCCCCATGTTTCGTTGGCGCATGCAGCGCATCTCGCGCACGGCAGGAGGCAGCGCCTTCGCAGGCATAAACCTGCAGCGCAGCCAGGGGCCTGCGCGCGCGCGCCAGGGCCTCGCAAAGTCCGTGGCGTGGGACGGCGAGGGCGCGACATGCCTGATGGAGGTGTCGGCGGCAGGCGCGGCCGACGACGCGGGCGCGCGCGCGGTCGCGCGCGCCGTCTCCGCCTCCTCGCTCGTCAAGGCCGCCGTGTTCGGCCACGACCCCAACTGGGGCCGCATCGCGTGCGCCGCCGGGTGCGCCCCCGGCCGTACATGCAGCCCGCCTTTGCGCCGCGCCCCGGCCCTTTATGGCCATGGCCGCTGTGTCGGGCTGCAAGCCTGGCCTGGGCGCGCTTCGCGCGCCGCTGGGGGCACTTGCCGCCGCGCCGCGCGGCCCACCCCCGCCCGATGCCTCGCACGGCGCGCTCCTGCGACACGAGCCGTCCGTGCCCGAACAAGGTGGCCTGCAGCCCATGCAGCACTTCCGTGACAGCGCTTGCCAGGGGCAGCCGGGCCTGTGTTGCGGAGGCGCCGCTGCTGTCAGGGCGCATGCTGCGCGCCTGTGCCAAGCCAGACCTGGCGTGCGCGTCGCCGGATGCGGACACGGGCTCGCCCTGCGCATGGTGCAGATATGCCGGCGTGCCCTTCGACGCCGACGCGCTCGACATCCGCCTGGGGCCCATCGGCCTCATGGCGGCCGGGCAGCCGCTGGAGTTTGATGCGAAGGCCGCCAGCGCATATCTGAAGGACACGACGGCCGTGCACGGCACGGTGCACATCGACCTGCGGCTCGGCGACGGGCCTGGCGCGGGCGTCGCCTGGGGCTGCGACCTGAGCTACGACTACGTAAAGATCAACGCCGAGTACACGACCTAAGCCGCTGCCGCGCGCCGCGGCCCGGGCGCCAGGCCGGACGGCCTAAGCGGCTGCTGCGCGCCGCGCGCGCGCTCTGCAAGCTCCGAGCTCTGCACGGCTCCGAGCTCTGCACAGCGGTATGCCGCGCGGGCTGCACCGCGAGCGCGGCACTCTGGTGTTGTAGGCAGCCCTTGCCTGTTCATCAGTTCTGTACGGGATGAAACAAGTGATTAACGAAATTTGGCGGATCATGCCAGGGTCCTTCCTGGTGGGAGGACAGAGCGGGCAACTGGCAATGAGCTGGCGGTAGCAGCGCATGCTCCGACAGCGCAGACCTCACATGCAGTGCTTGACAAGCACTGCTTGTATAAGCAGGCCAGGTGGAGCAGCCCATGCTGGACCCCTGCCGAGCTCCACATGTACCGGGAGCCTCCTTTTCGAGCTGGAAAGCCCAAAAGGAGGAAATTTCCTTCCTTTTTCTCAGCAGCTGCATCAGTCGGGGAGGAAATTTCCGTCCTTTTTCTCAGCAGCTGCATCAGTCGAGTTGCGCGCGGCGGTGCTTGAAGTAGCGCACACAGACAACAAGGAACACTTGGTGAAGCCTTGCATAGAAATTGTCCCGCACAGAAGGAGGCCTGCAGTAACTAGGCGGCAGGGATGCACAGCCCACGAAATGCTCCGCGCCGGAGCCAGGAGTTTGCGAGGGCGCAGTCTGGCGCCAGCAGCTTGAGTGCCCTGCCTGAGAACAGCGAGGTCACAGCGCCGCTCCTTCCCCAGCCCGGCGCAGATGCGGAGGCGGCGGGCAGAGCGCAGTGGGTGGTGGAAGACAGCGAGCCGGAGGATGAGGACTTGTCCTGGTTCGGGGAGGTGAAGAGGTGCGTGCCCTGTGCTTGCCATAAAGCATGCTTCGGGATTGTGTTTATGTAATGCGCCAAGTCTGGACCCAGCGCTCCCTGCTGTCAAGCATGCTCTTGTAACACACGCGGAAGTACCTCCTTTATTGCTCCCCACAGAAACATGTGGGCAACTCCTGTCGCGCCACGACGGCAGGTTGCTCCACTTCACCGCGCCGCTGTCCATCGAGAGTACGCTCTGGTTTGTGTGCAGCAGCATGATCTCGCTCGCCTTTGTCGGGCACCTCGGCAGCCAGCCGCTGGCGGCGTGCGTCCTCGCCAATTCCGTGTACAACATCAGCGGCTACAGCCTGGTGGTCGGCATGGCTGCGGGGATGAACTCGCTGTCAGGGCAGGTGGGGCACGCCCGCGGTCACGCCCAGGCCATCCCTGCGACAGCAGCGTGGGTCCTGCGCGCTCGCTGTCGCTGCCCCCGGGCAGACATCTGGTACTCAAGGTCCTGCAAACCTAGTCAAGCTAGGTGTGCACCGGCGTGAGGATTAATGGCGCCGGGCGTGGCAGGCGTTTGGCGCGGGCAACCTGAGCGCCATGAGTCTCATCCTGCAGCGTGCGCTGATTCTCAGCTGCTCGCTGAGCGCGGTCGTGTGGGCTGCCTGGACGCAGCTGCCCGTCCTCCTGCCCCTCCTAGGTGCGCGCCCCGGGACGCTTGCGGCCGGCCGTGCAGCAGGCGTGGGCGGAGTCTGCGTGCCATGCCCTCGCCTGCCTGCTGTCTTCGGTTGGCATAGCCAGCACATCACTACGTGACGCGTGCATGCAAGCGGCAGCCTGCGTCCGCGCTTTTGGTGGGCATAGGCGTCGCCTGCCAGGCATGCATGGGGGTCGTTATTGAGCAAAAGCGCCTGGACGTTGATGCAGATTCAGGTTGGGATTCAGGTCTAGGGTAGGATCATGGTCAGGCGCGCTCCACGTGCAGGCCAGGACGCGGGCATCGCGGCGGAGGCGTCGCGCTTCCTGCAGATCAGCGCGCCCTCGCTGCTGCTCAACGCGGTGTCGACGTGCATCCGCAACCATCTACTCGCGCAGCTGGACGTCGTGGTTGCCTCCCGTGCGTGCCCTGCGCCGTGCATGGGCCTGATCATGCCGGCGGTCCGCATTTGGTCAACAGGCGTATGGGACTGCCGCACACAAGTTGTCGCATGAGATCGCACACGGCGCGTCGCGAGCCCTGATGCGCCGCTGTGGCTGCGTGCGTGTCTTGATATGAGCCATGCAGAACTGAGCGGTGGCTGGGAGCCGCGCGTGCTACTGCATGCAGCTGTCCGCGCATGCAGCCGTCCCTTGAGTGCGGAGCCAGCACACTGTTGTCGCCAGTCAGCAGGCCGACCGTCGCCCGTGCTCAAGCGCCGACCGCGCCGACGGTGACGGTGACGGTGACCGCGCGCGCGCGCGCGCAGTGATGTCCGCCGCGCTGACGGTGGTGACGCCCGTGGTCAACTACCTGCTGATCTACGGCCTGGCGCTGGGCCTGGACGGCGCCGCGCTGGCCAACAACGTGGAGGCCGGGCTGTACTGCGGCATGCTCGCAATCTACTTCGTGGTCAAGGAGCGCGGCCTGGTCAAGTCCGGGCGGCATACGTGGCACGGCTGGCGCGCGCCCTGTTTGAAAGTTAGGGATAAGAGAAACCTGACCCGGCTGGGTGTGTGTGCAGTGCCTGCGGCCTAATCCGGGGTCGGCCGCGCGGCCCGAGCGAGGCCGGGCGGCCGGCGCGGCGCGGCGGGCGGCGCGCGCCCGGCATGGGCATCGGTGCCTGTGCCTGTCTTGCTGCGCGCAGGGCTGGGGTTGGGTGCAGTGCTGGCCGCCTCGCTCATGGTCAGCAGTGCATTCTGGTCGAGCACGGCCGGCGCCCGTACCACGGCCTGTGCGGCTCCTAGCAACCCCAAGGCACCTAGGCTATCTCTGGGCACACTGTCGACGAAAGTTTGACGGGAAGGGTGCTATGCTGGGGTTGAGGTGCTGCACGCAAGGCCATCTGCGATGCTGTCATAGACAGGCACATGAGCCAGGAGAAAGCCACGCCAGGGCGCCAGAGTGAGGCGCTGGGCTGTCGCGGGGCAGGTCCTGGGGCGCGTTTCGGGGCTGGGGCCAGTACCTGGCGATCGCGCTGCCCGCGCTGTCCATGAAGTGCACAGGCGCGCGCCCTGAGCGCGCTCCCGCTCATGTCCATGAGACCTGTGCCCTGCATGCCCAATGTGAAGGAAAGTTGCCTATGTCACCCTGGGGCGCACAACCATGCGCTGCCGGCACTGCATGTGCAAGGACCAGGCTGCGGCCCTGGTGCCTGTTTGTGCTGGGAGTGCAGTGCTGTGGCTGCTGTGCAACGTCAAGGAAGACAGCAAAGCCACCCTGAAGCACATGGCTGCTGCTGCCTCCTTGAACCTGTTAAGTGGTAACAAGTCGGAGTGCCGCGGAGAGAGAGAGAGCGCCGGAGGGCCTGAGGGCTGGGCTGCTCTGCATGCAGAGTGGTGGTTGTTCGAGGCGCTCGTGCTCCTGGCCGGCATCCTCCCCAACCCTGACCAGGCGCGCGTTTACCCCGCACTGTGCTGGCCTGCACTTCATTGTAAAGCCTCTGCTGAGCAACAGGTGCAGTAGTGAAGCAGCGTGAGAGACGGTGCACCTGAGTGTCTGGAAGAGGGCGGAGGCAGGGTGCTGTTCTACCTGAGCGGTACGGCATGGCTGATGCGCCCACCGGCTGTCAAAACGTTTGCATGTCAAAGGTTTGCACTGCATCAGGCGAGCACGGGACCCGAGCGCGGGGCCTGCCGCGCGCAGAGCGTGTCCGTGACCGGCATCGCCTACAACCTGACGTCGTTCACCTACCTGCTGTTCCCGCTCGGGCTGTGCGGTGCGCAGCCGTGACGGGCCTGCACGAACCATCGCTGCGCATGCTCTTTTTTATTATGTCTGATACATGGTCATCTTCCACACCGGGTTGTACCGCACCGCTTTGCACCGGTCCGGGTGCATTGACCCCGCACCTACAAGTGCGCTGCATCTCCCGCTTCTGCTGCCCTGAGTCAGCCAGCGCCACAACTCATGTGGGCAACAGGGGCAACAGCATTCTGTTATGCGCACGGGCCCTGCTCACGTGACGATGGGACCTGCGGGCAGATGCGCTCTCAACAATGGTGGCCACGAAGCTGGGCGGCGGGCGCTGGCGTGGGGCGCGGCACTCCACGCGCGTGGCGCTGTGCCTGTCCGCGGGCGTCATGGTGGTGTCGTCAACCGTCATCGCGGCCGGCAGCGGCCTGTGGCCGCGCCTGTTCACGCACGATGCGCAGGCGCGCAGCTCTCGCGGCGTTCATTTTTGGGGCTGGAGCGCGACCATGTGTGCGCGCCTGCGCTGATGTGCGTACGCGTTTCTGCGCATAATCGCGGCGCTGCGGCGCCGACTGACGCGAGGCGGCGCTCGAGCCGGCGTGGCTGGCCTGTCGGCTGCGCGCAGCGGGACTCCTGTGTCTGTGCAGGCGGGCATGCTCGGTAGCATGCAGGGACTCTCACTGCTAGGTGCTTAACGAAACAGCAGCGCTGGTCGGCCTGCTGACCTGCATGCCTAGCCCGTGCATGTCTTAGCCTGGGTCTAATCCTAGCCTGACCCTGAAGCGTGCCAAGCCGGCGGGCGGCCGCGCAGGTGGTGGCGCTGTGCGCAGCGATCCTGCCCATCGTGGCGGTGTCCTCCTTCACCGACGGCCTGAACGCCACGCTCGCAGGTGCCGGGCACGCGCCAGGCGGCCCCCCGCTCGCTCCTGCTGCCCAGCCCCCGTGTCAGCGACAGCCTGTCGTGTTATGTGGCGTGCACGATCGCCGTCCGTACATTTTCAGTGGGCCGTCCTGCTTCAGCGACAGAACTTGAATAAAACGAATGCGGCGTGACAAGCATCCTGCATCGCGTTCATGCGGTCTTGGCGAGCATGCCTGTCTGCACCGCATGGTCTTGCAGGCGGACATCGGCGCAGCAGCTGACTCTCGCCGAGCGCATGCGCCGCGACGAACTCTCGAGGCTGTCGGCAGTTATTCAGCAGCGCTGGGGCGCCCCCGACGCGCCCGCGCGGCGCGGCGCAGGCGTCGTCACAGGCGCCGGGCGGCAGGCGACCGGCGCAGTGATCAACTTCTGCACGTACTGGGGCGTCGGCCTGGCGCTGGCGGCCACGCTAGCCTTCCGTGCGCGCATGGGCGTGCGCGGCCTCTGGGTGGGCGTGCTGGCGGGCAGCGTCACGCAGGCGCGGCTCGCCCGCGGCGCCGCCCGCGCGGGCCCGCGCGCGCGTCAGGGCGCGCGTGGGATCGCTGGAGCGTGGCGGGGCTTGTTGTGCGGCGGGCCGCCGCGCTGGCCGCGGCCGCTGCTGCGCTGCAGCGGCGCCCGTGGATATGTGCGGGCGAATGTAAGGCCAGCATTTGGCTGTTACGTCATCCTGAGTTGCCCAGAAAGGTGGGCAGCCGTTGGTGTTGCCGACCTGAGCATGCGCATTAGTGCAAGATAAACAGCGTACACTGCGCCGCGCAGGCCGTGGTCATGCTGACCTATGTTGGGCTGCTAAATTGGGAGCGCGAGGCGGCGCGCGTGCGCGGCAAGTTTGCGCCGACGGGCGCCGCCGCGGGCGCCGCGGGCGTCGCCGCGGCCAATGGGCCCGACGATGGCGGCAGCGCGGGCGCCGCCAACGGCGCGCGCGCCACCGGCGACGTGGAGGACGGCAAGCTGCTCGCCGGCAGTGTGCGCGCCCGCGAGGCTGAGGGGCTGCTAGCCGCGGATGCATCCGGGCCAGCGGGGGAGGGGCGAGAGGGCGGTCGGGCGTCTAATGCTGGCGCGCGCGAAGCGGGGCGGCCCGTCCGCAGTGCGTTTGCCGGGCGGCACGCCGCCCCATCCGCGCTGCCTGACCAGCCGCTGGCGTTGGGGGCCGGGCCGGCCTCTATCGCGCCAGTGCATGACGCTGTGCGGACGCTGCTGTGATGATGTTGGGGCAGCTGGCAGGCACTGCTTGCAACCAATTTATTTATACAGCGGCTGTGTGAAGTGCGTACTGCCGCGAGTCTAGCGGTGAGCTGTTGGGCATAGCTTGCATGGTGTGGCCTAGGTATCGGTGACATTAGCGGCAGCCTCGAGGCACGCAGTAAAAGGGTAAAATTTGCTTGGTTGCTACAGTCCTGAACAGCATGCGGCTGCTCAAGCTTTCAGCCTCTGTATGGAAGTCGCCGTGCAGTCTCAGGGCCTCCCACGAGAGCAGTGCTTTGTGGTGCATGCCAGCAGCCTGCATCCCAGCAGCCTGGAAACCCCCTGTTAGGGCCAAGCCCTCTCTCAGCAGAGCACAGCACGCACCTCATGCCGCAGTCAACCTGTGCTGCTGCAGCGCCACAAGCTGCTTCAGCCTGTGCACATTGGCTTGCCTCGTCTCTGAGCACGTGACTACAGGGGCGAGGTTGCACGCGGCTGACAAACATCCGTCAGCTCAACCAGGGCACGGCCTCTTCCAGCGTCGCAACAGCCGAGAACTGCAGAGCGCGGTGCCTCAGAGCGCGGACACGCCTGCGATGGCCAGGGCGTGTCGGCGCAAGCGCAGACTGTTCAGCGCACAAGCGGCCTGATGCGCCTGCGACGCCGGCAGCGGCAGAGCGATGACGTACACGTCAATCAAAGACGCCGCGGCGCAGCTGTCGCTGCAGGACAAGCAGAAGTACAACCTGTACGTGCTGACCGGCGAGTGCACGGCGCCGAAGCAGAGCCGGGGCCGAGGTGCGCGGGAGCCACGCGCGCGCATGGCCGGGCGCACCGCCGTGCGTCCAAGCGCGTGAGAGGGCAGGCCGGGGCTGGCCCGCGCAGACTGGTACAGCGTGCTC
>JAABUX010008425.1_pt1 | contig 11897 bp, 8 predicted proteins | sample 5561851 | NCBI WGS metagenome assembly JAABUX01 (sample SAMN10711883, study PRJNA513361) | rock metagenome | isolation source: Antarctica rocks | place: Antarctica: Victoria Land, Richard Nunatak red sandstone | collected 2016-01-03 | reverse complement strand
TCGGCGTGCAGGATTGGCAGGGTTGACTCGTCGGAGTCTGTGCCCTGATCGGCTATCGCGCTGTCGGGCGCGTCACCGTGCGTTGTCATCGACCTCTCCTTCCCTGATCCCTCTCCGACAAGGGGTAGGCGTAACACCTACCCCTTTGGCAAAGGGGTAGGTGTTACGCCTACCCCTTTGAATTGTGAATATCACCCATGATAACAGCACATAACTACCGCACTTCACACCCTGCTAGCGAAAGGGGAAGTGCAATTTCTCGACGCCCTGGCGCTTGGCGGTCTCACCGCGGCGGTCGTAGCGGGCGGTGGTGACGACGGAGGCGTGGCCGGCGAGCTGCTGGGCGGCCGAGAGGTCCACGCCGGCGTCGAGCAGATCCGAGACAAACGAGCGCCGTAGGTCGTGCGGCGAGACGTGCGGGACGCCGGCCTGCGCGGCGCGCTTCTGGAGCATGTTGTAGATGGCGATGGAGCTGAGGCCGTCGCCGTGGACCTCGCCGACCTGCGAGACCGGGAGGAACAGCTTGCCGGGGCGGTCGCCACGGCGGGCGAGCCAGGCGTGTATAGCTGCTCCGGCGGTGGCGGTCAGGGGGACCAGGCGCTCCTTGTCGCCCTTGCCGTGCCGGATGCGCAGCGTGGGCGGGTCCGCCGTGTAGTCGGCCAGGTCGAGACCCACCAGCTCGGTGCGCCGGACCCCTCCTATATAGAGGACGGCCAGGATCGCCGCGTCACGGGCGCCGGCCGGGCTGGGGTCGCGCCGGCAGGCCTCGACGAGGGCCTTGAGTTCGCCGCCGGGCACGGCGCGGCCGGCCGGGAGCCGGGAGCCGCGCGCCCCCTTGACCTCGGCGATGCGGCGGTACTCCTCATCCGTGAGCAGGTTCTGGTTGCGCGCCTGCTTGAGCACGCCGCGCAGCGCGGCCAGCGTCAGGTTGATCGTCGCCGGCGCGCGTTTCTTCCCCGTCAGTGGGTCCTCCTCGGCCAGGCGGCCGCGAATATAGTCGAGGTGGTGGGCGCGCAGCTCGTGCCAGGGCATCGCGGCGGGATCGACCCCGATGAGCCGCGCCACGGTGGCCAGGCGCTCCGTCACGACCGTCTGGCTCTTGGGGGCCAGCGTCGCCAGGTACGCCGTCAGCGGGTCGACGAGCGGCCGAGCCGGCAACACGGCGGGGAGGGTCGGGGGCAGGACCGCGAGCAGCGTCGCGCCGCGCGGCGCCGACGGGGCCTCGCCCGGCGTCACCACGTCAGTCACCACGTCAGTCGCCCCGGTCGTCCCTGTCGTTGGCCTGGTCCCGCCCACCCGCGTTGTCGTCTTGCTCATGCTGTAGGCTTTCTTAAATCTTACGCCGTGATAGGCGTCCACAACGTCCTTGTTACACAGCTTCTGCGCGGGTTATTGCACAGTCCGTGCGCCGAGGCCTACCACAGTTTCACAGTTGTTGCGCCGAGACCTACCAGGGACGCTGACACCGGCCCCTGGTATCGGACGCTGTTTCGACCGGCTACCCTGTCCTCGGGAGCGCGTTGTCGGCAGCTTCAACGGGTAAGACCTGCATGTGATGGGCCTTATCAGCATGACCATCGAGGCCGTACAAGGCCTGGTGTTACGGAAGCTGCTATGAAGTGCAAAGTAGCGTGCTGTCTGAAGAGGAAAAGAGCCGATTTTGTTCCGAGAAACGGTACTTCGGCTACTTTCGCCACCGTGCAGCAGTTCACGGAGCCCGTTGCACCGTGTTAGACGACGTGGAAGGGCCGCCTCCAGCCGAAATCGGTACTCTTTGATGGTTGACGTAGCAATCGCAGGTCTATCCTTGCCGAAATGGCGCGCTTACTTTGCACTTGGTAGGAGCTTCCGTAACACCAGTCCTACAATGTGTGGGCACTAGGGGTGCGTAGCGCAGGACGGGTGTGTCGCCGTCGGCGTCGCCGTGGTGTCCCGTACGCCCACTTACCCCATGGAGCACGGCCCTAGTCTCGCGCTCTCACCGCAGAGGCGCCCCGACGCGGACTCCCACTCCGTCGCTCGGGTGCCCTGTGGGCGCCAAGATGAGCGTCATGCTGCGCCCCTCGAGGCGCTCGTCGCGGTCGGCACGCCCGAGGTCGACCACGGCTCGGGCAAGATCCGCGAGCAGGGCGCGCGCGACCGCGAGGGACGGCTGGGGCTCGGGGCCGCGCAGGCGGACCGTGAGTTGAACAATGTCCCCTTCACTCAACCACCGGCGCACGGTCTGGCGCTTGGCATCGCGCTGCTGGGGCAGGTCATCGTGTTTGAGGCGCATTTCCTTATGGGCGAGGAGCATGCCTCCCTCTCGCCTGTCCGGTCCGTCCACCCGCGGTCTCCTTTCACACCTGCCCCTTGCGGAAGGGCCGACGCATGAACTATGCACCAACCAGCGCAGCAATTATGACGTGGCGCTCAAGTACGACGCAAGCTTACGCATACGGGGAGTGTAGCACGCGCCGGGCAAGTTATCAACCTAATGACTATTAGGATAAGTGCTTAACGCAAAAGAAAACGAGCCGCCGGGTTTGTCCATCCCGTCGAACTCGCTACCCCTCCACAGGGAGTCACGCAACGTTCCGTTGTGGGACATCTAGAACGGGACGGGCTGCGCCGGCGACCGTGAACACGAGCTGACGCCCATCGGGCAGATGCGGCCGCGACTCGAGAACCTTGGCGCAGACGGCGGCGAGGTCGCGGTTGAGTTGGCGGTCGTTGAAGGGCCGCAACTCGACGTCGATTGTGATCATGCACCCACTATCAGGGTTTCGCGCTTCATGACCAGTCGGGACATTTAGAATGGGACAATGGGACGAGCACGCCTCCCTGCAACTGTAGTAGTCGGCTACAATCCCATTCTAAATGTCCCGACGTGTGCGGTGGAGCGAGACCCTGCTAGAATGGGACGGCCAAGGCTACAATCCCATTCTAGATGTCCCGGCCGGCCATGGAGCGCGACACCCTGACTATACTCCCGCACTGCTGCCCCATTGCGTTCTAGGCCGAGCTAGCGCCGTCTACCGGCATCCAGGTGGAATCACACCCTCGGCAGTTACGCATAGGGGCGGAGCAAGAAGAGGGCGCGCTTACGCGCGGGCGACGCGATAGGGGCACCTTCCAGCCGCCACTCGCGCGGGACGCCTCTGTCGCTCAAGAGCACCTTATCGTCTACCCGCTCACCGCACAATGCTTTATGCACAGCCGGCGCGAGGGCGGCTGTGACAGAGCGAGCGATACCCCGCGCCCACCGCAAGGTGCTCCCCTCAATCTCGAACGCCGAAACCTGGCCCACCTCGCAGCAGCGGATAGCCGTCGCACTGAGTGAGGCGTCGAAAAGTTTCGCCAAGGCAAAGACGTGGTGGAGCGACGGCATCGCCCCCGCGTGAGCGATGAAGACATCGCGCGGCAGCAGAAACTCCGTGGCGAGCATATCGCATAGACGCTCCAGCTCGCGGCCCGCCCGTGGCGGATTCGCCCCCGTCGCCTCGAACAACGCATGGCCAATCTCGTGCGCGATCGTAAACCGCCGCCGCGCGTGCGACAGGTGCGTAGCGGACACGATCACAAGTTGCGAGCCATCATGCAGCAGCGTGCCCGCGATTGGCAAATCCTCCTCGCGCAGCTCTCCGACGCCCACGCGGGCGCTCAACGCTACCAAGTCGGTGGGCGGACACGCAACGCCATCGAGAAGACGTCCCGCGACGATCTGCACCGCACGCTCAACAGGGACATTACCGGCGAGCGCGCGCAACCTCCGCGCGGCGGCACTCATCCACACGGGATTAGTGGGTGCCGACCTTGAATGTTTTACCACGCGGCATCCTGTGCAGCTGCCCGTGCCCGCGCTTTGTCGACGAGCTGACGCCAATATGCTTCTCCCGGGTCCGATCGCCGGGGCTGCGTCCGCGCGCCTTTCAAGTGCCCGAGGCGCTCTCGATGCGCCAGTAGCGCGTACATGCGGACAGTTGGTCGTTCGGGCTTGAGGTAGATGAGCGCCTCGGGCGGGATAGCCCCTTCCACGCGCTCCTGGCACCAGCGCGCCTCCGACGCCGCGTCGTCTTCGCCCAAGCCATCGTAGATATCGGCCGCGGCGGCGTAATCGGCTGCGGCACGCTTCGCCCGCGCTCGCTCATAGTGGCGGGCACGGCCCATGAACGCCCGCGCCCGCACCTCCGAGAGGGGACCGCCGTGCTCCGTCAACCTGAGGGCCTCATCATACAAGCGGAGTGCGCCGGACGCATCGTCCAGGCGGGACTGCAGGTCACCCTTGACGATCACCATGTCCACGTAGTCCTTATCCGTGTCGGGAGGGAGCAGACGTTCGGCGGCGCGCAACGCCTCCGCCGCCCGTTCCGTGTGGTGACCCACGAGGTACGTGCGCGCTAGCAGGCTATAGCAATCGCCAACCTCCCGATCGTCCGGGCCGCACACAGCACAAAACAAGTCGATGGCTCCACGCAGTGACTCCGCGCTTTCCTCCAGTTTGCGCGTGCGCGACTCGCCCTCCATGCGCTCGGCCTGGAGGCGGTATAGGCGCCCGATGCACTTCCTGCAAAAAGCCGTGTTGCGCCCGTCCTTGATATCCTCGCCCAAGCGTAAGCTGTGGTGCGCGTCTGCCACGGCTTGGTCAAGATAGCCGATGCGCTGGTAGACCCATGCGCGCCCACAGATCAAGGCGCGCGCCTCCGCGGCGACATCTGCCTCCCCTCGGTGCTCTCGCCTGGCCGCTTGTATGGACAGATTGGCGACGTCTAGCACGAGGCGCTTGCGACCATAATCCTTAAGCAGTTTGTCCAGTCGCCCGAAAACCTGCGCGACCAAGGCCGGGTCCGTCTCGATGCATTGCTGGGCGAGGGCAAAGGCATTGCCGATCTGCGCGCTGGCCGCTCCATCTCCCCGTCGGGGCGCGATGTGGCCAAGCAGGGCGTCCAAGCCGCGCGCACAGACCTCGGGAGGAACGGCCGAAACGGGTGCCTCCGACGCAACGAGGGTTATAAGGCCGTCTATTTCAGCGACCTGCCCTACCGCGACCATGCGCGCAAGCACCGGTGCGAATGTCGCATCGGTCATACCCAACGCGGCAGCAACGACCGGTCGTGGGAGACCCGAACCCGCAATGTCACAAGAGGCAAGGAGCCCGAAGATAGAGGAGACATCTGGCGAGGGTTCACCTTCACCTTGTCCCTCGCCCGCGGAGGGTGGCAAAAGCTCCAACTGGATAGCACCGCCCTGCATGGACCGCATACGCCGCGCGCGGCGTCCACTAGGCACGGTTACGGGAGCAACACTACTTTGTATCGCCGGGTTACCGGGAAAAGGGGGGGCGGGCTGCGAGGGCTGTGTAATCACGGGGAAGGGAGGTGGTGTTGCGGGCTTAGCGCGCCCCTCCTGCACGTCTAGCAGGAGGGTCCGCAGGACGGCCGATTCGTCCAGCCCAACGAAATCGCTGTAGACCACCGGCCCAAGAAGCCCCTTGGGCTCGCATTCACGAACGCGGATGGGCAGCAGACGCCTGAACTCACCAGTCGGATCTGCGGCGAATGCGGCAGCCCACTCGGGTTGAGGAAAGGAAGCTTGCAAATAGTCGGGCGATAGAATGGCAATGGTGCGTTCTGCGCTCTCAGCCGTCCTTTGCATCTCCAGAACGAAGTTCGAGCCTGGTCGGAAGTCCCATGCCTGGATCACCGTCGTGTATCCGGCCGCTTCCAATTGCCAGGCGACCCACTCGGCCCAGGCGCGGTCGGCGCTGTTGTAGCTGATCCAGAAGTCTTTGTGGTCGGGGGGTGACGCCGGTGCAGCCATGGCCGAACCCCATACTTGACATAGTTCTAACGCTCCCACCATTATACCCCTAACTATCCAAGGCGCTATAGATTAGTCACGCATGATACGGAATCGAGTTTGTATGTGCAGTACCCGACAAGCATCAGCCTTCGCCCCTTCCGTTGCTTAGACTTGTAGCGCAGAGGCTAACGCCCCTTTCTCGCGGTCGCCAGGCTGGCGCTGTGTGCCCCCAGCGATACAACCACAACGGCGCGGGCCACACGCGCGCGCATCACACAAGCCGGCGCGCCGCGCCGGAGAAAAGTGCGCCGCCTCCATGGAGGCGGCTGGGTCCGTTGCATACAGGGAGATTTTGCATAACCTGTAATGGGCAGCAACGGGTTGCGCAACCGCCCTACCGTCTGCTCGCTGGCCAACGGGACTGATGAACGCGTGCTGGCGCTGCGGCGTGACGGGTGCGGGACAGTACGCACGCCAGTTTGTGTGCAACAACCTCTTGCCCAATACAGGATATGCAGAAACCCCCTACGGGTGATAATTTTGGCCACGACAGGGATAGTGTCAAGGTTGCCGCCGGACACGCTTACTTTTGCTCGTCTTATATGCCCCCTTGAGGCTCATCGATATGTCGCGCCGGGCACCCGACGCTCGAGTAGTCTATGTAGAATCCGTCGTACTTGAGCAGTTTGAGTAACATCCGCACGAAGAGCGTCTGGTAAGCCGTGCGCAATGTGCTGGCTTTGGCAAGGTCCTTAGGCATGGTCGGCCCACCGTGCGCCATCGGGTTCCTGGCCTTAATCGCATCCCTCTCGAACTTGCCCACCTTCAGGCCGATCCGCTTGAAGAAAAGGTACAGGCTCTCGTTGCCGCTCATGCTGTAAGCGCCGCGCAGCTTGTTCATCATCTTTTGCCGGTCGTCGTCCGGGATGCCCTCGGCTTGAAGCTTCGCCTCGATGCGCACGAGATCCTCCGTCAACAGCTCGTTGTACCGATCCGGCTCCAGGTAAATACGCCGCGCCTCGTTGGCCTCCAGCCACAGCGCGGCCACGCCCTCTATCGCGGCAGCCACGACAGGCAAATCTATGCCGACGGGAAGATCCCGGGACATGTCGTATCGCCACACTGCGTCATTGAGGCGGAGCGACTCGCGGAGGGCGAGATACGCGGGGACAAGGCTTGGCAGGACATCCTCAATGCTCCGCCCTCCGACACTGTGCGGCTCGACATTAATGGGCCTCGGTCCGCTCGCCTGGCACATGGCCACGATGTTGTCGCCCGGCGGGCTCGTTACCATCTCGGTAATAGGATCGCCTAACTCGTCGTACTCCGTGAAGCCGGCATTCAGCAACCGCCGCCCCAGCACGAAGCCAACGATCTCAGCGATGGCAATGCGCTTCTCGCGCGCAGGGATGCCGCCCCACTCCGGCCGATACTCGATGCCGAGGTTTGCGGACCACGAGGGACCGAACTCGCGCGGGACCTGATGAATGATGAAACTTTTGCCGCCATACTCGATGAAGGCGTGGTCGGCGCTGAACGACTGCGCTGGGCGCTCCGGCGCTTTGAAGAGCGTGGTGTCGCGCGCGCGCGTGTAGTGCGGCACCATCTCCCTCTCCGTCCCTCGCCAGAATACGTCTGAGGATCGGGGGCCATTGAGATACCATTGCGTGAGCCAACGGGGGACCGGCGGCAATTCCCGATGGTCGTATGTGCGCGTCACCTCAAAGTAATCGAGGCGCGACGTGAAGGTATGGTCGACACCTTCCTTCAGTGAGAGGAGAGAGGTGTAGGCCCTGAGGTAGCCCCGGCGCAGGGCGTATCGGTAGCCGTTGCCTTGCCCGTCGATGGCCAACGGCCGCGCGAGCGTGCCGGGCTGCACGTCGAAGGCCAACTCCGACTCATCCACATAAGTGCCGGTCAGCTCGCCCTCGACCTGATAGTGATCGTCCCTCCGGAGCTTGATGCGCGCCGATCCGATCGGGATGCCACCCCCGGCCTCTGACACATGTTCAATGCTCCAGGGCTCCTGCAAGCCCTCCCACTCCAAGTAGGCGAAGCGCGACAGCCACTCTCTGCTCATGTCGGTGTCAGTTCCCTACCTCATGGCCCCTGGGGTAGGGTCCCAGGAAGCGCACGCCGTTGAAGTGGATCATGTGTCCCGGGGCATCGGCGCACCACACCTCCGTCGCCCAGTCGATGAGGTGGGCGTAGCGGGTCATCGCCTTACGCGTCGCGAACGCCGTGACATAGACGGGCGGCGCCGTGCTCGCGGCGAATAGCGTCCCCAGTTCGTCATGCCGCTTGCCGTCCACCGGCCCATGGCTAGTGACGGCCTCGATAAGCAGGAGCCAGTTGCGCCCCCGGTCGTGCACGATCACGTCGGGGAACTTGCCGTGGTCGTCCAGCGCGACGCCGAGCGCGGCGAGCCCCGCACGGTTGTAATATCCGATTCGCTTCCCCGTCGCGCCGAGCTTGCTTCCCGTGTCGCCGATATAGAGCACGTCAGGGTCCGTGACGAAACGGCGGCAGAACGCGTACACGATGTCGCGGATGAGCGGGTTCTGGCCGCCCGCGGAAAGCGCCACCTCGACGCCCTCAGCCAGGTTGAGCGCGATGAGCGCCATCTCGCGCTGCCGCGCGTAGCGTAACGCCAGCGCCTCATGCGTCGAAAGGTACGCCGCGAGCGCCGCGTCCCAGTTCGGCGTCCCGTAGGTACGCAGGAGTGCCAGCGCCTCAGGGCTCAACCGGTAGTCGGTGTCGCCGCTGTTCGTCGGGCGCTCGGGGTTGTCCGGGTTGATGATAGCGAGCCCAGCGTCGCGGAACTGGTGGACTGTCTGGCGGCGCACCGTCTCGCGAGAGTTGGGGGCGTACGCCTTGCCGTAGTGCTCGCGCATCACGGCCATGATCTCGGTGATGCCTAGCGTCGGCGCCGTCGCCCCTGACCACGCCATCCCGGCGCGCATGCCCGCGAGGGCCAGGAGCGTCAGGCCCGACCGCTCATTCTGCTGCTGGCGCGGGAAGCCCAGCGCCCGGATGATCCCGATCGCCTCCTCCACCAGGCGCTTGACCGCCAGCGGGTCGCCCCCATCCTCCGCCATGGCGAATACCGTCCCCTCCACAAGCTCATCCAGCGCGCGCTGCCCGGCCGCGCCGCCGCTGACTCTGTCGCTGACCGCCTCACCAAGCGCGCGCAGTGTGTCCGCGTCGGGGTAACGCAGCGTGCGCAAATCCGTCGCGTTGACCTGAGTCGACCCGCTCCACTGCCGGAAATGCTCGTCCACCGCCGTCGAGTTGAGGAACGCGGCGAGCCCTCGGGCGATGACGGGTGGGAGGCCTCTCCCGGCACAATGATAGTAGTTTATATGGTTCTCGAAGCCGTAGCGTGGCCCCGGCACACGCGCCGGGTCGCACACGACGGCCACGACGCGCCGCCGCTCCTCCTTGGCCGAGAACCGCTTGACCAGCACGTACGCGCCCGCGGGCACGAACAGGTCTGCGGTCTCTGCCGTGTCGTCCAACGCCTGCGCCTTCCGGCTCCCGGCGCGCGGCCAGGCCACCGCCCCCCCGACACAATGCTCGGGGTAGATCAGGGGGGCCGTCCCGGGGCCGGGCGTGGGCCGTAACCAGGGGCGCGCGCGGAAGTCCACGATGCGGCCCGTCGATACGGTTAGCCCCAAGTCGGCCAGCGTCGTCGGGCACGTCCTCATGCGATCGGCGATGCGCTGGCCCGCACCGTCGGCGACGAGGTGAATCACGCGTTCGGGGTCGTCGGGATGGACGACCTGCGCGAAGGGTACATTGTGCTCGGTCACGTCCTCGTGGTCGCGCCCGGCGCTCTCCGTTACCGTCACCTCGTTCGGTTGTGGCTCGCCACGGACGGCATGGACAATGATCGTCTCCTGCAGCACCGCGTCGTCGGCGAAGGCCCTGTCGCGCCGCGCGAACAGGTGGACGTGGCGCAGGGCCGCGCGGGCGAGCAGGTCCTGGCGGAAGGGCCGGAAGTAGCGCCCGTTGCAGAACGAGCGCGGGGTAATCGCGACGAGATCGCCACCGTCCGTCAGCAGGCGCAGCGCCAGGGACACGAAGGCCGTGTAGAGGTTGCTTGTCTCGATGCCGACGCCACGCAGCAGCAGCCTCTCGACGGACGCGCTGTGCATCTTGTGATAGGGCGGGTTGAGGATGGCGCAATCGTACCGTTCGGGCGCCGGGGCGAACAGGCCCTCCCTCAGCATCTCGACCGCGTGCCCGATGAAGTCGGCCTGGCACACCTGCGCGTGAAAGGCGATCCCCGCGCCCGCACAAACGGCGGCGCAGAGATTCATCGTCCCCCCGAGCGCCGAGATCAACCCCTCGTCCTTCTCATAGGCCGTGACGACAATCTTGGCCGGCCGCTCCGCGCGTGCGCACACCGCCGCGACCCACGCTGCGGAGAGGGAGCCGATCCCGGCGCCGGCGTCGAGGAGATGCACCGTGCCGGCGGGACGCGGTGGGAACAAGGAGGCCATGAGCGCGGCCACCGGGGCGGGCGTGAAGTATTGCCCCATGTCCCCCTGCCGCGTCGCGTCCAGGCCGGAGCTGACGGCGAGACGCACCGCGTCGATGGCGTCGAGCAGCGTGCTCTCGCCTCCTCCCCCGTCCGTCTGGGGGATCGGGGTGTGAGGCTCACGCGCGGGCGCACTCATGCGGTTGGCTCTCCTCTCCCTTGTCTCCTGATGATAGGACGTGCGTCCTATCATCGTCGTGGTTTATGCACGGGTGCTCTCGTCGCGCTGTCATGCGACGTATATGCCACACAAGCGGCCGGGGGCCGGAGGAAATGCGGAAACGCGCGCCCTCGCATAATCGACGCTCTAACACTGACCTATTTACGCCAACGCGTACTAACAAACTCATGGACTGCCGTCGGATCAGGCCCTTTATCGTGCCTATCCCCCTGTCCCTCATGCTACCCCTCATGTCTTCGCTCCCTACCTTCCCGTAGTGAAGCATAAAGACTGTTGGGGACAGCGGAAACCTCGCTACAATAGCATGGCGTGAGTGCGATCGCAGACCTGATGTGATGTGTTCATATCGGCTTGTGGACGAAAGGATCGTCATGCCCACTCGTCGGCGTCATATTGCCCGCCCCCATAGCAGGCACGCTTTGCTACCGCGCTATGATAGCAAGAAGCTGTCGATACGCTATCGCCCTATACCCCCGTATCCTATGCGTGAGCCGGAGCTTGTTACCATTGTTAACTGGCTGAATGCTCAAGTGTTAATGGGCGTGACCTCAAAAGCGCATCCAACGCTCCTTATTATCGCCTATGTAGACGGTGGCACAATCCCCGCGACATCTATTGACCACCTCATCAAACACCCCAGCATGCCTCGAACGGTAGGGAGGCTAGAGATGGAAGTCCGCCTTCGGACATCCGCGGTCCACCGTGTCATCCACGTCACTTACGTTTCAGGATACTCATACCTCAACGTAGTGGGCGAAGACAGGAACTGGGTGGGCCACGCCTATGTTGCCGTGGCGGCCCTATTAAGCAAGAGGCAAATCCGCTTCGCGTGGGCGCGGAAAGGCTCTGTCACGCTACTCCTGACGGCCATTTCGCTGTTCTTCTTCCTGGCGTCCCTGCTTACCCCCTCGATCGTGAGGGGACGTGGCGCGCATGCGCTGGTACGTGATCTCAACGTTTTGGGGTATGCCTTTCTCATTCTTATGAGCGTGGTAACCATAAGCTGCCCTAGTCCCTTGACTGTACGGCCGAGTAGATGGTGGATGAACAGACAGCGCGATGTTGTCGTTGGCATTGTCATCGTGGCCGTTGGGGTTGTTTTATACCTTGTTAGTAAAACTAATGATGCGAACACAGCGAACAAACTTACGATCGTCGCCATTATCGTGGCAGTCCTCATTGGGGTGCTGCCTTTCTATATCGTGAATCGGCGCCCCTAGTGGGTCACGCCGCATTTAACGCGGCATTCCCTGAAGCCAAATCACACGCAGCAGGCCGGCGAAGCATTCCCGGTTTATTTGCGGCGTGACCCACTAGTATTACAACGAGACTTCCGGCACGCGGTTTGCTGCATGGTGTCGCACTGAGTTTGCGCATAGTCTTAGCGGGAGG
>JAABUX010008423.1_pt1 | contig 11898 bp, 14 predicted proteins | sample 5561851 | NCBI WGS metagenome assembly JAABUX01 (sample SAMN10711883, study PRJNA513361) | rock metagenome | isolation source: Antarctica rocks | place: Antarctica: Victoria Land, Richard Nunatak red sandstone | collected 2016-01-03 | reverse complement strand
ACAGTCTTGAAAAGCATCATCCACATCATCTCTAGCAACTGCAAACAGATCGGTCTGGAAAGACTATCGCTGTTACCCAGCGGTGGTAGGTAGTTCGCTCCACCATCGTCGCTCCTTGTGTCTCATTTGCCGCTCGGCGTTCTAGAAGCTCGTTTCGACAATACGGCTACAATGCCTGGGGAGAGGCGGAACCTGAGGTCTAACAAGGAAACATCATCCTCAACGAACGGCGAGAAAGCACGCTCGAATTCTACCAGCTCAGGCTCCAGCAAAGACAAGCCTGTGCCGACTAGAGCAACGTCATCAAAGAGCAAAGCCGTACCTTCAAAGAAACCCTCTGGAAAAGAGGTTGGCGGAGATAGGCCCCAGACGAACGGCTCTGACCCTATCGAGAATGGTGTCAACGGGGCTGAAGATGTGGACATGGTAGACGATGGACCTGAAAAGATGAAAATCGGCACCAACAAAGACGGCGAGGACGAGATGACTGTGGTTGTGCCCCCACCTAAGGGTGTCAAATTATCCGGAGAGCCTGGCAAGGACGAGGAAGGAGACGTTGCCATGGAAAATACCGTGAGCGTCGAGGACGTCAGCCATGAAGCAAAGGCAGACCCGAAATTGAAAGCAATCGCAGGTTAGTTTGTGCAGCATATTCATCACACATATTTGCGATTGTGCTTGCGTTCGTCTCGGCAGCTACTGATTTACCTTGTACAGACATCAAAGCCAATTTCGTGTTACTGGAACGGGCTGTTGCTCAATTTGACGCTCGCTTCACTTTACGTGTCCTTCGCTCTATGTCCTCCGTTCGAAAACATCTGTCGCCAGATTTACTCGCTCAAGTCATTACAGAGACATACAGTTCAAACAATCCTGTCGCAAAGACCCTCTTAGCGGCCATTGAGAAAGAAGATGTGTCTTTCGAAAGTTCTGATGCTGCTTCGGAAATGGAGATTGACGGTCAGACGAAGGACAAGACATCGAAAAATAAGGACCAACTCCCAGAAGTTGACATATATCTCTCCATTCTCACCCAGATCTACCTCTACGACAGCAAAAGAATTGAATTAGGGGCCAAGTTTTCTGGTAATCTTGTTGAAAAACTACGCACCCTCAACCGCCGTACTCTCGATCCTTTGTCCGCCCGCGTGTACTTCTACTACTCCCTGTTTTTCGAGCAGCTTGCTCCTCTTCCTCCTTCACCATCCGCATCCATCATCTCTATCCGGCCTCATCTACTCGCTGCACTTCGGACCTCTGTACTACGAAAGGATCAAGATACGCGCGCGACCGTCTCGACGCTCCTACTTCGGAACTATCTCTCAACATCCCATATTACTCAAGCTGATCTTCTAATATCACATTCCGAATTTCCCGAAGCGGCATCGAACAATCAAATCGCACGATACCTCTACTATCTTGGCCGGATACGTGCAATTCAACTCTCATATACCGAAGCTCATGAGCATCTGACAGCGGCAAGCAGGAAGTCGCCAGCAACCCCAAGCGCCGGCGGTTTCTACCAGGCAGCGTCAAAATTACTGGTTGTTGTTGAGCTGCTGATGGGGGATATTCCGGATCGAGCCATATTTCGTCAGCAAAGCCTTGAGCATGCCATGGAGCCATATCTCAGCCTTGTACAAGTTGTCCGTGTCGGAAAAACTAAAGGCTTCCTGGAATTTGTACAAGCCCACAACGCTCTTTTTCGACGTGACGGTACATACACGCTCATTCTTCGACTGAGGCAGAATGTCATCAAGACCGGAATACGGATGATGTCACTTTCGTACGCCAAAATATCGCTACGTGATATATGCTTGAAGTTGGACCTAGTGAGCGAACAAAGTGCAGAGTACATTGTGGCCAAGGCAATTCGAGACGGGGTAATTGAAGCTTCGATCGACCATGAGCACGGCTTTATGAAGAGCAAGGATGTTGGTGATGTATACGCTACTCGAGAACCCGGTGAAGCTTTCCATGAACGCATCAGAGCCTGCCTTGGATTGCACGACGAGAGTGTGAAGGTGAAAAGCCTTGGAGTATGATTGATGATGTAGCGCTGACATTCATCTAGGCAATGAGGTACCCCATGAACCAACATCGCTTGGAGCTGAAGAATGCACAGGAAGCCCGCGAGAGGGAGAGGGAGCTAGCAAAGGAGATCGTGGAGGGAGAGATGGACGATGATGATGCTGGAGGAGAATTCGAAGGAATGTGAAGGGATAGGACAAGGAGCGGGCATTTGCTGCCATTCAACCACCAAAGGGACTTGGGATACGCATAGCCGATTCGCCGCTGTTTTACTATTACCACCATCGGCCATCAAGGTATCACAGTCCATCAGCGTTTCTAATACCAGGCAGATGGAAGGGAAGCCAGAGCTTTAATGTGGCTTGAACCACTTCCCCTGTACTCGATTATCCTGCTACGATGGCTTTCAGAGGCGTCCTAGCATACATATAGAAGCCCAATATTAGCCTACCATTTAAACATCAATACCTAGCTTGACAAGAATGCTTGCTCCAAAAGCTCCGTCTTTCCCACGCCAACCCCACCCCACAGCCAGATGTAAGCCCCTCTCTACACCACCAACACATCACTCATATCTTCCCCAGGACTGACGTCTCCACCCGCATTCGACGCGCCATCCACCTCAAAGACCTCACCTTGCTCAAACGCATCATCAAGAGCAATCCTGGGAGTCTACAGAATCCCGATTTTGCAGACAATGGCAACACGTCGCTCCACCTCGCTGCACAGCTGGGCTTGCTCGATGTGGCGATGTTCCTCATAGACGCTGGGCATGAAGACGGCGGCATTAGTAGAAATGCGAACTGGGATACTCCACTACACCTGGCAGTCGAGACGTCCGAGGAAGTAGCGGAGCTGCTGGCGACGAGGTTTTCAAGATGCATACCGTGGAAGAATAAGCAGGGTGCTGATGCTGTACGTGTCTGTCCTCTCTCCACTTTAGCAGAGATGATATTAAATACTTACAATACTTCTCCTACCTAAAGTTGACGCTCACATCCCGCTCTCCGTACACACCACTGATCCCACTCCTCCTCGCTCTCTCCCCACCCCCTACAATATTCAACCCCCAATCATCATCCCCCCCACTCTCCACAAGCGATGTCTCTGGTAACACACCCCTCCACTACGCCTCCGCCTACGGCCAACTGAAAAACTTCCGCGAACTCCTCGAGCACGGCGCCGACGCTTCTGCGAAGAACGCCTGGAGTTGGACGCCTGTCTCCTACAGCGCGAGCGTACAGGCTGAGGTGTATTTCAAGGGGCTGGTGAATGCGGCGGAGAGGGAGAGGGAGGTTATGGGTATGGGTATGAGGGAGGGGGCGGGTGGACGGAGGAGCAGGAGTCGAGGGGGGAGTGGGGGGAGGGTTACGCCTGGTGGTGGGGGTGGGGTGAGGTTGGTGGGTGGTGAGGAGGGTGAGGAGGAGTGGGAGAGGATGAGGTTGAGGGCTGCTAGTGGGGGGAGTGGAGGGAGTTTGGGGAGGGTGAGGGCGGGGAGTGGAGATTGAATGTATGCACGAACGGAAAGTTGTAAGGCGATGCACACGATGGTGTAAGTCATTCTGGTGCAGGAAATTGAGCTAGATTGATCTCGATGATGTCTATATGAGTGGATGCAATGCTATGGTATCTGTGTAGAGGAGTTGCATGAAGAAGCGTGTAAGAATATGATACATAATTGGGAATTCTTTCTGCTTTATTTTCTCCTCTTCATAGTCTTCACACACATCTCCAGCAGTCCCTCCTTGGCTTCAGATTCTGGAAAATTGCTGACCGCTTGAGCAGCTTTGTCTGCGTATTCCTGCGCCAGAGCTTGGGTCTGCTCAAGTCCATTGCTCCGAGCGACCAGATCCCGTGCCATCTGAACATCTCCATCCGCGGCAAATTTGCGCCCCACAAGGACGCCCAGTTGCTGATTGTCTTTCCACGCGAACAGTAAGGGGGCCGTAGCTAGTCCAAGCTCCAGATCTGCACCTGCAGGTTTGCCTAATTCCGCAGCGCTGATCGTGTAATCTAGCATGTCGTCGACCAGCTGGAACGCGAGCCCAAGATTTCGCCCGTATGCGTATGCTGCTTCGACGACTTCCGGAGAGGTCTGGCCCAAGAGAGCCGCGGCTCGACAGGATTTGCTGATTAGGCTTGCGGATTTAAGATAAGTTTTTTGAAGATAGTAAGACAGAGTATCATCATTCCATGTTGGTTGTGCCTCGTCTAGAGCCGTGTTCTTCAGCTGCATGAATTCTCCTTCCACCAGGTTGGCAATGACTGTAGCCAATAGTTCTATCACTTCCGCATCCCGTAATCTTGCCAAAGCTACGGATGCTCTTCCCAGCAGGAAATCCCCTGCTAAAACAGCCATCTTATTTCCGAATGCAACATTTGCCGAAGAAACGGATCTGCGAGAAACTGAATTATCGATGACATCGTCGTGCAACAATGATGCTGTATGTATGAGCTCTGTGATCTCGGCGAGTCGTCTTTGGGACGGAAGGATGTCAGAGTCTTGTAGGGTATACGCGGAATCTAGCGAGGATGCGGAGAGCGGGTTGGTAGCTGGAGAGGATGGATTGACATCTGCAAGGATGTTGGAGGGTGATATAGGATTATCGATTGTGGAAGAAGTAGGAGTTACAGCCTGCCGTGCTGCCTTGGGTGTGATAGCCGTAGCTCTTGACATAAGAAGAACAAGCAGAGGCCGTACATGCTTTCCCTCAGAGCTTGTGTAGTATTTCGCAACCCGGTCCAGCATAGGATGCCCAGAGCCGAGAAGCTGCTGTATATTCTTATTAAGGAACTTCAACTCCTTTGCAACAATCCGTAATGGATCCACGGACACGCCTGCGAACGAGGTCTCAGTCTTCGTGCCATTGAGCACATGTTTCACAGCCGAGACTGTCTGAGCCAAGCTTGACTGGTTCCTTCGGCGCGCAGGGGGATACTGTGTAGAAATCTTCGAGCTTGTGGTGAGGTCACGTCGGGCGTAGAGGCATCTAGGGCAGATGTAGGATCGCTGCTGTTGAACAACTTGTGAAGTATTCGCAAGCGACGAAAGGCGAATTCTCATGCTCAGGCGCTAGCATGAATGGCCAACGAGAAGGCGACGTAGGCAAGGAATTCACCGCGACAAGGCGAGGACCGCTATATGTATCTAGGAATATCATAGAAAAATATTGAACTAGATGAATGATCTGCAGACAGGGATCAATTGCGCCGACAATCCGATGTCTGAACGAAGACTAGGTATGTAAATCTGGCCCTGCTCAACCCATCGTGCATCATGCATTCAGTGACTTCTTTAGCATAGTATTGAAAGCTGTAACGATGCATCATGGTTCGCCTCAAAATGACGGCCGAGATTGTTCGGGCTCTCGAGCGGCTGCAAAGTTGTGGCCAGCTCCCAGAGCCTTGCGATGACTCTCACTTGGATCAACCTGTCGTTGGAAAGCCAATCTCCCATGGACATATTATAGAAGTCTCGAATATTCTGAAGGCTGTAAATGGGGACTTGCGGGCCGCGAAGGGCGATGACTTCGTATCCCATCATCTAGACTCTCTGCTGCGAGGATCCCAGGTCTACTCTGAGCCTCCCAAGCCCAGGAAAGAACCCGTAATTTACAGTCTTGCTTCCGTTATGGTAGTTATTCCTGCTGATGTTTGGTAGACTTCAGAGTACAAAGCCTTGATGGCTCGCCTACGCCGTGAAGAGGAAGACCGAGCCTACGAGCGAATGATCAATCCTCCACTACCAACCGCGACCTTGTCCCAGCGCTTCGCAAGTCCTCAACCGCACCTCTTTCCTACATCACAAGAGGATATCGGCGAGGAAGACGCAATATCATATGCGGACATCAACAGGCAAATGGCTTTGATTATCAACATACTAGTTTCCATAATTGCCTGCAGCGTAGCCATATGGCTTGCAGCACGCCACTGGAGTACACCGTCTAGGCTTGGATTGAGTATGGGAGGCAGCGGAGCAGTCGCCGTCGCAGAAGCTGTGGTGTATGCCGGGTATATAAGAAGACTGAAAGAGGCTAGAGACAAAGGAAAGAAAGAAGTTGAAGTCAAGGAGATTATCAAATCTTGGGTCATTGGTCGGCAGGAAGAGATCACAGATCACAAAGACACGGCTTCTATCACAGCAAAGGCGTCACGAGACGACACTATTCGACGGAGAAGGCCAAAGGGCAAATAATCTCTTCCATTGATTCCTTCCAAGGCATTCCAATGTATTCTATATATAATGGGTTTTGCGTCTGTGAGCCATGTTATTCACAATCTGTGCAGTACTGCCAGAAGACGCAGAAGAGCAACCTGAATCAACTCGACACTCCAATCATCAGGTCACTTAAGAAACACATTGTCGGTAAAAACTGCATGAAGGAAGAAGGAACATGCGCTTCAGTGCTGCTTAACATACCATGATTGTTTGTCACATATCGCAAGAAGGGCCTATGTGTGGGAAGTGCTGACGGTACATGAAGACACGGATGACTGAATCCTTGTCTTGAGCTTCTCTTGACACCAGTCTATCAATACTGCGCCTACAAACACTTATCGAAAGTGTTATATTTCAATGTGGAATACCTCAATACGTTTTACTTTCAACATCTTTGCGCAGCTTAAATATACTAAGCCCATGGCTCATATTACCACAGACTCTCCTCTCCTCATATCAACATTTGTTGTCACCAGACCCGACTACACACAAGAACCTCCTGTAATCCCACATCTGGTAGGTGTATACCGAAAAGGACAGGTCTGGTAACCGTCTCGTCTGTGACAACCTCCGGCATGGCGGCGGGCCTACTCTTCACATCTTTGCCTCGGGAAATACGAGACATAGTCTACGGTCACCTCTTCAATCATCAAGACCATATCGTAGGCTACGATAGGCGCTACTATATTGTCTCCTGTGGAAACAAGGCTCTTGACAATTTCCTCATCATGATACACGAAAAGGCTTTCGACTCATCGGTCGCAAGAGAGATGTGCGCGGCATTCTGGGTTGTAAAGTTTTCTCAGCACACCCTTGAAATCAGTTGGTTGGATTTACCGGAGCTTCTCAACCCCGGTCTAGTGACGAGGCTGGAAACGACTGAGAGGGAATCCCAGACCCTGCTTTACGGTATATACCCTGGAGTACCAGTACCACTCATGACGTCAATTAGCCTAAAGGACTTCGTCACGGATCTTGAGATCAACATCAACGACGATAGAGTGGGCAGGATGTCTAACGAGAAAGATTTCTGTGGGCTCACGAAGAGACTGCCAGACGTCCTTCGCTTTCCCCATCTACGCCGTGCTGAACTCAATCTCTGGGTGCCGCGTAACTGCGACTGTTACTCGGAGGTCATGCCACTAGTCGAGGCTATCTCACACACCTGCCGGAAGTTACGACGCACCATAGGCACCAACCTCAGCGTTTGGATCATGCGGAACTGGCCTCACGATTGCTCCACTTTCAGATTCATGGATCACGATATCAGCTGGATGTGGGAGGTAGCTGGACAGGGAGTGAGAATGATACGAGGCATCCGTCCAGCGACGGCGGCGGAAGACCGTATCAGAACTTTGATGTCAATGGACTTCCGACCAATGGATTTGAAAATATCCGTTGTGCAAGAGCTGCGTGATGCCGCTTCGTTGTTTCCCCAGAGGAGGGAAGATGTTGCGGTAGAGGAAGGTGGATTGGCAGAGGCGGTTTAAGGTATAGACCGGAGTGTTGAGTAAGTCGCCACCTTCACGATTTGTAGGATATGGGGAGGAACTGAGTGTGTTTGGTAGTCAGTACACCACCCTCACCAAAAACCTATAAATGCAAAAAAATATAGCAATCGATCTGTAGTCGTCCTTACCACCAAGACCGACACCATTCTATGCCCGGCGTTCCCTTATCGTGTCAAGATTCCGCAAACTTACCTCAAATCATTTGAACGTCTGCCCAAGACACCACTGCTATACAACATACACTCACCATCCCCTATGACTACACATCAACCCACAAAACCTAGTCCTTCCCCATCTAATCCAGTCACGCATACTCACCCCAAACAATTCCTCTACGAATAATAAGTACCCAACAACACCTTATTCCATATCATCGAATAGAATAACCTGCAAACGAATCCTCTATCAGAAAATGAAGAACAGCATACATTTCACGAGCCCCTTTCTGAGCCAAAAACATCTTCCTCATCAATACAAGAATCCTCCGACTATTCCATATCTATCCCCAATGCGCCCATTCTACCAGCAATACGCAGTAAATTTTCAAAACCATCCACTTTCCAAAAAAAGGACCAGCAAAACATCTTAGAAATATGGCCCCAAAAACCCCATGACCGTGCCAGATAAACTCCACTATACCCTTTTACAAATTAGCATTTCCACATCTGAAAGAAAGCCTACCTATAATCAATGGGGAACGCTACTTACTACCAAGCACCCAGCCTATCTTTCTGGCATGCTATTCTAGATGATACGAAGGCTTTCTTCGCGGTAGCTTTCTTTCTACTTGATAAATCGAGGGACCATGCAACGTGGAAGTTGAAGATACCTTAGCCCTCGAAACAATCGTGATGGTGTGTGTGTGTACCTTAGCCTTGCACGGTGGATAATAATGAACGAGCTGTGGAATAGCTATAAATGACGCCCGGCCAAGGTATTTATTGGCTCCGCGAAGGCATTATAGAGGCGCTACGTACCGTACCGTACCGGCGGACTTGTCCCTGGATAGCAGAGCAGCGTCTTGCAGACAGCATATCCAAAGGCGGGCGCAATATATACAAAGAGTCTAAACCGTCCCGATCCAAATTCCCACCCAATACCATCAAAGCCAGATTACAACTCCGAGGCCTATGAGCCCAACAACTCCTTCCGTCCACACGAATTCGTACCTACTCCGAGCCCCTCCTGTAAACACCTGCGGCCCAGTCCCATTCAATCCAACGCCACTGCCCGTAGGTGCTGCGCCCAGCCCGCCCAAGATATAAGGACCTAAAGCCTCCGTGCTCGTTCCAACGATAGCATAGCTGCCTCCAGGTACGAGCGAGACTGCGGTTCCGGAAACCGTGATGACGCCACCGGGGGTAAGGGTCTGGGTTCCGACAACGTACTGGCCTTGCACGTTGGGTGTTATAATTTGCGTTCCAATGGTGAGGTTTGGTGGCGTCGTGGGAGCAGGGACTAGAGCTGAGATGAGTTGCTCTGTGATTGTCCCTACTACGGCTTGCGTCCCGCCTGGTGCAAGTGAGACTGCGGTTCCGGAAACAGTGATGACACCGCCGGGAGTCAGTGTTTGAGGACCGACCACGTACTGTCCTTGTGCGTTGGGTGTTATAGTCTGCGTGCCAATCGTGAGGCCTGGTGGCGCTGTAACGGCAGGAAGCAAACCTGGCGTGAGTTGCTTCGTTACGGTTCCTACTAGAGCTTCGGTGCCACCCGGTGCAAGTGAGATCCTCGTTCCGTCTACCGTAACCGCACTGCCAGGTGTTAAGGTTTGGGAACCAAAAATATACTGACTTTGGGCGTTGGGTGTCACGATCTGACCACCAACTGTAAGAGCGGGCTGGGTGGTGACCGCAGGAACGAAACCTGGCGTGAGTTGCTTTGTGACAGTCCCTACTACCGCTTCGGTCCCACCCGGTGCAAGTGAGATCTTCGTTCCGTCTACCGTGATCACACTGCCAGGTGTTAAAGTTTGGGAACCAAAGATATACTGACTTTGGGCATTGGGTGTCACGATCTGGGCGGCAACTGTAAGGGCGGGCTGGACGGCGATCGTGGGAGCAGTCGGCGAAACGGGAACAATCTGAGAGCCTTTGGCATTGCTGGGGTTGACGACTGTGGCGGGGAGTACTGGCGATGTTGAAAGGATTTGAGAACCTTGATTGTTTGTCGTAGTAAGAATTATAGCTGGGATGAAGGAGGTGCTGGAAACAAGTATGCCTTGAGCGTTTATGGAACTGGTCACTGTGGGCGTAGAGGCTGTCACCGCCATTGTGGAAATGCCCGTTGAAACCAACGTTTGGCCCTGAGCATTAGTAGTAGTTCTCACGACGGCGACAGCCACTGCCGTACTCGTAGAGAGGACCAGACTGCCGTGTTCGTTCGTTGAGCTTATGATCACCGGGACAGGCCCAACGAAGGGTGACGGCGCAGGGGAAGCCGGTTTTCCTTCGGTATTCGCAGAGCTGGAGGCTACGGGAGAAGCAGCTGCCACGATCGTTGAGACAATGCTTTTGCCTAATGCATCAACGTATGTTGTTGGTATCGGGACAAGAACGGTGGGTAAGAGAACAGGTGACATGCCCAGCGAGGATGCGCTTGTTCCTCCCATCGTTGCTCCTTGACTATCTCCCGGATTGACCACCACAGGCGTATCATGCACAGTGGATTCTCCTTTAGGGGCTGGAGGTTGAGCATTGAGGACAGATTCGGGTCCAGAAGGTTTGGGGGCTGTCGGCGGTGTAGTTTGCTTATCGGGACTTGGCGGACTTGGTGCGGGCGTGGTTTGTGGAGCACTTACAGGTGGCGACAACGTTGGTGACAGAACCGAAGGTATTTGGCTACCCACATACTTGGGGCTGGTGGTTTGCTCGGCAATGGGCTGTGGCGTGGAGATTGGTGCTGCTGCCACGGCCACCGAGCTTGTGCTCGAGCTCGTGGGCTTCAAAGTTGTTGTGGGGATAACGTTCGATTCCGTTGAGGTTGAGGTTGCCGTGAGAAACAAAGCCGTTTCGTGAAACTGAAGTGGCCCTACACAGGTGCCTGGTGCATTACAAGACCATAAACCCAAATCTGGGAAGAAGGAGCTCAAGATGCCCTGATCGTCACAGTTTTTCTCAATCATTGCTGAGTAAGTCCATCCTCTAGGATCGGGGACGGCATCGGTACCCACACTTTGCACACCCTCTGAAACCGGTGGGTGGGAGGGATATGTCAGTGTGGGAGCCTTGTCGTTGATGCTGGTGTGGCCATCGTGCACATCGCAACCATCCTGGTAGGTCAAACAGGTCGCATGCCCACCTATGCTCGTATGGACGGTGCCACATAGAGAGTAAGTTGAAGGGTAGTCCAGGTAGGCTGTGGTAGGAAACGCCCTAAAGGTTGTTAGATTTCGGTGATGTTGGATCATCTCAGTATCATGCGAGGGTGATCCTTACAGGATTCGTGTGGAATTTGTGCTCCCAACACGGAGAATCACAGACGTTGTTACAGTGCCAGCGCTGTTCGTGGTCGTAGGAGAGGTATAATGGGTCAGGTTCATATCGGTATTGTAAATGGTGGATGTCCTTGTAGTATTCGTTCTATTGTTGACAATCAAGAGCAGTGTTGCCGCAGTCACGGTTGCCGTGATGGGCATTTGCATCCATTGGATGGAACGCACAGGCTGATAATTGCGCCAGCAATGTCCTCCACATCCTGATACTGCAGTGCCTGGCAGCGAAGAAATTGTCGAATTTGGAAAGGATGCTGACACTAGGTATCAGTGCGATGAAATTGGGAAAGGCATTACGGACATACTCTGCTGAGGAAAGGCTGACACATCGAGGTAGCATAGAAACAGTGCAGCGATGGAAGAAGAGAGGCGCATTGTGAGCATCGTTCAGTCTATGGAGGAGAGAGAAAGAGAGCACAACGGGAGCAACGAATGGAGGGTGGAAGGAAGGCCTATGAGCATGAAATCATATTCAGGAAGCATAAGACATTCAATCCAAATGAAATACACATTAAATTAGAAATAGAATTGTTGCGTGGAGGGTTAAGGTAGGACTAGAAGAAGCAGTGAGCAGCTTGGGTGAGTGGGTGATGCATATGCCGGCGTCCGTACCTGAAGATCGACCATGTAGAACTCCCCATGCC
>JAABUX010008421.1_pt1 | contig 11900 bp, 17 predicted proteins | sample 5561851 | NCBI WGS metagenome assembly JAABUX01 (sample SAMN10711883, study PRJNA513361) | rock metagenome | isolation source: Antarctica rocks | place: Antarctica: Victoria Land, Richard Nunatak red sandstone | collected 2016-01-03 | reverse complement strand
GGAGTCGCGCAGGTTCCACGTCAGCTCGTCGCGGCTGAGCATGTTGCGGTAGTACACCTCCGCGTCCGCGACGACCGCCGCGTTGACCAGGGCCTGCCGGGCACAGGCATCCGCATGACCTTGAGCAAACAGCGACGCGGCAGAGCACAGCCATCTGACCGCCACTTGGGCGCAGCGATTTCAAGACGATACCTGCAGTGCATGTCGATGAGACGGCAGGTGCTGTCTGCGCGCTCAGGTTTGCTAGGATGCCATTGTCCAGGCATGTGCGTGACACGAAAATCCACATCTGCAGGCAATCACGCCATGACCGCACCTCAAAGGCGAGCTCCTGTCCCAGCAGGCCAGGCTCCTTCTGACGGTACTCCTCATACTTCTTGCGCATGTCGACCAGCATGTTGATGGCCTCGTCCGTGCAGCCGGGCACGCCGCGGGCAAGTCCCCATGCATAGTCGATGGCGTCGTCGCCAAACCTGTGATCAGGTTGATCAGTTCGTACTTAGCAAGGTCATCACGCATGCACCACATGACAGCCGAACAGATGTCTGTGGTGGGGTCATGGCTCAGCTGTACGGTCATTAGTACAACACACCCAACTAAGCAGCACATTGCACTGCCTGAATCCCTGCTTTGCTGCATCGAAGGACGAGCAGTAGAGGTGCGACAGCGCAGCGCGCACTTGTCAAAGCAGGAGTAGCGCTGCTTGGCCTTCTTTGCACGCTCGGGGTCAACCTTCTCCAGGAACTTCACCACCGCGTCCATGCTGGTGTGCAGCGAATACACCTGCCGAAAAAGGATGCAGTCAGCAACCTCCCAGGGCGCAGGACATGGCAGCTGCCCGTCATGACGATGCAACTTGACATGCAAAGCAGGGCTGCGAAGGCGAAGGCGTTGTGTTGGCGAATCCATGGGGCCCATTTTGCATATGAGCCGTTCCTGCTGCAACCTCCAAACGTTTGACCGTATAACAAATGAGGTGGGTGCATGACTTGGTCGCATAACGCTCTGCCCTGCACAAGCGGTCCAAGCTGAGCATGCGGACCACGAGGTTTGGGTGCGCACATCCATGCCATAAATGCCGAGGCCGAGCATCGTCTTGTCGCCGAGCGGGATGTTGTCGTTGCGCTCCTTCATCCACTGCACGAACTCCTTCGTCTCCTCGTTGCGCCACATCCACAGCGGGAAGCGCTGTTGACAATCCGGCACGCTGGTCAGACTACCGGTGAAAATTATGCTGCTCAAATTTGTTATAACCGCAGCGTATCAGGTTTGCTGACGGTTCATATGCATCGCATGTTGGTCACCCCGGACATGGTTTGATGGGCCTAGCCAGGATGTTGTGTGATTTGGACCGGACCTTGAAAGCCGCCAGCGCGTGATCGACGGAGCCGTCCTTGAAGCCGCGCACCCACAGGTTCAGCTGCATCAGAACACGGCTCCCTGTCAGAGGGAAATTCTGACTGCAGGGCCATCCGCTGGCAATGTTGGACGGGGGTCAGGGCGGTGCCGCATGCGTCCCTGTCAGAGGGAAATTCTGACTGCAGGGCCTTCCGCTGGCCATGCTGGACGAGGGTCAGGGCCGTGCCGCATGCGTCCGCTGTACGTGCAATGGTTCTCATGCTCAACGCTCAGCATACGATGTCTGCAAGCCATGCAGTCGAAGCCACGTCGGGATCTGGCAAGCCCTGACCTCACTCCAATCGATTCCAGGGCTGGGACAGTTTTACCCTAGACCCTGACCCTAACCTTAGCCCGCACCTGGAAGGCGTCCGGGAAGTCGGCCTCCAGCATGACCGCGTTGAAGCCGCCACGAAGGAGCAGCTGCTTGGTGATGTGTGCGCGCTCCGTATAGAACTCGTGCGTGCCGTGAGAGCTCTGCAGCCAAGATAAGAACGGTGCATCGACATGACGGACGTGCTTTCAGGTAGGAAACACCGCGGCAACCAGCAGCAAACCCTGTGGCAACCACTGCATTGCTTGCCCAGGCAGTGACGCCTCTCGCATAGTGAATGCAATAAGAAATATGAACGTTGCTGACATGACACATGCAGCATTGAACGGCCGCGGGTTAGGGTCTAGACTGACAGATGTGCGTACGTCGCCGATGAGGCAGAAGCTGGCGCCGCTGGCGATGACGCGGTCCGCCATCTGGGCCGCCAGATCAACCTGCAAGCGCTCAAGCAGCGTGACAAGACCGGGCGCATGTGGTCAGCCGCCTGGTGTGCCGGACAAAGTGCTGTATGACTTGCGGATGCCAGCCGCAACTTGCACAGTCAGATGATGACGAGTAGTGAACTTGCAAGCATGAACAAGGCACGGTGCGCCGGCTCGACCTGCGAGCCGTGCGTCCAGAACATGCGGTCCTTGATGGTCTGCAGCCGAAACTCGTCCGTTGGCGCATCTGCGCCAGCCTGATCCTTCACTGTCTTGGTCTCTGCGTCAGACTTCGCATCGAGAGGCGGGGTTGCGTCAGCGCGCGCTGATGTCGTGGAGCTGCCGTCCTCCGCTGTTGTGGACATGGTCTTTGCTGCGTGCGGTTTGTGCGGACTGCAAGCGCTGGTGCGGGTGGCAAAGCCGAGTCGCTGTGTGCCTGGCTTGATGAGAAGGTGGACACCCTGACTTGCAGAGCGATAGAGAGCCTTGGATTCTCACACACTGCCTTAAATTCGGCACGAGCATGCTCCGCAGCGAGCACAGGCCTTCGTTCCGTGCACAAAGGACGCCCATGGAGTAGGGTTCAGGGAAGGCGAAAAGATGATGTGTCCGATGTCAGCTAGCGACGAACATGTAGTGCCCGATCTCTGAGTTTGCTTCATTCCCGCTCCATGACCTCGCTAGCAGCATCTTGAACCTGCCCGCAGGGGGCAAGCCAGTGACACTGTGGTCTCCGAGCTCGAAGCAGCACGATCTCTCGCTTTTCGAGGGCTATTCTCATTGTGCCACAGCCCTGCACATGTTGAATTACCTCGTAGCTTGCAGTTGGCACCGTTGCAGCTCGGGATGACCGCCGAGGCCGCCGCGACCGCCCCGGCAGCGCTGATCGAGCTGCAGAGGCAGCTGGCCACGGCTCACGCGGACATAGACGCTCTCCAGGCAGATCCTGGCATCCGCATCCACAGGACCAGACAAAGTCATGTTCATGATGCACAGCAGGCGCCTGGCGATCTCATTGGCTTACAAGCAGGCACCATGTCTTCACGCTGCGACAGGCGGACAGGGCAGCGCTGAAGGCGGACGCGCGGGACATACTGGCGGATCTGCAGCGGCGTCTCCTGGCTGCGGAGGCATCCACAGCAGAAGCATGCGGGGAGAGAGACGAGCTGCAGGCACTGCTCAAGGCACGTGCAGCATCGCGCCTGCGGCTGCAGGAGCAGGCCTCCAGGACCGTCGTTATGCGACTGCGTGTCAGGCTGCAAGCAGCCTGCAGCCGCTGACGAAGCGCATGCCTGGGTCAAATGATGGCTCCGACTCCCATGGACGACCTGCTCTCACGGTAACCCATGCTGGCGCAGGGTATGGAAGCGGCTATGCGCCAGGCCACTGAAGAGCGGCTTCAGGCGATGGCCCTGCAGGACAGCCTGCAGTTGGAGCTCGACTCATGCAGGTGCAGCTCTTGGACAGAATGGTGGTTGGCGTGTGTTGGCGACACCGAGGCGACACACGTTGGCGGTACGCGGTGCTGCCTGCAACAGGCGAATGGTCCGCCACCTGCTCGTCTTCTCATCTTGGGTGAACTCTGTACCCTGAACCAGCATGGCCCTGCACGCCCGTCTCAATCCCTGGCATTCGGCGGGCCGAGGCACGCTGCCCCTACCGCAGAGAGGAGCTTGAGGCGAGCACCCAGCGGGCTAACGACGAGGCGGCGGGTGCAGACGCGGCGGCCGAGCTGTTGGCGGACGCCGCTGCCGGCGCCCAGGACACGGAGAGGCTGGCCACCGGTGCCGCGGCGCGGGCGCTGGCAGCGGAGGACAGGTGCCGACGTTTGTGCTGCGTTATGACATCGATGAGTGCATGTGGAGACGCTGAGGCCCTCAGACGCCAGGAGGTCGGTTCGCGAGCCTTAGACAGCAGAGGTGGCAGCGCAGCGCCGTCGGAGAAAGAGATCGCGGAATGATGGCGCAGGGCTGTGGAAGCCGAGGAGCGCGCTGCAGAGGCAGAAGCGGCGGTGGAGGCTGCCAACGAGCGTGCGGCGACGGCAGAAGCGGCGGAGGCGGCGGCGGACCAGGAGGCCCGCGGGCTCGAGTCCCTCTGTCTAGACCTGCGGGACCAGGTGCAACCCGCAGCAAGGCCTGTATGTGCTGGGGTATCACACCCATCATTCCGCCTCTGTAGGATGCTGACCACCTTGCTCGGCTGCCCTGTGGCCGCCGACCGCCGACGTAGCTTGTAGCGGTCTGATATACAGCATGAGAGAGTTGAGTCCACTCTGTGCACACCAGCACCGCAATGGAAAGTCATGGGGTGCAGGTGCGGCGCAGCGAGGCTGTGATTGCTGCGCTGCGTGCACCAACCCCGGTGCAGCAGCCGGACCAGACAGCAACCGACCAGACCCCGGGCTCGCTGCCGCAGCCTGACCTCAGCGGAGCCTGCCAGCCTGCAGCCTGCCAAGCAGGTGCAGCGCAACCAACTGCTGCGCCAGGCATGGACCAGCCTGACAGCCGCGCCTGCAAAGCTCAGCCGCCTGCGCACAGAGCTGCTGGCGCAGCGTCAGCGCAGTGTCCTAGCTGTGGGTGCAGCTGCACGTTGCGCCGATCCTGCAACACGCCAACGCATGCACGGGGCAGCAGCGTAGCATGTGGCCGTCACAAAGCGCCGTCAGCAGACAGCGCTGCAGTCAGCGAATGTTCAGCCCCAGCTGCTGCGAACGCGGCAATTTTGACGTCGCCTGCGTGGCCCGAGCACGCAGGCGCGGCAGAAGCCGATGTAACACAGGAAAGGCGCCAGTCTGTCAACCAGTCGCGCCACACGCAAAGCAGAGTCGGCCATGCGCATGCAGCGGGAGGCACCAGTAGCAGGCGCATGAACACCCGGCACGACGCCGCTCCTCAGAGGCAGTCCGCCAGCCAAACCGGATCGATGCACGGCGACGCCCCGCGCCCGCGCCCTCCAGCGACGGCAGCGAGGAGACGCAGCAGCTCCGTGCCGGATAGCGGCGCTAGTACGCGGCGCAATACAGCTCCTGGCTGTAGCGATGGGTCTGGACGCTTGTGCACCACGTCAGACTGGCATCGGCCAGAGACAGACCTGTGGCGGCATAAGCGTCCGTCGCTTCTTGTGCTGCCACAGGCGGTAGCGCAGCGGTGGACACCGGGCTTGCCGGCCAGACCGCTGGAGGTCAGCTCGCAGATCCGCACCGGAAACAGCTGGGAGGGCGCTTCAGATCTTCGTCAGCAGCGGGCGCGCCGCACGTCTGACACCTGGGTGGCTGATCGAGCTCGCAACACGGCGCGTGGCGTGACAGCAGCGCAGCACAAGCGACCGTTGACGAGCGATCTCCGGAGAGCGTGCAGCATGGCGGCCAGCAAGGGCGCTCCGTGCAGGTCACGGACCTCCCGGCCTGTGACTACGCAAAATGTGGCTCCGATACCCAAGAGCAGGTATGTTGTGGCACCTGCCGATCTATGCTGAGATGATAGAGCCAAGCATGAAAGGCAAAAGCATTCGCAGTCCTCAGCCTGTACAGCAGAACCGTATGAGGTGCGCTATGAAGGGGCGGTACTACCCTGTTCTGCTACTTTGGCCTCTCGATGCCGACCTTGGGCTCATGTAGCTGCTCATCGCGGCTTGCGCGCCGCTGCTGTGCTCTCCTTCAATCTGCAATTTGCTGAATGGTACGCAGGCTCTCGAGGTCGACGGTGCAAGCGGGCCTGAGGTTGGAGCTGGCGACGCTGGATGTTCGGCATGGCCAGCTGCTGAAGGAGGTCGCCCTGCGACGCAGGGAGGCGCGTCGCCGTACATCAGACAGCACGGACAACGAAGCTGAGCGCAGGTCCGAGCGTGCAGGCTCCGTTAGTGACTGATGCATGGTGATAACTTCCACTGCGCATCCACAGATCTGCTGCTCTGCGCGGCTGTGCGAGCCTGTGTGAGCTTCTGCAGGTACGAAGCCGCGATGCAAGAGCTGGCTGCTGTGCGCCAGAGCATGGAAAGGGCGGCCGCGGAGCTCATTCACAGTCGGGCTGCACTTTGAAAATGAGCAGAAGCATAGTCTGGCATTGAGTCAGAGTTGATGCTCCGTCGCAGAGCGCGGATGTGGTCTAGGGCACGCTGACGTTGAGCAGGATCATGCCCAAGCACGATGATGACATGGCCTTGCCAAACAGACTGCATTTCATCTCAGTTATCTGATGACAATTTGGTGCTCGTCTGATCGCCAACATGGCGTTCAACTGCCTAGCAACTTCTCCAATGCGAGGTTCTCGTCCCCGTCTGCGCTGCTGAGCGCCGCTGCCGCTGCCGCCTCATCGAAGCCCATCTCTACCAGCTTCAGTACCTGAGCAGCCGGAGGAACCAGTCAACAGTGGTAGTACCGTCACGCGCAGATGCTCCCTCATGCAGGGGTGCGTCGTCGCCTGGACAGCGTTTTCGGTGCTTGGCACAGGCGTCTGCAGCAACACGGCAGGGCTTAACCTCGCTCTCGTCAAGCAGCATACGCAGCGCCCTCCTAGCCTCGCTGTAACGTGACGAACCTTCGCGTCCGGGGCGTCTGCCTGCGCCTGGCTGGCGAAGTTCTGCGTCCACACCCGCGCCGTGGCTGCAAACGTCTCCGGCTCACTTATGTACTGCTTCGCTACCACAGCATCCTGCGCGGGGCACAGATCGCACGTGTGACGGCTGATGCTTCCTAGGGCTGCGCCCGCACAGGAGGCAACGTGCGCCTTTGCCGCTCCGTCGAACGCAGAGCGGCCGCTGTAACCAGTAACCAGCATGGCGCTAGTTTATCATGGCTGTAACGAGTGCGCGAGCCCTTCACGCCGTTGCCCCGAGGCACTGAAGATGGTCGAATGCCATGCCAACCGTTGCGAAGGCGTCGGTGGCACGATCGGGGCGCGCCTGCGGGTCATTGGGCTCCGGCGAAGCCAGAAGCGCCTGCAGACTGAGCAAGGCTGTTTTCAGGGTCAGCGCTGGGCTCCACTGGTCCTTCAGGATGTCCAAGCAGATGGCGCCGTTGGCGCTGCTGACGTTGGGGTGCCAGACCCGGCTGCGGAAGCGCATGCTCGGCGGCACGAACGGGTACTGGTTGCCTGCACGTGCGGAGCAACCCTGAAAGAGGGTAATGTCGGCCCACGGCGCGTCGTGGTCAGCTCGGACTGTGACCAGATCCCGAGCTGCATGCGAAGCCCTGGTGAACGCACCCAGCTCGATGTCAACGATGAAGACGCCTCCCTCATATGGTGTGTCACGAGGCCCTGCAGGAAGCCAATGAGGCGTCTAAGGCTCCGCGGTTGGCAGAATTTGTCATAAGGTAACTGCTCAGGCATCCTCGCATCTCCCTGGTGTGCAGCAGATAGCAATGATAATGCGCTGCAGTTACATTTTGCCTGCGCAGGCTGCGCAACTTCTCCAAGGTATCCCGCATGCAGTACGTACCTTTCACGTAGCCGACGAGCTTCTGCAGGCTGGCACCGACGACCTTGATTGTCACGCCAGACGCCTTGTCGCGCTCGATCTCCTTCAACTCTTTCTGCGGCAATGGTCCGGGGCCGCTCGGCACTGGAGGGCGAGGGCGGGAGCGCGAAAAGGGCAGGGGGAGAAGGGACTAGGTGTGCTTTCACGAGGCTTGCCCAGACACTGAGATGGGCATGTTCACATTGACGAGGCTGCGCACGTTCCCCAAGGCCGCACCTGTATTCGGCCGAAGTCGATCATGGATCGCGAAACCGCAGTTTGCCCACGCTGTGCACGCTCGAGGGACGGGCTGACCCGTGGCCCGATGAGCGCGACCCCCTTGCGACCGTGGATCGAGTCTGGTATGCAATTGATCAATGCACGTCAGTGTCCTCGTGAGCTCCTGACGCAGGTGGCGAAACAATCGGCAAAAGGCGAGAGTGCTGACGTGCATCTAATCGGAGGTACATTGTAATAGTGGATCAGCGTGCGGGGGCTTTCGGCGAGCGAAATTGAAGCAGTCCGCACGCCCTTTCGGCCAGTGACAGTAAAGCCGCGCGTACCCACTCTGCGTGGCCATGGGGGCTGACATCTGCATTCAACCAAACTCGAGCAGCTCAGAAAAGACAGACGCCTTGGCGGCCGCGTGGGTCAGCGCGCCCTCGGATAGGCTGCACGCCGATGCAAATGCCGGCATTGCTCAGCCAGCGACAGACGATACTGAAGACTGGGAGGCGAGCTTCTGCCCAACCGTATGCCGAACCTCGGCCCCCAGTATATTCGAAAGACAAAGAACAACCGAACCGACGCGTTGTCAAGCGTCGACGCAAAGCGTGCGCGGCGCGCCGCTTCGCAAACAGTCTGCCGTGATCGTCATATTACCGCTGTCTGACTGGGCCCTTTCATGTCGGACGGTAGTTCACGCCCATTGAATTTAAATGGGCAATCACAGAGACGATTTGAGTGCACAGCAAGCTCGACGATGTCTTCTGTGCTTGTAGGTGCCTACAGTGGACCTGTCGTGCAGCGATGAAGCGGCGGCGGCCCAGCTTCATACCGCGGCATCGTCAGTTGGCTTCTTCTACGGTACCTCTCTCAGCAAGTACAATCCATAGTGATCAGATTATCTCTTCACGAGCTGTCCTGAGTACGTGCAATGCGGCTGCCGTGGTATGCGACCTACTGAGGGCTTTGTTGCAGACTTGAGCAATGATGCGATAGAATGACGCGATAGCGCTCCGCACAGCATGTCACTGGACGGTCAGCCGGGTTAATCCTATGCTTATAACATTCCCCAATGCAATGTGTTAGAACGAGCTGGCTGACTCAGGCTCTGTTGTTCTGTGCGCAGTCAGCGGGCACGGCGTCAGCGATGAATGCCTTCAGCGGCAGTTTCAGGAGTCCAGACGCTTCTTCGAGCTGCCCCTGGCGGAGAAGCTGCGCGTTCGGGTGCGCAGCTGATCAGTGTGGGGCCTGCTGGCCGGTCATGAGTTGCTGGTCGCCGTATCCGGCATGCGGACAGTGAATCCATGTAAAAGCCTGCCCAACGGCCATCACGCTGGGTCAAAGGCCGTGCTAGGGCCGGTCAGTGTAAAACTGTGCTCGCGTACTGGACCTGTTTGAACCGCAATATGTGAGATGGCCGGGTTGATGTATCGCCTGCTGAGGTTGATTGCTTCCCAAACAAGCACCTGTGTCTCAAAGATGAGGGAAGCATTCCAGGTTGCCTGTGCATCCAGGCGGACACCAGCAACCGCGGGTACCACCCGTACGGGATCGGCACCGCGAAGAACCCGTACCAGCAGTTGGACCGGAAGGAGGCGTGGAACGGGTACCTGGGCTGGGAGGACGACGCTGTGGACACGCCCTTCCGCGGCCGCAACCGCTGGCCGGACGAGGAGCTGCTGCCCGGCTTCCGCCCCGTCATGACCGAGTACTACCACGCCATGAACGGCGTCGCCGACAGGTGCTTGCTTGCGCTCAGCGCAGGGAGCTGCGGAGCCTGTCGCGAACGGCCTGCTGCTGCGGGACGCAGTGCTGTAGCATGAGCACGGCTTCATGGGAAGCTTGATGCCACAAAGCATCATGCTGGCTGGTCCATGCCCTGCACATGTTCCTCGCTCTTATGTCGAGCTGCTGATCCGCGCTGTGCTTCCAATCTCAGCAGAACCGCACACCTGTGTACACTTCGGCGTGAACGCATTAAGAGCCCCATTGTGCAGGCTTCTGCGGCTGATTGCCATCGGGCTGCAGCTGCCGGAGGACTTCTTCGACCCCTTCTTCGACGCAGCCATCTCCAACATCCGCACCATCCGCTACCTGCCGGGCCAGCACCGCGCGCAGGATGGCGTCTTCGGCGTCGGTGCGCACCAATTGCCTTTGCCCAATGTATCACATACTTTTTGCATCCATCTAGCAGCGCTTGCGCAACCTGGATCTCCCGCGCAAGGGACAGTCCCATCACTGTGCATTCGCGGCGCAAGGCCACGCGGCGCCCGTCATTCCATGCTCAGATACGGTTATCCGGATGCCTTCTCGGGCTGCCAGCTCCAGCTTCACCACAAGCACTTGCGCTGTGGAGCAAAGGCCTATCGCAAATGCCTGCAGGAGCGCACACGGACTGGGGCATGTTGACGGTGCTGGCGACGGACACGGTGCCCGGGCTGCAGATCTTCCACGCCGGGGCGTGGCGGGACGTGCCCCCGCGCCCCGGCTGCTTCGTCGTCAACGTCGGCGACCTGCTGCACCGCTGGACCGGCGGCGCCTTCCTGTCAACGCTGCACCGGGTGGAGAAGCGCGACGCGGGCGAGCGGTACTCGGCGCCCTTTTTCTGCGCGCCCAACCTGGACGCCGTGGTCGAGGTCCTGGAGCCGTGCGCGGCGGCGGCGGAGCGCGAGGGCCGGCGGCCGACGCCGGCGCGCGGCGAGACCGTCACCTGCGGCGAATGGCTCATGAAGCGCCGCGCCGCGGAGTACGGCGCCAAGCCACAGCTGAACGTCTCGTAGACGTCTGTGAAACCGGGATGCCCAGCAGCGCTGGCGCAGCTGCGCCAGCTGTGCCCAATGCTCACTTCAGCTTCCAGCGCATCGGCCCACGTTGTGCGAGATATTAGCACAGTATGTAGAGGGACTGGTAGAACCCCCGAAGCTACTGTCTGCGTGCGGGCATGATTTCAGCACTAACAGTGCATGTCGTTTGGACACTTGGTTTGTAGCAGCAAAGAGAGCTTACGCATTCAGTAGACGTTCGAACTGATGCACCCTCGCCGCGATGTTTGGACGACGCCCCATCCGAGTTTGGTCACGCGAAAACCTAATCTGGGTCATGCGAAGCGTCGTATTCCCTGTGTACCGCTTATGGGGCGTTCAAAGGCTCCGAACGCGATCGAAGCTACAGTCCGAGACGCGCGGGCCTGTTCGCACACTGCGAGGGTCAGCATCGCAGTCATAGTGACTGTGGCAAAGTTAACCAGCATTCCGAGCAATGCTGGCTCAAGCAAGCGGACGCGTTGTGTCCGCCCCCACAGCCGGGACGGCAGACCCGCCGGCACATGGTACAGCTGCACGGTCGCGTGCATCACCGTGCAGCGAGTGCGACAGGGCAGCAGCGCAACTCAAGGTAGGCTTGCAGGGCACCTGTCAGCAAACAAGCGAGGCGCTGCCCAAACTTGTGTCGTAGGGCTCCTGCCAATCATTGCTGTGGTGGCCCGCAGCTGATCCAAGACCGGCTCGAGGATCTACATTCACACAGCGAAGCATGGCAACGCCAGACCGCTGCTGAGAAGCAGCGCATACTGTCAAAGAAGCGAGGGGCGGCAGGCGGACAACAACTCGCACAGACAGCAGATACTGGCCTTCTGCTGAGCATGCAAGACGTCATTGCACGGCCGCAAGAGCACGATTTTGCTTGTGCATGCCTCCGATACTGAGTCCATGCCTCAGCGCGTATCAGTCACGCATAACGACGCTGGTGCTGTCACGCTGCCAAAAGACTATGTCACCGGCGGAACAGGTGCTTGCCAGCAGCAACATCAGCAAAGACGCCGCCGGGTCCAGCAATGCCGGCGGCGGCGGCAAGCAGTCACCAATGCTTCTCCCGCAGCAACAGAATCCGTCGGTGCTGCTGCCGGCGGTGCGCGGGGTCGCGGCTATGATCGCAGCGGAACAAGCCACAGCCGGGCCGCTGCGGCGCCAGTATCAGGTGCGCAAGCCCGCGAGTGTTGCATTGTCCATGTGTCCGGCGACCAGAGTCGTTCCTGCGCCACAGTGCATCGCGCAGGCGCCGGCATCCAA
>JAABUX010008420.1_pt1 | contig 11900 bp, 12 predicted proteins | sample 5561851 | NCBI WGS metagenome assembly JAABUX01 (sample SAMN10711883, study PRJNA513361) | rock metagenome | isolation source: Antarctica rocks | place: Antarctica: Victoria Land, Richard Nunatak red sandstone | collected 2016-01-03 | reverse complement strand
AGGATGTGCTGCAGCCGGTGGGTCTTCTGGACCGCTGCCATGCGGGCGACGCGGAACGCCGTCTGCACCACCTCGGCAGAGGCATGGGCGGCGTGCGTGGCGCTGAGGCGCAGCATGTTCCGCTGCTCCAGCGTCAACGGGTCGCCGGCCAGCAGCACGTCCCAGGCGGCCTCCGGCGCCTCGAAGAAGGTGCGCGCTGCGCCATGCCGCCTCGGCACGCCCCGGCTCGATCCGGTAGTAGGCGCGGTCGGCCAGGCGCGGGCCGGCCGTTGTCGCCCGGGCGATGCCCGACATCCCGGCCAGGATGTCGAGCGCGGCGCGGGCCAGGCCGATGTCGACCGCGGCGTGGACCTGCGCCTGGCAGGCGACGGCGGGATAGCGGTACAGCGGCTCGTCGATGACGCTGTCGCCGCCGCGCCGGCAGGTCCAGGCGGCGCCGAACAGCTTGCCGTCCAGGCGCAGGCCGTGGCTGCCGGTGCCCTGCATGCCGAGCACGCTCCAGTTCTCGACGATCTCCACCTCCGCCGCCGGGCGCACGGCCGTCAAGGCCTGCACGCCGGGCGTTCCGTCCTCCTGCGTCGCCGGCACGCCGATGCCGACGCCCAGCCAGTCCGCCCCCTTGCAGCCGCTGGCAAACCGCCATCGGCCCGTTGCCCGCCAGCCGCCCGGCGCCGCCTCCGCCATCTGCAGCGGATACAGCCCGCCGGCGAACACCTGGTCCGGGCCTGCCGCGTAGATCTCGTGCTGCGTCTCGCGCGGCAAGGCGGCCAGGTACACGCTGGCGGAGCCGAAGGCGGCGACCCAGGACGCCGATCCGTCGGCGACGGCGATCCGCTCCAGCGTCCGCAGGAACGTCGCGGGCGGCAGCGCGTCGCCGCCGAAGCACCGGGACGTGCTCGCCCGGAAGATGCCGGCGCGCTTCATCGTTGCGATCATGTCGCGGGGCACATGGCCCAGCCGGTCGAACTCGTCCTGCCGGGCGGCCACCTCGGCGATCACGTCGTCGAGCGTCGGGGCGGCGTCAAGCGTCGGCGCGGCGTCGGCCGTCGTCGTCGTGCACGCCCCGGCAGGGCGGAAGGCGGCGGCGCGCGGATCGGTGACGAGGGTCATCGCTTGGCCTCCGCCAGTGCGGGATGCGCGGTCCCAGACGCGGCGTCGCCGATGCGTCCAATTCATGTCTATGATCCAGTGCATGATCCGCATGGATCGGCAGCCGCTCGACCTCAATCTCCTGCACGTGTTCCTCGCCATCTGGGACCTGCGCAGCCTGGCCGCGGCCGGGGAACGGCTGGGCCTGACGCAGCCGGCCGTCAGCCACGCCCTGCGGCGGCTGCGGCTCCTCTGTTCGACGACAAGCTGTTCGTGCGTGCCGGCAACGTCATGGTTCCCACGGAGGCGGCGATACGGCTCCATGCGCCGCTGGACGAGGCGCGCGGCCTGATCAGCCGCGCCATGCAGGAACACGCCCAGTTCGAGCCGGCGACGGCCAGGCGCGGGCTCCGCCTGTCCATGTCCGACGTCGCCGAGTTCTAAACAACGCGCTCTCGGACCATGCGGCTCCTGGCGCAATCGGGGGTGCTTCGGATGCCCCGGGTCCAACCAATACGCGGGCTCGCTCGCACCATGGAAAAAGCCGACTTCTCCGCCGACGACCGCAAGACAATGCCACAGGTTTCGTCCACGGTGGGTCGGCATACCAGTGTCGAACTCATACGAGCGGCTTGGTTGAACGACCGTCATCCGCCGATCCATCGTCGCGACCAGGCGGTGCAGGCTGTCGTCCGCGTCCCAATGCGGCGAGGCTTGGCGCCCGGCGTCGGACAGGCGGCCGATGCGCGCGCAGGGCAGCGATCCCATGGACCGGCGGCGCCTCGCTGCGCGCCGCGGCGGCGGCGGCGTCCGGCTCCAGCATCATGCGGACCCTGAGCGCATGGAAGAACTCGCGCACGCTCACCTGGCGCACCGCGAACCCGCCGCTGCCCTGCCGGACCAGCAATCCCTCGCCTTCCAACCTGGACAGCGCCTCGCGCATGGGCGTCCGCGACACGCCCATCGTCTCCGCCAAACGGCCCTCCACCAGCGTCTCGCCGCCTGCGAGCCGGCGCGTGAGGATGTCGCGGGTCAGCCTGTCGTGGGCGCGGTCGGCAAGGCTCTGCGGCGGGGCGGTCATCCTGCGGCCTCAGAGCAGCCCGGCCGCGCCGAGCGCCTTGCGAAGCGTTGCGCACTCATCCGCCGGCAGGTCGGCCATGGGCGCACGGCAGGCGGCATGGCCGATCCGCCCCAGCATGAACGGGCAAGCCTTGAGACGCGCCGTCGCCCGCCCGCCTGGCCGCGTGCCGTAGATCGCCTTGGCCAGCGGATAGATCACCTGGTGCGCCGCCTGCACCGCCCTGAGATCGCCCGTCCGCCGCGGCCTCCAGCGCGATGACCGTCTCCGGCATCAGCGCGGCGAGGCTCACCTGGGTGCCCTCGCTGCCCAGCACGAAGCAGGTCAGCAGGTGCTCGTCGCCCGAGGCCATGACCGCGACGTCGGGGCGCAGGCTGCGCACCAGGCGGCGGGTCGCCTCGTAGGCGGCGGCTTCCCAACTGCCCTCCTTGATGCCGGCCACGTTCGGCAGCGCGAGAAGGGCCGCGAGCGTGTCGGGCCGACAGGTCAACTGCGCTGCCGCCGCCGGCGCCTGGTAAAGGAACAGCAGCAGGCCGTACGCCTCGGACACGAGCGCATGGTGCCGGACGGCGACGCCCAGGTCCTGCGACAACGCCCAGGAGAACGGCGGGAACAGCAGGATGGCGTCGGCGCCGGCGGCGGCCGCGTCCCGTGCCAAGCGGACCGCCACGGCGCTGGCCTCCGCGTTCACCCCGGCGACGACCTGCGCCGGCGCCGGCAGGGCGGCCCGCGCCTCCTCCAGCACCATGCGCTGCTCTCCGGCCGACAGCGTGAAGTTCTCCCCGGCATGGCCGTTCACCAGCAGCCCAGCCAGGCCGCGCGCCGCACCGACCGCCCGCAGGTGCCGCCGCAGGCTCGCGCGGTCGATCTCGCCGTCCGGCAGCATCGGGCAGACCGTCGCGGCATAGACGCCGGCAAACCGCGGCGCACCGGTCCTCATGATGTTTTCTGCGCAGGGACGGGGCGGGGCGGCAGCAGGCGGTCCAACGGGAAGTGCGGGAGCGGCGGCGCCTCGCCAAGCACAAGCGCCGTCATGACCTCGGCCATCGCCGGGCCGCTGGCGTATGCGGTGATGTGGCCATCCACCGGGCACCATGCGGCGCGCCGCACCGCCGGGCCGAGGCCCGGCTCGATGGCGCGCGCGCGGGCGTCGCCGATCAGTTCGATCTGCGCGCCGGCCTCGCGGCGGACCGCTGCGCGGCGTTCCAGCAGATCGGCTTCGGTGTCGGTGTAGGCGAGGCACAGGCCGGGCGTGGCGCGGGTGCCGACGGGGTGGCCGATCCAGTCGCGCCCGTCCGGCTGCGCGAACGGCCGAGCGCGGCAAGCTCGACTTCCTGTTCCTGGCCGACGCCCTGAACACGGGCCTCGGCGCGCATCCCGGCATGATGGTGCGGCTGGAGCCGCTGACGCTGCGCGAATTGCGCGACCTCGCAGCCGCCAGCTCGGGCCACCGCGTGGTGCACGGCACGCCGGAGATGGTCGCGGACGACCTGGAAGCCTGGTTCCGCGCGGGCGCCGCGGACGGCTTCGTCGTGAGCTGCCCGTTCTACCCGGCCCCGTTCGAGCGGTTCGTGGACCAGGTCGTCCCCCTCCTGGTCCGGCGCGGCCTGTTCCGCGCGGAGTACGCGGGCAGGACCTTGCGCGACCACCTCGGCCTTTCCCGCCCGCCCGCCAGCCTGGGCCGGCGGGCCTGGCATCCATGCTTCGTAATGGCGCGGCTGCGTTGCAGGAAATCAAGCCCCGACAGGCGCGCGAGCATATCGAGAAGGGTCTGACCGTGTGCGAGGCCGTAGTGCGCGCGGAGGTCAAGACGGCCCTCTATCAGGCGTCCACCGTGGAAGCGGCCTGATCCCCGGCGCCTTCACCGCCTGGTGCCGCCAAATGGCCCTTGGCGACAAAAGTGTGGGTCAAGGCCAGGCTGGCTGGAAACCGGCAGGCCGAGCGTGAGTTGCGTTCCGAACTCGCTTGGACGGACGATATGCTCGCCTCTTTCCTGATGGGTTTGGTCGGCGGTCAGCGCGCGATGACGCCGCTGGCCACGGTTTCCGTCGCGGCCGCGCGTGGCGGGCTGCCAGCCGGCAACGGTGCGCCCCGGATCATCGCGCATCCGTTCGTCGCGGCCGGCGCGGTGGCCCTCGCGATTGGCGAGATGGCAGGCGACAAGCAAAAAACGGCGCCCGACCGGATCGTGCCCATCGGCCTCGCCGCCCGCCTTGTCACCTCGGCCATCGCGGGTGCGGCGCTCGTGCCGCGCCGGCAGCGTTGGCTCGGCGCAGCGGTTGGGGGATCGACGGCAATCGTGGCGTCCTACCCTGGCTGGCGCGCCCGGATCGCCGCCATGCCGCGCTACGGCCAGACGCCGACCGGCTTGGTCGAGGACGCTGTTGTCGTCGCGGGCGCCGTCACTATCCTGTGGGCGCTGGGCAAGCCTGCTGCCACCTGATCTAGGCGTGATCCCACAAGCCGCTGTCCTCCACGCAGTGCCGTCCATTCCGGCGCGGCCCGCGGTCGTCGACGCGCTGTGAGCACAGCCAGACGATCCGGACGGCGCTCGCGTTCGTGGCGCACGCAGCCATCCCGGGACCAAGCACACAAGGCTGCATCTGGCAGAACGCTCGATAGGCGGGGTGGCTGTCTTTTCGCCTTGATGGACAAGCAGGCGGCGGGCTGCTGATCCTCATGAGGACGAGGGCCGCCTTTTGCTGGAAAGCGGTCCAGTTCCCGCCTGCGCCCCAAATCGGCCCGGAGCATGGGTTGGCGGTCCTGGAGGCGCATCCCGCGGCATCGCTGCCGTCGTTGGCGGTCCTGTCGCCCGAAGGCCAGAAGACCATGGCCCAGCGCGGCTTCAGGCCGGCGGCGCCGCCGGGCGGGTAGGTCCGTCCCATGCGTCGGCAACCCCATCTGCGAAGGCGCCGAGGGATGATGCACTGCCGATGTCGGGCGCGTGGCCGATGGCCTATGCTGCCGCGATGAGCACGTCCGAGCCACAGGCCGACCGGCCGAAGACGACCCGCCCTGCCCGCAAACGCGGCCGGACGCCGGCAGCCGCACCCACGCTGCGCCTCACGCTCCGTCTGGACGTGGGCGGGCGGCCGACGCTGGGGCCGGGCAAGGCGCGGCTCCTGGAGCTGATCGGCGAGACCGGGTCGATCTCGGCAGCGGGCCGCGCCATGGGCATGAGCTATCGCCGGGCCTGGATGCTGGCGGACAGCCTGAACGCCTCCTTTGCCGCCCCGCTCATCGCCGCCCGGCCCGGCGGCGCGGGCGGCGGCGGCGCCGTGCTGCTGCCATTCGGCGCGGAGGTCGTCCGGCTTTACCGGACGCTGGAACAGCGTGCCGCGGGCGGGGGCGCCGCCGAGCTGGAGCGGCTGCAAGCCATGCTGGCCGTCCCGCCCCCCTGAGTCCAGGCCGGCCGCCGCAATCGCGCTTGGCAGCCTCGCCGTCACGCGCTATGCTCTCCTGTGCATAACGATAAACGGGAGGCACGACCATGGACATCTCTGTCACGCACGGGATCGGCGCGGACGCCGCCGACTTCATCGCCAAGCCCCGCCGCCTGCTGATCGGCAACGAATAGGTGGAGGCCAAGTCCGGCAAGCGCTTCGTCGTCTTCGACCCGGCCACCAGCCAGCAGATCGCCGAAGTCGCCGAGGCCGACGCCGCCGACGTGGACCTCGCGGCCGACGCCGGGCGTTTGGCGGCGGCGAGTGGGCGCGCATGAAGCCGTCCGCCCGCGGCCAACTGCTCTGGCGCCTGGCGGACCTCATGGAGGCGCACGCGGACAAGCTGGCCGAGATCGAGAGCCTGGACAACGGCAAGCCCGTGACCGTCGCCCGCGCCGGCGACGTCCCGCTCGCCATCGACATGTTCCTCTACATGGCGGGCATGGCCACCAAGGTGCGCGGCTCCATGCTGAACCTGTCCTCGCCCGGCGACTACCACAGCTACATCCTGCGCGAGCCGGTGGGCGTCGTGGGCCAGATCATCCCGTGGAACTTCCCGCTGCTCATGGCGGCGTGGAAGCCCGCCCCGGCGCTCGCGGCCGGCTGCACCGTGGTGCTGAAGCCCGCCGAGCAGACGCCGCTCTCGGCGCTGCGCCTGGGCAAGCTGATCGCCCGCGCCGCCACCGGCAACCTCAAGAAGGTCACGCTGGAACTGGGCGGCAAATCCCCAGTCATCGCGTTCCCCGACGCCGGCCTCGACCGCACGGTCCCGGGCGCCGCCAGCGCGATCTTCTTCAACCAGGGCCAGAATGGAAGTGGTGCAGGAGGAGATCTTCGGCCCCGTGCTGGTCGCCTCGCGCTACGACGACGGCCTGGACCGGATCGCCAAGCAGGCGAACGACACGATCTACGGTCTGGCCGGGTCGATCTGGATCAACTGCCACAACGTGTTCGACGCCTCCCTGCCCTTCGGCGGCTACAAGCAGTCCGGCTGGAGCCGCGAGATAGGCGAGTAGGTGCTGCACAACCACCTGGAAGCGAAGGCGGTCACGGCGGCGCTCTGAGCCGCGTCTGGGGTCGGGCGGCGAGGCGGCCTGCTGCCTGACCGAGGCCCACGACCCCTGGCGACCGGCTTCGCCCACCCCATTTCGGCATGATACCAAGGGAGAACGGCAATGCGCGATCACACGAAGTTCTACATCAACGGCGAGTGGGTCGAGCCAGCCGCCCCCAAGACGCTCGATGTCGTCAATCCGGCCAATGAGGACGTTTGCGGCAAGATCAGCCTCGGCGCCGCGGCCGACGTGGACCGCGCCGTCGCAGCCGCCCGGCGCGCCTTCGAGAGCTTCTCCCAAACCAGCCGCGAGGAGCGCGTGGCGCTGCTCGAACGGATCGTGGCGGAGTACAAGAAGCGCTACAACGACATGGCCGCCGCGATCATCGAGGAGATGGGCGCGCCCGCCAGCCTCGCCCAGCAGGCGCAGGCCGCCATCGGCATGGTGCATTTCCAGACCGCGGCCGCCATCCTCAAGGGCTACGAGTTCCAGACCCTGCGCGGCAGCACGCTGATCGCCCGCGAGCCGGTCGGCGTGTGCGGCTTCATCACGCCCTGGAACTGGCCGGTCAACCAGATGGCCTGCAAGGTCGCCCCGGCGCTCGCCGTCGGCTGCACCATGGTGCTGAAGCCGTCCGAAGTCGCGCCGTTCTCCGGCATCATCCTGGCCGAGATCCTGGACGCCGCCAGGGTGCCGCCCGGCGTGTTCAACCTGGTCAACGGCGACGGCCCCGGCGTGGGTGCCGCGATCAGCGCGCATCCGGACATCGACCTGGTGTCCTTCACCGGGTCCACCCGCGCCGGCGTCGAGGTCGCGCGGGCGGCGGCGGCCACCGTGAAGCGCGTGCACCAGGAACTCGGCGGCAAGTCGCCGAACATCCTGCTGGAGGACGCCGACATGCAGCGCGCGGTGACGGGGGGCGTGAAGCAGGTGATGCAGAACTCCGGCCAGTCCTGCAACGCGCCGACCCGCATGCTGGCGCCGAACCGCCGGATGGAGGAAGTCGTCGCCATCGCCCGCGCCGCGGCCGAGGCCACCACCGTGGGCGACCCCCACGGCAACTCGGAGATCGGCCCGGTCGCCTCCGAGGTGCAGTGGAACAAGATCCAGGGCCTGATCCAGAAGGGCATCGAGGAAGGCGCGACCCTCGTCGCCGGCGGCCCCGGCCGTCCGGAGGGCCTCGACCGCGGCTTCTACGTGAAGCCCACGGTGTTCGCCGGCGTCACGAACGACATGACCATCGCCCGGGAGGAGATCTTCGGACCCGTCCTGACGATCCTCGGCTACGACACAATTGAGGAGGCGATCGCCATCGGCAACGACACGCCCTACGGCTTGGCTGCCTACGTCCAGGGCACGGACCCCGCGGCCCTGCGCCACGTGGCGTCCCGCCTGCGCGCGGGCCAGGTGACGATCAACGGCGCCGGGCTGGACCCCATGGCTCCGTTCGGCGGCTACAAGCAGTCCGGCAACGGGCGGGAATGGGGCGACCTGGCGTTCGGCGAGTTCCTGGAGACGAAGGCCGAGATCGGCTACGGCGCCATCGCGGCGGAATAGCTTCTCGCGATAGGCGCAGGGCCGCAGGCATCGGCCTGATGCTGCGGTGATCGGCTGGCGGGGTCGCCGAAACGCGCAGCGTTTGCGGCTTCGTGCCTCGCCAGCTTTTTTTATACAGGCAGCGTCGCAATCCGGCTTGGCGACCTTGCCCCTCAAGCGTTATGCTTGTTTATGCATAACGGTGGCAGGGAACACGGTCATGGATCGCATGGGACGGCGGGGCGAAGCCATGGGATTGCGCAGCGTGGCGCTGCCATGACCGCGGCCGGCCAAACCTCCCAGCCCCAGGCGCCCGAACGGCTCGCCAGCCTGCTGCACGAACGCGGCGTCCAGGCGGCCCCGTGGGCCGGCCCGGGGCCGAAACGTCAGCGGTCCAGACTGTGGGACCTCAACGCCTCCGTCCACTGCTCCGTCATCGGCACCTGCCTCACCACCGGCGAGCTGCGCCGGGTGATGGGCAAGGCGATGCCGGCCGACGTGCCGCACCTGTCCGACCACGACCTGCATTCCCGCGCCGTCGGCCTGTGCAGCCGGCACGACGCCTCGTCCAAGCTGCTGCAGAAGGCGCTCGACCACCGGCACGAGGCGGTGGTCAAGCGCTTCGCCCGGCTGGGGGGCGAGGCGGCGGTGATGCAGGGCTGGGCCGAGGCGCGCTGCGCCGGCGACATCCCCGGCGCCTACTGGGCGGTGCTCACCCATCCCGACATCGGGCATGCCGGACTGCGCCGGGCGTTCGGCGACGTGCACATGCTGTCGCACCTGGTCGGCGCCGCGAACCGGGCCGACATCCGGCGGCTCACGGCGCTGGAGGCGGAGAACGCCGCCTTGCACGCCAAAGTCGAGCGCCAGCAGGCCCGGCTGCATGAGGCCGTGACCTCGCGCGACGCGACGATCCGGCGCCTCGGGGCGCTCGCGGCGCAGGGGATGCGGGCCGCCACGGACCCGGGCGGCGACGACGCGCTGGCCGGGTTCCGCCACCTGGTGGCGGACCTTGAAACCCGCCTCGACCGCGAGACGGGCCGGCGCGAACGCTTGGAGCAGCGGATCGCAGACGCCTCCGAGGCCGCCCAGCTTTGGGAGCGGCGCGCCCGGGAGGCCGAAGCGGCGCTGGCGGCGATGCGGCGGGAACTGGCTGCGCTTGAACGGCAAGACGCTCCCGACGGAGCGGAGGCGCCCGCAAGCCTCCCGGCCCAGCGCATCCTCTACGTCGGCGGACGGCACGGCTGCACGGCGCAGATGCGCGCCTCGCTGGAAGCCGCCGGCGGCGCGCTGCTCTGCCATGACGGCGGGCGGCACGACCACCCTTCCCTGCTGCCCGGGCTGGTCAGCCAGGCCGACCGGGTGGCCTTTCCCGTGGACTGCGTGAGCCACGACGCCGCCCTGGCGGTCAAGCGGCTGTGCCGCCAGCTCGGCAAGCCCTGGCTGCCGCTGCGCAGCGCCGGCCTCGGGTCGTTCCTGGCGGCCCTGGCCGAGCCGGCGGGCGGTCGCGCCCCTAGCCCCGCCCGCCAGCCCGGGGCGGAAGGCCCGTCCGCGTAGAAGCGCACGCCCAGCGGAGCGCATCCGCGTGCAGCTCGGCGACACCGATGCGACGCCCTACGGCGGCGGCACCTGGGCGTCGCGCGGCGCCGGGGTGGGCGGCGAGGCGGCGTGGCAGGCGGCGCGGGCGCTGCGGGGCCAGGTGCTGGACCTGGCGGGCAGCATCCTGCAAGCCCGGCCCGGCAACCTCGACATCGCGGACGGCGCCGTGGTGGACGCCGCCGGCCGCGCCGCGCGGATCGGGCTGGCCGACCTCGCCCGCATCGCCTACTTCCGCCCCGGCACCCTGCCGCGCGACGTGCAGCCCGAGCTGGTGGCCACCCGCCACTACGTCCCGCGCGACTACCCCTTCGCCTTCACCAACGGCGTGCAGGCGTCGTGGCTGGAGGTGGACACGGAGACCGGCTTCGTCACACTGCTCAAGCACTTCGTCGTGGAGGATTGCGGCACGGTGCTGAACCCGCTGCTGGTGGACGAGCAGATCCGCGGCGGCGTGGTGCAGGGCCTGGGCGCCGCGCTGTTCGAGCAGTGCGAGTACGACTACCTGGTGCCGATGGCGGGCGAGATGCCGGACATCGCCATCGCCCATGTCTGCACGCCCACGTTGGAAAGCGCCCTCGGGGCCAAGGGCGCGGGCGAGGCCGGCATGGCAGGCGCCGCGGCCTGCGTGCTGAACGCGGTGAACGACGCGCTGGCGTCGCTGGGCGCGGTGCTCACGTCCGTTCCGTTGACCCCGGAGCGGGTGCTGCGGGCGCTGGGCGTCGCCTGACGGTCACGCCTATAACGGGGTTTGTGCGTCCTGAGACCATCGACCGCCACCTCGGCGTATTCTGAAGGAGAGTGTCCCTTGGCCGAAGACAACCACTACGGCGCCACCGCCGCCCGCGCGCAGGGCCGCCCCGGCCGCGAAATGCGGCCCCGGAGCGTCACGGTCGACATGCACTCCCACGTCATGGTCCCGGAAGCGGCCGCCCTGACGCAGCCGCACATCGACCTGGCGAAGGTGCCGCTGGCGCACTTCGCGACCGACGACACCAAGGCGCTGAACCGCAAGCAGGACGCGGACCGCCGCCCGAACATGGTGGACATGGCCGTGCGCCTGGCCGACATGGACGCGGCCGGCATCGACGTGCAGGTCATCATGCCGCCGCCGCCGCAGTGCACCTACGCCGTGCCGCTCGGCATCGGGATCGCAGCGGCGCGGATCGTCAACGCGGGCCTTGCGTCCTTCGCCGCGCAGAAGCCCGAACGGTTCGCCGCCATCGGCACCGTGCCCATGCAGGACGGCCCGGCCGCCGCCGCGGAGCTGGAGCGGTCGATGCGGGAGGACGGGATGAAGGGCGCGCAGATCCTGACCAGCGTGAACGGGCTGGAACTGTCCGACCCCCGGTTCGCCCCGTTCTGGGCCAAGGCGGAGGAGCTGGGCGCCGTCGTGCTGATCCACCCCAACGGCTTCACCGAGGCGGGGCGCATGAGCCGCTTCTACTTCAACAACGTCATCGGCAACCCGCTGGAGACGACGTTGGCGCTGCATTACCTGATCTTCGACGGCGTGCTGGAGCGCCACCCGGCGCTCAAGCTGGTCGCGGTGCACGGCGGGGGCTATCTCGCCAGCTATTCCGGGCGCATCGACCACGCCTGGGGCGCGCTCGGACGTGCGGGGCACCCTGCCGCAGCCGCCGACGGCCTACCTGAAGCGGGTGTTCTTCGATTCCGTGGTGTTCACGCCGCACCAGTTGCGGAACCTGGTGGACGTGTTCGGCGCCGAGAAGGTCCTGATGGGGACGGACTACCCCTACGACATGGCCGAGAGCGACCCTGTGGGCCACCTGGCCTCCGCCGGGCTGGACGAGGCGGCGTTCGCGAAGATCGCCGGGGGGAACGCGAAGGCGCTGTTCGGGCTGCCGGAAGGGACCTCCGCCTAGAAATCCAGCATGGCCGCCATGACCCGCGTGGAGGCCCGATGCGCCTGCCCGTCGGCCTGCTTGACACACAGGTTATCAGCTTATTTTCAAAGCATTCATTTACAACAGGTTGAATGCTGGCACGGCGGTTGCTTCGGGATCGTTACGTTTCAGAAAGGCGACCCTCGTGCCCCTGCAAAAAGCATCGCCCGCCGGATGGGCCATCGCGCTGGCCATA
>JAABUX010008419.1_pt1 | contig 11900 bp, 12 predicted proteins | sample 5561851 | NCBI WGS metagenome assembly JAABUX01 (sample SAMN10711883, study PRJNA513361) | rock metagenome | isolation source: Antarctica rocks | place: Antarctica: Victoria Land, Richard Nunatak red sandstone | collected 2016-01-03 | reverse complement strand
GGCGGCGGACGACGCCGTGACCCTCAATTTAGGAAACATGGCAACCGGCGTCTACTGGAACAAAGCATCCTTGCGCGTCTGCCACTGCGGCGACACGCTGCCGTCGCACGATTTCCCGCTTTTGGCCCAGCTTTATCTCGACGGCCAACTGAAACTCGATGAAATGGTCACAAGCCGCATCACGATCAACGATGTGAACGAAGCCTTTGAAGCCATGCACCACGGCGACGTCATCCGCAGCGTGATTATGTTCTAAGCTGAGTGCCAGCGGCGAGATGCCGCGACAAAAGGGAATGCTATGGAAGGCGAGCTAAATCTCACGCTTCGGCAAATTGTGGATGTGCTGGAAAGCATTTTGAAGAGACCTTCTCGCTGGAACGGGCAGGTCTCATTGGTGCGGAGTCTAAACTTTGCCGGTGCCGCTCATTACGATGGCAGCATCAGCATTAGCGAAATAGTTTATGCCGATGCTGACCTCCGCTGGCGCACTTTGATCCATGAGGCACTGCATACATTCTCACCCCAATATACGCGCTATGAGTATAATGCTGTGCGAGGCTGGGAAGAAGGTGTTGTCGAGCAGATGCAGCGCTTGGTGAGGCCGCAAGTTCTGACTGCTTTAAGTGTTGCCGTAAACGAGGAAGTGCTGCTAGAGTTCGAAGCGGTTCATGCTTACAACATCTACATAGAAGTTTTGGAAGATCTGCGTCTTCGGCTGAACGACACTTCATTAGACTTCTATAAAATGCTCCTTGCGTACCCTGTAACAGAGCGCAGCATGATTCTGAGGCAAAGCGGTATACTTTTAGATGACCGGCTTCGCGATGACTACAGGATCGCGTTGCTGAAGGCGGTTTTATCACTTCGACGGTAATTGAGGATTATCCATGTACACGCCAGAACAAAACACGGAATTGCAGCGTGATGAACTCATCGCGAGCGCTCTGATTGCGAGCACGCCGGAGCAATGCGCGGAGGCAGAAAAAGCAATTGAGCAATGGATGCAGCAGCATCCGAGAGACTTCGGAATGCTGGATGTCGGTGAGCAGCTTGCCATGATGAGCGAGCGCTATGATATGACCGCAGAAGAGACCGCACTATCTTTTGCTTCAGTAGTTAGGGAAACCAAGTAATTATGCCGGAATTGCCGGAAGTTGAGACGCTGCGGCGGGGGCTGGAACAGCATCTTTTGGGGCGGACGCTGGGGAAAACACGGGTGCTTGTGCCGAAAATGCTCAAGGGAACGATTACAGATCCTGACGTGTTCAGTCAAAGGCTGCAAGAAACTCGCGTCGAATCTGTTGGGCGGCGCGGCAAGCACTTGATTATAACGCTGGATTCAGGGTATTATCTACTGTTCCACATGAATATGCGCGGTCAGCTTCGGTTCACCGAGGCCGATGCGCTGGTGGAAAAGTATCTTGCGGCGGCTTTTCCCTTAGATAACGGCCTTGAGCTTCGCTTCCATGACATCTGGCGCTGGGGCGAAATGCGGCTGGTGACTTCCGAAGAGCTTGCCGCGCACCCCAGCCTGCTAGGCATGGGGCCGGAGCCGCTGTCGGGGGAGTGGAACGCAGAGCATCTGGCGGCGGGCTTGGCGAAGCGGCCTAAGACAACGATCAAGGCAGCGCTGCTGGATCAAAGTGTTGTGGCCGGAGTTGGCAACATTTATGCCGATGAGTCCTTGTTCCGGGCGGGTGTTCAGCCGCTGCGTCCTGCGGGATCGCTGACCGCCGGGGAAACGGCGCGGCTGACGGAAGAAATCATTGCGGTTCTCTCTGAAGCGGTCCAGGGCGGCGGCACGACCAGCGAAAATTATGTGAACGCCGAAGGACAGGTCGGACAGTACCTGCCGCGCGTTTATGACCGGGGCGGAAAACCCTGCACCTCCTGCGGCGAGGCGCTGACCCGCATTCGGGTGACGGGACGCGGTACTGTTTACTGCGGTTCCTGCCAAAAATAAGTTTAGCGAAACTCTAAAACCTACTACTAGAAATCAAACTCGGGGCAATCGTGTCCCAATGCTGAGGAGCACTACGAAATTATGTCGGTCGTACCTGAAGATGTCGTGACCAGTGAGCAGGCAGCCGCCCCAGCGGTGGAAGCAGCCCCTCCCATTGCGGTGCAGTCACCGGAAAATGGAACCAGTGGAAATGGGGCAGGGATGGCGTCAAGCCAGCCCCAGCCTGCTCCGGCACCCGCCGCGCCGAAGCGCGAGGAACCCGCCATGAGCCAGTCCGATTACGAAAGCATGTTCAAAGAGCTTTCGGAAGGCGACGTGGTTGTCGGGACCGTGGTTCACATTGACAAGGACGGCGTTCTTGTGGATGTCGGCAGCAAAAGCGAGGGTGTCATTCGCCTGAACGAGCTGTCGCGCGAGCCGTTTGACAACGTTGAAGATGTGGTACAGGTCAACGAGCAGGTGAAAGTCGTGGTCATCGGCCGCACCGACGAAGGCCAGCTTCTGCTGTCCAAGAAGCGGGCTGATTTCGAAAAAGCATGGGATAAAGTCATTGAAGCCATGAACGCCGGAACAATTCTTCAGGCCCTGGTTACCGAGCGTGTCAAGGGTGTCCTCGTGGTTGATCTGGGTATTCGCGGCTTCGTACCGGCGTCCCATGTCGGCTCCGGCGATTTCAAGCACCAGAACTTAGACAAGCATGTCGGCCAGAGCATCGCGCTCAAAGTCATTGAAGTGGACCGGGACCGGCGCAAAGTCGTTTTGTCTAACCGGGAAGCGACCGAAGACGAGCGGCGGCAGCGCAAAGAAGTGACCCTGGCGTCGCTTAAAGAAGGCGAGGTCCGCAAGGGAATTGTCCGCCGCGTTACCGATTACGGCGCGTTTATTGACCTCGGCGGCATTGACGGCTTGCTGCATGTCTCTGAAATGTCCTGGTCACGGATCAACCACCCCAGCGAAGTCCTGAAAAATGGGCAAGAACTGGACGTGATGATCCTGAAGCTGAAACTGGATCAGGGCCGGATTTCTCTGGGCCTGCGCCAGATTCTGCCCGACCCGTGGACGGAGATCGGCGACAAGTACAAAGTCGGCGATCTGGTCAAAGTAGAAGTCTCTCGCCTGGTTCCGTTTGGTGCCTTCGTAACGCTGGAAGAAGGCGTAGAAGCAATTATCCCGACCTCCGAGCTTGCCGAGCGGCGCGTGATGAAGCCGTCGGACGCGGTCAATCCCGGCGATCAGGTGGAAGCCCGCATTATTGAAATGCGGACCGACGAGCGCAAGATGACCCTGTCCATTCGGCGCGTTGCCGAGGCGACGACGGCCGTGCCGCAGCCGTATGTGCCGGAGCCGGACTTCGGCGGCGGACGCGGTGCAGATCGGGGCGGGCGTCCTGCTCGCGGCGGCGAGCGCGATGGCCGGCCGGTTGTCGGCGGTGAGCGCGACGGCGGCGCGGTCAGCCCGCCGCGTGAGCGGCCCCGGCGCGAGCGTAGCGGCGGAGGCGGTGGTGGTCGCGGCCGAGATACCGGCTACAGCGGGGACTCAGAGGACGATTACAAAGAGTTCAAGAACTACCGCGCCACCCAGCGCGAGGAGACGTTCGGCACCAGCCTGGCGGACATCTTCGGCGAGCATTTCGGCAAAGAGCTAGCGGAAGCCGAGCCTGAGACCGAAGGGGCCACCGAGCCGGAAGCGACGGCCGAGAAAGAATAACGGCGACCTGAAAAGCCCCTGCATCTTGCAGGGGCTTTTTTGCTGGGTATGTCAACAGTATCACGAGGTTCCTATGCGCGTTCTTGGCATCACCGGCGGCATTGCGACCGGCAAAAGCACGGCAACACAAATGCTGGCGGAGCTTGGCGCACCGACAATCAGCGCGGATGCAATTGCCCGCGCCCTGCTGGCACCCGGTACGCCGGTGACGGAAGCAGTTCTCGCGGCGTTTCCAGGCTGCGCCGCGCCGGAACCCGGCAAGATTAACCGCCGAGCGCTGGCACAGATCATTTTCGCAGACACTGAGGCGCGAACCCGTTTGGAAGCGCTGACGCATCCACCGATCATTGAGGCACTGCGGGTGCAGATTGCGGAATGGCGGGCTTCAAGCGCTGCGCCTGCCGCTGCCGCCGAAATTCCGCTGCTGTTCGAGGCGGGTTTGGAAAGAGACGTAGACGACGTTGTTGTCGTGAGCTGTGCTGAGTCGGTGCAGCGGGCGAGGCTCTGCGCCCGTGACGGCATCAGCGAAGAAGAAGCGCGGCGGCAGATTGCGGCGCAGTGGCCGCTTTCGCAGAAAGTCGCACGGGCCGGCGGCGTCATCACGACGGATTACGGTACAGAAGACACGTGCCGTCAAGTAGCGGCGCTTTGGGGAAGTTTATGATAAAAGAAACGCAAGGCTTCACGCTTTGGATGACGGGAATGTCCGGGGCGGGCAAGTCTACGCTGACGGGGCGGCTGGAAACGCTGCTGAAAGAGCGCGGCCATAAAGTTGAGTTGCTGGACGGCGACGAAGTGCGGACGCATCTGTCCAAAGGGCTGACATTTTCCAAAGAAGACCGGGACATCAATGTCCGGCGCATCGGCTACGTCGCGCGTCTGCTGGCCCGCAACGGCGTCGTGGCGATGACGGCGGCGATCTCGCCGTACCGGGACGTGCGGGGCGAAGTCCGGGCCGAACATGCTGCCGACGGCGTACCGTTTGTTGAAGTCTACGCCCAGGCCACTGTGGAAGCGCTGGCGGCGCGAGATGTCAAAGGTCTGTATAAGAAGGCGCTAGCCGGGGAGATCACGCATTTCACGGGCGTTTCAGACCCCTACGAGCCGCCGCTTGACCCGGAAGTCGCCGTACAGACCGACCGGGACACGGTTGAGCAGTCACTGAAGCAGATTGTGGAAGCACTGGAACAGCGCGGGCTGATCGGCGCTTAGTTATTGCGGGTCCCGGATGACGCCTGCAAACAGCAGTGTGCCCGTCACGTTGTCCCGAATGGCGCAGAAAAAAGGGTGGTCCACACGCATGACAGCGTTCGGGCGTGAAATGCCTCTAGGCATACTCATCGCCGTAGCGGCAGCCGCCGTCGTTCCCTCTTCGTCCATTTCCAGCATAGCCTTGTGAATCACGTCCCCAATGAACCCGTCGTGCAGACCCATCGGCTTGAAGTCCGCGCCCGCAGTAAACGCTGAAGCCATGCCCAGCCTGCACAGCGGCCCTTTCATGCGTGTCAAACACTCGGCCTTGAAGCGCGGCAGGAAGAGTGTTACCCCCGCCAGACGCATTGTGCCAAGCCACTCACTCCACACGTTTGCATCTAGCCCGGCGATGAACTCGCTCAGGCTGTCCGGCTTCGGCAGGAAGACGTACAGGCTCAGGCGGCCTTGCCCATAAGGAAAACTGATCGCCTGAAATTGAGGCGTTTCCAGGTAGGCATAGCTTCCCTGCTGAGTCATCATCGGAACCAGCTTCGTGCTGTCCGGCCCGAGCGCAAATGGCTTACTTTGGGTGTGGGACTTGTCAAACTTGCGGCTCCAGAGGCCGTGAAAGTACAGAGCATTCGTCAGCACTGCCGCAGACCCTCTAAGATCGTCTGTGGAAACCAGGCGATCAATTTTGCCGCTCGTCGCGTCTTTGACCCAGCCGTTAATCGTATCCGCAGCCGCTGGGGTACTGAAGTCGAGAGTGTCGGCGCGGGCGTCATAAAACTGATGGCACCGTTTCTGAAACTCCGTATCGAACACCAGGTCGGTGCCGGCCCAGAGTGCGTTTGCGACCGAAATTCGGACTTGGGGATCGGGGTTTCTCAGAACCGGCAGCAGCAGGCCGTTGGCACGGTTGATCTGCTCTAAAGGCAGCGTCTCCAGGCCAAGAGCAGCCGCCAGGTGAGTTTGAGTCGTGCCGCCGGCCCCGTTCAGCGCCAAAGTCAGAGCGCCCGACACGCTGAAAGGCGAAAAGAAGATGTTTTTGTCCGGCGCTTCTTCATTGAGCTGCTTGAGCAGACGGAACCCCAAGTCTGTGTTTGCCGCTGCCACCTGACGAACATTGGGGTCAGCGGCGACGGCGTCAGGAGCAGGAGAGGCGGTAGTCATAGTTTTTGGTCCAGGCGTGAGTGGGCTAAGACGGCTGGCTCTCGGCGAGCTTTTGATCTCTATCGGCACGAGGGGCAGGGGGAGCCGGGCGTCGAACGGTCTGCATGAATGGCCGCTCGAACCAGTGGTAGAACAGGCGAGCAAGCAGCGCGGCGGCGACAAAACAGGTCGCTAGGATCAGCAGATGCGCCGACGCTGTGAGAGGGGTCATACGGAAAATCTGGTTGACGATGCCGAGGGTCAGCAGATGCGTCAAATAAAGGCTGTAGGAAAATAGCCCAATGGCGACAAGCCCGCGGACGAGAAGCACCCGGCTCAGTGCGGCGTCATAGCGGTACAAGTAAAGCAGCAGCAGCCCAAACCCGAATGTGAACGCGAAGGTCAGGCGACTCGGCTCATGCTGCAGGCTCATCGCAAGATCACGCGACAGCACAAACGTAGCGGTTCCAACTCCCACTGCGAGGAGCCACCACTTGGGCCGGGTTTGATGCGGATGCCGCAGAACATCATACACCACAATCCCCATCCCAAACTGCGGCCAGAGGTCAAGCGGAAAGAACCGAAGCTGCGGAGCCAGGGCCAGCAGGACGAGCGCACACAAAGTCACGACATGCAGCCCTGTCAGCAGCGTCGCTTCCTCGCGGCCCGGCTTGGTGCGGAGCAGAAACACGCTGACGATCAGATAAAACGCGACTTCGTAGCACAGAGTCCAGCAGACAATGGACAGAAAGTCCTGGTGCAGCACCATCTGGGTCAGCGTCAAGTTGGAAAAGTAGTACGCCAGCGGCTGATGCAGGATGTCCACTCCCGCAAGAGCGCTGCCGTGAATCCGGCCCGAGGCGACCAGTAGACGCGCCGGCACGATCAGCGCGGCGGCAAGCGCCAGGGAAAACCAGAGCGGCGGGTAGACGCGGCGGACGCGGGCAAGCATAAACGCCTTCCAGCCGTCCCCGCGCCGCAGCGCGGAGCAGGCCGCGCCGGCGATGCAGTAGCCGCTGATCACAAAAAACATCTGGACGCCGAGGTAGCCGAACGCGCCCGCACGGTAGAGGGGAAAATTGGATAACTGCGGGTAGTGGGTGGTAAGAATGAAGCCTTCGTGGTACAGGACAACAAAAAGGCAGGCAAAACCGCGCCACATATCCAGTGTGCTGTATGGTTTGAGGCTGCTTTTTACGTTGTTGCTTGGGTCAGTTTGCAGCATATCAGTTGCTGGAATAGCAAAAAGAGCAGCCACGGCTGAACCGTGGCTGCTCTTTTAGAGTTGTCTGAGTAGCCCCTACCGGTCTCGAACCGGTGATCTTCCACGTGAAAGGCGGACGTCATAACCACTAGACCAAGGGGCCGCATCGGGGAAAGTTATACCCCAGCTCGGCGGACTTTGTCAAGCGATGCACTCACTATTATTTCGCTATCGCACCATCGCAGCCATCCGCATGGCGGCGGGCAGGACGCGGCGGAGGCCGGCGAAATGGGCCTGGTAGTAGCTGGAGTTGAGGCTGTCCGTGCGGACGCCTTTGTGAGCGTTGGCGGCATGGATAAACTGGCCGCCGCCGACATAAATGCCGACATGGGAGATGCCGTGCTTGTAGGTGTTCTTGAAGAACACTAAATCGCCTGGCTGGGCCTGGTTGATGGAGACCGAAGCGCCGTGATAATACTGCTCGGTGGCTGTGCGCGGCAGGTCCACGCCGTCGGTGGCGCTCAGGATAAAGCGGACAAAGCCGGAGCAGTCAAAGCCGGAGCGGGAGGTTCCGCCCATGACATAGCGGGTTCCGCGAAACGCATTGGCCGCTTGAACGACATTGCCGCTGGCGAGCGCTTTGTTCTGGGTCTGGACTTTGCCTGAAGGCGCGGCATGAGAGGCGCAGTGCTTGGAGTGGGCAAAAACCGCCGGAACAGCAAGCAAAGACAGCGACAAGGCACCGGCAACGCGGACGGCACAAGGGGAGAGAGTCAGCAAAAGCGAATTCCTTTCGAGCAAATACGCAAAGACCGCAAGTTTGCGTGTCTGTGCATTATTTCACAACCAGGTCATCTTAACACAGGTTTTGCGATTGTGCAAGGCAAACCAAAAACTTTTTGACGGTGTTTGGAACTTTCCCCCGGCGATTATCGCTGTCATTGATGGAGGAACTTACCATGACAATTCGATCAAGCAAGGCTGTTTTAGCCCTTATCCCCGCGGCCCTGGCCCTGCTGGCCCCGGCCTCGTTTGCCCAGCAGCCCCACCAGAACTTCGTTCAGCACCACCACAAGCTAGTCGCCATCGGTGCCGGCTTCGCCACGCACCATGCGCTGAAAGTTGCGGCCCGCAACGCCAAAGCGCACGGCCAGCGGCTGAACTTCGCCGAGCGGCACCCGACTATGTCCGCCATTGGCGCGGGCGCTCTCACCAACCACGAGATTAAGGCGCACACCGCCCATTAAGTGACGCTGCCGTTACTCCCCGCCCGCTGCTATCTTCTGATGCAGCGGGCTTTTTTGTTTTGTCGGTGCTTGCAATGCAAAAGAATGGCAGGACAAGGCGAAACACACGAGCAGCACGTTGAAGCCGGCAAGAAGGGCGCGGAAATCCCCGCCCCATCACGAAGCTGCCGGACATCACGAGGCCGCAGCGGCGCACCGCCGCAAGGCCGCCGAGCATTCCACTAAAGCCCACGTCGAGTCCCACAGCCACAGCGGCAACTAGGGCGGCTCTTCCGAGCAGCACACCCACGCCGGCTCCCAGAGCCACAAGAACGACTAATCTTGACCACAAAGAAAGCCGCGCTCTTTAGGAGCGCGGCTTTTTCTATGTCCCGCAACTATGGAAGAAAGGCAGACAAAGAGAAGAAAGGCAGACACGAACAAGGGCGAATACGGGTGTCTGCCCTTCTTCTGCTGCCTTTGCTTGTTTCTGCTTCTACTCTGCCAGTGCGACGCCGATTTTGCGCTGCACGTCGTCGAGAAGCGTCAGGCCGGAACGCAGCTTTTCTAAGCCGTCACCGATCATGGGGATCATGCCGTTTTCAATGGCGGCGTCGCGGATGATATGCGTTTCGGCGGACTCCATCGTCAAACGGTTGATGCGCGTGTTGGAAACTAGGACTTCATGTACCGCAACCCGGCCCCGTGTTCCCTTACCGTCGCACTTCGGGCAGCCCGGCGCGTCCCAAAGGTGCTCGCCCGGCTCCATCTCGCCGCCGAGGGAGCGGTAGATGGCAAGCGTGTTGGTGTCAGGCACTGACTCGCGGCGGCAGTGCGGGCAAAGGCGGCGAACCAGGCGCTGGGCGACGACGCCCGCGACAGTGGACGCGATTAGAAACGGCGCGACGCCCATGTCCAGCAGCCGGGAAACCGCGCCGGCGGCCTCGTTGCAGTGCAGCGTGGACAGCACAAGGTGGCCGGTGAGCGCAGCGCGAAAGGCGATTTCGGCGGTTTCGGCGTCCCTTATCTCGCCGACCAGGACGACGTCCGGGTCCTGGCGCAGAATGGCCCGGAGCTGACGCGCAAACGTCAGCCCCGCACGTTCGTTGACATTGGACTGGCTGATTCCCTCTAACTCGTATTCTACTGGGTCTTCGCAGGTGATAATGTTTGTGGTCGGCGAGCGCAGGGCGTTCAGCGCGGCATACAGCGTCGTCGTTTTGCCGCTCCCGGTCGGGCCGGTGACAAGAATAATGCCGTGCGGTTTTCGGATGAGCGAGTTGAACGCCAGCAGGTTGTGTGCCGAAAAGCCCAGCGCATCCAGGCCCATGGACGCCGTGGAGCGGTCCAAAATCCGCATGACCACCCGCTCGCCGTACTGAGTCGGCAGGGTAGACACGCGCAGGTCAATATTTTTGCCTTCCACGCGCATAGCGATCCGGCCGTCAAGCGGCAGGCGGCGCTCGGCGATGTCCATTTCCGCAAGAATCTTGATGCGCGAGACAGTCGCCGCCAGCAGGTTCCGAGGTACGGTCTTGATGGTCTGAAGCTGACCGTCCACGCGGTAGCGAATCAGAAAGTCTTTCTTGCGCGGCTCAATATGAATGTCTGACGTCCGGCGGCGCACAGCCTCCGAGAACAGCGTGTTGACGAACCGGATGACGGGAGCCTGCTCGCCCTGCCGGACATGGTCGCCTAAATCCAGCTCTTCGGCATCGGTAACCGCCAAATCCAGCGAGTCGAGGCTCGCCAGCTCAATGGTTTCCGACATCTCCGAGCTGTGGGCATCATTGCGGGACGATTGATAGGCGCGTTCCAGGGCCGCCTGCAGGCCGTTCTCAGACACCAGCAGCGGCTCGATTCGGCGGCGTGTCTCGCGCTGCACCCAGTCGGTTGCCTCCACGTCCCACGGATCTACCATGGCGAGCAGAAGCCGGCCGGGTTTGCCGTCGAGGCCTTCTTCTATGGACAGCGGCAGGAGCAGGTAGCGCTGAGCGATGTCCGCCGGCACCAGAGCGACTGCGAATGGGTCCGGGATTTCCAGAGTAATGTCCACGTAGCCGACATCCATCTGGACGCTGCGGGCTTCGGTGATCTGCTCTTCCGTCGCCCAGCCGTTGCCAATCAGAATGGAGCCAAGCCGCTGCCCTGTGGAGGCCTGCGTGTCAAGAGCGTGCCGGATTTGCTCCGGGCTGGCAATCCCATTCTCAATGAGAATGTCGCCAAGCCGGGGGATAATCGCACGCGGGGCGGTAAAAGTCTGCATAATGGTCTTTCGTCTTCTGTTACAGCCGTCTTCTGTTACAGCCGTCTTCTGTTACAGCCGTTCGGCGGTGACGCTTGGCGAGACGCGCCCGCCTGCGGTGATCGTAATCGTGCCCTGCGTGTCCGTGCGCCAGACGACGGCCCCAGCGGCCTGAAGGCTGTGCAGCGTCGCCTGGTCCGGCGGGTCGTCCGGCCCGCAGGAAAGGACCACAATCGCCGGGGTCGCCCGCCGCAGCATTTCTGGCGAGATCTCGGCCTGTGTGGCCGCTTGCAGCACTAAATCCGTGCAGCCGCCTGTGCACTCCATCTGCGGGCCGGCCTGACTGATGAAATCGCGCTTCGCCTGCGCGGTTGCGGGCGCTTCCAGCAGAAAAGACGTGCTGCCGTAGTTGATGCGGCACACCAGCGGGTCGCGGCGCGACGCTTCCCCGGTATTCGGCGGCCAGAGCGCCGAGACAAAAAGCCGGGCACCGATCTGGATGGTGTCACCCGCGCCGGCGACGCTGGACGGGATATGACGCCGCCGGACCGCTTCCAGCGCTGCCCGGCGTGCTTCCCCGGTGTCCGCCACTGAGTTGTCCCAGATCTGAGACACGCGCACGCCGCTCCCGAGCAGGGCCGGAACGCCGCCGACACTGGCGGCGTCCGGCGACGTTAAAAGAAGCAAATCAACCGTCCGCACGTTCCGCCCGCGCAGCAAAGCCGCGACCTTCGGGGCCGCTTGGAGGCTGCCGGTGTCTACCAGAACGGTGCGCCCTTCGGGCGACTGGATCAGTGTGCAGTCCCCGTTCCCGACAGCGAGAAACGTCACCACAAGCTGCCGGGTATTCTGGCCGGGGTGGCTGCGCCGCCAGGCAGTCCCAAAAAGTATCCCGATGAGCGCCAGCAGGACAAACAGGAGAAGGGCGCTGCTGCGCCGAAGAATATCCCGGTTGCGCCGAAGAACAGCGCGGTTGCGTGTTCTCATTGATTTTGTGTTTTCATTGTCGGCAGTTTCCTGGTAATTTAGAGGGTAATTGAACGAGCAAAACAAGCGGCATGGGGCAAGTATAGCATAGGTGTGTATATTGTGATTTTTTTCACAAATTATGTTTCCGCGCCTTGATTCCCAATTTTGCATACGGTATAATGAAAAAATAATGCTTAGCCCGCCTCCACCGCTGCGCCTGCACGGAGTTTCGATGGCTTA
>JAABUX010008415.1_pt1 | contig 11908 bp, 11 predicted proteins | sample 5561851 | NCBI WGS metagenome assembly JAABUX01 (sample SAMN10711883, study PRJNA513361) | rock metagenome | isolation source: Antarctica rocks | place: Antarctica: Victoria Land, Richard Nunatak red sandstone | collected 2016-01-03 | reverse complement strand
CGGAATTTGATGTTCACAATACCCTCGGGCTCGAGCACACCTCCTCGAGCATCTTCGTCAGCGTACATCTCCATACAATCCGGGTTGATGGTCGGATCGACCACGACCTAATGAACAGTCAGCCTTCATGAACCTAGGACAGAGTTCTCACAAGACTTACCCATGAACCTCCACGCAGCTCACCAAAAGGTGGGATATAAACAAAGATAGGCTGCTCGTACTTTACCAACGCATCGACAATGTAGGATCCATATTTGAGCACTTCGTTATACATATCGCGCTGACCACCAGAAAAGCCTCTCCAATTTGCGAGGATCATGAGGGGAAGTTGCTCGCCGTGATTGAAGTCGCGGATCGCCTGAGCGGTCTTGTAAGCTGAATTAGGGTACCAAACGCCTCCAGCTTCCTGTGCGATTTGTTCCGTCGAATCAGGGTTGGCCGGGTCTGCAGGGGTGACGTTCTCCACTGAGCGCGTCTCCACACCAATGACACCGATAGGGATCCCACCAAGTCGAGCCCGGCCAACGACGACTGTCCTCGCCCATCCACCCAAGGACTCCTGGAAAGAATCCTTGTCAAACAAGCCAGGGAGGAAACCCTCCTCATCGTCTTTGCCAGCAATAAGCCATCGAACATCATAGCTTTGCTTTGCTGGCGGAAAGTACCCAACATTCCGATCCCAAGGATCTGAGTGTAGGCCTATTGGTATCGGGTTGTTTTTCTTATCTGGAACGAACGACATCCAGTCAACAATCTTAGAGACGCCCTCGAAATCATCGTTTGCAGTCATGTGAGAGACCCCATTCTTATACATAATCTGTGTTCCGCCGAGTTGTAGATTCGAAGTGTACACTTCGCGTCCTAAAAGCTTATTGATGGCAGCTGCTCCTGTCAGTATGATTGGCTGGCCTTCAATTTGAATTGCTCTTTGTCCGAGACGGACAAGATAGGCGCCGATACCTGTGAGGTGTTAGCAAGCACCCTCAACAATGGGCTCGGTTTGCCTACCAACTGATCGGCAGGTCACCAACGTGATGGTGAAGATGTCCTCATAAGCCTTAGACGTCGCTCCAGCGATGAGGCCTGAGCCCTTGAGACATTCGACACCCAAGCCATCCTCCTGGCCAACAATGGTCGTAATTTTGTACCTTTCCTCACCATCCTCCGAAATCTTCTCCGTAATGACGCTCCTCGATTTACCGTCCTCGAATTTCGCTTTTAGCTCTTTAGTGAGATAAAGGTACTTGAAGCCGGCTTCGGGCTTCTTGGGATCATTCCATGCAGCCGAGAAGTGCGGTATCAATTCTTCGGCCATGCCTATGCGTGCTCCTGAATTCGCTGAAAGATATATCCGAGGTATGCCTAACTTGCGCGCAAGCTCTGTACACTTGAAGAAGAACTTGTCTTCCATAGGTCCGAAGGATCCGATCTTGAACGTGATATCATTGGCAATGATGATGAACTTTCTTCCCTTGGGGTACTCTGGTGTTTTTGCAGTGACAATCCATCCCACCATGCCATGGGTGTTGGTTCCAGCTTCTCGGGAGACTTCTGCAAGATCGTCATGCTCATCGAGCACTAACTCGCTGTATTCCATACATTCGTCGGCCCGTGGTAGCTTGCCCTGCAAAGATGGGTGGTTTGCGACAGCCTTAGTCCAGGTATTGGCAAATGCTTGACGGAAGAGATCGGGGAAATCGTAAACGTATTGAGTTCCCATCAAGTGAGCCTTGTATCTCTTGGGTTGCAACCATTCTTTGGTTGGGTATGGAGTAGATACTGGCCTTAAGTGCATCGCACCAATCCTGGTGGTGCCACCAATGCTATGGAAGAGCCAATCGCCTCCTCTGTCCGACTTCTTTTCCGCGTACATCTCCACTTGAATGACATATCCTGAGGTGTTGGTAATGACACAACGCAGGGGATATGGTGTTCCACTGGTAGGATCCGTGCAGATGATGCGAATCTCTGCGCCAGTCACACGAAGTCGCCACGCGCGTCGCCCAAAGCGCTCCAAGAAGCCCGCAAGAGCTTCTTCAACTTCCTTGGCCGAAAGAGGGAAAACGGCAGAAAAGTTGATGAAGATATGATTGAGATCAGAGCCGTTGTTGCCAATGATTTCCAAGGCATCCAGGATATCGGTCATCAGCCTATCAGCTTCTGAAATGAGATATTCGGCAGTGGGGATCTCATCACGAAGCCGCCCTGGTCGGACTACGGCTCGCGTGAAGTATCGCTTATCAACAGCTTTATCGCTGTCAGATGCTTTTCCGATGGCCTCGTAGACGTGGATGTTTCTGTTTTCGGTGAAAACGGGCTTGAGCCGGAATTTGGATAGTCTTCCAAGTTCAAGCTGGAAAGCAAGAGCTGGTTCGATGTGTCGAATGCTGTCATCTTCCTCATATGTCGGGCCACGGAAAGTGAAGTAGCCAGGATAGGTCCCATCCTTGTGTCCACATATGAAGCTGATTCGCCGTACTTTTCGCGAAAGTAACTCCTGCCTGTAGTCGTTGACTATCTCTGCGATTCGGCTCAGCATCTCGTTATCATCGTACGATTCCACGTCTCTGATTGCGACGTTACAAACGGCGGTGAGATCTGATTCCGGCTCACGTCTTGGAGAGGGTCTCCTACCCTTGGTCAAATCTGGAATCAAACCATTCTCTGACTTTCTCTGTCCTCCGACAATAGGGAACTTCTCCAGTGCTCTCATCAAGTACTCCTCAGCTTCGTCCAGGTACTGCACAGGGACAATAACACCCTTGCGAGTTGGCTCCTCAACATCTCTGTTGCCGAGATAAGACATGTCGCTAAATGAGCTGATACGATTGAATGGGTTCGGCCCACTTGCCAAGGGTGTAGCAGGGGTGGACGGGAATGCGGATGTGATAGGCATTCCAACTTCGGAATTGCCAACTTTACGAAGCACAAAGTCCCATGAAATGATATAGGGTGGCTCGTCGTCAGTATGGTAGTCAATCGACTTCAGGGAGTATGCTCGATAGGCACGGCGGATATAAACCTCCAATGCTGCCAGGGAGACCCATGGATCGTGGTAGGCAAAGAATTTGGGGAGGACATCGAAGACAGTATACTTGGAATCAATGACCTCTCTAATCACCTCCAGATCAGGCTCTCGATGGTCCCAGCCAGTCTCACCGTATTTTGACTCCACGACGGATGATCGGAGAATGTGTTCCATCTGAGACTCACGCTCTTCCAGGGAGGGTAGTGCGTATTGGATGAGGACTTCTCGAGCCTTGAGGGTGACCTTTGCGGTCGCCCTGGACTCTAAGTCTGTCAATTTTCGCAAGTGCGATCGGAAATATTTCGCAACGTTGGGAGTATTGGGCTTGTTCGGCCGGTACATATCGAGAATAGCGAGTATGAGGTTATTCTTGGCTCCAATCTTGCTATGGGAGAGCACAGTATGCACTACGTTCGCGATGTCGTCCTTGTGTTGTTCCCTTAGCTTGAGTACCACATCCTCGTCCCGAGAATTACGGGTAGACCAGAGCTTCTCAACTTCGTAATATTGGTCGAGAAGGTCACCAAAGACTTCATACTCATGTGCCTTCAGACCTTCGGTGTATCGTTCCAAGACCTCGACTAAGGGCGCGAGGGAAGCCTTCAGTACATCAATATCTGCGGGGTTGACGTTTTCTTCGAGGAAACGCTGCATCGCTTTGGTCAATTGTTTCGCGGGAAAGTCGCCTTTCCTCGACCTTGCTCTTTCAACAATTTGCGTGAACTGAGCGTCGAGCTTACTAGGCATGCGGGCGTGCAGAGCTGAAAATTGTGCATTCCATTCGCCGTATGGTAATTCTGGATCACGGAGCACTTCAATCAATTCATTCAGGGTCGAAGCCATGATGACCTGGTTGTCGAAGCCTTGAAGGATATTCTGCAGGATGCTATGAAGTAACGCGAATCGCTGTGGAGGCTTGTTGCCAACCACTTGGGGCGGCCCGAGAGCAGGCAGCTGAGCAGAGAACGGCTGGGCGTGCTTGACACGCGATGGGTCGTCCAGAGCAAGTATACCAAGGATGTCTCCTGCTTCGAGAACAGCTCCTGGCTGCTTGATAAGATTGACTGTGCCTTCTTCTTGAGTGATGAGCGGCATATACATCTTCATAACCTCCACCTCTGCAAAAGTCTGACCAGCTTTGACGTGCTCGCCGTTTTCCACTGTAAACTTGACCAGCTTTCCCGGGCTTGGTGTTCGCAGCTGCGTCGGGTCGTTCTCTTGCTCCAGAAGACAAGTTTTGCTATCAACGCTGATACGCAAGGCCTCGACTTCTTCCTTCCAGTAGATATTGTGGCTCTTCCCACTGACCAAGATGAGTAATCCTCCATCAGCGAGCGCTCGCACACCAACAGCGCATTTCGACCCGTTGATGAAAAGATGATAGCTATCGATACTCGACCTGGTTGCGGTGAATTTGTACCGGATACCTTCGTAGATGAAGTCGATGGGGAAGACAGTTTTCAAAACGTCCTTCGCCGGTACTTGACCCTTCTCAAGACCTCTATGGTACTCAGCTATACAGCCTTCGCTTGCTACGTGCGCTTTCGTCACAGCTCCACATACAACAGCTAGTATTGGATCGGGCCTCTCTGCAGTTAGCTTATTTGTGATGAGCTCATCAAGCCAGCCCGTTGTGATCGTATTATCCTCGAACGCAGGTGTCTCGAGGAGCTTGATGAGATACTCCACGGTTGTGCGGAAATCACCACGAATGCTAAGCTCCTTCAATGCAACAACCATGTGTTTCCGTGAGGCCGAACGATTCTCTCCATATGCGAAGATATGGCCGAACTGGCTGTCGGAGAAGTTGTGGATACCCCCTGCTTGGCCCACCGAGAAGTAACCCCACACGTTGGAACTACTGCGGAAATTAAGCTCGTGCATCATACCGCTCGAAGGCTTGAAACCTTCTCCAGGATCTTCAGAGGTGATACGACATGCCGTCGTGTGTCCTTTGGGGGTTGGGCGACGTTGAGATTGAACACTGTCTTGTTTCGAGAAGTCAAAGTCGATTATTGAGGCCGACGATGGATCGGCGCCGTACAATATCCGTATGTCCTTTATTCTGTGAAGAGGTATTCCCATGGCAATCTGGAGCTGGGCGGCTGGCAGATTGACACCACTCACCATTTCTGTCGTAGGATGCTCAACTTGCAGTCGTGGATTCAGCTCCAGGAAATAGAATTTGCCATCCGAGTGCGAGTACAAATATTCCACGGTGCCGGCTGAGACGTAGCCGACGAGCTTTCCGAGCCGAACAGCAGCTTTCTCCATAGCTTGAAAAGTTGCAGGCTTCGCAATTGTGACAGGTGCCTCTTCTATAATCTTTTGGTGCCTACGCTGTACCGAACAATCTCGTCCGAAAAGCGAGATGTTGTTTCCGTACTCGTCAGCTAACAATTGGACTTCCAAATGCCGAGCGTTTCCAGCAAGCTTCATAATAAATATAGGCGAACCTGGCACCTCACTCGCAGCTGCGTTGTACAGGGACGTGAAGTTGTCTTCGTTGTCCACCTTCCGGATGCCTTTGCCTCCACCTCCTTCGGAGGCCTTCACCATAACTGGGAAGCCAATTTTACGAGCTTTCTCAAGACCTTCCTTAGGGTTGTGCGTGCATCCTTTATCGTAAACATGGTCGGCAACCGTGACAATTCCATCCTCATCGAGGATTACCTCATCCACCCCTTCGCCAGACCAGGGAATGCAAGGTACCTTGGCGTGTTGGGCCACAATTGTCGAGGAGATTTTGTCGCCCAGCGACCGCATCGCCGCGCCCGGTGGACCGATGAACAGTATCTTTTTCGGCGAAGCTGCCAGCGATTCGGGTAAAGCAGGATTCTCAGATGCGTGGCCCCTGATGCATCGTTAGACTGAGGTTGTCATTCCCGGGAAAAGCTCACCATCCTGCCCAAACCGCGTGAACGTTCATGCGCTCAGCAACATCGACGATCAATTCGACATTGGCATAATTGTTGTTATTGGTCCCACCCGGAACCTGATGAGCACCCATTAGCACCCACAGTTGCGGCGTTTATGAATGCCAGTACACTGACCTCGACATATTGATCTGCCATCCGAATGTAGTCCGCATTTGCTCGCAAGTCCTCCGGTGTTGCCATGACCGTAAATTGTACAGCCCGCTCGTCCCCAAACGTCTCGTAGGCCCATTTACGCACCGACCGGATTTCCTTGACCGCCGCAATACCATTGTTCGCGATGAGCACCTGTTTAGATAGTCAGCCAGTCACCACGGAATGCGTAAGTCGCCGGATTGGAGCTCACGCTGGTAACAACGCTGTGCCCATCGTGGTTGGTGACAAAATCCTTCACAGAGCCCGGTGAAGCTGCCTCAAGGTGATTGCCGCCAATGAAGTGTGCTGCAAGGTTGAACTTTTGGGCGTATGAACTTGGAGCTCTCGGATGAGTCCCATTGGTGGGGTGGGCGTCCCCATTCGTCAGTGTCCCATTTACGTGTGATCCCTCGTCCACGGCTACGGGAGCCATGGTATCGGCGCTGTCTGGATGGCAGCGAGGGGGTTATGAAGAGCAATATAAAAGATTGTTCGGCAATTGAAGCTATAGTCAAAATGTCATGCCGCCGGTATTGCTCGGCTCCCGAAGCTGACGAGACCGCCGATAGGGTAGTGCGGCACAGAATTGAAAGGAAAGGTGTTCCAAAATGAGTCGAGAGGGTCGGCGCTGTGATCAGATTAAGATAGAATAGAGACGTTTGGCAGGATGTGAAGAGAAGGGGAGTAAAAAGTGTGGTGCAGCTTTCAAGGCTGGTGAGGATGGAGATAAAGTACGGGCCGGATCTACGCTGAGCTTTTCTCTCGGTGATTTATGATTGGCTTGCTTTGTCTTCTCTGGACTTTGATACTTCGTATGCACGATTCGGTCATCTATGTTGTACAGATGGCTATGCATACCACATCACTATCAATGACCTCAACGAGAGATTGATTTCATCGAGCGGCTATAGCTCGATACATGCCATAGGAATTACAACAGTCAAAATTGACACTTGTTGGGTCCCCAGAAAGTAATGCGGAGAGAGAGCGCTGCCAATTCCGCGCCCTGACGTAGCTTCATTAGTGAAGCCTTAGCTTGCCAAGCTTCATCTTGTTGGGCCACTAGTCTCCTGCTTAACCGAAGATTGTCAAAGTAAAGTAACTTCACAGTATCGGTACTAATCAATCCTCAGTCTGGTATCACGCTTGCAATACGGAGTAGTGCTATCTTACGTGAAAACAGAGAGCGAGAAGGTGGCCTTGACTTCCAAGTGTATCTTTGTCTACAGAGGACGACGTTGGAATACGTATTCATGTTCTTCAGGCATTCAACGATAGGTAGTGGGGCCGTTTCCGTTTCATCCTTCTATCCTCATCTCCAAGTTACAGGTAAATTAACTCCGTAGAAGATTCTCATTGCCAGATATCCTCATTGCCCAAGCATAGTGAAGTCTTCGCCAGACATGGTTACTACAAGTGGCTCGAATGACTGAAGCCGATGGGTGATCATCGGACAAAATTGATAAACCTGATACATTGAACAAATATAATCCATAGTTAGTTCATAGTCTAAACTATGTACACATGGTGGTGTTACAAGCGTCCTTCCTTGACCAATCATCCATGGATTGATGAAAAAGTGTCTCTTCAATATTATAAGTTATCGTTGCAATCTTCAATATCATTCTCTCCTTGTTCGAAACGATAGTGTGTCTTTGGACATTACTCGTTGTGTTTGTGAATACATACCGCTTATAAGGCAGCTATGATGGCGACGAGAGCGCCCATGATGCCGCCAATGGAAGCGACGGTCTGAACGGCTGCGCCTGTGAATGGAACGGTGCTGCCGCTTGGGGCGATGGCGCCAGTACCCGATGGAGATGACGCAACAGGAGCTGCAGCCGCAGCAGATGATGAGGTTGGGTAAGGGACTGCGGCGGAGGTGGCTGGGGCAGCAGAGCTGGCAACGACGGCAGTAGACGACCTCGGTGCTGGTGCAGCAGATGTTGGTTTAGCGGCGGCGGAGGTTGGAGCGACGACGGCTGAGGACGATGGGGAGGCGACAGCTGCTGTGGCAGCACATGCGCACACGGCCGATGCTGAGCCTTGAACGGCAAGGCCGGTTACTGCACCACAGCCTGACACCACGCATGCCAACGCGGCAGAGTTGATGGCGGCGCTGGACACGTTAGCAAGAGACCATCTCCTGTGTGGCACGGTGCCTCACTTATTGGAAGGTTTGCATTGACACGCGAAGTCATTCGATCCACAGCCGATGCCTGATGCAGCCGATGCGATACACGACACCTGATCCATCATAAGCCTTTGGATCACTCGAATCTATTGACTCTGGCAAAACATACACCACAGGTTGGTACTTTGGCAGCGACAGCGGCACATTGATCTTGAGCCTGAGCGACGGCTGCGAGGCCAACGGCCATGAGTACGGCGAACGACTTCATTCTGGCTTGAAGAATGGTGACTGGGGATTGCCTTGAACGAGTGATGGCAAAGGAATAGTGATGCTGACGAGTATGCAGTTGGTGACTATGATGCTTCTAGCAGGAAAGCGATGCTGGAGAGGGATATATAGGTAATTCGGGCGAACTCAGTGGCGTGCATGTCGACCTACTGTACACGAAAACCCAGAGCACCAGCAAAGCTATTCTGAGCCATGCGGGCCCCTCTTCTCATCTTACGATGCCGCGGTACAAGATCTTATGTCTGGTGCGCCCAATTCTCACGGTTACTTGCTTCGTGGTTGCGGGTCAGGTTCGGGGATTATGGCTGATCTGATTGGCCAACAAAGCATGTGTCCCGGTTCCTGACCCTCGACTTTGAGACTAGATTGCGTGCAGAGATGGTCCCAGGGGCGGACATCTTGACCTCTCGTCGATCCGGGGAAAAGCTTGGGGGCGGCTGAATTTAGCCCTATTCTAAGGTAGGTGACACGCCGTCCCCCGGGTTTGTCGCTAAATGAAGACGCAAAGCCGTGCTTGGTTGATATTTCAGCCGCTATAACGACACTAGAAAAGCACGCGCCCACGTCTGCCTCGGTCCTTATTCACACGTCTACACGTCAATCACTCCCGACCATTTCTTTGCCCTGAGAGAGCTACCAAAGTACCGCTTCGAGCCTACCGGCATAACAGGCTAATTCTGTACAGAGAACATTCGACGGCAGTCCTCGGAAGTAATGAACGCTAGGAGTCCCCAGTCATCGGTCTGAGTAACAAGTCCCAATGATTGTACAAGCGCTATGCCGTGGCGGACCAATTGTATAGCTTGCCCCGCGTCTTCGAGAACCATTGCTCCGTCGATGGCGATCTGAGGAAACCGCAACGGATTTGAGGGCCACTACTGCCTAAGCCATTGGATATGAAGGCGTTACGTTGTACGTCGAGCAAGATAAGTCATCTTCACGGAAAGCAAATAAGACCCTCAATTCCTACTGGCTTCTATACGTAGTGTCTTTCCAATGGCTCCTTGCACTCATGAAGTCGCCAAGATTCATCCGGCCCTGCTCTCGTATCCGTCGATAGACTCGGCGTTCAGACCTGTCTCGTCAAGTTGCATCAGAGAAGCAATAAGCAAGGTCCCGCGGACGGCCTGCCCCATCGGGCCAAAGCTCTGGCTAGCATCATCAAGATGTACTTCATCCGTTCAATAGAGCTACGAACGGGAAGCATGCCTCGGTATCGTTCCATGAACGATTGGAACTCCAGACACGGGAGGCATAATCTACGGATGGAGTGCTTTCACTTTTCTACCACTCCAGATATATATTTTGAGTCTTCATCAATCAGCGTGAGGCCTTTTCACCATTCTGATATTGGCAACGATCTTGGTTTTTCCTATCGAGTATTGAAGACGGCTATTCATAGCCATCAACAGTAGTCTTGACTGTTACTACTTGATTAGACTCGAGAATATTTTGAACACCCAAAACTTCTTCCAGCATTTATAGAAGGAAAGCAAAGCAGAAATGTCGTGGCAGGGAAAAGCGGAAGAGACAGAGTATGTGGAGGAAGTGAACTCCACCAGGCCCCCAGGCTTCGGCGCAAAAGTCAAGAGGCATTTCAGGAGATTTTGGTGGCTGCATCTGTTGTTCTTCATTGCTTCTACATTGATAATTGTCCTTTGCCTGTAAGAAGATTTGTCTGTTCCACAAACGTGGCAGCACGGGCTAATGGATATAGAATATACGTCGCATTCCCACGCATATCACAAAACGACATCAACGACTCAACGCTTACGATTTCATCCCTCATTCTCTCAAATCCGAAACCGGACTCTTTTCACCTCGTACAAACCTCGGTCATCGGCAATGGCAGCCCGTATCATCCCAACCTGGATGCGTTCAATGCGTCTCTCTCCCTAGACGGCTCCGGGCCGTACGCATATGTTGAAATCCCACAGGTCCATGCGACCAAACAAGCAACATCTATCATAGACCAAGATGTGTCAATCACCGATCTGGCTGCATTCACCGATTACAACATTGCAGTCTTGGGTAGCGAGACGGTGAAGGTGGATGTCAGAGGACGAACCGCTTTGCACGAAATGAAGTTTCCCGACACTACTGTCAATTACGAAAAGACTGTTTCAATGAAGGGTACACATTATGGTCTCTCTATCATGGATGCCGCGCTAATCGATCCTCCTAGGCTTGAACAAACTCAACGGTTTCAACGTCACAGAGTTCTCCATCGAACTAACGCCCGAGCCAGACGGCACCAACATGATAGGCACAGTCTACATCCCCAATCCCACCGTCATGACCATCGCCATGGTTCGTCCCCCATCCTCTTCCATAAAGCGCCACTAACATCCCCACCCAGGGCAACGTAACTTTCAACAATTACATCGCCTCCACCCAGACCCTAATCGGCACCACGACCCTCACAAACCTCACCCTTGCCCCAGGAAACAACACCATCCCCATGCGCAGCACCGTGAACCAAACCCTCGTACTCACCCAAATACTCACGACGTTCAAAGACGGCATGCTGCCGATTGATATCGTGGGCAATAGCTCCGTATATGACGGGCAGCATTTACCTTATTTTGAGAAAGCGTTGGCGAGTGTGACGCAGCATGTTACGCTAGATGTGGGCAGTGCGTTGAAGAAGGTCGGGTTGGATCCGAGTAAGTTTGGTGGGAGTCCGCCGTGAGTGAGGGCATGGGATGGGGAGGGTGTTTGGTTATTTTAGGGATGATGATGGCGTATGCGATGTCTATGTTGCGATCATGATGGCGTTTTATCCTGAGTACATCGCTGGCAATCCCTTTCCCATACAAGCATTCCGGCTTGATTCGTCATCATTCATGAAAGAAAACAAAACCCCAACGATAGCTTACATTTCCTTCATATTCAAACGACGATATCATTGGTTGATCTCATAACGATACATGGTAGTGAGGGAGCTATGTCACATGGTGCTTTATCCCACTAGAACATACCTATCACGACCAATTCCCAATACTTTTCTCCTCTTCAAAACAGAAGATAAAAGCACGCACATAAGACGAAGTCAAATCAACACATCTACCCAACCACATATCGGGAAAAAAATAACCCACGATAACCTCCACCACCAGCGGCAAACCCATTGCAAACCCCCCACCACCATCGCCATCACCCCATACGAACCCGTCTCAACCTCCCCTAACCCCTTAAACCTATTATCGCCACCACTATTGACCCACCATTGAACCCTCCTCCCTCTACCCGTCCCATCCCAGCCGCCCTCGCCCTGTTCCCTATCCCCCCTGCGACTACCCCTCCCCAACAACTTCTCCACTACTATCAACCATCAACCATCAACCATCAACAATGACCACAACCACCCCTAACACCTCCCCACCT
>JAABUX010008414.1_pt1 | contig 11909 bp, 12 predicted proteins | sample 5561851 | NCBI WGS metagenome assembly JAABUX01 (sample SAMN10711883, study PRJNA513361) | rock metagenome | isolation source: Antarctica rocks | place: Antarctica: Victoria Land, Richard Nunatak red sandstone | collected 2016-01-03 | reverse complement strand
TGGTGATCGAGCTGGCGCCGGGTGCCGTGCTGCCGGCCGATGCCGCCTCGTTCGACGGCGCGCTGCTGGTGCTGACCGACGACCCGGCGCTGGCGACCGACCCAGCGATCCCCGGCGTCCTGCGCCGTGACGCAAGCCCGGTGCAGGTCGCGGCGGCGGTGGCGGCGCTGGCGGCGGGCCTGGCCGTCCGTTGGCCCGGCTGGGCGTCGGAGCGCGAGGGGTTTGCCGCGAAACCGGCCGCGCCAAAACTGCTGACGCCGCGCGAGGTGGAGGTGCTGGCCGCCGTCGGTGACGGCCTGAGCAACAAGGCGATTGCTCGCCGCCTCGGCATCTCGGCGCACACGGTGAAATACCACCTCGAGGCGGTGTTCCTAAAACTCGGCGTGCGGTCGCGGGCCGAGGCGGTGACGCGCGGGCTGCGGCTCGGTGTCCACTTCCTCTGATCGCGAAAGACTGCTGGCGCGCTGGCTGCGGCTGACGCGCGAGACGATGCCGGCGATGGCCGGAGCCGCCGGCTGGCCGATCCGCCTCGACCACTGCTTTATGCGCGTCTGCCTCGACCACGCGATCGGTCGGCGCTGGGACGCCGAGGTGGCGCGGCCAGCGATAAGGCACCTGGACGACGAACAACTCGCCCGCGCGGTCGCCTGCGCCGAGCGGATCGTCGCCGACCCCGCGCTGTTGCCGCCGCTCAACGATGCGAGTCTCGCCATGCGCGGCCATCTGGCCCGATCCCGCGCCGCCCGATAGTCTACCACCCGAGCAATCGGGGACGCGACCATGCTGAACATCGCCGTGATCGGCGCCGGCCGGATCGGCCGCATCCACGCCCACAACGTCGCCCAGCACGAGGTCGCCCGCCTCGCCGGCATTTTTGACTCGCACACGCCGTCGGCCGAGGCGCTGGCGGTCGCCACCGGGTGCAAGACACTCACGCTGGACCAGGCGCTTGCGGCCGACGCCGTGCTGATCGGCTCACCGACCGACACCCACGCGAACTATATCGAGTTGGCGGCGCGGGCCGGGCGGCCGATGTTTTGCGAGAAGCCGATCGACCTTTCGGCGTCTCGCGTCGAGCAGGCGCTGGCGGTGGTGCGCGACGCCGGCGTGCCGTTGATGGTCGGGTTCAACCGCCGCTTCGACCCTTCGTTCGCGACGCTGAAGCGGCGGCTGGCGGCGGGGGAGATCGGCCGGCTCGAGATGCTGACCATCATCAGCCGCGACCCCGCCCCGCCGCCGGCGAGCCAGATCGCGACGTCGGGCGGGCTGTTCCGCGACATGATGATCCACGACCTCGACCTGGCGCGGTTCCTGATGGGCGAGGACGTCGTGACCGTCTATGCGGCCGGCTCGTGCCTGTTCGACCGCGAGATCGGCGACGCCGGCGACGTCGACACCGCGATGGTCACGCTCACCACCGCGTCGGGCACGCTCTGCCAGATCAGCAACAGCCGCCGCGCCGCCTACGGCTACGACCAGCGGATCGAGGCGCACGGCTCCGGTGGACTGCTGCGCGCGGGCAACCAGACGGCGACCACGGTCGAGGTCGCCAACAGCCGCGGCTTCACCACCGACCCGGCGCTGCCGTTCTTCCTCGAACGCTACGCCGCCGCCTACAAGGCCGAGCTTGACGCGTTCGTCGACTGCGTCACCGGCGGCATCCCGGCGGCGCCCAGTGGCGAGGACGGGCTGGCGGCGCTGGTGCTGGCCGACGCGGCGGTCGAGAGCGTCCGCACCGGCCAAGCGGTTCGCGTCGGTTAGGAGGGCGATCCGCCTCGGCTAGTCAGACCGCGACAAGCGGCTACAATCCCTGTCACACACGAGAGGAATTGAGCCGCATGTCCAGATCGCTCGTCGCCACCGCCTGCGCCGCCGTGCTCGCCTCAGTGTTTGGCGCGCCGGCGCAGGCCAAGACGCTGGTCTACTGCTCCGAGGGCGCGCCGGAAAACTTCAATCCGATGATCAACACCACGGGCACGACCTACGACGCCAATCGCCCGGTCTATAACAGACTGGTGCAGTTCAAGCTGGGCTCGACCGAGACCGAACCGGGGCTGGCTGAAAAGTGGGACGTGGCACCCGACGGCAAGACCATCACGTTCCACCTGCGCCGCAACGCGAAATGGCAAAGCAACGCCGATTTCAAGCCGACGCGCGGTTTTAACGCCGACGACGTGATCTTCAGCTTCGAGCGCCAGTGGAAGGACGCCAGCCCGTACCACAAGGTGTCCGGCGGCAGCTACGACTACTTTGGCGACATGGGCATGAACGACATCCTCGACACGATCGAGAGGGTCGACGACTACACGGTGAAATTCACCCTGAAACAGCCGAACGCGCCGTTCATCGCCGATATGGCGATGGATTTCGCGGCGATCCAATCCAAGGAGTACGCCGACGCCCTGATGAAGGCGGGCAAGCCGGAGCTGATTGACCAGCATCCGATCGGCACCGGCCCGTTCCAGTTCGTCAGCTATCAGCAGGACGCGACGATCCGCTATAAATCGTTCGCCGGCTTCTGGGGGAGCAAGCCGAAGATCGACACGCTGGTGTTCTCGATCAACAAGGACCCGGCGGTGCGGCTGGCCAAGCTGCGCGCCGGCGAGTGCCAGATCGCCGCATATCCGAACCCGGCCGACCTGCCCTCGATCAAGGACGACCCGAAACTCACGCTGCTGGCGCAGCCCGGGCTTAACATCGGCTACCTAGCGTTCAACGCGACGAAAAAGCCGTTCGACGACCCGCGCGTGCGGACCGCGCTCAACATGGCAATCGACCGCAAGTCGATCCTCGACGCGGTCTACCAGGGGGCAGGTGCCGCGGCGAAGAACCTCATCCCGCCGACCATGTGGAGCTACGACGCGAGCACACCGGAGTTCAAGTACGACCCCGAGGCCGCGAAGAAGCTGCTGGCCGACGCCGGCTACAAAGACGGCTTCGAGAGCGACCTGTGGGCGATGCCGGTGCAGCGGCCATACAACCCGGACGGCAAGCGGATGGCCGAGCTGATCCAGGCCGACTTCGCCAAGATCGGCGTCAAGACGCACATCGTCAGCTACGAGTGGGGCGAATACCGCAAGCGCGCGCAGGCCGGCGAGCACCAGATGGCCGAGTTCGGCTGGACCGGCGACAACGGCGACCCCGACAACTTCTTCGTGCCGATCGCCGGCTGTGCGGCGGCCCGCGTCGGCGGCGGCAACATCGCCAAGTGGTGCGACAAAAGCTTCGATGAGATCGTCAACAAGGCCGCCAACATCCCGACCCAGGCGGAGCGCGCGAAACTTTACATGCAGGCGCAGGAGATCATGCACAAGCAGGCGCCGTTCGCCTTCATCGCCCACTCCGTCGTGTCCCTGCCGATGGCCAAGAACGTGGTCGGCTACAAGATGGACCCGCTCGGCAGCCACGAGTTCTACGCCGTCGACCTAAAGTAACGCCTGCTTGCTCGCCTATGTGCTGCGGCGCGTGGCGCTGATCATCCCGACGTTCGTCGGCGTCACGTTGCTGGCTTTCGCGCTGATCCACCTCGTGCCGGGCGACCCGATCGAGGTCCGCTACGGCGAGCGCGGCATCGCGCCGGAGCGGCTGGCAGAGCTGCGGCACGAGGCGGGGCTCGACCGGCCGCTGTGGCAGCAGTTCGTGCGCTACGAGGTCCAGGTCGCCAGTGGCGATCTGGGCACATCGGTCTCGACCCACGAGAGCGTCTGGCGCGAGTTCACGCGGCTGTTTCCGGCGACCGTGGAACTCAGCGTCTGCGCGATCCTGTTCGCGCTGGTCCTCGGCCTGCCGCTCGGCGTGCTGGCGGCGATCCGGCGTGGCACCCCGGTCGACTGGGGGCTGATGAGCGTCAGCGTCGCCGGGGCCTCCATGCCGATCTTCTGGTGGGGGCTGATGATGATCCTGATTTTCTCGGTCTCGCTCGGCTGGACGCCGGTGTCGGGCCGGATGAGTGACATGTTCGACGTGCCGCCGTGGACCGGCTTCATGCTGATCGACAGCTGGTATAGCGAGGACGACGGCGCGGTGCGCTCGGCGTTCAGCCACCTGATCCTGCCGACCATCGTGCTCGGCACCATCCCGCTCGCCACCATCGCCCGCATGACCCGTTCGTCGATGCTCGAAGTGCTGGGCGAGGACTACGTGCGGACGGCGCGGGCGAAAGGGCTGTCGGGGTTTCGCGTCGTCATCGTCCACGCGCTGCGCAACGCGCTGATCCCAGTGGTGACGGTGATCGGCTTGCAGGTCGGCACGTTGCTGGGTGGTGCGATTTTGACCGAGACGGTGTTCTCCTGGCCCGGCGTCGGCCACTGGCTGATCGAGGCGATCGGCCGCCGCGACTACCCGGTGCTGCAGGGCGGCACGCTGCTGGTCGCGTCGCTGGCGATGCTGGTCAACCTCGGCGTGGATTTGTTGTACGGCGTGCTCAACCCGCGAATCGCGCGCTGATGTCGGGGCTGCTGCGGACGACCGAGGTGGCGCCGCCGATGCCGGGCGGTCTCGCGTTGTTCTGGCGCGCGTTCCGCGGCAACCGGGGTGCTGTGGCCGGGGTGGCGATCGCGGTGGCGTTGCTGTTTGTGGCGGTGTTCGCCGACGTGCTGGCCCCCTACACGCCCACAGAACAGTTCCGCGACCACCTGCTGACCCCGCCCGCGTGGCAGGACGGTGGGCTCGGCCGGTTCTGGCTCGGCACCGACGACGTGGGGCGCGACATCCTGAGCCGGCTGATGTTCGGGGCGCGGCTGTCGCTGCTGATCGGGCTCGCGGTGGTGGTGCTGTCGCTGTCGGTCGGCACCGTGCTTGGCTTGATTGCCGCGTTCGCCGGCGGCACCGTCGACGTCGCGATCATGCGGCTGATGGACGTGCTGCTGGTGTTCCCGAGCCTGCTGCTGGCGATCGTGATCGTCGCCATCGTCGGCCCCAGCCTGTTCAACGCGATGATCGCCGTCGCGGTCACCTATCTGCCGACCTATACGCGCCTGGTGCGCGCGTCGGCGTTGGGCGAGCTGTCGCGCGACTACGTGGCCGCCTCGCGTTCCGCCGGGGCCGGCACGCTGCGGCTGATGTTCGACACGGTGCTGCCGAACTGCCTGGCACCGGTGATCGTGCAGGCGACGCTGGGCTTCTCGTCCGCTATTCTCGACGCGGCGGCACTCGGCTTCCTCGGCCTCGGCGCGCAACCGCCGACGCCGGAGTGGGGCACGATGCTGGCAGGCGCCCTCGGGTTCTACCAGCGCGCGTGGTGGGTGCTGACGTTCCCGGGGTTGGCGATCCTGATTACCGTGTTGGCGTTCAACCTGTTCGGCGACGGCATGCGCGACGCGCTCGACCCGCGCCTGCGCCGCTAAATATGCTGCTGGAAATCCGCAATCTGTCGGTGTCGTTCGAGACGGCGCGGGGAACGTTCCGCGCGGTCAGCGGCGTCGACATGGACGTGGCGGCGGGCGAGGTCCTGTCGGTGGTCGGCGAAAGCGGCAGCGGCAAGTCGGTGTCGATGCTGGCCGTGATGGGACTGGTCACGGCACCGGGCCACGTCACCGCCGACGTGCTGCGGTTCGACGGCATCGACCTGCTGACGATCTCCGCCAGCGCGCGCCGAAAGATCGTCGGGGCCGACGTCGCGATGATCTTCCAGGAGCCGATGAGTTCGCTGAACCCGTGCTACCCGGTCGGCTGGCAGATCGGCGAGAGCCTGCGCGCCCACCACGCCGTGCCGCGCGCCGACGTGAAGCGGCGCACGATCGAGTTGCTGGAGCAGGTCGGCATCCCCGACGCGCCCGGCCGGATGCGCTCGTTCCCGCACCAGCTTTCCGGCGGCATGAGCCAGCGGGTGATGATCGCGATGGCGATCTCGTGCAACCCGCGCCTGCTGATCGCCGACGAGCCGACGACGGCGCTGGACGTCACGATCCAGAAGCAGATCCTCGACCTGTTGCTGGACTTGCAGCGCGACCGAGACATGGCGCTGGTGCTGATCACCCACGACATGGGCGTGGTCGCCGAGACGGCGCGGCGCGTGCAGGTGATGTACGCCGGCGAGACGGTCGAGCAGGCCGCGACCGCCGGGTTGTTCGCCCACCCCCGCCATCCGTATACCGCCGCCTTGCTGGCCGCGCTGCCGGAGCGGGCGCACGGGCAGGACCGGCTGCCGACCATTCCGGGCGTGGTGCCGGGGATCGACGACCGCCCGAGCGGCTGCCTGTTCTACCCGCGCTGCGCGTTTGTGGAACAACGCTGCGCCGACGAAAAACCGGCATTGGCCGAGCACATGGGCCAGCTCGCGCGCTGCCACTTCGCGCTGGACGATGCCGGGCATTCGACGTGACCCCGCCCGCGATGGAGGCGGTGGATCTACGCCGCTCGTATCCGGTCGGCGGCCGGCTGTTCGCGAAAGCCGGGCTGGTGCGGGCGGTCGACGGCGTCTCGTTCACGCTGGCGGCTGGGCGAACGCTGGCGGTGGTCGGCGAGAGCGGGTCGGGCAAGAGCACGCTGGGGCGGATGGCCGCGTTGATGGAGCGGCCTGACGAGGGCGCGCTGCTGATGGACGGGACGACCACGGCCGACGCCGATGACGCGCGGCTGCGGACGTTGCGACTCGGTGTGCAGATGGTGTTCCAGAACCCGTACGGCAGCCTGAACCCGCGCAAGACGGTCGGGTCGATCCTCACCGAGCCGCTCGCGATCAACCGGCGCGGCGACGCGGCGGAGCGGATTGCGGCGGCGCGCGCGATGATGCGCCGCGTCGGGCTGCGCGAGGACCAGTTCGGCCGCTATCCGCACATGTTCTCCGGCGGCCAGCGGCAGCGGGTGGCGATCGCGCGCGCGCTGATGCTGAACCCGCGCGTGGTGGTGGCCGACGAGCCGGTGTCGGCCCTCGACGTGTCGATCCAGGCGCAGGTGCTGAACCTGATGATGGACCTGCAGGCGGAGTTTTCGCTCGCCTACCTGTTCATCAGCCACGATCTGTCTGTGGTGCGCCACATCGCGCAGGACGTGCTGGTGCTGTACTGCGGCCGCGTCGCGGAGTTGGCACCGAAACCGCTGATTTTTGGGCACCCACGCCATCCGTACACGCGGGCGCTGCTGGCGGCGACGCCGACCACCGACCCGGGGCGTCAGGTCCGCGCGGCGACGGTGCGGGGCGAGCTGCCGTCACCGCTGAACCCGCCGCCGGGTTGCGCCTTCGCGAGCCGATGTCCGTATGCGACGGACCGGTGTGTGGCTGAGCGACCGGCGCTACGGCCGGTCGAGGGACACATGGTAGCGTGTCATTTTGCAGAGGGCGTGTAGGCGGCGTCCAAACTAGACTTATGACTTAGGAGTCGGTTGCTCGGCTCGTCTCTATGACCCTGAATGGCAAAGGAATGTGACGTGGTTGCAGTAGGCCAGAGATATAATCTGTCATTCTTGGTTCCAGTTTCAGCTTTTGTTCTGTTTTTGCCCACGTTATCGATGAGCGCTTCTAATCTTAGTAGAGTAATATTTGAAAGGAAGTGCGATGTTAATGATGAAGGCATTTCACGTTCGCCTGACAAACTTTCCGAACTGCGGTGGTTTGTGAGAGGATGTGATGCCGGACTGTTTACCGACTTCACTACTCAGGTTTGGCTAGGCAGTCAGACACGACCTGAGTTCCGACATATCCTCGTGTTTGAGGATAACGGAGACACTGACCCACGTGTGGATTGGAACTCAAACGACTCTGCTACAATAACTATAACAAGACTTGCTCATGTTTCATCGAGTTTAAAGTTGATGGCCGGTTTCTCTATTAATTATATTGTTGATCAATCGGTCCATGTTGAAATTGACAAGATAGTTGAGACAACCAGAAAGAGCATCAAGTATTACCAGTCAGATACTACTCTTTCTGTTCGAGATAGGCAGGAAACTATCAAGGAAAACTTTGATATTCTTGACATGATCGAGGAGTTTCGAGCTTGGGAATTCAAATATGCAAACTGACCATGGGTATTCCTGAACTTATCTCGAACGTTGGCCTAACTCGCGCGTAGGTTCAGCGTGCGATTAAGAGTAATGAATGAGAGGCAACAAGTACTGTTCCGCCGACGGAGAGAAATTCATGGGCGATCTGACAAATGCCGAGATCGACGCCGCCACGGAACGCGGTCGGAAGGCGAGCGTGACCGAGCCTCGGGTCGTCACAGCCCAATATGATGACGAAAGGGATTGCATTGTCGTCGAGCTGACGAATGACTGCGTGTTCAGCTTTCCTCCACGGCTTGCACAGGGGCTGGAAAGCGCAAGCAGAGATCAAGTCGCCGAAGTCGAAGTGCAGGCGTTGGTTATGGCCTCCACTGGGAGTCTCTGGACGTCGACTTTGCAATTCCCGGCTTGTCGGCCGGTGTCTTTGGCACCAGGGCATACATCGCTCGGCTCGCCGGCTAAGTGACATCGTCGGCGAAGGCCATCGCGGCGCGTGCGAATGGCGCCAAAGGAGGATGTCCTCGTGCGTCCGCTCGCAAATAACTCCAAAACCATTCGGATCGGCGTCGGCGGATGGACCTACGAGCCGTGGCGCGGCACCTTCTTTCCGCCGAAACTGCCGCATGCCCGGGAGCTCGCATACGCTGCCGGGCGGCTCAGCTCGATCGAGATCAACGGCACGTTCTACCGCTCGCAGACGGCGGCGACGTTCGCGAAATGGCGCGACGAGACGCCCGACGATTTCGTGTTCGCGGTCAAGGCGCCGCGCTTCGCGACCAACCGGCGCGTGCTGGCCGAGGCGGGGCCGTCGATCGAGCGGTTCATCGATAGCGGCGTCACCGAACTCGGCGGCAAGCTCGGGCCGATCAACTGGCAGCTGCCGCCGACCAAGAAGTTCGACGCCGGCGACATCGCGGCATTCTTGGCACTGCTGCCGCACACCGTCGCGGGCCGGACCATCCGCCACGTCATCGAGGTGCGCCACGACAGCTTTGGCGTTCCGGCGTTCGTCGACCTCGCCCGCGAGCACGGCGTCGCGATCGTGCTCGCCGGCGATTGCGAGTATGTCCAAATCGCCGACTTGACCGCGCCGTTCAGCTATCTGCGCCTCATGGGGACCGAAGAGGGCGAACCGCGCGGCTATTCCGACGCGACGCTCGATCACTGGATAACGCGCGCGAAGGGTCTGGCCCATGGCGTCGTCGCGGACGACCTGCGGACGATCGGTGCAGCCACCCGGAGCACCGTCGAACGCGACGTGTTCGTCTACGTCATCAGCGGTCACAAGGCGCTCAACCCCGCGGCCGCCATCGCATTGCTCGAGCGGCTCGCGTAGGCCGCCATCGTCAGCGCCATCTTCGCGTCGAGCCGAAGCTCGCGCTGTGCCGTGCGTCGGCCCGCCGCGCCGAACCGTTCGCGAAGGGCTCTGTCGAGCACCAGTTCCTGAAGACGCGCCGCCAACGCCGCCGGATCGTCCGGCGGGACCAGCCATCCCGTCTCGCCGGAGCGCACCAGCTCGCCCAGGCCGCCCACGTCGCTAGCGACCACCGGACGTCCGGCGGCCATGGCCTGGGCGGCGATCCGGGACTGCGCGTCGCGGCGGGACGGGATGACGACGATCTGGCAGTGCGCCAGCAGCTCGCTGACCGGATCGACGTAGCCGTAAAACTCCACCGTCTCGCCCGCGAGCGTCCCGAGCCGCGCGGCATAGGGGCGATGCTCGGCGGGTGCCTCACCCGCGATCACCAGCCGCGCGGACACGCCGTGGTCGCGCAGGATACCCATCGCCGCGATCGCGACGTCGATGCCCTTCTCCGGCCGCAACATCCCGACCAGGGCAATGGTGACGACCGGAACGCCGACATAGTCCTCGAGCGAGGGCACGTCGAAGAACTCGGTCTCCGCCCATTCGCCGACCACCGTGCTTCGCCCGGGACGCAGGAATCCATTGGCGTCCAACTGGGAGAAGATCGACTGGGAGGTGGCGATCACCGCGTGGCATCCCGACCGCCACCGCAGGCGCTGCAGCGGTCCGGAGCCGGCGGTGGGCGTCACATGGGCGGTCCGCACCACCGTGGAGCGCCCCAGGCAGGCCAGCGCCGCCTTGCCGTCGACGTTGGCATGCGTGTCGATAACCGTGATCCCGAACGCGCGCACCAGCCGCCGCAGCGCCACGGCATTGGCCAGCGGCGACGCATTCACGAAATCGATGGGCAAAACGGATAGACCCTGTGCGGTTGCGCGCGTCCACGTCTCGCCGCCGGACGGCGTCGCGATATGCGCTGCGTGGCCGTGATCACAAAGCCAACGCGTTTGCACCAACACGCGATGTTCGAGGCCGCCCCACATCCGTCCGGGCACGGTGTGCAGAACGACCACGTCAGATGAGAACGCTGCGCCGCAGCGCGTTCGGGCGGTCGATCGGCACCAGGCGACCGGTCGTCAAACCCGCCGTCGCCAGCGCGCGCAACAGGCGTTCGACCAGGACCGGCGCCACCGCCGGCCGCAGTTCGGGCACGCCGACCGGCTGCTCGTGCAGCAGCACGACGGCGCCGGGGAGCGAGCCATCGGCGACGGTGGACCGCACCCGCCCGGCCACCACGTCGTCGAGCGTCGTGGAGCCGCCGCACTCGCCGGAGATCAGCACGTCCTCCATCGACAGCGACCAGTGGGCGATCTGCGCGTCCGGCCGCCACGACCGGATCGCCCGGTGCACCCAGGGCCGATAGAAGCCGGAGTTGTACGGCAGGCGGACCAGATACGGCGTCGGCGTCGGCCGGAACGCGGCCAGCAGGCGCTCCGCCCGGTCGATGTCGGCGACCAGGCGTGCGGCCGACTGCCACTCCAGCGGAATATGCTCCCAGCCGTGGCCGTAGACGTCGTGTCCGTCGGCGACGATCCGTGCGACAAGGTCGCGGCGGCGCTCGGCTCGCTCGCCGCTCAGGAAGAACGTCGCCGTTGCGCCGAACGTGTGGAACAGATCGAGCAGCGCCGGCGTCGTCTCCGCCGTCGGGCCGTCGTCGAGCGTGAGTGCCACGTGCGTCCGGCCCGGAACCGTCCGTACCACCGGGAGCCAGGCGCCGAAGGACCATGAGATGCGCACGCCGAAAATCCCGAATTCCAGTGTGACGCTACTCCGCCGGCTGTGGTCCGACCACGTCCGCCGTCACTGGCCCGAGTTGCTAGGCATCCTGGCGCTGACCGCGATCATGGCCGGGACGTCCGCCCTGTATCCGGTGCTGATCGACCGCGCGTTCGCCATGTTCACCGCCAAGGATCCTCGTATCCTCTACCAGATCCCGGCACTGGTGGTCGTGGTCATGGCGGTCAAGTGCGCCAGCCAATACGTCGAGAGCGTCATGGCGGTGCGGCTCGTATTGCGCGTCATCCGCGACCTCCAGGTCCGGCTGTTCGACCACCTAACCCAGGCCGACCTGCCACAGTTGGAGCGCGAGGCGCCGGCGGCGCTGGCCTCGCGGTTCACCAGCGACGCTGTGGTCATCCGCGAGACGCTGCTGCGGATGTTCAACGGGGTCGGCGACATCCTGACCGTGATCGGCCTGTTGGCGTCGATGGTCTACCTGAACTGGACGCTGAGCCTGATCTGCCTGGTCGTCCTGCCGCTGGCCAGCATACCCGTCCAGTATATCGGCCGTCGGGTCCGCCATAGTTCGGGCGAAATCCAGGGCACGATCGGCGACACCTCCGAACTGCTGAACGAAAGCTTCACGCAGGCACGGACGATCCGGGCGTACCGGCTGGAGGCGATCGAGCGGCAGCGGGCGCGCGAAATGTTCGACCGGCTGTTCGACGCCCTGCTGCGGCTCAACCGCCACCAGTCGCGGGTCGACCCGATCCTGGAATTGCTTGGCGGCGCCGCCGTCGCCGGGGTGATCGGGTTCGCCGGCTGGGAGGCGGCGCAGGGGATCGGCGACGTCGGCGACTTCACCGGCTTCGTCGCGGCC